>ERZ869925.853-NODE-853-length-17513-cov-3.926853_pt1 | contig 17513 bp, 28 predicted proteins | sample MGYA00579311_ERZ869925 | MGnify/ENA primary metagenome ERZ869925 (study PRJEB32216, sample SAMN09231817) | wastewater metagenome | place: USA: Maryland | collected 2016-07-30 | study: EMG produced TPA metagenomics assembly of the PRJNA472060 data set (Reclaimed...
GGCGATGGACTGGTGGGAGTCCACGCCTCCAGGTCACCACTGATAGCTCTGGAGCGTCACAAACGTGCTGTTCAGCCACGTCCCAGACGATCGCTCGAGGCTGCGTCCGAAGCTGTAGATGATCGCCACATCGCTGTAGATGTCATTGTGATCCTCTGCGAATCCAAACACCGCGATCTGCTCACTGGTTCCGGCCACCCGAAGGATCACGGTACCGAATGCCACCACGCTGCCCGCGCTGGAGTTGAACCGAGCGATCACGGACCGCACGCCCACTGGCCCACCGGAACCAGCAGTGAGATTCACCGCGCTCGTGCCTGCGCCCAGCAAGGTCGAAAATCCACCGCCACCGATTCCACGGGGGAGCGTATGGAGGCCAGACAGAGAGCACTCCTGGGCGTCAACGAACGTGTCGGTTCCGAGTCCCGTCCGCACCGCACCCACGCACAGAGCTCGCCCAGCGGCCAGCACATGACTCGAGAACGGCGCCCCTGGCGTGATGCTGCCCGAGTTCAGCAGCGTGTCAGGATCGGGCGCCACGGGGCTCACGACGAAGAGTCCGCGCCCGGCCGAGTCGGCGTAGTAGCCACGCGGGCAGATCGAGCCATCCGCCGCCGCGCCCACGGCGAGGTACAGGTAGTACGTGGTGCTGTTGGCGATGGTGACGCCGTTGGCCGCGTAGGTCTGCAGGCTCACGTCAGCCGTCGAGCGGTGCGAGAGCGCGATGCCGAACAGCGAGCCAGCCAGGTCGAAGCGGCAGGCCGTGCGCGTCTGCATGCGCAGGCCACGGCGCGACACCGTGCCCGAGTCATCCCCTGGCGCCAGCGTGTCCACGAGGTTCCGCAGGTCCACCCGCTCGGCCACCACGCCCGCCGCGAAGCGTACCGCCCAGAGCACCGTTTGCGCCGCCGTCCACACTGGGATGTTGGTCGCGGTGCCGGTCGAGATCAGCGAGAGCGCCGCGCGCTGGACCCGCGTCTTGACCTGACCTGGCGTGCTCACGAAGGCGACCGCGCCGGGGTCCCAGATGTCGCGAGAGGCCACCAAGGTGTCCACCTGTACCGGCGTGGCCAGCACGAGCGCCCAGCCGTCCGGCACGCCCACGAAGCTCACCGTCTGCGGGTCCGTGTTCAGGAGGTAGCGGTAGCTGCTCTCGTACGTGCGCGGCACGGCCGGCAACGTTGCCGACAGGATGCCCATGGCCCCAGCGCCGAACACGAGGTCCGTGCCTACTTCGGCGAAGTCGTAGCCCCCGAACACCACGTCACGCGGCAACTCGCTGCTCACGGAACCGACCATGGTTCGGTACGCGAACGCGTTGCGCAGATACTCGGCCAGCTGTCGGCTCACGATGTCCTGACGGTTGTTGATGTCGTCGGAGGTGATCCGCTCGCGGTTGTTCTGCTGGATGATGTCGGTCATGGGCCTGATCCTACGCTGTGGAGAGCCTGTTCGCTAGAGCGCGCCAGCCGAGTCGACTACGGCGCTTGCCTGCGTGATGTCGGCGGGATCGGTCATCGGCGACTCCGTCGCACAATCGCACGGAGTAGGCGCGCTGCCGCAAAGTCGAGTACGTGCCACAGTCCCAGACCGGCCAGGCCTCCCACTACCATTGCGTATATGTGTTCGGTCACTTCTGCACCGCCTTTGCTGCGACGCCGGTCTCGTCCGCGTCCTCGTCGCCCACCTTCGTCAGCGCGTAGTCCCGGAGTGCTTGCACCGCAGCAGCGGGGAGCGCCGCGCGCAGGCCTTCGATCGAGACCATGCGGCCCGTTGCCCGCCGCGCGATGATGGCGTCCGCACGCGTGGCTCCGATGCCCGGCACCGCGACGAGCGCCTCTTTGCTGCCCCGGTTGAGCAGCCGCAGCACGCGCGCCTTTGCCACGCGGGCCTTGTTCGGTGCGTCCAGCGGCGGGAGGTGCGCCACTCGCTCCCCGTCGACCGGGCGCCCGGATGCGTCCACGCGGACAGGCTGCGGCTGCGCGGTGGTCTCCGTGCGGATCTGGTCTAGAGGCACGTGGATGCCGCCGCCCACGCGCGAGATCACGCCCGAGTCGAGGTCGGCCTGCGTGTAGCCGCGCGGGTAGCCGTAGGCCGCGTCTAGCTGCGCGATGATCTCGGCGCACTCCTGCTGCGTGCCGTGGAACCTCATACGCCCCACTCCTGCGTGATGTATGCCTCAACGGCGGTGTTGCGCGTGGTCGTGTAGATGAACAGCGCGAGGATGTGGCCCGCGAAAAAGTCACTGCCGCGATTGAACGCGCCGATCGATCCAAGCGGTATAGCTCCGGTCCCAGTCCACGCGTGCGCGGTACCAGCAACGCCGTTCACCCACGTCCGCGCAGTAGACGCTGCATAAAGCGTCTCAAACGCGAGGCGCGTTAGATTCGTCGTGGACGTGATACCCGAACCTCTCGCGGTACCGTCGTACATCCCATAGATGCCGACGCTCGGCACAACTCCGAAAAGCTGCGTAGAAGGGCTGAAAATAGTTCGGTAGTTCGTCGGGACGGACGTCTGTTTGATGACGGCGTATATCGTTTTCACTCCAGTGGTCGCAGTGATCGCTGGAGTGAAAAGTTGATGAGATGTTCCGTTGAACAACAGGCTCGCAAGCCCGCCCGTGGAACTGATCGCGGGGCGCGAGCCGGCCGTGGCCTGCGTCGCGTTGAACCCGTTGCCGCTCTGATCCGCCCACGCGGAACACAGGCCTGACCCGTCGTCGGTCACGCCCGCGCGCGCATCGTAGGCCGCGAGCAGGTTGGCCGTCGGCAGCGTGAGCCGTGACCCCGTCGTCGCCATCACACCGTGGCCGAACATCATCATGGAATCTCCGCGCTGATCCAGACGTGCGCCAGCGTCGCGCTGACCACGGTGACGAAGATGGTGTCACCGGCAACGATGGCCGTGGCCGAGGGCTTCTTGCCGAAGTACTTGATCACGATGCCGCCAGATCCAGCGAAGGTGATCGCGCCGCCCGCGACTGACGTCACGTAGAAGCCGCACGACCACGCGCGCCCAGTGCCGCCCGCCGCGAAGAGGGTGTGGGGGATGGTCACCGCGATCGCGTTGCTGGCCGCGTTCAGAGGGATGATGTCGCCAGCGTCGCCGGCCGCGAGCGTCTTGGTGCTGGCCGTGTGCGCGGTCTGCACGAGGGGGTAGAGCGCGTCGGTAGCGGTGGTCTGGGCCGTGCCGATGGGGTCGCCAGCGGGGCGGACGATGATGTCCGCGCTCGTGGCGCTCGTGACCAGCACCTCCACGAGGTCACCCGCCGCGAGGGTGGACGATCCGTGGTAGGTGATGCTGATGCCGCCCGAGCCCGCGAAGGTGATCGCGCCACCCGCGACCGACGTGATGCGGTGGAATGAACGGTAGGCGCGCGCTGGAGCGCCGCCCGCGTCGCCCGCTGACGCCAGGAACAGCGCTGCCGGGATGGTCACCGCGATCGCGTTGCTCGTGGCGTCCAGTGGGGTGATGGCGCCGCCGTAGTCGGGCGTCAGCGTGAGCGTGCTGGTCGTGTGAGCCGCGCGCACCCGGGGCCGGATCGGGAGCGCCTCCTCTTCGAGCGTCCAGTAGCGCGTGCTCGTGCCAGCGTCGTAGGCGTAGCAGAACAGGCGCATCCACCTGAACGGCGTATCGATCCGGTCCGTGCCGCCGATGATGTGCGTGTCGCTGCCGGCGTCGACGAGGATCACGCTCCCGCCCGGGTCGGTTGTGCCAGCGTGGGTGCGCATGATCCACTGCTCGTGGCCCACCACGCAGTCGTCTTGGATCCCGAGGCCGAAGTCGGCGCCGCCAGCGACCTGGCAGAACGTGCGCTTGCCGTTGTCGGCCGCCGCGATGACGCTGCCCGGGTAGGTGGAGAGAAACTGCGTGGTCTTGATCTTGGCTTCGGCGAGGTTGGCCGTCGTCTGCGCGGCGTTCGCTGTGGACAGAGCAGTGGCCGCGTTGGTGAGCGCCGTGGTGGCGTCGCCCTGGGCTGTACTGGCCGCGCTCCCTGCCGCGTTCGCGGTGCTCTGGGCCGTGGCAGCGTTGGTGACTGCGGTGTTTGCCGTGCTCTGCGCCGTCGCGATCGCCGTGGTCGTTGCCGAGTCGGCGGGCCGTGGCACCGCAGCGCTGAGCGTCTCCGTGATGGCTGCAACCTGCGTGAACGTGGCCTTCTGACTGACTGGCGTTCCGCCTGGATCGTCCACGACCTCGATCAAGTCGGAGGCTGCGAGTCCAGCGCTAGCGGGGAGGTCTGTGATCTTCTTGTCGGCCATGGGTTACTCCGTCACGCGGACATCGCCGCCTTCGGTGATGCGGCGATCGCCATCTTCAATGATGCGCATCTCGGACGGCACCACCGATGCTGGCACGCGCTCGATCTGGAAGCACACGCCGAACTCCCGGATGCTGTTGATCTGCGCCCACAGCGCCGCGATGGTCTCGATGTACGTCACCGGGTAGCCGTCCGGCACCGCGTAGTCGGAAGCGTTGGGCTCGGGCACTTCGGGAGGCTCGGGCAGGTCGTCGGACGCGTTGCCGAACTCGCCCACGCCGGAGGCCTCCACCTCGATCAGGAAGAAGCGCCGCGAGCCGCAGATCAGGGAGTAGCTGAACGCGTCGTTGGGGTATCCCGCTGCGTCCTGGTGATCGATGTCGCTGGGCGTGACGTCGCTCGCGGCCCCGCCCAGCCCGTCCGGGTCGAGCGCTTCCAAGATGCGGAAGTCGATCCCGAGCGGTGACAGGATGCGCTGCGTTGCCCGCAGAATCGCGTTAGGGCTCACCGTGTCGTCGAGCGTTTGGATGCGCACCGCGTAGGCGTCGTCACCCTCGCCGAACTGGCGGTAGACCTTGCGGTCGGCGCCAAGCTGGTCGAGCCACGGATCGCGCCCGTCCACGAATGCCTCGGGCGGCGTCCCCGTGACACCCAGCGCGCTCATCTCCAGCAACTCGGCCGACGTGCCCGCGCCCGCGACAAGAGCGCTGTCCACGAACGCGCCGTTGGCGGTAGAGAGCGCCACGAGTTGGCGGATCGCGCCATCGTTCGGGCCGCCCACGAAGCGCACGTAGCGGCCCAACATGTCGACGCTGAACCGATCCTCTTCGCTGGTGATGGTCACGAGCGTGAGATCGCCAGCGCTCACCACCGGGGCATCGAAGGTCACGCCCCCGCCGAAGCCCTCGAACGCGGTGATGCTGCCGCTGGCAACGTTTCCATGCTCGCCGGTCCGGTCGCACGTCACCAGCACCACGGCCGACTGCGCCATCGGGATCAGCGTGGTGGCGTTCACGAGGTAGGCGTCCCCGAGCCGCTCCACGCCGTAGGAGTCGAGGTAGACCTGACGCAGCACGGAGCCCGCAACGAGGTTCAGATCCACGACCACGCCGTTGGTCACGATGACGTAGCCGGTGGCCCGCAAGCCGCCCGTGGCCTGCTCGCCCGTCTGCTGAGAGTGGGGCCGGATGAACGCGCGCTGCTGGGTGCTGTTGATGGCCTTGTCGATGCGGGCGAAGATCGCTGCAATGGCCGCGAACGTGTCCAGACCATCCACGCTGCGATCGATCGGGCTGGTGTAACTCGAGGGGAACAGCGACCGCCACAGGGCCAGGAACTCGTCGCGCGTACGCGGCGGAATCATGCGACCGCCGTGATCAGCTCGAGCGTGGTGCGGATGACCTCCCCCGTCGCCGGGATGACGTCGCCCACCGGCGCCACGATGGCGTCTTGCAGCACGATGACCCCCGGCACCGCGCGTGCGGCCTCGGTCAACATGCTCAGCTCGAGCGTAGCTTGCGGCGCCAAGCTGTTGACGCTCACGACGGCACGCTGGCGCACGGCATCGAACGCCAAGCGCGAGTCCACGCCCGTGGCGAACCGCAGCCGGTAGACGATGCTGACGTAGCGCGGCGTGCTGGCCACCACGAACACGTAGACGCCCGCGCCCCGGTACTCCCGAAGCGCGAGACGCACCGCTGCCGCAAGGGCGCTGTTGGCCCGTCCAGCGGCGTCGCTGATGTAGAGGTTCACGATCCCGGTCTCTTGCCCCAGGTCGTTGACCTCCTCCACCGCCGTGGCCAGCCGGACCCCCGGCACTGTGCGAGCTCCAAACTCGATGGCCGGGCCGGTGCCACGCCGCACCCCACGGTAGAAGTCGCGCATGCGCCCGCGCAGGCGCCCGTCCGTCTCCTGCCCATCCCCGCCCGCCATCGGCTGCGCGTTGGTGCAGACCGAGCCGTCGACCTGTGGCTGCGCGAAGCCGTTCACCGTGCCCGCGTCAAGGTTGCCGGCCGTGCCCACCACACGCGCCCGCACGCTGGCGGTCACCGGGCCGGGGTTGCTGATGGCCAGCGTGACCGCTGCCGTGATCTCGAACTCCACGCCGTTGTCGCCGCGCACCCGCTCGCCCACGGCGTACACGCGCCCCGCGCTGGTGTCGGTCCGCGTGATGGCAACGTTGCCAATCGCTGGCGTCGCCTGGAGGCGCACCACCTCGCCGTTGCTTCGCTCCGCGCACAGCCGGTCGAGCGCACAGCCTTCCGCCCCGTCGAGCAGCTGCTCCCGAGACCGCAGCATGGCGGCCCGCTGCACCTCTTCGGCCATCGCACTGGCTCCGGCCAACACCATGTTGATGTCACTGCCCTCCGTGTAGACCTCTTCGGGCGAGACGCGTTGACCCGGAGCGCGCGCAGCAGAACGCGCGAACAACTCGTCGGCGCCCACGTTGAACAGGTCTGCGCGTGTAGGTAGGTCGGCCATCGTTATCCCGTCTGCACCTGGATCTCGGGCAACAGTACCCCGTTGACGTCGGTCGGGCGAATCACGATCAGCAGCCGTCCCGCGTCGCTCGAGATCGTGACGTCCACCCGCGCGTCGATGATGTCCGGCTCCTTGAGCACCTGAGCGCGCACCACGGAGCGCAAGCGGCCGGCGTCGCTCTCGCGGATCAACGTCTTCAAGGGTTGGCCGAAGCCGTAGCCGGGGAGGTGGAAGATCGAGCCGATGCTGGTGACCGCGCGTCGGATGATGCGCTTACGCCGGTACGCCCAGCCCGAGTGGTTTGCGAGGTCGCCCGTGTCGTCGTAGCCGATGCTGCCGTCAAGCGCGCTGCGCAAGTCCGTGCGGGCCTCGCCGATGCTCGTGGTCACCAACTGGCGCGGGGCGCTCAGCGTCGCGAACGGCACCTCCACCTCGGGGCTCAGCTCGCCGCCCGCGTTGGCCACGGGCCGCACCAGGAGCCCGATCGTCACGCCGTTGGGGAGCACCGCGTCGAGGTACAGCCGCACCGTGTTGCCGCCCTGGTAGCGGGCCACTTGGTTCATGGGCTCGCGCTCGTTCTTGTCGGTCAGCAACTGGTAGCGCCCGAGGCTCAGCGCGTCCGTGGCGGCGCTCGGATCGAGGTGGCGCGGCTCGTCGCTGAACAGCACGTCGAGGCTGTTCAGCGAACTCTGGCTCACGCTCGTGACCTCGATCGGCATCGCCGCGACGGTAGCACGCGAACGGTCAGCGCTCCAAGTCGTAGGCTTCGGTCTCGCTCATCAACTCGGCGCGCACGTGGTCGGACGCAACGCCCGTGAGCAGTTGGCACCCGGCCAGCAGCGTGACCAGCGCGGCCTCGTTGCCCTCTCCGATGGGCCGGCATCCGAGGTGGATCAGCCTGTCCTCCCCGTGGACCATGACCATCCCGTAGGCCACGACGTCGCCAGCCTCCACGCGGTCAGCCCACTCGCGCAGCAGTCCAGCCACGTAGCGGGGAGAGCCTGCTGGAGCAGCGGCTTCGATGCGAGTGACGCTCATGACCGTGGCCTCTTCCGGTAGTAGGACGGTGGCGCATGGCGCGGCATCGTGTCCCACGCGATGCAGAACGGCGGCGTCTCTTTGGACCCGCAGGCGCACGGTGGCGCCGAGAGCCCGCGCATGCCGCTGGCGTGGGCGAGCGGGAGCGTGGTTGTCAGGGGCTTGCCGCACTCCGTGCAGGGAGCGGTGAAGGGCTCCACGCCCCACTTGCGCATCCACTTGGCCGACGCCGGGGTGGTGCCGATGAGCGCGCCGTGGATCACGCCCGCGCCCTCGCTGCGATGACCACCCGGTGCAGGTTCCGGGCTGGCTCTGACCGCAGCAGGGTGACCACATCGCCACCCCGTGCCGCCGTCTCGAAGATCTGCGCCAAGAGGTCACGCTCGCGCGGGCTCAGGCGCAGGCTCTTGTCATGGCGATTGAAGTGCGGCGGTGGCAAGCCCATCTCCTTGCACACCGACACCACGGTGGACCGCTGGGCCTGGGCTTCCTCCGCGAGGTCTTGCAACGGCGCCGTGCGCCAGCGCTCTTGACTCAGCAGGGCGCGCACGCGGTCTCGGGTCTCTTCGTCCTTGGGCTTCGGCATCAGGGCTCCCCTCTCACCAGGAACGTGTTGGAGTAGCCAGGGCAGGTTGCCGCGCGCATCCCGTCCCGCAGCATCCGGGCGATGCTCGACCTGTCCACCTGCGGGCCGCCCCAGTGCTGCAACGGCCTGGCATCGCAGCCATGCGTCAGGCGCCCCGCCACGGCCTCGTCAGCCGCAGCCAGTACGCGGGGCCAGTGCTCGCGGTGGAGCGCCGGATAGCCCCTCGTGAGCGGCGCGCGGCCCATGTCGTGCGTGGACTCCCGGCGAGGGTTCCGCAGACCCGCCGAGTATTGCCACGCCGTGCGCTGGTACGTGCCCCGCATCCGCTGCGTCAGCACTTCGTGCATCGCCGCCACTTCGCCTGCCGACACCAGCGCGCCGGCCTCGAGCCACGCCACCCGCGCCAGCACCACAGCCGGCTCCGTGCGTGCGACCTGACGCTGCAGCGCCTCCGTGTCGGGCTCCTCTTGGTGCAGCTGCCGGACCACGGCCCGAGCGTCCACGGGGTCAGCGACCGCTGAGCACGCCACCCACGAGATGAACGCGCCGAAGATCAGGCCACGTAGTTCCAGACTCATCGCAGCACCTCGAACAGCCGGAGCCACGCGAACTCGGCCTCCTCACGGGTCCAGCACGGCACCTGTTGAACCAGGTCCCAGCAAGGATCCTGCGCGCTCGCCCAGAAGGGATCCGCGAAGATGGCGCGGGCCTCGCCGTTGCACACGGCCTTGTCCATGGCCTTGATCTCGTCGACCACCCGAAGCGTTGGCCAGAAGTCGAGATCCGTCAGCATGGCCTCGAACACCGCGTCTTCGATGTCGCTGAACTGCGGGCACCACGCCTTGATCGGGCTGCACAGGTCGCCCGTGTACGCCTCGGGAGCGTCGTGGATCAAGGCCAGCAGTCCCGCCTCCCTGGCAACGGTTGCCATCGGGTGCGTGTTGGGCCGGCGTGCGATATCCGGGATCACGTCGTGCCCGAGGTAGACCGGGCCTTCCACCCGACGCGAGATCGCCAGCAGGCACATGATCACGCAGTGCTGAGCCACGGACCACGGCTCGCCACGTCCCTCCACGGACCACGCGTTGAAGCGGGGCAGGCGGGACAGCGTGCGTGCGATGGCCGGGTAGTCGAAGTCACCGGGCTGCATCGCCATGAGGTCCACGAAGCGCGAGCCGGCTTGAATCTTGACCTGGTGAACGTCTTGCGGACCGTCGACCGTGCGGTAGCCCAGATCGATGGCCGCATCCCTGGTGAACACGCTCTCCGGGTCGAACTGGATGTAGCGCTCGAGTTCGGCCACCCACCCGATCAGCGGGCGGCGCGTCACATCAGGGGCGACGCCGCGACCGTACTCAGCCACCTTGACCACGCCGGTCACGGCTTCACCACCCCTTCGCGGGCGCGCGCTTCGTTGCCACGAACGACCATGATGACGTAGATCACGGCAGCCGCGACGAACCACGGCCACTTACTCTCGGAGGCAGCCACGGCCATGATCACGAGCGCGCTGCCCTCGATGTTGGCGTAGTGATGGGATGCGCGCTTCATGGCTTCACCTCGGGCTTGGCCAGGGCAGCCTGCGCTACCTCATCGTTGGCGAACACGCTTCGCAGCGCGGCCCGTAGAGCGTCGCTGAACGACAACCCGTGAGCCTGCGCAGCCCGCTGGATTCTCTCCGCCAGCGTCACCGGCAGTCGGACCGTCACTTGGCGCCCGTGGTTGATCGTTTTACCCATGCTTCTCCTTGGTTGGCAACGTTGCCACGTTCACTTCATCAGCTACCAGCAGGCGGGCCAGTGTGATGGCCTGGTCGCCCGTCTCCAGCACGCCACGGGCATCAGGGTGGAAGAGCAACGCGCGGTCAGCAGCGCAGAGAGCGTCCCACAGGTCGCCGTCTCGGTCGGACTTGTTAGGCCCCTCCATGACGCTGTTGTACGCCTCGTGAGCAGCCACGACCGCCCGAGCCTTCTCGATGATGTCTTTGATGTTGTCCATGGCTCAGAACCCGATGTCGCACGCGTCCGCGTCGGTGATGGAGGCCACGCGGCGCTCGTTGGCGATGCGCTCCCACTCGGCCCGCTCGGCAGCGAACAGCGCTTCCGCCTCGCACTCCTCTTCGGAGACAAAGCGGTCGTCATCGCAGGGCGCCTCCATGCTGTCGTAGGAGAGCTGGGCGGCGGCGAAAGAGCGGTCGAACTTGCTGGTCATGATGGCTGGTCTCCGGTGGTGGGCCGCTCCGTTGCGACCACCCCTGATATGTAATGCACGGCTCACGGATACGCAATGCAAATCGTCAGGGCTTGCGTCGATTCTCCACCCACTCCACCAACAGCGCGACCTGAGCCTCCATGAAGATCAGGTGCGTCTCGTGGGTGCCATCGATCGAGTCATCCGGCAGACAGCCGCGCGCGTGGAAGTGATCGTGGCACAGCCGACAGAGCGGCACCGTGCGCCGGTCGTCACACTTCATGCCCATCCCGCCACCGCGTCCCTTGGGAGCGTAGTGGTGCGGGTCGCTCGGCCCGGGCGCGGAGCAGCTGCAGCACGGCTTCGTGCGCACGAACGACAGGTAGGCCTCGTGGCGCCCTGGCGGGTCCTTGGGCTGCGGTGCGAGCTCCGGGGCATCGTAGACCGCTGGCCGCTCGAGGGGCGTTCGTGCGGGCTGTGGCGGGTCCAGCAGGCGCACCCGGTCCGGTGCCACGACCATCCTGCGCGTGCCCTTGCGCACCACGATGCCGCCGCCTGGCTCGATGGCCTCGATCTCCGACTCGAAGGAGCCGCCTACGCCACGGACCTGCACGCGATCGGTTACCTTCACGAGCCCACCAACCGGAACACCCGCACCCGCTGCCCGATGACGCTCGCAGGCGGTGCCCACGTCCGGTTCTCTACGCGCTTTCCCGCGTGAGCGATGGCCCAGCTCCAAGGCTGCCAGAGGGTGAGCGCCTTCACGACACCACCCCACCGACTACAGCCCGGCTCTCCCGGTACCACGGCATCGGCAGGAACGGCTTGATCCAGTCAAGGTTTCAGCTCGCTCTAACAAGCGCCTCGATTTGTGTGAACGCATCGCTAGGCGCGTGACCCGCAGGTGCGTAGGATGTTGGCGCGAATGGTGCCTTGAACCATGTACCTGCGGGGTTACCCACGTACCACACACCCAGCACGCTAGCCACTAGGTGACCCTTTAAGACCGCGTCATGCGGTTGCATGATGGTGACTTGCACCTTCCTATTGAGCTTACCTACTGAGATGTTGCTGGTCATGTAGCTCTGCCCATGCACCCGGATACGCGTCGCCTCGTAGATGCCCGCTCCTTCCCAGAGCTTCGCCGCCCGCTCAGCAGACAGCCGCAGCGCCTCCGCTTCGTCGGCAGCGTCGATCGTGCACGCCCCTTGGATGATGCCGCCGTAGCGCCCCGCAGGGGGCGTGATCTGGTACTCGATGCCGTAGGTGTTCGTCATGGGTCGTGTCTCCGTTCTCGTAGGGGCTCAGCGGAACGCCGCGCGGCGGGCCTTGCTGGTGATGGACTGGGCAGCCTTGACGCCATCGCGCAGCGCCACCGCCGACCACAACTGAGCGTTGGTCATGTCCGACTCGGTGGCAACGTTGCCACGCACGCCGTGGAGCTGGCCAAGCAGCATCCGCCGCTCCATGGCCTCCATGCGCTCGGTCGCGCTCCGGTGGTCAGCCTGCTGCGCGTGGGTGAAAACCAGGTTCGTCGTGTTGTTCATGTCCCAAGCGTAATGCGTATTGAGACGTAATGCAAGACTGGCGAGCGCGGTCTATGTCGATTTTTGTAGGGTGTGCTGGGACTGAAAACCGAATCGCATTCTGGTTTTGGGGGCTTGGGTTCTCGCTCCGCTCACCTCGGGAGTATCACCTGCCAGATACGCAGTTCCGCTCGCTTCGCCTGACGCAGCACGTCCGCGCTCCCTCTGGAGTCCGGGTGCATGATCACCAGCAAGCCGTCTGCGACCGCCACCATTCGACCGTTGCGTATCGGCCCGGCCGCGCCTGGCATCCCAGCTCGAGCGCAGTCCCGCCACTCCTCCCGGGTCACCTCCATCACCACCGGCTCCATGCCGTGCTTCCGCGCCCAGACTTCCCCCGCTCGGTCTACGCCTTCGCAGTGACCGCTGATCACCTGGGTGGGCTGGATCTCCCGGCACGCGGCCACGATGTACAGCCAGCAGCGCTCGATCGGGATGTTCCTGGAACCGGCGATGATGAGCCGCACCGGCCTACCTTCCGTTCTTGGCCACGTGCCAGTCGTGGCATTGGTCGCACACGTAGGCCCGCAAGCGCTGCTGGTTGCCTCGGTTGCTCGCTAGCGCGGCTACCTTGCTCCTGAACCGGCGCTTCCCGTTCGTGGGGCAGCGTGGCGTTTCCTTCACCCATGCCGGAGTGTCGGTGTCGTAGCCGCGATCGCTCTCTGGCTGCATGTAGTCCGGCAACGTTGCCAGTTCGGCGGGCGGGCTCTTGGCCTCGAGTTGGTCTAGTAGCGCTGCCGCGAGACAGGCCCACTTGGTACCGTGTCCCTTGGTGCGCTCCATCTCGAGCCTTAGCTCTACAGCGAGCGTGTTCGGGTCTTGGGTGATGCCGTCGTGGGTGATCACTCCGTCTCGGTAGATGTGGCCAGCCATTTCAAGACCCCTTTTGGTCGGACGACAATCCCAAGCAGGAGCGTCTCACAGCGACTTCACGCCCATGACCACGCCGACGAAGCCGGGGGCGACCACGGTCACGCCGTTGGTGCGCTGGACGAGCTGGCCCGTGGCGTCGCGGTGAGCTTCGTGGGCGTGGATCATGCCGAGCACCGGGGTCAGCAGCGTCAGCACGGCGAAGTCGATCCAACCCTTGCTCAGCGCCAGCTCGTCGTAACTGCGCACCTCGGGGCTGTCGAACGCCAGGCTGATGACCTTCTCGACGGGCGCCTTCGGGTTGGGACACGGTGGCAGTCCCGCTAGGTCGCCCGCAAGATCGCAGACGGGGCGCTGGCCGAGCGCGCGGGTGTACCGCTGGAGCGCTTCCCACTCCGGCGCACGCCATCCGTCATCCGTCGCCAGGTCGTGCGTGCAGTTCACGTCCAGTCGGAACGCCAGGTGCCCGTCCGTGACCAGCAGCTGCAGCCCGAGCGGGCGCGGGCGCCAGTACCAGCCCTGACTTCGGGTGGACCCGCTGGGGTCTCCGTACGCGCACTTCATGGTGGCGGCCAGGAGCTTCTTGACCTCCTTCTCGGACTTCACGGTGATGATCGGCATGCTCTATCTCCTTCATTCGGCGGCTTCGGCGTAGTCGATCAGGTTGCTCTCGACCAGCGCTCGGGCCAGTGCGGGGCACACGCTGTTGCCAGCGAGGGCCGTCTGTTTGGTGGGTCCCACGGGCTTCCCGTTGACCATCGGGTCGATCACGTAGTCGGCGGGGAAGCCCTGTGCCGCGAACAGCTCGCGGGGCTTTAGCATGCGCATCCCGAGGTCACCGATGACGTGGGGCACGCCCTCCGCAAGCGCGGCCGCGTCGTGGTTGATCGCGATGTCCACGGGACGCCCGAGCGCCTGCTCGATCCCGGTCGTGGCACCGCCTCCACCCGCGAACCCGTCCACCACAAGCTCGTCGTGTCTCACGCGTTCCATCCCATCGCGACCATCACCCGCCGCACCGCACGCGCCCACCATGGGCGATATGCGAGCACGGCCTGCAGTGGCCACACGCGCCCGCAGGCGCACATCCAGATAGCAGCGGGTCCGTGCCCGCACTCCACGCCAGCCCGCCTTGAGGCGCACGCTGGGCACCGCTCGGTGCTCTCTACGCGCCTCACGACTCCTCCACGTCGCTCGGGTCCACCACCTTGGCCAGCAGCTCGTCGAGAGCATCGAACTCGGGTGTCTGGACGTCGGCAGGCAGACTGCGTAGAGCTCGGGCGCATGCCTTCGCGACCTCGCTGGCTAGATCGCCCGACGCGGCCATGTTGTTGACCACGATGGGTCGGATTACACCCCCGCGCAGGAACGCGTCGATCGCCTGCCGGACCATCTCCGACATGGAGAGGCGCGTCTCGCTCGATCGCTGGCGTAGCTGGGCCATCTGCTCCTTGCCCAGGTAGAAACTGGCGTACTCCTTGTCGCTGCTCACTTGGCAAGCTCCCGGCAGCGGGCAGAGCACGCCTCAAACGTCTCGCGTCGCCACTGGCCATACGTCCCACTGGAAGCTTCGGCAGCGAACTCCGCCGCAAGCCGGGCCATGGCGTCCTTGACCGCTGCTGCGATGGCATCCGCGTTGGCCTTCCCGGCGTCCAGGGCGGCGCGCTCGGCGTCCAACGCTCGGCGCTCCATGACGACCAACTGTCCGCGAAGCTCGGCGGTGGCCGAGTGCCGCATGACATCGCCTGCGGAGATGCCTGGAATGCGGATGACAATCACGCCAGCGCGGTCATTCGTGTACGCCTCGATCGTCACCTGCTCAGCCTGTTCGGCACTCTGATCCGTCATGCTCAATCCGTGTACTCCGCTGCGTCAGCGGGCTCGACTGGTTCACACTCACGCGGCGCGCATTCGCTCACGTGCTTTGCCCAAAGCTCTTTCTTCATCTCGTGCCAGCGGCCAAGGATGATCCCACGAGACTTGCGCGGCCATTGATCCTGGGGCGTGCCGGAGTCGTTCCAGAACTGCATCCAGACATCCATCCAGGTCATGCCCGTGCGGAACTTCCCGTAGGTCACTCCGCACGCCGCGCACTTCTCGCCGTTGCCGTGGTAGCTGCTCACCCCCCCCTATCAGGCCGGGTCGGCGCCGTGGAAGAGGTCGTTGTCGTAGGCCGGCGCGGGCTCGTCCTTGACCGGGAACAGCTCGCCTTGCAGCTTGCGCTTCTCCTGCACCAAGCGCTCGATCTCGGCGTCGATCTCAGCCTCCCGCGAGCGAGCCGCGATGCCCTTGAGCACGTCCGCCGCTTTCGCGATCCCGTGCGTCTCCTCGCTGATGATGCGCACGGTGCGCACCACCAACTGCGTCATGCTCTCGTCGGTCGGGAGGTCGCGCTTGAGGTTGGTGTGCGCTCGGCCGTAGCCACGCACCGTGAGAGGCCCCACCTCGCGGGACTCGTTGGTGCCAGCCTTGGCGATGATGATGTACAGCTCGGTCCGGTCGGTCATGGTGTCTCCGTCTTCCGTGGCAACGGTTGCCACTCGTGTCTGATACCCTATAGCAACATACAACTATACGGTCAAGTGCCGGGGAGGCGAATCTGGCGCTCGTCATCGTCGGCCGGGTTCAACTCCGGGTCGTACGCGGAGGGGTTGCTGATGGCGTGCCAGATCCGCGACTCCGCGATCTCCACGTACTCCGCGTCGAGCTCGTAGCCGATGAACGAGAAGCCCTCGAGCGCCGCCGCGATGCCCGTGCTGCCGCTGCCGCAGAAGGGGTCCAGCACCAGGCCACCGGGCGGCGTGATGAGGCGGCAGAGCCAGCGCATGAGCGCCACCGGCTTGACCGTGGGGTGGACGTTCGCGCGCATCGAGTCGCCACGCTGGAACGGGTTGTCGATCGAGGTCTTGCGACCGTCGTTGACGTGCCGGCGCTTGCGGTACTCCAGGCCCATCTCGCGCTCGGCGCGGGACGTTTTCGGCGCGTAGAAGAATCGGTCCACCGGGTTGCCCGTGGCCTCAGCCAGCGCCAACGCGGAGAGCTTGTCCAAGATGAGGTTCGCAGGGTGGCGCTGGCCTCCGAACGACGTGCTGTCGCGATCTTCGCCGACCATGCACGCATCGATGTTCAGTGCGCCCGTTCCGTGCTTGCGCACGTTCGCCGTGGTTGCTCCAGTGAACGGCTTGCGAGCCAGCGAGATCGGCTCCCAGGCCGGCTTCAACGCGGTGCCCCAGCCGTCCCACGCCTGCGCGTCATCGCTAGCGGGCAGCGTGATGTCCCACTCCGTGCCAGCGCCAGCCAGGATGGACGTGGCGCCCGTGATGGCGTTGCGGCTCTTGTGGCCCACCATCTCGCGCTGTCCCCACGCCTCGCCCGGGGTGCCCTTGCGCCCGTTCAGGCGCCAGCAGAGCGCGTGCATGGCGTCGTAGCCGGGGAGCTTGTCCAACACCAGGAAGCACACCAGCTCGATCCACTGGTCCCACGTGGGCAGCGTCGGTTGACTGTCCGTGTCGCGCGCGGCCCAGTGGTCCACCATGCGCGAATGCACGCCGAAGTGAGCGCCCAGTGCAGCGGAAGACGTGGCGCGGGCTTCCATGCTGGCACGCAGGAAGCGGCACACCTCCCGGATCTCGCCTTCGTCGTTGCGGTGACGGTCCATGCCGTTGGCGATCTTGTGGTTCTTGGGAAACCCGCTGTTGCCGGTCACGAAAATCTGCCCGTTGCGGCGGGCCACGAAGGCACCCGTGGGCACCTTCACGCACCACACCTGACCAGCGTAGTGGACGGGGGTCACGCTGGCCAGAGTGGAGCGGGTGACCCCTTCCCCTCGAACATCTTGTGGTCCCGGTTCGTGGCAAACAGCATGAGGTTCCACACTGCGTTGTTCCGTGGGTTGTGGTCCACGTGATGGACGCACTCCGTGCGCGTCAGGCAGCGACCCATCGCCATCGCGACTACCAAGCGGTGCTCCATGACGTACCCGTCTTTCCGAGCCATCGACAAAAAGTCCTGCGGGCACCTCACGTACACCGGACCCACGTAGTTCCCCTTGCCGCCTCGAGTCATCACGCCGCCCTTCCATGACGGGTTGCTCGCACCCGTCATGCGCGCCTTGTGCTCGGCGTGCCGGGTCGGCCCCCACTTGAGCTTCTCCGGAAACACCAGCAGGTGCTTCCGAAGCCGCTCCCCTCTCACAAGACCGTTGCACCGCTGCGAGCAGTTGGGGGCGATCCCCTTCAGGTGCGACGGTGGGCGCCTGAACACCTTCCTGCACACCGCACACACCGCCGTTGACGGTGGCCTCTTCGGACTTGATCCGCGCTTCCGCTTCTGTCTGGCAGTCCGACATGCTAGGCAGAACTTGTTCCTCTCCAACTGGTAGCGAGTCACGCACTCGAACGACTCCGGGCAGCCCGCGCAGCCCTTCCAACACGGGTACGACTTCTTGACCCGAGAGCGCTTCGGCGCGCACGAAGGCCCACCGTCCGTCTCGCCGGACGAT
>ERZ869925.854-NODE-854-length-17507-cov-4.317729_pt1 | contig 17507 bp, 22 predicted proteins | sample MGYA00579311_ERZ869925 | MGnify/ENA primary metagenome ERZ869925 (study PRJEB32216, sample SAMN09231817) | wastewater metagenome | place: USA: Maryland | collected 2016-07-30 | study: EMG produced TPA metagenomics assembly of the PRJNA472060 data set (Reclaimed...
CCCAAACCAATGACCTACCCGAACGAACGAACCCGCTTAATTGAAACATTCCACCATGCCGTGATTGAAAGAATGGCAGCCATTAGCTCAAATTTTGGCCTTGCCATGTATGAGGAAAAATATCAGGTCGCACGCAAAGAACTAGATGAATATATCGCCAAACTAGAAAAGGGAATCCAGCCATGACCACAACAAACGAACAACATATGCAAATCATTGAAAGTGAAATCGAAAGACTCAAGAACCGATACAACCCGGAAAATGACGCCGGGCAGGTAACCTGGGTGGATGCTCGCTTTATAACGATTATTGAACACTTACTTGATATCGTTGACAACTTGAATAAAAAGGGAATCCAGCCATGACCGCCCAAGAACTTGAATACACAGACCAGGACATCAAAGAATTATTCGAATGGCAGGAATATACCCGCATCCGAATCAATGCGCTCCTTGCCCAGCTGCGCCGAACGAATGAGGAAATCCAGATCTTAAAAACCACGCCTCCCAACGACTGGCGAGAGGAAATCATTAAAACCAACCTGCGCCAGCTCGCAGAAACCAGGTCCAGCGTGATCAAACGGCTCCGCCTCATCTACAATCATTTTCGCGTTGCCCTTGCACATTAGCGCCAGGTCAGTACGCCGGCAGGCTGGGCCTGCCGGCAGAACCTTCAGAACTTGCACAGTACGCCGACCGGCTGCGCCGGTCGGCAGAACCGTCAGAACGATCGCCCCGCCGGAGCGGAAAGATCACCGCACCGGCGCTTCGAGCACACGCCCCGACCTTCGGCTGCGTCGCCGCTCCTTGCCTCGGCGGAGCGCCCAGAACTTGCACAGTACGCCGACGGCGCAGCGCCGTCGGCAGAACCGTCAGAACAACCGGCGCCCCGCCTTCGGCAGCGCCGTGCGGAAGATCGCCGCCGGCTGGCCTCGCCGGAGCGCCAGAACCTTCAGAAACGAACGGCGGCGGAAGCGGAAAGATCACCGCAACCGCCGCCAGAACCGTCAGAACGTGCACAGTACGGCTCCTGCGGAGCCAGAACCAGGTCACAAGTTTTGCCGGCGCTTCTCCAAGTAAATCTCAACCACCAAGGAATGGTGCAAATCCCAGGTCGCAATACCATCCCCCAGCTGAAACACCTTGAAGATCGTGCAGCAATTGGGATAAGCGTACAACCACCCGCCTTCCCCAACATGCGAAATATTCACCGCCCCGGTCGCCGTGTAATAACACGCCTGGGCTGCGGAATCATCTATCAGCACGTTCGTCGCCCCGGCCGGCGTCCCCGTTGACAATGGGACCAGCTTACGCAGATGATCAACCGGCGCCAGGTAAAGAAAATCCAGGTCCACAGAACTCGCCCCACCCGCAACACGCCTCACATATACCGCCAACCTCACAGACGCATAAGAACTAAACCCCAGCAGCCCGGGCGGAATGTTGACGGCCGGCAGCTCGATGTACTTCGCCGTGGCGCTTGTCAGGATCTCCTGGCCTTCGGCCAGCACCACACCACCCGTGGTGAGAACCTTCAGACTCATCCAGAGATCCGCGTACCCATGGCCGGCAGAGAGCCTCACAATCCCCTTATGAGCCTTGCCCCCAAACTTCGCAACAGAAGCCGCGGCGATATCCACATAACAGAGCTGCGTTTCAGTCGCCCCATTCCACGCATAATCACAGTAATTGCCAGCTGAATCGTTCGCGGCAGCCGTGTCTGTGGGCGTCACCCCCGCGCCGGCCGTCATATCCTCCCCCTCGTAATATCCCACATCCGTATAATCCAGCGCCCGAATCACCCGCTCCGTGATCGTCACCTGGTTGACCGCCTCGGCAGCGCAATACATGCGTACCTTCAACGGGCTGGGCAGGTCCCAACCCTCGGAGAGTGCTCCCAACCCGTAGATTCCAAACGTGCAATTATCATCAGCATCCTGGCAGGAAGTCAGCGCAAAAGAAGCATTGACCACTTCGCCCAGAGCCGTTGTGGGAATAAAAGCCTTGGTATATACCGCTTCGGCAGGTGTGAACCAATAATCCAGACGCACCACCACCAGCCGGACCACCTTGGCATTTTGGACAGCATCCCCCATCACCGCCCCGGTCGGATCCAGCCTGGCCGTGACAATCTGGCTGCGCCAATCGGGATCCGAATCAACTGAATCGTAATAACGCAGAAAGACCGCATCCTCCCTGCTCGACCAGCGCCCCGCCAGGTCGAGCACTTCAGACAAACCTAACTCAATCGCCTCAATTCCGCTGCCTTCCAGATACACGTCGATGACTTCTTCAATCACTTGCAAGCCGGCCAGGTCAAACCGCTTGCCCTGCCCAGCCTTATACCGGCAGCCCACCAGCCCAGCCGTCGCCCCGCCCAGCAGATCATAACTTGTCGTTGACTTGTAAATAAAACCCAGCCTTAAAGCCATTATCGCCTCCTGATCCTAATTCTACTTAAACCGCTCTCGCTGCTTGTCTCTACGCTGGGGGGAAAACCACAGTCACGATCGCACCCGCCCACCCGCCCCCGGAGCAAGATCCAGACCTTGCACCAATCCGAATGGGCGCTGCGCTCGCTTGCGCCTTGCCTCCCGGCCGGGCCCGCTAGCCGTGACTTTTTATTTTTAGATTTTTTGGGCTCCACCCGGATCCGGCTCGTAAACGATCCGCCCGCAGCAGCCAGGATTGAAACGCCTTCCAGAAAAACAATCCTTTTTTTTGACCCAAAAAAACCGGATAGGGTTAACTTGATGCCCTTTGTTTTTTGTTTCAATCCTGCCGGTTTAAATGAAGCCATTATTCCACAACCATTTGTTTTTTTAGATTTGTTCACGGATCCGCAAACCGACCCCGCTCAACTCAACTTCTTCAGCGAAGATCGTATCGCTGATCCTGGCAGCAGCAGATCCCAGCCCAGCCAGACCCTGCACCTTACACCACTCGCCCGCCACCTTGCGCCAGGTCGGAACACGCTGCCCGAATTTATCCATGACCCAACCGTGCTCATTGATGAATAACTCCGCATCCCCAGCTGCGCCCTGCGCGTAAATTCTCATGTAACGATCATTCGTTATCTCACCCAGCAGTCTTACACCCGCCGAGGTGCCGGCAGCAAGAAGATCTTCGATCTCATCCTTGGCATTCCGGTTATCTTCCCGATATGGATTCGTTGAAATCCCGGATGCAGTTTCTGCACGCACGCCGGCCAGGAATTGACCGCCAATACCGGCAGCAGCCGCCAGCTTGATCTGTTCAGTTGTAGCCAGGCTGCCAAACACCCGAAAAAGACCATCACCGCCTGGACTCCGATCGCTCCAAGCAGCCCCGCTCCATTTCCTCATTTTGCCCCCGGAATAACTCTGTGAATCGTCCGTTCGCCATAGAAAATAATTAGCGTTATCGTTCGCACCACTCCGACTCACCCGCACCCACCAGGAACCGGCCGCAGCTGCGTAGACGCTGGCAAATGTGAACTTGACCCATGTATATTCCAGCGGAACGCTGGCGGCTGCCAGTGTTGCGCTGGCCCGAACAACCCCGGGAGCACCAGCAGAATCGTCCATAAGATCCACCTGCAAAGTATCAGCAGGGGACCCAAACGCCCGGATTTTAAGCCATACCCCCGCGAAGTCCCAGCCCCCAGCTGACACAGTAAAACTCTGCGCCATGGCAGTAGTCCCACCGTCATAACCAACATTCTGAAACCCATCCGGGTTCATATCATGCTCGACCAGCCCCAAGGTCTGATTGTAGATCCTCCAACCAAGAGTATCCCACCAGCCTTTTAGATAAACAAATGTTCTATACTTGTTCATCGATTCGATCACCGGATTAACCACCGGCCAACCAAGAGTCTCAATCAGCACATTCCGCAAACCTTCAGCCGTGCCCAGCGTGCCAACCGGAAGCCGATAGATCTTCTCCTTGATTCCGTACATTGATTGACTGGCAAGATCGTTCGCCCAGGAAGTCTCACTCCATAGATATTTTTGTTCTGTCCGAGCTTCAGTATCCCGATAAAGCACCTTGACCCCATTCCCCATCTTATCAAGATCCGTTCGCAGCCCCACCCTGCCATCCCAGATCTCAAAGCCATTGACATAGCCCCACCATGCGGCGCCACCCCCGGCCTCCTGAAGCTCGACCGGGCAGCGCAGCAGGTCCAACAACCCAACCAGACCGAGCCGGAAGCCGGCAGCTACTTCCAACTCCGCACTTTTGGGACCACCCACCGCAGACCAGACCGCGCTCGAAACTACCAGCCCGCCAGGTTGAATAGCGCGCTGCGTAAAATCTCGCTTGAAGAAATAAGGTTGTATCATGGATAAATTACTTTTTCAGGCAATACGCCGGAAGCGGAAAAACTGCCATGTCGCAGTCTTGCGGTTTGGGCGTCGGATCAGACCTCAATGGTGGGGGATATCCGGACCCATCCGGTGGGCAGCCTATTGTCCCTAATGGATAACACCGCTGTGACGATGGCACAAACTGAATATGTATCCAGCGTTTCAGGTCGTTATCTGCCGTGGTGAATAGAACGGAATTATAGCCAGGCTCCCACCGCATTGAATGAAGCCAGGTTTCCTCTGCATAGGTGATGTTTTTTTGTAGAAGATAGATCGTGCAATCATACGGCAGCAAAACAAAGATGGTGAAGCACCTCTTAACTTTCAGAAAGTCCACGCCGTATTCCTGGTAAGGCTGCATTACAAGATAGGCCACCGTCTGGGTAAAAGAGCTATTAATCCAATAATCAGCAGCCCCATAACCGATCCGTTTTGACTCAGGCTGTCCAACAGGCTCCAACTCGGTACCGGCCTGGGCCGGTTGTGGCATAAGTGCTGCCACCAATGCAATCACCAACAAACCAAAGATCATCCGTTTCATGCTGTTGCCTCCGTTGTGCTAAATCCGTCCCATGTGGTCCGGTTACCTACACCACCCTTAGCTGTGCAGGTTATTCCCACTTTTGTTCCAGTCAGCAACCGAGTCCTACCCCAATTCACCAGCTTGCTGCCCAGGTAGACAACCACAATCTCACCCACGCAGATCAACTTAACAACATAATCCGTGTCCTTTGCCAGCAACGCCGAGAGCTTCACCATCGAAATCAACTTGCCCCAGCCTTCGTATTGCTCCCAAAGCTCAATCTCACGGCTCGAGGTGTAGATCAGCCTGGCTTCGATCCTGTTCTGATGATCCGTGATCCTGGCTCCCAATCCGCTGAACCATTCATCGTTTTCGTCTGCCGGCTCCGTATTTGGAGTGTGGACGGTCGCGGTAACCATGTGATTCACTACGCCAGTTTCCACCCAGGCAGCCGCCGGCGTGCCGTCCGCTGTGATTCTGGCCTTATTATCGTTGATCTCAAACGTGCCGGTAAATGTGGCATCATTCATGACTGTCCAAGCCGCGTTATGGGTCGCCAGCGCCGTGCCGTTTGCGTCTGTAAAAGTGTCGCTAAAGATCGCCGCACCAGTTTCAGCAGGAGTCGCCGGCAACGTTCCCAGCAGCGCCGGCGGTGTGATGGTGGTCGGATATGCGCGCCAGTTATCAACATTGGATCCTGCGGGCTGCGTCCAAGCAAAAAAACCACCATACCGATGAGTAGCATCGTAATTAACAGATGTGGCATGATCAACGGCCAGGTTATTATTTGTAAAACAGCGAACATGATCACCAAAATCCACAATCCGCATACGATTCACTTGCCCAGCAACCAGCGCTCCAGCACCAGAAGCAGCGGTCAGCGCACCGTTTATATAGAAGTAACCACCCAGATCGAGACACACATAAGCCAGCGTATCAGCAAAATTCCCAGCTGCACCACATCGAAAATACAAACGCACGTTCACCCCGTGCCCCGCCGGCACAAGTACATCTATATCTATGATCCTCGGCAGCGCCCCTATGTTGACAACCGCCCCTCCCTGATCCGCACACACCACCGCATTGCCCGAGATCGCCGCACCGTTCCCAATCTCCGCCCACGCCTGGGCGCCCACCTCTGTGCTGCCCAGGCTGCCACTATCCACCCGATTGAAAGTGTCGGCAGAAAGACAAGGACCATAACGCGTGAGAAACGGCGCCGCCAACTTGCTGCCGGCAATCGCCCGAATCTCATCCAAATCAGTGTGCGAGGTATTTGTATCGTATCCAAAATAAGTGTCAGAAAGATCGTCCGCATCCTCCACCCATGCCAGGAAGTTGTTTCCATAATTTCCATCCGGGCTGCTCAATACGAATAATGCCCCTCCGCCAGGAACACGAATAATATCCCACTTGTAAAGTAATGCGTAAAGCTGCTCTGCTTTGGTCAGCCTGATCTTCGAGACAAGACTGTCAAATCTCGGATTAGGACCGCCCGCGTCCTGGTGTGATATGCCCAGCCCCGTAATTGTGGGATCCGCCGGCCTGTCCACCGGAAAGATCCCGATCGCCGGCCCAAGAGTCATTGCACCGCCGAGCTTTAATGTGACTGTAAAAGCCTCGATCGCTTTTTTAGGTGTGAATGCCAGGTCAGGATCTCGCCAATTGGCTGCCGGATCGCTCGAAGTCGTTAAATGCCCCCATTCGTCAATAATCAATAGATCACCCGTATCCGTCACCCGCCGCGTTCCCGGCCCCGGCTCGGCCTTCGTTCCGTTTATGTCGCCAGCTGCGCGAACGGTCTTAAAAGTATCATAAAGCAGGTAATTGGATCCACTTCTCTTTAATTTATCCAGCCGTTTGTTATATCCCATCATTTACCTGCCTTTTCTGATTGTCGAAACGTTTGTTTGTTTGCGTGCCAGCACTTTTTGAAAGAGAAACCGGCCGCTGGGGGAGGGGGATAACCCACCCCGCCGATCAGATACCACCGCCCCCCGCGCAAGCAACTCCCCTCGCACCTTCTTCCACTTCTATTCGCTGAAAAGTTTATGCTTGCCGGCCATCGTCCTGAATGTTACCTTTCTTCCCTTCAAAAATCTGCTCGCAATCGCCGTGAGACGCTCCAGATCCAATTCTCGAAACCCATATTCATGTACCGGACTCTCGCTAAACCACACACCAATAACCGAGGCATCAAACCTTTTTTTCCGCTTCTCCCATGGCTTTTTTGCCGGCGGGTGATACCATCCCCGAATCTTCCATCCAATCATCATTCCCAGGGCCAGGGAAATAATCAGGTCCACGGTCGCTAGTGTAGCTCCGGGTGTGCAGCCCACAAGCGATCAAGAGCATCAGAAGGCAAAGCAGGACCAGGAACACCACCAACCCCAGCCCAACTAGCAAAATCTGAATCACTCCGCATCCACTGGGCGAGATCGACTCTTGACCCATTCAACACCTTGATTCCCTTCACCGGAGGAACCGGCGAACTTGTGTATTGCCAAAGGTTGATCTTCCATTCCTTAACTTCTTCCATTGGCGGAACATAATCGGCATTATAGGAATAAAAGCCTTTAAAGAAATCCAGGTCACCCGGGAACCAGCTGCGCACCTGCGCTACAAGCCGCTCCCACCACCAGCGCCCCCAATAAAGCTGCGGCTCCTGTTTGAATTGATTCGCCGTTTCCTCAATGTAGATCCGCAGACTTGCCAGCACCTTGCGTGCTGCCAACAGCGCCCGATTCGCTTCAGCCGTGGTCCAAACCTTGGGCTCCACCTCGGGAAAGATGCTGGGATCCTCGATATCAACCATCGGATGTTTAAGGGTGTGTTCGATATGGGTATCTTCCACAGCATTGAAATAAGCCTTTGCCTGAATGACAGGATCCACAACCCGCCCGTTGATCTTCCAGTACCAATAGTGATAGGGAGCAAACGAAATGCCGGCATCCCGAGCCCCGATCGCATTCCTGGTATAACTCGCGATTGGATATGCGTCACCGTCCAAGCCTGGCTGCGCCGTGCCATGCGCGGCCTTGATGAACACGGCTCGAAACTTGCGCTCATCCTTCGCCAGCTCGTTCCAATCAATGGGCGTCAGCATGTATTCATGCTTGCCGGAAGCAGGATTCAGGCGAAATTCGTATTCCTGATAGGTCGCAATATCAAGCAGGTTTATCATGCGCTAACCTCTTTGCTCAGCGGATCTTCCACCAGCGCCCTCAAATACACCTGTTCACCATCTACAACCCATTCAGGTGTAGTCATTTGACGATCCAACGCGGGACATTCCACCTCGCGGCAGAACGTGCAAGTAATCCCTTGCAGCGAATGAAAGCCAGGTAAAGCCTTGCCACATAGGCCAAAGCAATACTTTTTTACCTGTTCATCTTGAACATTTATGGGAATTGCAAAAATAGTCATCGATCATCCTTTTTTATGCCTGGGCTATTCTTTCAATGTTACCACAAAAGCGCGGTCGGCAGCCTGGTTGACATCCACCCCGGCCGCTTCAGTCCACAGCTTGAAATAGGCGAAAGCAAATAACTCGTCCGGCAACGGATAAGCGCCGGCAGCCGCCACACTCGCAGCAACTTCCACCAAGGCGCCATCCTTGTCATACAGAGGAACATACGTGCCGGCAAACGCGCTGCTGACCTTGAAAGCAATTACTGTGGTAGCGGTCAAGGTTGCTGGTGTAACAAACCCACCCCCGGCCGCCCATGTGTTATCAATCGCTCCGCTGATGGCGGCGCCACTTAAAACCGTGGCGTTTACACTTCTCGAATTCCTTGTTTCCATGGTTTCACTCCTTATACTATCAATTCCTGCGTTAATTCGATCGCCGTGGATGCTTCTGGGGGATCCTGGCATCGTAAGGATCGTAAGATAAATCACTCGAAACTGTTATCATCATCCTCAGTCCATGCCCAGGCCGAATGTGGATCCGTGGTTGCCCGGGCTAACAGCCTGCGCTTCATGGCCGTCAGCCGGCCGTTGAATATCGTTCGCATAAGCCTTGTGTAATTATCCAGCCCGGTTGTGGGATCGTCACCAACGGCCGGCTTCTCCGCTCGATCCGCCATCCGAGCCAGAACCGCAAACATACAGGAACCCTCGATCAGCGTTTTTTCGTCAAGCGCGTCCAGGGTGGTTGACGCAGCCGAATCCAAGTCCTTCAGAAGCAGCGCCGAACCGTTCACCTTGCTAATCTCATCCAGCGCCAGCCTGATAGCAGCATCCAGATCTCCGGTCGCCCAACTGATATTCGAGGAATCAATCAAGGTCGCTTCAACAGCATCCCTCAAAGTTGACAGTATGTAAGCGGAAACAGCCATTCCTAACCTTCTTTCTTTTCTTCAACCTTATGCCTGGCAGCGCAATCCGGGCAGCGAATCCAAAATATTGAATTGAAAAACTCCCAGCCAGCACCTTGAAGCTGCCCCTGATAATACACATACATGGATGTACTGAAATGATCCTGGCTGCAATGTTCTACCCTTTTTCCACACTCGTCGCAGGTTACCCTTACAGCATAACGAACGCCCATCAGGACATCCAGCCGAGAAGAAACGGCAGACTTGCAATAAGCACAGCAGCCAGAACCAAGCCGACGAACAACAGCGCCATTTCAAAATCTTCTTTAATTGTGTTCATCCGATCACTCCTTTTTTTATTCCTCAGGCCTTTTCAGAATATCAATCGCTCGATAGAGCAATTCACGTTCTTCGCTGGCTTTTTTGGTGCCAGCTGTGCCCAGGTCGAATTTATCATACAGATTCGCCTGAACCGCCAATCGTTGAATCTTCTCACGCATGATCTCAACCGCGATCTTCAGCGCCTTCTCCTTGCTCAGCGGGTGGCTCGCTTCAGCCGCCGGTTCTACAATAACAGTCCCTTTTTCCGGTATATTTTTCGGTAGGGGGATGGTTTCCTTCGCCCGATAACTTGCCTTTTTCTCCATTTCATTCCTTTCTAGTCTATGTTTGTGCTAAGTGCAATTATCACAAGCATAAACTACTTTTTCCCATCGATCACGGTCCGGGTCGCCTGGTTGATCCTTTGCACTACCCGATTATCATGCTCCTTTAGAAGCGCGTGCGTACCATTAACAATCTCGTGAATTTTTTCTGATAGAGCCATATTCGCAGTATTGTCGTCGCAATTCTTCTTATCCAAACGATCAAAGAAATCACGCCATTCCTGGTCGCGCTTCGCCGCCTGTTCTGCCCAAGCCTTGTCTCTTTTTTCCTGTGCACTCAAGAATATAAGAGTCACGATGATCACCGCACCGGCCGATCCAAGATTAATAAGTTGCGATGCTAACGCTGCAATGTCTATGCCCATGGTCTACCCCTTTCTATCCCTTAACGCAGCTTCCCGGTCTGCCGTGAAGCTCTTGCCAATCACAGGAACACCAGCCAACCCCGCATGACTCGCCCGGGCTGCAAGTAATTGAATGATGAATCCAAGCAATATATTCAAGACCGTGGCAATCTGCTGGGCAGCCAGGTCGATGCCAGGGAGGTCCGCCGTGGGCTGAAACAACCGCAAAACCAACAGCAGGGCCATGCCCAGGATCCCGCCGGCCGTGACGTAAACCGGCGCCTGACCATCCTTCACAATGCCGGCAGCCTTCAGAATGTTCACGATCACAGCGATCAGCGCACCAACACCACCTAGCGCCATGAACTCATTTACAAGTTTCAAAAGATCGATTTCCATTTTGATCATCCTTTCATGATTCAGGTCGGGCAGCCGGGTCCTTGGATCCGGCTGCCCTTTTATGTGTCCGCATCACCGCGGCGGTTATATCCTACGCCCGAAACACGTAATTCGCACGTGCCCCAAACAACTTGTCAACACTGTTCGCAGCCGCGTCGATCGTCAACTCGACATAGAAATTCTCATCATCGTCAACCCACTCGGGAGTCGTCAGAGTCAGAGTCATCTTGTGCTGCGCCAGGGTGAGACGCTCGGCAGCCGTGTCATGCGCCGTGTCATAACTGGTCGCCACAGAAGCAGCGGTCGGCGCGACGGTGGTCGCCGGCAGGGTCAGCTTGTAGAGCGCAGCCGAAACCGCGTCATTCGCTCCCACAGAGCAATCCCACCAGATATCCACACTTGCCAGCTGCGCTCCCTGCCGATCGACAGAGCTACTTGGCAGAAGTAGCGGGATCTTGATAACGCTGGTATTATCCCCAGCAGTTTTGTTCAGGCTCCAAACATTGGAAGCCACCGCCATAGCAAAGGTGCCGGTCGTGCCGGTGCACATTTCGGGCGGTGTGAACTTGCTGAAACCCGTGTCATTAACGTAACCCATGGTTTTTCTCCTTCTTTCAGATTTTCAGATCAGGTATTACCCGCCAGCAACATTTGACTTGTGCAACGGGCGATAATCGTTCACCCACACCGCCAGGAAGTGACGCACCTTCAGCCTGTGCTCATCGTTGGTGAAAACGGCGCCGTTGAGCTCATCGTTCGCGATGAAGATCTCCGGCATGATTCCGAACCGTTCTCCAACAAAGATAGCAGGAGCAAGAGCCGGATCACAGGCGGCAGCCCAATCGGTTGTGTCTGTCCATTCAGGAACAACAACCACATCACCCACATCACCACGCTGCTGATTCTGGTAATTGTAGGTCGCTTCCCGTGCAAGCTCAGGATACAGAATCTGCTTGGCGGTGAGAGCCAGCGTCCGCGGCACCAGCATATAACGAGGATTCAGGGCCATCTTAGGACCAACGCCGGCATAGCCGGTGCCGCCCTTGACCAGCATGGGCTGATTATATATAGCGGTGGAGACGGTCTCCCATTCCGCGCCAGACAGCGCAGCCGTCAGCAGGTTCGCATGCCCGCCCACGGTGGTAACAGCGGTGGCATTGAAAAGCCGGCCAGTGTCAGCCATTAATGGCCCGGTCCCGCTCGTGCCCGAGAAGATAGCCGCCACCAACCCGGAAAGCCGGCGGATCCCGGCCGCAGCCAATTCAGCCGGATAAGCCCGCAGCTTGCGAGTCTCATCCCGGTCGATCAGTTCCAGGGTCAGCGGAATGTATCCGCCGTATTTCACGAAATCGGCAGTCTCGGGAGAATCACCAACAACCAATTCGGTGTAATCCGCACCCTCCGCAACAACCGGAAGGGTGCCAACCGTGCCCACCAGGGTACCGGTGATCGTATTCAGGTTGTTGAAGTGCTCAACAACCGAGACCTTATTCCACCAGTCATACCCGGCCAGACCCAGCTGCTGCCAGCGATTCGCGACGATCTTATTCAGCGCGTTCTTGGTCAGCCCGGTGAAGTCGGCGGTCGTCGCCAGCTTTGCGCGCTGGGGATAGTACCCGCCATGAAAGTCCTGATCGCCGGTCAGCAGGAGATAAAACTCACGGATTCCGCTCAACCGTGCAGCCTTGATCTTCTCCTGGCCTGGCTCGCGTGGCGCTCCGAGCATATCATCAACCGCAGCCTGCAGCTGATCCTCGGTGGTGTACATCTCCGTGATGTGCCCAGGTCCATTGACAACCATGCCCCCGGTCAATTCCGAGACGAGCTTGCGCCCATCCTCGATAGCCGTGACAAGATCCGCCGGCTCGAAAGCCTTGCCGGTGAATTGCGCCCGGATCCGAGCCTTGACAGGCTCCGGCAGCTTCGCAGCCGACAAACCCGATTCAAGCAGATACCCGCACATCTGCACCCGAACGGCGCGCGCCTTTTCGGCTTCGGCTGTTAAAGCATCCTGTTGCTTCTGGGCATCCAGCAGAACCTTTACAGCCTGCGCGTCTTTTTCCAATTGAGTCTCTTTGACTTCTTCCATCTCATTTACTCCTTCGCTAAGTTGATTTAAAGCCCGCAGGAACGCGCCGCCCCTTGCAGGATCGATCACAAGATCCACAGAATTTACTTTCAGGATTTTCCTTGCCCTTCTTTCCTCCGCCGTAAAGATCACATCGGCGGAAAAACCAACCTTTGGCTTTACACCTTCGCTCAACATGGCTGCGCCCAGCGCCTGCAGCACCTGGGCGCCCGGCCCTACGGCTCGGAGCTTCGCCACAATCCCCAGCCTGGCGGCATCCCACGCCGGCGAATAGAGCACGCCGGCCAGGTTCCTAACGGAACGCTGCGCCATGTGGTGATCCAGGTAACATTCAACCTTATCCCACATTCCGACCGATTCTTGCAGAACCTGGGCAGGAAATTCCCAACCATTCCCCAGGCCGGCGGATATGGCGAGGATCTCAAATTCGCCACTCTCGGCAGCTTGCAACTCCAATTCGATCCGGTTTTGCTCATCTTTCATAAATTGCCTCCTTCAGCGCTGGGCTTTAAGTCGCCCGTATCCTTATCGATAATCTTACTTGAAGGAACGATCTTCTTGCGCCCGGACTCTGTTTTTTGATCCTGCCTTTGATCTACACTTGCCTTGTCCAATTCTTGCTTCAGCAGGTCGATCACTTGCAACCCTTCTTTTTCAGCCCTTGCGATCATTTCAGGAATGTCAATATACTCACCCATGAAACGATATGCCAATCTGATCAATTCCTGATTATCGATCAATCCACGTGCTCTCAAAGTCTCGAGCACGTTCATCAGATTATTGGCAGCCAGCGCAAGAGAAACATTATCCCGAGCGCTAATGTCGGATCCACGTACTTCAATCTCCGCATTTTTGCTGACGTGATTATCGACTTTTTGCTTGCGCTCGACGATCGTATTAAGCAGGTCTTTAATCATCCACAAGAAAAAGCGCTGCCTTTGCTCAAAGTGCCGGAATGTCGGACCGCCGGCTGCCTCGGCGGTGGTGCGTGTTGACGATTCAGGTTCGGCCAGGAAATGCATCGGCAGCACTGACCCGCTTGCAATAATTTTTTTAAGTGCTAGACCATCCACGCCGGCATCCATTGATTCCAGCTTGGGAGATATGACGCTCCATTCTTCGGAAATGTCACTTACCATAATAGAACCAGGTGAAGGAGGATTCGCTGCCAGGGTCGCCTGACGTGCGGCTCGCTCCGCTTCGCTATTGAAATTCCCCTTCACCACGAACATAAACGCATTCCTGAAGCGATTCAAACGTGCCCGATCTTCCAGCCAGGCCGTATAGCGAGATAACCATTTTAAAACAGGCGCCAGGTCGGATTCGCCCCATTGCCCACCAACCGGACGATTCACAGCGTATTGAATAACAACTTGGCGAAAAGAACCATCCTCGTTCTGTTCGTCATTCTTACGATCATAAGCATCGAATGAAACCTGATCCACAGCCGTACTATTTGACTTAATGATAAATCGCCTTGGTTGTTCAATATCATTCGGAGCCGAGACTATTTCCTCTACATCACCCGCCGGCAGCGCCCTGACATAGCTCATGCCATCGGCATCCGTTGAAAGCAGCAAAAACAAATTGCCTGCCCGAGAAAGCTCATCACACAGATCGTAGATCCGAACATCCATATTATTCAATGGATGCTCCCAAAACTTTTTCAAAAACTTTTGCGTTTCCTCATGCTTGCAGATAAAGATCACACCCCCACCCACCACATACTGTGTCACCAGCCCAACAATGCGCCGGCCAAGCGGATTCAACCTCCACGCTTCTAACGCATCTTCCAGAACTTCCGTTCTGGAATAGGTCTGCCGATCTCGTTCAGTCCCCCACCATCCCCGCCCTATGGCGATCGTTGATTCTGATTCATGGAATGATGCAAGCTGCCCCCGCACCAAAATCTGAAGCCGTTCGAATAAGCTAAACTTTTTCAAAATTCACTCTCCATTGAATCAAGCACATCATCAGCACGAACCATCAGAAGATCTCCGGCAGGTAATACAATCTCTTTCTCATATTCCGAGATCAAAGCTGCGCTCATGACAAGATCATCGTGAATCGCTTCGCCTTGCTCATTTCGCTTGCCTTCAGGAACACCCCAACTCATTGTCTTATTTGGTCCTGGTAAGATTTGATATTCACAATTCACCAATTGCTGCTTGAACTTTTGCCTCAAACCATCCTGGTAACTATCATCCTGCAGCGGTTCCTTCCAACGACCTGTATCAATAATTGCGATCATCTTCCAGCCTAACTCACTCTTACTTTTGGAGGTGAAAATAAAAGGTACAACTTTTTCACCAAACGCACGAGCCAGGAAAGAAGCCAGCCCAGCACCCACGCCCGTTGCATCGATGATGATCTTTACCGGTCGATGCCTCGTGATAATATCTCTAATTTCAAAGAACAACTTGCTATGCTTCACTCCGATCCATTCATAACGCCTGGCTGTGTAATAGGTCGGAGCCTTGATTAATTCATCGTTGATCGTTGTATCATCCACCTCCACAATCGTCAGAACCGTTGAATCACGATTCTTGTTCTTCAATTCACCGATAACATTGACCGTTTCATCTTCCCCGCCTACATCTATTAATATACAATATTTTCTTGATTTTGTTACAGGCAATTCTTCACTTTTGATTAAGAAGATACTTTCAATCCTTCCCAAAGTGAACATTCCACCCGTTTCATCTATTTCCTTCGCAAAATATTGGGATTGAATGATTGGATGATCGCGCCCGAGCTTGATGATCTGTTCATCCACATATTGACCATAAGCCGGCAATTCTCCCCTAACATCATCAGCTGTGATCTTGAATACGCATCGTTTGCCGGTCTCCGCCTCAACTTGCTCGGCTGCCCTCAACTCCCTGCCCAGCAACGTATTCCTGGTCCATGCCGTTCCCCACATCACCCGCAGCGCGTTCGTGCTGGCCGCCATTGGTGCGATCTCCTTATCGTACTTCTCGATATTCACGTCCTGCGCTTCATCCACCGTCAACATGGTGGATGCCGTTGCCCCTACAATGTTAGCGCTACTTTCACCAGAAAAGAAGTAAATAAAAGACTTCCCCAGCTGCACAATATACCCAGCCCGCCGGCGGAACTTGCCCTTGGTGAATAGATTCTGTTCTAGCCTTTTTTGCAACCTCATCATGGCATTGATCGTTTGAGGTTTCCAGGTCGGGCTGATCTTTACAATCTCGCAGCCAGAAAGAGAAAGACGGATAAGAAGATATGTTTCCAACTGTGCTTGAATCTCATTTTTACCAGTCTGCCTCGGGAACATAATAACGATCGTTCCACCTTCGTTCTTTAGGATCGCTTCAATGATTCTCTCCGCCGGCGGAACCTGATAACTTCGCAAGGTCAGCCCACCGCCCAGCTTAGTGAAGATCTTTATATCCAGCAGCGCCTTTTTTATTTTAGTCCGGCTGTCTATTCTCATTTTCCAGCTCATTCAAAATCTGGAAGATAACATCTTCCCGACTTCCCTCATTCGCCAATTCTCTAGCTATCTTCATAACCTGCGCCTGACGCAAAACAGTCACAGAAAGCGCGTTGACCGATTTAAGCATATCCTCTGTGCTGATCTCTCCCCGATTCAAGATTGCCCATAACCGCTTAATGAGTATCTTCAGCAGATACAATTCATTTTCAAGAGGATCCCGCTTTTCATCCTTGATAAGATCGCTAATTTCCTCCGGCCAGAATCGTTTACTATACAACCCTGATTTAAGAGCATTTTTATTCCCTCGAGGTGCGCCACGCTTCGCCATGATTTTATTATAGCAATTTTAATATTGAACGAAACGCCCCAATTCCCCGCTGATATACTTCTTGTTCTCATCTTCTGGACCAGCAGGAGCCGGATCGCCACATTGCATTTTATAAATCAATAGCGCCAGGTCGATCTTCCCCAGCTGCGTTAAGTGCGCCCGAGCATAAGACTCCGTCATGTGAGCCATGCCGGCTAAACGCTTCGCCGTTTTCCCCTTGATTCCATTCTCGTTAAGCAACCGCTCGACTTGGAATTTTTCCAACTCCCCAGGTACTACTACTACGCCCATTGCCTCACTCTCTTCTATTGTAGTAGTAGTAGTAATAAGGTCGGAGGTGGAATTATTCCAACTCAACATTAATTGTGATGCATCCCCTATTTGCCAGGTGTAACGGTTGATCTGCGCCACCAATCCAAAATCTTTCAGCAGCAGCAGCGCCTGGTTGACCGGCTTGAATGTATAGCCGGTCATTCTCGCAAGATACTCCGCTCCCACCGGCTGACGCACCAACATCAGCACCACCAGCACAGACAAGGGAGCACCCTTCAATCCACGAACCGAGTCAACTAGAAGCTTTTCCATAATTTATACCTTGCCTTTTTCTAATTTACCCGTATAATAAATATGATCATCCGATCACTCGGTAGCCTGGGCCGGCGCCGATCAAAGACGCAGCAAAAGCTGCGTTTTTGATTTATTATGTGCAATTATTCTACAATCTAATTCAATTAATGTCAAATTAAGATCATTTTCTACACAAAACGTGCACCAATCATCGGTTTCGGTCGCCTTGCTGACCGGCTCCGCCGGTCAGCTGCGTCGTGGTGAAATCCATTCTGGCGGCTCCACACGACAGGTCGGCAGCATGTTGATCTCCACCTTAAACCCGCGTGTGCTCCGCTCCGCTCCGCCTGGCCAGGACGCCGAGGCCTTCGGCCTCGGCTACTGCGTAGCTGATTTACATTCCTGGATCCACACGACAGGTCGGCAGCATGTTGATCTCCACCTTAAACCCGCGTGTGCTCC
>ERZ869925.855-NODE-855-length-17501-cov-11.626619_pt1 | contig 17501 bp, 23 predicted proteins | sample MGYA00579311_ERZ869925 | MGnify/ENA primary metagenome ERZ869925 (study PRJEB32216, sample SAMN09231817) | wastewater metagenome | place: USA: Maryland | collected 2016-07-30 | study: EMG produced TPA metagenomics assembly of the PRJNA472060 data set (Reclaimed...
GCGGCCTGAACCATCGCCCGCAACTGGTCAGGCGCATCAGCCATCGGAGCAATCATCAGCATAAGCCGGTCAACGTCTGCCCTGATTCGATCAACATCCGCGCGCATCGCCAGCATTTGCGCATCTGCCGCCATTCGCGCAGCTACAGCCAGCTCAGCAACGCCAGCGACGGGAGGGGAATCCTCCGCGCCGGTCATGTTTGCAGCCGGGACGAGTCCGTTTACGACGGCATAGACCCTGTACAACCAATCGCGAAACGCCCTGTTGTCTCTCGGGTCGGGTGGTGGCGGCAGGATGCGGCTCATCAGGCCTTTCTGCCCCAGACAGTCACGGCAACCTGCACGTTGGAAGTCCAACTCGACGGCGTCAGCGTGATGGATTTCAGCGGCCGCCCCTGGATATAAAACCCGGTCAACGCCGTTGGGTCGATGTTGATTGCAGCGCCGCCAGACGTTACCGTTTCAGAGGTGCCATTTTTCGGCACTGCGGTAACCGCAGTCGTTCCAGCCGCAGGACTCCCGACAATCAGCGCCAATTCCACCGAGTACAGATCACACGCGGCCGCAGGGTCGATAGTGATGGTCGTTGCCGACCCGGTGACAACAACGCCACCGCCGACTTTGTACATATTGCTCATTCTGGTTGCTCCTGTTCTCTTGGAATTGCCTTGCATTCCGACTCAAGCACCAATTCACCATCGGCATCGAACGGAGTCTCACCGTCCCACAACACGACATTGACGGCATATCCATCCGCATCAACAACCACATATCGCTGCATGATCAAAACTCCAGTACCAAAGCCCAACCACTCCCACCAACCCCGCCATCACCTGTTGCGTATGTGCTGCGGCAACCCGCGCCGCCACCGCCACCTGATCCACGGCCACCTGCACCACCTGCACCACCAGCGCCACCCGTGCCTCCACCACCGCCGCCACCACCTTGGCCGAACAAACCACCCGCAGCAGGAGCAGCGCCAGCCGTGCCAGATGTTCCGGTAACACCGCCCGTTCCAAAGGTTGCGCCCGTGGTTTCCATGAATCGCGGGCCGCCAGCCGCGCCGTTTGTTGCGGCATTTGCGGCCGTCACGCCACCGCCTGAAGCACCGCCAACCCCACCATCGCAGGCATAAACACCAGCGTAACCAGCTCCAGATGTACCGCCACTGCCACCGCTCCCGCAGCCAACGGAATTTACACCTGTTGCTGAAGCACCAAAGCCCCCGCCACCAGCGCCGTACGCTCCCGTAGTACTGGCCGACGACCCTTTTGCCCGCTGGCTACCTCCGCACCCTCCGGTACTAGCCGTAGCAGCGCCTGCCCCGCCGCCACCGCCACCGCCACCGTACGCGGTAGCGATTGTGCCGAACGTAGTGTCTCCGCCTTGCCCACCGGCATTGCCACTAACAGCACCAGCATTCGTCACAGAGGCCCCAACCGTACCCCCTGCACCGATACCAACCGGAACAATCCCAGTCGGATACGCTGCGAGCACCTCAGCGCGCGTAAGCACGATTTCGCGCTTGCCTCCGCCTCCGCCCCCACCGCCGCCCGTGCAGGCTACGCCAGCCCCGGACGTTCCGCCAGACCCGCCGCCACCGCCAGCGCCAATGAGCAGGATGTACAGCGATTTAGTAGCAGCACCCAGTGTGAAGTTCCCGGATCCTGTGAACTCGGTGGATTTCGCAGCGCCAGCCGAAGAAGAACCGGCGCCGGAAAGCCCAGTATTTGCCTCAATTGCCATTAGTGATCTCCTGCCTCTGCGTCGAGATATGCGCCGAGGATAACGGTTTTGACCGGACAGCTACCCGTCAGCCGGAATACCCGGTCACGGCTGCATCCCAGTCGGTTGAATGTGATCGACGGTTTGAACGATCCGATTTTGCCCATGCTCGCCGAGCGCTTGCTGCACCACGTGTGGCCGCCGTCATCTGACCAGTCCAGATAAATAACCGGGTCGCTGCCATGCCCGGAAACCAGACCAACGCCGCGCTCCATGTTGATGGTAAGCGAGTGGAACATGATGCGCTTGTAATCCTGAACAATGCGCGGCGTTGTCCGCTCCCAGCATATCGGCAGGCCACCATCGGTGTAGGTTGTGTCTGACAGTTCCCACACCTGATTTGACGCGTAGTCTCCTACCAGGTGCTTTCCGAACGCGAATACATGACAGTTTGCGCGGTCACGTCCTTGCGCGTAAGTCTCGCGGACGTGCCATGCCAATTCCGGGTCTTGGATCGATGCGTCATAAACGTAGGTTTTCATGGATTCAGGGAACGACAGCGCGTAAAACGTGTGACCCGATTGTTGGTAAGCAAACGCCGTTGCCTTTCCAATATCCGGCATCTGTCCGATTTCGTACTCGATGCCGCGATTACTGATGATCTGCGGGTTGTACTGGTCTGCACGATAAACAAGGCCTTGGCCGTGCGCATTGCGGCCCAGCCAAAAAATCGTGTTGTCTGCCTTTGAAATAGATTGCGGCGCTGCGCATCCGACCTCAAGCACTGCGCCATCACGCCTGGCCAGCGGGAAATCAGTCGCGCCGGAGTTGTACCAGATTTCGATGGATTGCGATCCGAACAGCCACAACTCTCGGTGATCGACAACAAGGCCCACAATATCGTCGAGATCCGATTCGGCCTGAGCAAAATCCAGCGCGTCAAACGACGACCCGTCATTGATTGCGGAGATGTAAAACTGTTGAGAGTCGGGAATGGCAAAGACGAAATAGCCGTCCAGATAATCAACGAGATAGCTGCCAGCAAAATCGGTGTCTGTCACCGCAGTTACGCTGCTGCCAGTGATGATGTAGGCGTTCTGGCCGGTGACAGCAATGACATGATTGCGGTTTGCCGACAGCGCCACGCGCTTTGTGCCGTCGAGCGTAATCTTGCCAATGCGAGTGCCCGCGCCAGTCTCGTTGATGCGGTAGACCTCGTTTCCTGAGATGGCGATAACAAGGTGATTATGGCTGATCATCGCCCGTATCGGCCCATTGCCGATGGCTGCGAATTCTGTTTTCCCCGGCACCATGTACAGCGCAGACCCGGATTCAGGTTCGGCCGTGTCTGTCTCCAGGTACAGATTGACCGCGCGCTGGGCATCCTGATTGACGGAGCGCCGTTTGCTGTAGCCACCCAGCAGCGGGATTTTCATGCTGATCCCGACCGAATGGCGTTGATATCTGAATGACCGCGACGCCTCATCAGCAGCGGATCAAGCACGGCGGCAGGGATTTGCAGGTTGACGCGGCGAACGACTTCCAGAGCATCCGATGCTGTTTTTGCAATCTCGGCAGCGACAGATACGCCATATTCTGGAGCAAGCTCAATGGCAAGGTTGTACCGGATGGCGCGGATGAACTCCGGCGGATATGGCATCGTGTCGTACAGCGACAAATCAGACGGCGGCGCGACCTTGTCCATGACCAGCGTGCAACCTGAACCGGGAGCCGGGTACAGATGCAGTGTAGACAGCGGATACCCTGGGCGAATCGCCATGATTTCAGGGATGGCACCAGTCGTCGATTTATCGGGAATCGCTTCATACTCGCCAAGCGCCACGACACGGAGCGGATAATCAAGCCCGCCTTGGGTGATGTGCGCCTGGTAAATAGTTGTCGGACGCGTGGCATTGATCGCACCGCCTGCGCCGATGGTGTAGCTGGCAACGCCAGAAGTAAGTGCGAAAGATGTTTGCGGGACAGATGCGGACGTGTAGCGAGATGCCGCCCAGGACGCCAGCATTTGATTCATCGCTGACAGGCCATCAGCGGCCTCTTCCGCCGACGGCGGCTCGATCGGCGTGACAACACCAATCAGCCGGAGCGCACCACGAACAACGTCATAGGCTGTCTTCATTTTTCACCCGGCGTCTGCGTGGCTTTGCTGGTTCTGGCTCTGGTTCTGCCTGAACTTGTACGAGATCATCATCTTCGACGGTCCATCCCGCAGCGTCAAATGCCGGTCTTTCCAGTCCGGATACCATTGCGAAACCGTGTTGCGGATGGCTCATTCTTACCATGATTCATCCTCAAAATGCTGCCGTCCTTGGCAGTGAAGCGTCAGGAGGCCAGAATGCCGATGGACTTCAGGATGGTCACGATGTCGCCGACGGTGTAGGTCGTCGATCCGGACGCGCCAGCCCACACGGAATCGGACTTGCTCGCGGTACCGGAACCCGCAGCAAATCCGGTGGTGTTGCCAGCAGACGACGGGCGCGCTACAGGTGTATTTCCGTAGAATCCGACCTTTTCCGTGCTCGACTTGCCGATAAGGCATCCTTCGGGACCGTTGGTGCTGACAGCCCACGGCTCTTGGGTATTTTGCAGGCCAGTATTAGCCATGATGTCACCTCTCAATCAATTAAGGATTGGGCCGGTTCCCCGGCCCGTTGCATCAGTTGGTGATACGGCAGGCCCACTCGGGACGCAGCGCCGCGAACCCGTACAGGATGTCGATACGACACAGCAACTCGTCGTTGCGGATGTCGCCATCGAACCACACCCGCAGGCTCAAGCCGTCCATTACACGGCGCGCGCAGTTGTGGGCACCGCCCATCAACGGCAGGTCGGCGGTGACGAACTGGAAAGCCTCTTTGTGATACATGAGGTTTTGCAGGTAGGTCGTCGAGGCGTTGCCGACAAAAGTCACCGTCTTGGCGTTGAAGTCAGTCGTCGCCAACTGCGCACCGGCAGAGCTACACACGTTTTGGCGCGGGCCGGTCAGGTGGATCGTCGGAGATACCGTGATCGTGCTAGATACGCTGGTCGTCAGGATGGTGAACTGCTGCAAGTGGCTGTAGGCCTGCTTTGTTTCCGGGTGACAGGCATACACGCCAGCGACGGTAAACACCGAGCCGACAGCCGGGGATGCAATCAGCGTGTGCATGTCGATGGTAGCGCCGCCGTCAGTCACCAGCGCAGCGGCATCGGTCGCGCCGGTCACGTCGGAGCTGTTGGTGTGAGCATACATGCGCTCATTTTCGTAGTAATCAGCCCCGGAAGTGCGGCCAATCATGCCTTCGCGGTACTGTTCGCGGATCTGCGTGGAGTCCTGGAACAATCCCTTGAGGCCATTAACCATGCCGCCCATCGTCAGGGAATCCATCATCACAAATCGATTTCCGTCCTTAGGAGCAAGGCCTTGGTTAAGTTTGGCGCGAGCCGCACCGACAGCGGTCAGATCAGTCGGAGGCGTGCCGGGAGTGCCTACGCTGTTGTAAACGCGCTTGGTGGCATAAGAGATAAAATCGCCCTCGATGCCGGAAATCAGCGCAGAAACAGCCGGGGTGATGTAGCGGTCAGAGAAGTCTCCGATGGAGTCAGGAGTGATCAGGGCCAGTTCGGCGCTGTTAAAACGCATGTCCACATGGTCTTGCGTCGCCAGCGTGATGGTCTGGCTGGACTCTGTTTGGTCCTGGACATCCATTACCCGGCTACCCTGCGTCCGGGTGTACTGGTTCGGGTTAGCAACGCGAAGTTGGTCTCCCGGTTTCCAGCCGCCCTTGGCCTTGAACGACTCGTCATACTGACGGTCAACGGTGCCGATGAAGCTGGCCTTTTCGTGCGCAACCCGCAGGGACTCGCGGGCCAGCAGGTCGGGAATATTGAAGGCGTTAGCCATGGTGTCACCTCGTTAAATTATCGACGTTTGCGCTGTGCATCCTGGCGCTTGCGGAAATCCGCATACTCCTTGTCGGTCATGTCAGACACGGACTTGGAGCCGCTGCCAGTCGCTTTTACAGCCGGTGCAGGGGGTGGAGCTTGCGTCACCTTCCTTTCCGGCACCTTGGCGCTGAGACGGGCGGATATCCTGCCCAATTCCAGCACCTGTTGACGCTCACCCATCGCATTCAGCTTGTAGAGTTCGGTCGGATTCTTGGCGAGGTAATAGGCCACTGACGGACCATCGTCGCTCTCCAGAATCGTTTCCATCACGGCGTCAGAAACGCCGATAGCGGCAGATTGCAGCACGGCATCAAAATCAGGATTCGCCTGACGGATGCTGGCGGCCCGCTCATTGAACCCTGCGACACGTTCAGCCTGCTTTTGCTGCACGGTGCGCTGCTGTTCAATCTCACGGAGTTTCTTGCCTGTTTCAAACTCAACTTTTGCAGCAAGGTACTTCTCCAGATCATCAAACTGCGTTGGATCAGGTTCCGGCTGCGATGCTTGCGCGGTGCGCTCCTGTTCGGCAAGTTTCGCCTCCAGTTCGCGGATGCGTGCTTCCCGTTCGTAGCGTTGCTGCGTCAGCTTGTCGATGCGTTTCTGAACGCCCTTTGGCAGTTTTGCAGGGTCTGGTTCGTGGTCGTCATCGCCCGCATCATCTGCGGTTGGTTCGGTGCCAGTATCCGGCGCGGCGTCTGTCGTGGTGGGTTCGTCGGCTGCATCAGCCTGCGGGGTTGCAGTGGTCGGATCTGCGATTGCTTCGACCGGCGGCGCGTTGTCGATAACGCTGGGTGTATCACTCATCAAAAAGGACTCCGGCGACACGGAGGCGGAGGAGTGACCGCCGTCGTGTGTTTAGGGATGGCGCGACGTCATCACGACGTGGCATCAGCGGGATAGCGCCCGCTGGCGTGACTACATAATAGGCGGTTGTTCACCGCCGTACAATAGCCCGTCAAGGTCTGTTTGCTGCATTTCTTCAGGCTCCGGCATCATTTGCCGCGCTTCTTCCCGCATCCCATCATTCACCTCTTCAGGTTCGCCAAAGTTTATGCCAGGCTGCTCCGGCTCCTGCTTGTCTTCCTTGGTAACATCCGGTGCCGATGCGGCCTGACCCATGATGTTCTGCGCCAGGATTTGCGCTACTTGCATTGACAGCGCATTGATGTCCGGGCTGGCAGCTGTCAGCTTAGCCGTCTCCAGCATGGCGCGAACGTCGATTTCGTACTGTTTCAGGCGGCGATCTTCGTCTTTGTCCTCGTTTTCCTCCTTGAGTTGATCGTTCTCCTGTTGCAGCTGGGCAATGAGCTGCTTGCCCTGCTCAATCATCTGCGTCACTTCTGCGGGCAATTCTTTGTCCTCGCCTTCGCCTTCCTCGTCGCCGATGATGTTAGCCGGGACCGTCCGCTTCAGTCGCTCGGCAATGGCGTCTGCCCCGTCCCAATCCATTGATTTCACAATGAGGTCGCCAGCGACTTGCATGATGGCCGGGTTCATTTTGGCGATTTCCACCATCATGTTCAGCGCCTCGACGCGCTTGGTGGTGTAGCTCGGGCCGACATCAACAACCAGGTCATATCGTCCAGTTGTCAGGTCGTTGACGGGTTCGACCATGCCGTCATCGTTGACACGGGCGCTGTTGATTCTCTCCAGGGTTTTCTGGCCATCGATGCCCATGATCTCGATGACGCGCTCGGTGTCGTAGATTTTCGGGATCAGGTCGATGATGACGCGGGCGCTGTACCGGATGGCGCGGCTCAGGTTGTCGATGTAGGCAAAGTTCGCCGTATCGCCCTCACGCTGGCGGGCCAGGATAGCGCGGCCTGATGTTTCGTTCGACTGCTCACCCAGGGCGGCGGAATAGATGCCGGTCGCGGCCTTCATCTCATCGACAGCCAGCATTGCGGCCTGCTCGAATCCCTTGTCCTGCATCCCGGCATTGAGTCGCTGCGGCATCGGTGCCTGCGGGTCAGGGTTGTAGGGCAGATAGGGCAGGTTGCCACTAAGGGCGTCAGACCACAAGTCATCGAGTCCGTCGAGTTGCTTGGTGGACACCATGACCGGGGCCTTTGGTGCCAGGGCCTTGGTCTCGGTGTCGATCGTGCGCCAGTAGTTATACATGCGCTGCGGGTCTTTCGCGTGACGGACGATACCGCGCAAGATGCGCTTACCGTCTACGATGTCTTCTTTGCCGTTGACGCCGATGATGGGGATGTATTTTCCGGCCCAGTCGGCTTGCTCCAGGATTTCAGCGCCGGACATGATGCACATTTTGATGGCGCATTTTTCCGTCTTGCGCTCGCGGATGACCAGTTCCGGAGCTGTTGGCTCGTCTGTCGTGGTTGTGCCGTCAGCCAGCAAGTACAGCGTGGCCGGTGTGCGCTCCTTGTGCCAGTATTCAGCAATCTGCATGTTGTCGCCAGCAGCCCAACCGGCCTCGACGTGTTCCGTCTGGAAGTTGGTTTCGGCGGCTTTCGGCCAGCGCGCCTTGAATTCGTCCTTGCTGATACTGTCAACAACGACGGCATATTCCGCGTCGCTGTAGTCTGGCTGGATGGATGACGGGTCAAAATGGACGTTCAACGAGTTCTGAATGCGCTCGATGACGATTTCCTGATCGAACGAATTGTCATCAACGTACTGCGTCTTGATGCGCCAGGCTCCAAAGCCGTAGGTTGCCGACTGCTCAAGCGCCGTATCGTAGGCAAAGTCGGCGTTACTGCGGTTTTCAATGCTGCGGATCAGGCCGCTGTAGATTTGCGCCACATCGACATCGCCATCCTCACCCGCAAAAACTTTGATGGCAACTTTGTTCTGGCGTGCGTCGCCGATGATCTGGTCAACGAACGCTGGCAGGCGGTTGATGGTCTGCATTGGCCGTCCGACGCGCATCGCCTTGACGTCATCCGGCCACTGGTCACCGGCCGCAAAGCGCTGGTCGTCGATCATGTCAACGCGGTTTTCCTGAGTGGCCTCGACGGAGGCCTTGTAGCGGCGCATCGCCTCCGTGAACAACGGGTCTTTTTCGCTCTTCATTGTCATGCCTCCCGGCATTACGTGTTAGCCCATCCACGCCATGCGGGAACGGGGCGGCTTGATCTTCAGCGGGGTCGTGGTCTTTTCCTCAAACCCGACAGCAAAATAACGGAACGCATCAGCGCCATGACTTGACCAGTCGTGTGCCGGTTTGGCATGTGCGCCGCCGTCCTTGTTGGTTTCGTAGTGATAATACTCCAGACAGCGTATCCCGTCGGAGCATTTATCATCAATCCAGACATTCGGCATGACGCGGCGTACAGCCTGTATTCCGTTATCGATGCCGATTTGCGGGACAATGCGGATTTTAAGGCCCAGTTCTTCGAGCATTTCCTGCACGGTTTTACCCGTCCCGAGGTTTGCATGGCGCGCATCATGGGGCAATCCATGCTCGGCGTAAACGTATCCGCGCGATTGCAGCATCTGGACGTAGTGCGTCAATGGTTGACGGTTGGCGCTGTAGTAGTCGATCACCCGCATCTGCATCCCTACAGACTGCACAAACCAGATGGCCGTATTGTCGCCAAAACCCAAATCCCAAAACGTATGGACGGGCTTTGCTGGCTCGTACGGCACGCGGCCTATGCGACCTTCCTCGCGCATCTTGCGCATCTCATCAGCGTAGACAGCGCCATCCAGCACGCGCAGACAATGGCCTTCCCAGATATGCAGGTACAGGTCACGGCTGCCGGTATCGTAGGCGTGGACGCGCTCTCGCTCCAACTCAGCGGGAAACCACGGATTGTCGCGCCAGTTTACGGCCTCAATCTGGCAGTCCGGAAGCGGGTTGGCGATAAAGCGCTGATAGGTTGGATCGGTCTCAAGGTGAGGGTTGAACGTTACCCAGATTTCAGAACCCGGCGCGCGAATAGTTGGGATAAGCACGCGCCATGAATCATCAGTTACTTTTTCGGCCTCTTCCACCCAGCAAATATCCACGCCTTCCATCGACTTGATGCTGTTGATGTTGTGGCGCAGACCTTCAAAGATAAACTGAGAGCCGTTCGATCCCTTGATAGTCGTCTTCTGGATTTCGTAAAAGTGCGACAATCCAAGCGTTTCAACTTGATCGGATAGCAGTTTGTGGACGGATTCAAGAATGGAGTTTTGCACTTCCCGAGTGCAGAGAATCCGCATCGGTTTCTGCGCGGCGAGGATGAGCAGGGCGCGGGCAACTCCCCAGGATTTTCCGGAGCCGCGCCCACCGTGCAGGACTTTGTATCGGGATGGTTTGAATAGCAGGCTCAGCTTGCGCGGGAATTGCGCGTCAACCTGCTTTGTCGGGGTCATGGAATGTCACCGTGATGCCGACCTGATGATTGATAGGTGCGTCCGGGTCGCCGCCGTGCGTGATGCGGTCGCCGTATTTTTTTGGAGCCAGCTTTGACATTGCCCACTTGCGGGTATCTACGCGCAGTCTGGCGCGGGCAACAACCTCGTGATTGGTGCGCTCGATTCCATCTTCACCCATCTCAGTATCAAGCACGGAGTCGTCGGAGATTTCGATGATTTCGTCGAGGTAGTGCTCGGCTTGGGCTTCCCTTGCGCGCGCGTATTGGGTCGAAAACTCAGGCTCATCAAACAGCCAATCCAGCACATGATGCTTAGCTGGCATATGCTCATCTTTGCAAATTGCGGTCAAGCTCTCCCCGCTTGCAATGCGCTTGCAAATCTCAGCGCGTGTTTCAGCGCCGTACTTTGCAGGACGACCGCCAGCCATCACTCACCCCCAAAATAGTTCTTTGCCGCCTCGCTCAGAGTGTCGATGCCAACAAACCCAACGATAATGCACGTCATAAACGCATAGTCATACGCGACCTGCGGTGGAGCGCCAATGACCTGGGCATAAAACGCCTGAGCGGCAGGCATGAGGATTTTCGCGACGATGGCGAACATAGTGGCTTCAATGATGCGCGCTGGCCATCGCTTCTTCCCCTGATACCACCCACGCAGGATCACAATGGCAAACGTCATGGCCGGAACCAATAACGCCCTGCACAGTTCGTCGATGGCGCCGCCAAAATCATATACCCTCACGCTTGCAGGTATCCCGCTGTTGTAACTGCGGACATTGCAATTGTGACGGTCGTTGCCATCAACACGATGAGAATGACGCGCATTCATTTTCGCTCCCTCAAGACGATGCCAGCCACGCAGCAGGCGACGCCGAACCAGAATACCGGCATGTTGACAGGGTCCATGATGCCAATACCCATCAGGATAGCACCAAGGCTGCCCCAGCTCGACGGCTCACGGATGCGGCCTCTCATTTTTGCGACGCCGGGCACATGGCCAACTTGATTTCAGGGCAGACCGGGAATGATGCGCATCCGGAGAGCAGCATCAGGATGACCAGGTAGCCGATGGCGTGATATTTCATTTTTGCTCCAACCACGTTTTGACGTCAAAGCACGGGCATTCCTTCAGCCAGTCGCGGCTGTCAATCGTGCCGTCTCCGTTGCTGTCTCCGAAAAAGTCGCGGTGACCCTGGATCACGGCGCGCGGATATTTTGCGTGGAGGCTGGTCAACAAGGCGCGCAGGCTGTCGAATTGCTGCTGCGTGAAATTGTTCTTCGGCTTGCCGTCCGCATCAATCCCGCCAATCAGGCAGACGCCCAGGCTGTCGCGGTTGTGACCTTCGACGTGCGCGCCCATCTTGTCTTCAGGCCGCCCGCGCTCAATCGTGCCGTCGCGCTTGATGACGTAGTGGTAACCGATGCATGCAAATCCGCGTTCGACGTGCATCCGGTGGATGTCGCGGACTCCCATCAATGCGGTTGGTCGCGTGGCGGAACAGTGGACCGCAATGTATTTGACGCCAGCAATTGCCGCCAGTTTGCCTATAGGTAGCGCAATCGGGCAGGCGGTTATTTGCATGGCGGCCTCGAAGAAAAAAGGGCGGGGGGACGCCAAAGGGAGAATGATTACATGGTAGCCACGGTTTGAATGAGTTGCAACCACAAACGCAGCGGCATGTCGTGATGCCCGCGTTCGTCAACCGGAACCACCCACCCAGCGACGGTGCGGGTTGTTACGCCAAGCAATTGACCGGCGGATCGCTGGGTAATCCCTGCGGATGAAAGCAGGGAGCGGAGGTTGGCGGGGGTGTAGCCGGGTTCTGGGAGGGCGATCATTTAACCGCCTGCCATCATTTCAGATATTGCCGCTTGGTCCCTGCGATATGTGTCAGCGAACCAGTTATCATTAACGCGTCCAGCCGGGCATCCGTCAAACTCACCACCAACGATTTCCAGCTTGAACCGCATTGTTCCGCTGTCGGTGCTTGTAAGGCCATTTTTTTCAGCCTGAGCGATTGTCATCGGGTCATGGGTTATCGGGGCTGTATTTGAGTTGTTGGCGTAGTAGCGGGTAACAACAACCATTGTGGTGCGCGGGATGCGGTTCATGATGTTTTTCCTTCGTTTCCGGCCTGCGTTATTGCCTGCCGATGTGCTTATCTTATGCAGTATCATTGCACTAGTCAACAGGTTATGGAAAATTATTTTCAGCTTTCTATCCCCCAAACCCACACCTGAACCTTCCCGCCATTGTGTACCCCTTCGCGCCGCATCTGGATTTCGTCAACTTGGCAGTCATCAACGATCACCCCCGCCGCGCTGATACTGTCCAGCAACCCCTTCAAAAGGTTGTCCAGGTCGCGAATACGGCGGTCCGGCATCCAGACCAGTACCTTGACCCCAACACGACCGGAAAACGCCTGTTTTCGGCCGCACAGAAGGCGCACGACGCGCTTAAACTCATTGGCGGCGGCCGTCAGATAGCGCATCGGCCTGCCGGAGCGGTCGCGACCGGATTTCCAGTAGTGATTGACGCTGGGCGGGTATGGCAATTCCACGCCATCAAGCAGCATCGTCGTTTCGATCATCGCTCTTGTCCTCCGACCACGGTAACCCGGTATCCAGCCATGGACATGCAACTGGTCATCTTCAATCTCTCCCCATCTTCAAAGAGAAGGTATTCAATAAAAAAATATCTTCTATAAATTCAATAAATAAAAAACCCTCTATTACTTATTAACGTCATCAACGTCAGCGCAACGTCAGCGCACCCGCTGACGCTTATAACCATTGCAGCGCATGGGCTAGACCATTAACGTCATTAACGCGACGGGGTGCCTTTTGTTTTTTCCTCAATCTTACAAGTCGAGGTACCCTGTCGCGTTGATGACGATTATGTTTAAACCGTTGCGGCATAAGGCTTATAAGCGTCATCATCGGTGCTGACATTTTGCTGACGTTGATGACGTTAATCATGACTCTCATCTCCCGCCAGTAGGTCGGACAGCACCCAGGCGACGCGAGGCTTGCCGCGCCCGCTTGGCGGAAGGGTCTTTACCTGCTCAATGCAGGACTCCCGGCACAGGACCAGCAGCGCCTGGTCGCGCATTGTCGGGGCTGACGCGGAGAACAAGCGGCAGAGCCTTGAGATGTCGCGCTCGGTGGCGCCGCGTGCGCCGTGCCGGGTAATCGTCTCCAGCGTCTGTTTCTTCAGCCGGTGGAAGTCGCTGTCCGCCACCTGAGACCCCACGCTGAGCATGAAGCGGGCGCCGTAGTACCCGACATAATCCATCGCCCACTGCGCCAGATCCGGGGTGATTACTGGCGTCATCGGGAAGGCGCACACCGCCAGCGCCGTGGACAGGCGCATGGCATTCTCCACATAGCGGCGGATCAACTCGGGCTCAATAAACTCGCGTGCCTTCTCGCGGCGCTTCAGGTCTTCATGCCAGGCGTCGAACATCTCCAGCACGCCATGCGCCATATCCACGGTGATGGTCGCCGGCGGTTGGTCATAAGCGGTGTCCTGCCCTGTCAGCGATGTGCCGGACATGGCAGGCTTGCGGATCTTCATTGCCCATTTCTTCAGCGCATCGGGGACGGCGGCGCGCTTTCCGGCGCGGCGTTCGGCTTGCGGCTGGGTTGCCTCGACGACGATCAGGCGGTTAAGGAAGCCGTCTTCGATCTCGCGGCTGCTGATGTTTTCGTACACCTGACCCGGCGTCGCCATGCCCAACAGGGTAATGGCCGGGCAATGCACCACGCGCTTCGGCATGGCCTTGCGCATCTCAGGGCTCACCGAAATGCTGCTGTAGTTCTTCGGGACCATGACGCTGGTGGTGCTGGAATAGGCTTCGGTCAGCGCGGTGAAGGCTTCCGCCATCTGCCCGTTGATCTGCTTGCGCGCGGCCTGCAAGTGCTTCCCGATCTCGTCGGTGATCTGGATGTGGGTGGGCGAATCCATCAGCGCGGAAAACACGGCGCCTGCGGAGGTATTTCCGGACCCGGACAGCAGCTGCGGCAGCCCGGCTTCGGCCAGGAACTGCTGGATGGCGATCTTGATGTAGTTCTTCCCCACCCCGGTCCCGGCCAGTACCAGCAGGTAGAGACTGGAAGTGTTGGCCTCGGTGCTGCGGTAGAGGCGGCCGCACAGTACGGAGGCCAGCGCCAGCACACCCTGGACGGTGATCTGACGCTGCGGCTCGCGTGACCAGCCCTCCATCCACTCCGCCACGTCGCGCAGCTGGCACACCGGCAGGGTCAGCAGGTGGGCGGGGACGTCATCCTGGACGGGTTCATCGTCTTGCGGCGGCATGTCTTCCTCGCGGCGCACGATCAGGGCTGGCGCATCCGGGTGATTCACCCAGCCGGACGTCTGCGCCATGTGGAAGAGCGTCGGCAACCCCACCCCGGACAGCCCGCGCCCGCTGAAGCTGCGCCAGACGCGCACCTGGTCGCGCCCGTCAAACTTGCTGCTGGTGGCGCTCCAGTCCATCCACCACTGATAGGCCCGGCCATCCCCGGTGCTGTGCAGCGCCATGCCGACATGCAGCCAGTTTTCCCGGTCGTTGCAGTCGATGTGGGGGAGCGCCTTGAGCAGGTCACCCACGGTGCGCTCATCCAGTGTGGCGGCGGTGACCGGGATGATATCGGCGGTCTTCTCGCCGCCGGCCATGCCCCGCAGCCATGCCGGGATAACGGAGGGAATGACGCCTTCGAGCGGGTTGCTGCTGCCTTCCCAGGCATACACCCCGCCGCTGATATGGTTGGACGGCTCCAGCATGATGTAGCCGTCGCTTTTCAGATCCACGCCGGGCCCCAGCTTTCCCGGCAGCCCGCTCAACAGGTCAGCCAGCAGCAGCAGGTGGCGCCCGCTACCTCCGGTGAGCTGCTCCACGTCGCTGAGGATTTTTCCGTATTTTTCTTCCAGCAGCGCAAAGGTCACGTCCCCGCCGTTGCGCGGGTCGATGTCGATCACCACCATGCAGGAGGCGGCGACAGCGGCTGCCGGGTTGGCTTCTGGGTAGCGGTCCCACCACTTGGCAACGGTGGCGGGGTCGTTGCTGGCGGACTTGTGGCCGTGCGGCGCCAGCTCATAAATCGGGTGCTTGCCTGGATTGCGGCAGTTGCGCGATGCGGGGCAGGCGCACTGCCTCACCCCGTCACGGACCACGATCCACCAGCAGGGAATGACGTACCACTTCAATGACTGGGCGTAGCGGATGGCATAGACGGCTTTTTCGGTCTTGCCGGATTCGGGAGTGATGGCGGTAATGCTGCTCATGCCCCCACCTCGAACAGATCAGGCTGGCGCGTGTTGCGGTTCTTGATACCGGTCAGCGCCTTGACCTCGCGCAGCCAGACCCGATATCTCCAGCCGGCGCGACGGTCAAAGGGATAAGCCCGCACCAGGGCGCGGCGCAATGCCTTGGGGGCAGCCTGGTTATAGCTGCTCAGGGTGCGCGTGATCACGGTGCGGGCGGTGATGGCGTAGGCGCTTTCCTTCATGCGGCATCCCTCCCCTCGATGGCGCTGACCGAGCCGCAGCCCTTGCAGGTGCGCAGCATCAACACAAAACCCCAGAACCAGCCGTGGCCGCCGCAGTTGTGGCAGATGGTCATGCTGCCTCCCGCACTTGCTTGCCGCGATAAAGTTCCCACACCAGCGCGGACTTGGCGGGCGGCAGATAACCCTTCTCGTTCTTCCATATTGTGACCATGCTGGAGCTGGTTTTCAGTGCCTTCGCCAGCGCAGTGAAGGTTCTGAGTCCCAGTATAGTCATCGCCTCTTCCACGGACAAGCATCCGGCGGGAACGGTGGTGGGGATCTTCTCGGCCTCGACGACCGCAGGCTTCGGTGTTGTCACAAAGCGCCCCATTACCGCGTCGCACAGGTCTTCGACCATCTCGGCACCGTACACTCCGCGCAGCGTTGCCCCGTGCATACGCATCGCGAGGGCGTGGTTCGAGGCGCGAATAATCAGCATGTCCGTCGGGAGACCGGCGGCCGCATGAATGGCATCCAGGCTGCTGATGGCGGCATCCAGCATCTGCACGGCCTTTTTGACAAGGCGGTACTGGTAATCAGTCGTGAAGGTTGTTGCCCCGAGCGCTGCTATCAATTCTTCCGCCCTGTCAAAATCGGTGGCGTCAATCGCCTCCGGATTCAGTCGTGTGGTATCATCGTTTTGCATTTTTGACTCCTGCGTCTGTTATGCACCGGCCCCGCTCTGATCCAGCGGGGCTTTTTGTTTTGTGGATGTTGTGGTGCGGGACTCGAACCCGCGACCCTCGCGATCATCATGACCGCCCGCTCTACCTGTTGAGCTAGACACCACAACCGGCTGGGCACTGTTTTTGCGCCTCAATGACGCATCGGGGAGCTTTCGCCCTTTGCGCGGTTGTCCGGGTCATGACTCCCGGTTTCCCGCGCATCTGCGCTTCGCTGGCTCTCATCGCGACCTATCCAGCCTCCACACACCCATATCCCGGCTGTCCCGGAATCGTCCAATGCCCATGCGGTTGAAGTTGCCGGTCTTCCCCGGCCGCCATGCTTGAATCACCACTCCCCACCCGTCGGCAGGGCGATATCCGTTCGCCGTCGCAAGCGGCCCGGATCGCGATTTGCGGCCGGTTTCCCGGTCCCGTGCGGTGTAATGTTGCGGCATCATTGTTTGATGCCTGGATGCCTGTTTAGGCGACAGATGTCGCCTAAACCTAGTTAGCGCGCAGCCTCATGCCAGCGCCAATACTTCCTGCGCAATCCGCTGTTCAGCTATTGCGCAGTATTCCGGGTTCACCTCCAGCCCAATGAACTGGCGCCCCAGCGTCTTCGCTGCCTTGGCTGTCGTGCCGCTGCCGCTGAACGGGTCAAGCACCAAGTCTCCCGGGTTGCTCCATGTGGCAACGTGGTCGCGGGCCAAGTCGAACGGAAACACCGCAGGGTGTCCGGTAGAAACCTCGCCACCCGCAGCGCCCACAAGGTATTCCCACACGTTGTCGCGCACCTTCTCGTCTGCGGGCTCAGCGTCAAGCCCTGGCTTCTGTTTCCCGTCCTTGGTCAGCCTGCCGCCCGCTTTCCAATCGCTGCTGCGTTCAGCGGTCAGGCGGTTCACAGTCTTCGGCTTGCCGTTGCTCAGCACCAGCATGTATTCCCAAGCCTGCCAGTACGCAAGGTTGCTGCCCTTCGCGCCGGTGCCGCGCATTCGGTAAATCATCGTGTCGTGCAGGTTCAGCCCCAGCCGCTTGAAGTGCAGCGCCTGCTCCATGCTGCTGCCAGTTTCGCTGCCATCCTTCGTCGCGTCTGCCACCACCCACACAATCACGCCGCCCGGCTTCAGCACGCGCTTGAGTTGCCACGCCACACCGAAGAAATCCCAAGAGTGTCCGCCGTAGGTGCGCAGGTCATCGTATGGCGGGCTTGTCACCACCAAGTCAATGCACTCTCGCGGCAGTTGCCCGAGCAAGTCGCAGTTGTCGCCGCAGTGAATCTTGTC
>ERZ869925.856-NODE-856-length-17482-cov-10.333965_pt1 | contig 17482 bp, 19 predicted proteins | sample MGYA00579311_ERZ869925 | MGnify/ENA primary metagenome ERZ869925 (study PRJEB32216, sample SAMN09231817) | wastewater metagenome | place: USA: Maryland | collected 2016-07-30 | study: EMG produced TPA metagenomics assembly of the PRJNA472060 data set (Reclaimed...
CCTACTTCGATCTGAACGCCGCCACGATGGAACGCGCGGCGCAGATGCAGCGTGATCTGGGCATCGAGATGGGGCCGGAGAAACGCGCCGCGATCAAGGCGTACGCGATGGACGTGCGCGCTATGGGCATCGTCTGGGAGGAAGTGCGGCAATCGCTCGGCGAGTCGCTCATGCCCACGTTGCAGGCGCTCACCGGCTGGTTCGCCAATATCGGCCCGGCGGCGCTGACGATCCTCGGCGGCGTGCTGAAGACCGTCATCACGATCTTCGAAGGGTTCGGCGCGGTCGTGGCGACGGTCATCATCCAATGCGTCGCCAAGTTCGAAGACCTCATGCAAGCCGCGGGCGCGCTCGGACGCGCGTTCATGGCGCTGATCAAGGGGCAATGGGGCGAGATTCCAGGCATCCTGCGCGAGTCCGGGCGGCGCTCCGTGGAGATCAACGCGGCGGCGGCCGATGGCGTACGCGCGGCGTGGACTTCCTCGTACGACCGGGTGAAAAAGCTATGGAGTACGCCGCCGTCGGCGGGCGCGGCCGGCGCGGACCGGGCCACCGGCGGCACGCGCTCGTGGACCGCCAAGGCTGGCGGCGGCGGCAGTAGCGCGCCGGAGTCGCGCGTGGGCGAATGGGAAGCCATGCTGAAGGCGGAGCGCGACGCCTACGAACGCATGAAGCTGGATCAGGGCAGCTTCGAACGCTGGAGCGAGGAACAGACGGCCGCATTCTGGGAACGGATCAAGGCCACCTACAACCTCGCCGGCAAAGAGCTGATCGCGGTCGAATCGAAATGGTACGACGCGCAGCGGACCATCCGCCAGAAAAACTTTGAGGCGGGCATAGCCGCGCTCGAGGCGGAGAAAAACGCGATCAGCTACGATTACGACGCGCGTATCCGGATCGCGCAGGAAGCCGCGCGCCGGATCGCCGCGGCGTACGGCGCCGGCAGCCGCGAGGCGATCGCCGCGGAGGCGCGCGTCACGCAGGAGTTCCAGCGCCAGGCCGATCAGCGGATGCGGATTGCGGAGATCGAGCGGCGCACCGCGGACGCGCGCGTGGATCACAGCGCGAACATGGAAATGCTGATGATCAACCAGCGCGCCGCGCTCCAACAAATCAGCACCGAACAGGCGCTGGCGCAGGAGCAAGGCTTACAGGACCGCCTGTACGCGATCAAGCGGCAGGCGCTGGAACGCGAGATCGCGCTGGAACGCGAAGGCCCGAACGACCCGACCAAGATTGCCGGCATTAACGCGCAACTCGAGGCGCTGGAAATGCAGCACCAGCAACGCGTGACGGAGATCCAGAATCGCGCCGTGCTCGAACGCCAGCAAGTCGCGCTACAGGCTAATGAGGCGATCCGCGGCAGCATGACCGGATTCCTGAATTCCCTCCAGGGCGATATCCGCAACTGGAAGCAACACCTGAACGAATTGGCGAAGTCGATCACGTCCATCTTCAACGATCTGGCCTCGAAGCAAATCACGAAGATGCTGATGGGCGCCGGGACCGGCGGCGGTGATTTCCTTTCCTCGATCACGTCGATGTTCACCGGCGGCGGAGGTGCGGCAGGGGAAACCGCGAGCGCGGCCGCGCTCACCAGCGCGGGCACGATCCTGACCACCTCCGGGACGCTCCTGACGACCGCGGCGACGGCGCTCACTACCGCGGCAGCTTCGCTCGCGGCGTCCGCGGCGACCAGTGCGGCCGGCGACGCGGCCGGCATGTTCGTGGGCGCCTTCGCGTCGGGGTCCAGTTACGTTCCGCGCACCGGCATGGCGCTCGTTCACCGCGGCGAAAAGATCACGAAGGCGTCGGAGAATCGCGGCGGATTCCAGCGCGGCGGCGGCGGCACGATCAACGCGCCGATGACGTTCAACCTTTCCGGCCCGGTCGATACGCGCACGCAAGCGCAGATTGAGGCGGCGGTGTTCCGCGGTCTGTACCGGACCAACAAGCGAGACATGTGATGCCCAGCTTCATCAATACGCCGTTTTTCCCGTACACGATCAGCGCGTGGGCGGTCGGCGGCCGCGGCTGGAAAACCACCGTGGTGGAGACGTACGGCGGCGACGAGTACCGCAACGCCGCGTGGTCGACCGCGCGCGGCGAATGGGATATCAGCGAGGCGCTACGTTCGACCAACGCGGCCAGCGCGTACAACTATGTGGCGCTCCGCAATATGCACCGACTCTGCCGCGGGATGCTCTACGAATTCCGCTTCCGCGATCCGCTCGATTACACCGACGAAGGCAACGGCACGGTCGTGATGATCGACGCGACGCACTACCAGCTATACAAGGCATACGCGATCTCGCCGCTTTCGCAAACGCAGATCATCCAGAAACCCGAACCGGTCAACGCGTGGAGTCCCGGCTACGCCGGCGTGGTGATCGCGGGCGGCGGTTCGTACACGCTCGATTACGATACCGGGATCATCACGGTTGATAGCGGCGCGCCTCCGACCTCGTGGACCGGCCAGTACCACGTTCCCTGCCGCTTTGGCGCCGACCTCCCGCGCATGGGATTGGACGGAACCGGCGCGCTGATGAATTGGCAATCTCTGCCGATCGTGGAAGTGCGGAACCCCGGATGATCCCGATCTCGACCGCGCTCCAGGCGTCGCTCGAAGAATCGGCGCAGACGATCTCGACGTGCTGGAAAGTGACGTTCGCCGACAACAGTCCGCGCGCGGGCGACGTGATCGGCTTTACCGACCACGACGTGGATATCACGTTCGAAGGCGTCGACTACATCGCGATGACCGGGTACACGCGCAGCGACATTGCCAGCGCGGACGACCTCTCCGTAGACAATCTGGAGCTGGTCGGCACGCTGCGATCGCCCGCGATCACGGAAGCGGACCTGAATGCCGGCGTCTGGGACTACGCGCAGGTGGAGGTCTTCGCGGTCAATTACGAAGACCTGACGCAAGGCGCGCTGATCCTGCGCGTGGGCTGGCTGGGCGAGGTCTCCGTGGGGCGCAACAATTTCACGGCGGAGATACGCGGGCTGACGCAGGCGTACTCGCGCGTCATCGGCGAATTGACCGGGCCGGGCTGCCGGAACAACCTCGGCGACGCGCGCTGTCAGGTCGATCTCGCTCCGTTCACGTTCGCGTTCACCGTGACCGGCATCGGCTCGGACAATCAGACCGTGTACGCGTCCGCGTTGACGCAGCCGGGGCCATCGGGCGGCGTCTCGCTCGTATCGGTCACGCAGGCGAATCCCGGCGTGGCGGTCGTCTCGCCGGGACTGATCCTGCCGACCGGCGCGCCCATCACGATTTCCGGTGCCGGCGGGATGACGCAGATCAACACGAATACCACGTACAACAATCCGAATCCGTCCCACGATACGTTCCAGCTTTCCATCGACACGTCGGGATTCCCGGCCTATACCGGCGGCGGAACGGTGACGGCGCTCGGCGGCACCGCCGGATATTTCGACGGCGGCGTGGTCGAATGGCTGACCGGCAACAACGCGAATGCGCGCATGGAAGTGAAGTCGTACACGACCGGGCAATTCATCCTGGTCCTGCCGATGCCGTACGCCATCCAGATCGGCGATACCGGCGAGATCGTGGCCGGGTGCAACAAGTCGGTCACGACGTGCCACGACGAATTCGACAACGTGATCAACTTCCGCGGCGAACCGTACCTGCCGGGCGTGGATCGCCTGGTGCAAGTCGGCAAACAGGGGCAGGGATGAACGGCGCCGACGTGATCAACGAGGCGCGGCGCCACCTCGGCGTGCGCTGGCGGCATCAGGGCCGGAACCTGGCGCTGTCGGTCGACTGCATCGGCTACGTCGGCGGCGTCGGCGTCGCGCTCGGCGTACCCGGCGCCGCGGAGTGGCTGGCCGATGCGCGCTTTACCGGCTACGGCCGGCAGCCGAAACCGGACATGATCTATCAGGCGTGCGCGGAGTATCTGGATCCGGTCACGCCGAAGGGCGCCGCGCTGCCGGGCGACATTCTGCTGATGCGGTTTGAGACCGAACCGCAACACTTCGCGTTCCTTTCCGCGCTCGATCCGCCGTACATGCTCCACGCGCTCGCGCAGGCGCGCCGTATCGTTGAACACCGCATGGACGATCTCTGGCAATCGCGCGTGGTCTGCGCGTACCGGTTCCGCGGAGTGACCGCCTAATGGCATCGATCGTACTGGGCGCGGCCGGCGCCATCGCCGGGTCGTTTATCGGCGGCCCGATGGGCGCGTCGCTCGGCTGGGCGATCGGCTCCGCGATTGGCTCGAGTTTCCAAAAAGGCGCCGAAGGTCCGCGCCTGAAGAATCTCCAGCTTCAGGGGTCGGAGTACGGGAAGATGATTCCGATCGTCTACGCCGGGATGCGCGTACCCGGACAGGTGATCTGGCAAACCCCGTTGCAGGAACATAAAGACGAGGGCGGCAAGGGCGGCCAGGGAATCACGACGTTCTCGTATAGCGCGTCGTTCGCGGTTCTATTGTGCGAAGGTCCGGTCGATCGCATCCAGCGTATCTGGGCCGACGGCACGCTGATCTATGACACGACCGGCGCGAACCCCGGACTGCCGTCCATCCCGATCACCATCTATCTCGGGACGGCCACGCAGCTACCGGACCCGACGATGGAGGCGGTGCTAGGCGTTGGCAACACGCCGGCCCATCGCGGTTTCTGCTACGTCGTGTTCACGGAATGGATGCTGACCGATTTCGGGAATCGGCTTCCGTCGCTCAACTTCGAAGTGGCGACGACGCCGCAGGCGGAATTGCTGTCCATCGTGAAGTCGAATTACGCGACCGGCGCGTGGGCGTTGCAACCGGTCAACTATCCGGCGATGGTGGACTGGCCGGCGAGCGGCAATATCGTGACCGGCGCGGCGACGGTATCGCCCACGCTGGATACGGAATTGGTCGGCGGTCTCGCGTTCGATCCCGCGACCTTCAACGTGATCGGCAGCGTGACCAGCGCGGAGTCGGGTTATTACCGATTCCCTAGCGGCGAGGGCACCGACGGCCGCCGCGGGATCGGGATGTACCAGTACACGGACCATCAGGAGGGTCTGTGGTGGAGTTTGCTCGCGCCTGGAAACATCGCCAGTTACCCGATGATATGCAACGAGTCGGGAACGAACAATTTTCTGGACGATGCCGGCGTACCGGGCGCGCTCTATCTGACCTCATGCGCGATGACGAACGACGGATATTCCCTGTACGCGTTCACGTCGTTCGTCGGCCGGTTCGGGCTGGTCTCCACGCACTGGTACAAGATCGTGGAAGGCGTCGTCACCGATGACGGCGACGTGGATCCTCCGGTATTCCTGAACGCCTACGGCGTCCAGACCGCGGTGGCGTCGACCAATTCTGTCATGTCGGTCGAGAACAACGGCGAGTTTTTCTGGTATCTCGACGGCGGTACTTCGCAGGTTCGCATCTACAAGATCGACCCGGATACAAAGGTGTTCGCGGAGTGGGACGGCGGATCGCTGACCATCCCGTGGCCGCCGCCGCTTGATCCGCTCAACCGGCAAACAATGAAGGCGCTCGCGCAGGACGGCTACGCGGGCGCATTCTTCGGCGACTCGATGGTACTGCTATCCCGGTTCGTTCCAGGCATTGCCGGCGTTCCGCTATCGGTGATCATCGGCGACCTCTCCGACCGCGCCGGGCTGGAGTCGGCGCAGTACAACGTGACCGCGCTCACGCCGATCGTGGACGGCGCGATCATCGACACGCAATCGGCCTGCCGCGACAACGTGACGCCGTTCCAGTCCGTGTTCCAATTCGACGGCGTGGAGCGCGCCGGCGTGATGACCTTCGTTATGCGGACCGGCATCCCGTCGCTGACCGTGCCGACGAACCTCCTGGCCACGTACGCCGGAGGCGGGCAGCCGCCGCCGCTGGTTACCGTCAAGCGGTCGCAGGAGCAAGACCTACCCGCCACCCTTTCCATCCGGTACATCAACGCGTCCAACGATTACCAGGTATCGACGCAGTATGCGCGGCGCGTGGTAACGAATTCGCAATCCATCGTCTCCGCCTCGTTTCAGATCGTGATGACCGACGAAAAGGCGGCATCGGTCGCGGCGACGAACCTATACAACGCGTGGACGGAGCGTGTAGGGACCACCATCGAATTGCCGCGCGCGTACTGGCGCAACGAACCGACCGACGTGGTTATCGCAAACGGCTACCTGATGCGCCTGATCCGCAAGTCGGACGAAGTGGCCGGCGTCGTCAAGTTCGAAGGCCTGGTGACTTCCTCCAACGTCTGGATCCAGGGGCCGACGCCTGCGCCTGGCGAGGGCATCACGCCGGTCACGCCGCCGATCTTCCAACTGACGAACATGCTCCTGTTGGATATCCCGCTGGTCGTGGATCTCGATTTCTCAAACGGGTTTTATATCGCGGTATCGCCGACCGTCGATACGCCGTGGCCATCGTGTCAGGTCTTCAAGTCGACCGACGCCGCGGGCACCGGATACGCGACGATCGCGACCATCTCCACCGCGGCGATCGTCGGGACGGCAGACGGCGTGCTGGCGCCGTACGGCGGCGGGAACACGATCGACGCGGGCAACTCGCTCACCGTCACGCTCGGGCCGGGCGCGGCGGAGTTGTCAAGCTGCACGCTGGACGAATTGCTGGCGGGCGCGAACATAGCGCTGGCCGGAAACGAGGAATTCCAGTATATGACCGCCACGGAGATCGGCGCCGGGCAGTACACGCTGACCAACCTCCTGCGCGGCCGCCGCGGAACGGAGTGGGCCATGTACGGGCACGCGGCCGGCGAGCGGTTCGTGGCGTTCCCGGCGTACGACTACGATGCCAGCCCGTCGGAGTTGGGCCAGTCCCGTATCTACAAAGCGGTCACGTCTGGAGGCACGCTGGCCGGCGCCGCGCCGATCACGTTCACGAACACCGGCGCCGCCCTGCGCCCGTACTCACCGACCGGCGTGGGCGGCGGTCCGGTCGATCCGTTCGATGGCGTGGTGCGGATCAACTGGCAGCGGCGCACGCGCATCGGCGGCGCCTGGGTCGATTACGTCGACGTGCCTCTGTCGGAACCGTCGGAAAAGTACATCGTACAGATTTGGGATTCGACCTACACCGAATGCGCGCGCATCATCGAGGTCGACAACGCGGAGACGGTCGACTACACCGCCGCGCAGCAAGTGACCGACTTCGGCGCGACGCAACTGAACGTGTACGTGACGGTCGGGCAGCTTGGCGCATACCAGCTCGGCGTCCAGACTCCGGCGATTATTCCCGGAAGCGGTGCGAGCGACACCGCGCCGCTCGCGCCGGTTCCGCCGTACAACTCGTCGCCGCCTCCGCCGACCGGCGGCTGTACGCTGCCGATGACCACCGATTCCTTCAACTGGGCCACGCCGGTGCGGCTATACAACGCCGGCATGGACGAGAATCAAGTATGGGTGATCGCGTTGACCACGGGCGCGTCGCAGCCGGGTATCGGTGTCGTCTCCGCGTCGGAGTACGCCGATCCGGCGACCTCGCGTCACATGACCCTAAGCGCGACCCCATGCGGCGCGCCGCTCGGGCCATACGGACAGTCGACGGGCAACACGGTCACGGTCAATTTCTACATGGAAGGCAACCCGAACCCGACCATGTACCCGACGCTCCTACCGTCGACCACGTACTACATCAACATCACCTCGGTCGGGCCGTCGGGCATGTCCTGCGATCTGATCAAGCCCATTTGAGGAAATCATGGCGAACCTTCCCACCAATCTGCCGCTGATCTCCGCCTCGCAAGGCGGAAAGGAGATAACGGCGAATGCGCTGTTTGACGCCGCCTCGCCGGGAATGGCGTTCGGGCGCGACCAAGTAACCAGCGTGGGGCTGACCTGGGGGTACTTGGGCGGCGTGATCCGCCCGGCAGGCGTGCCGACCTACGTGGCCGGCGGCACCGTGGCGCTCACGGCGTCTACCACGAATTACATCTACTCGACCTCCGCCGGCGTGATCACGGTCACGACCTCGATTCCCGGAAGCTGGCCGGGACCGCTCGCGGCCGGCGCGATCGCGCTGTACGAGGTCACCACTGGCGCCTCGAGCGCGACGGCCTGGGACGACTGGCGCGGATGGTGGGGCGCTGCCGGCGCGCAAGGCGGAACGGGCGCGACGGGTCCGACGGGCGCGACCTCCGGCAATACCGGCGGAACCGGGCCGACCGGACCGACTGGCGCAACCTCGGGTAACACCGGAGCGACGGGCGCGACCGGAACCACGGGGCCGACCGGTGCGACCGTCGGCAATACCGGCGGCACAGGTCCGACTGGCGGCACCGGGAACACCGGCGCGACCGGGGGCGGATCAAACGGCGCGACCGGGAACACCGGCAACACCGGCGCGACGGGCGCAGGACCCACCGGCAATACCGGACCGACCGGAGCAACCGCAGGCAATACCGGCGCAACGGGCGCGACTGGCAACACCGGAGCGACCGGCAACACCGGAGGCACCGGCGCGACTGGACCGACGAACCTACCCGCGAACCCGCAGTCCACCGCGTATACGACCGTCCTGGCCGACGCGGGCGGCATGATCAATCACCCGGCCAGCGACGCGAACGCGCGGACGTTCACCATAGACGGTTCGGTGTCGTACCCGGTCGGCACCACGATCACGTTCACCAATCTCACGACGCAAGTCCTAAGCATTGCGATCAGCACGGATACGCTTTATCTCGCCGGCACCGGTACGACCGGCACGCGTTCGCTCGCGCAATACGGCGTGGCCACGGCGTTGAAGTACATCAGCGGGTCGTGGCTGATCAGCGGTTCGGGGCTGACGTGAGAATTCTGCCGCCCGTCGAATTGCTCGGCGTCGGACCGGCGCAACGACAGCGCACGCCGTCGCAGCTTCAACAATCCGCACCGCAAGCGGCGTTGTTCATGCTTGGCGGCGCGGGCGACCCGGCGTGGTCGTCGGTCGTCAACCTATCGCATTTCGACGGGTCGAACGGTTCTAGCACGTTCACCAATTCGTCCACGAGCGGCGCGACGGCGTTCACGCAAGGCGGAAGCTCCGATGTTTTGTCCACGACTCAGTTCGTATTCGGGACCGCATCTCTGCGGCGCGGATCAAGCGGGACCTGCGTTGCCACGCAGCTGGAGAATTATTACGTTTTCGGAACAAACGATTTTACTGTGGAGTTTCGGTTTCGTCCCGATACGGTACAAACGGCCAACATATTTGATATGAGGCAATCGGGCGGCGGTAATGCTGCCGTTCCTACAATCTACACGCTATCGAACGGAACCCTGGTCTATTACCACAGCAATACAGACCGTATCACGTCGTCCACTGGCGTCATAACCGCAACGACTTGGGCGGCCATCGCACTTTCGCGCGTCAGCGGAACCACGCGCCTGTTCGTGAACGGGACGCAAGTCGGGTCGAGTTATACCGATAGCACCAATTACAACGTGACCGCGCGCGGCTGTTGCGGTTCCTATACGGCGCAGCAGACCAACGCCTATTACGACGAGGTACGGATCAGCAATGGCGCGTACGGTTCCGGCGCGGGGCGTTACTCCGGAAACTACACTATCGCCACCGCGCCGTTCCCCAATTTCTAACCAACCGACAAACGGAAACCGATAATTTCAAGCGGGGCGCAAAATGCCAACTATTCTAGAACCCGTTAAATGCAAAGTCTGCCACATGATCTCCGGCCTCCTGCAAAACCCGTATCAGTACTCCGGCCAGGTCATTGCGAAGATGTGCGTGAACGTGGCGACCATCATTTGGTCGATCGTCGTCCTGTTCAAGCCTGACGCGCTTACGCACTGGCCGGGTCCGCAACTATCGGCCGGCATCGTCGGCGAGAATTTCGTGGCCGCGTTGTTCATCGTATTGGCGTCGATCGCTACCGCGCGCCTCCTGATCAAGTCGACGCCGCGCGCGCTCGGCGCCTGCGTCTACGGCGCGTTCCTTTTGCTTTGGCTGTACACGCTCACCACATTGATCCTCGCCATCGCCTCCGGCGTGACCGCGCTGCGACCGGGGCAACTATCGGGCGTGATCGTGGTGAATGCGCTGGCCGTCTTCGCGTTCGTGTCCAATCCGAAGAAAACCAACAATGAACCTTACGCCGATTGAGGATAACGCCGGGCTGGTCTCCGGCCTGGCCTTCGTGATCCTCGTGGTCTGGAAAGCGTGGCTCCGCTTCCGGCGCGACAACCGCGACGATAGCGCAGAGGCGCGCGACCACCGCGCCGAAGGCGACGTGGTCGAATTGCTGCGCGAGGAAGTCAAGCGATTGGCGGCCAGCGTGCGGGTGATCTCTGAAGCGTTGGAGATGGAACGGGCGGCGCGCTATGCGGCGGAACGGCTCGCGCGCGAAGTGCAGGCGCGCGTGGAAATCCTCGAGCGGCGCCTGCGCGAATTGGGGCATACACCATGACCACGATCACCGCCGCGCAACTCTCCCGCGCCTGCGCGCAGCCGCAACTCTGGGCCGATCCGCTGTCGGAGGCGATGGACCGCTTCCAGATCAACACCGAAAACCGGATCATCTTTTTCCTCGCACAGTGCGCGCACGAATCGGCGCGGTTCGTTCGCCTCGAAGAAAATCTGAATTACTCGGCAGGCGGTTTGCTCCGCGTCTGGCCGTCGCGGTTCACGGAAAGCGAGGCGCACCAGTACGCCATGAACCCGCGCGCGATCGCCAATCGGGCCTATGCGAACCGGGGCGGCAACGGCGACGAAGCGAGCGGCGACGGCTGGCGCTACCGCGGGCGCGGGCCGCTCCAGGTTACGCTGCGGAACAATTACGCGAACGCGCAGGACGACACCGGCCTGCCGTTGCTCGAGCAACCAGAATTGCTGGCCGAACCGCTCGGCGGTTCGCTCGGGTCGGCGTGGTTCTGGTCGCGCGCCGGCTGCAACGAAGTGGCCGACGAAGGCGACTTTGCCGGGGTCTCCGGCCTCGTCAACCGCGGCAGCCGGAGCAAGCCGGCACTCCACATGGAAGATCGCTTCGAATGGCTCCGCAAAATCCAAAGCGACCTGACGTAAAACGGCGACCTCCGGCCGCGCCTTTTATCCCGCAACCGCATGGGTTCAAGGCGGCCGCGCTACCGGAACCGGCGAAACCGCTGGCGCCGCCGGCCGCGCCGCCCGCGGAAACGTGGTTCCGCTCGATCCTGACCGACCGGGAGGGCAACTTCGACACCGGCCGCATTCTGGTGGCGGTCGTGGTGATCGGGATGATCGCGGTTTCCGGGTACGACGTGATCGTGAACGGGCGCGAGTTCAAGGCGGGCGACTTCGGGTATGGCGTCGGCGCGGTCCTGGTCGGGTTCGGCGCGTACCTCTGGGGCGACACGCGCCGGCCGCCGCAGCGATTCGGGTACGGCGGCGGAATGGGGCCGCCGTCACGCTACGATGGCCGTGGCGCCGCGCTAGACGACAAGTGGGGGTGAGACTATGCCGACCGACGACGACCAGCCAACTGGCCGCGATTTGAGCGTAATGTGGCGTACCGTGACCGTGGTCGCGGTCGTCGTCGCCGCCTGCATCAGCGGGATTATCTACGGCGTGACGGAATGGGTGCGCCTCGTCGCGCGCGTCGAAACGGTCGAAAAGTGGCAGGCGCAAAAGGAACGCGAGGCGGCGCGCGAATTGTGGCGACGCGAACGGGAACGGCCATCCATTTCTCCGGGGATCAAATGAACCGACAACGCGGCGGCATCGAAATGCTGATCATCTACGCCATCGTCATCGCGGGCGCGCTCGCGGTCGCGTGGGCGGCGTGGCACTCTTTCACGGAGTCGTACCGGGACGAAGGCCGGGCGGAGGTCGTGGCCAAGTACGCGCCGATCGTCGCGGAGTGCGACCGGCGCAAACTGGCCGCGGCCGCCTGCGTCGACGCCTGGCTCGGCGCCGACCGCGACCGGGCGACCGCCTCCGCGAGCCTTGCCGGTTGCCAGACGGCCGCCAAGGCGCAAGGCGACGCGGTAAAGGCGGCGGAGGATGCGGCCGCCGACGCCAAGCGCGCCACCTCGCGCATCCTCGCCGACCTGGCCAAGCGATCGGACGCCACGCTGGCGGAGATCGCGCGGCTCCGTACCATCGCGGCCACGCCGGCCGCCTCTCGAAAGGAAGCATGTGATGAGGCTGATTCTGTTCTGCGTGCTCTTGCTGCTCGCCGGCTGCAGTACAACCCCGGCAGCGCCGCCGCTGCCGGAGGTCCGAACGGTGGAGGTTCCGGTACCAGTCCCGGTGCCTTGCGTATCAGCCAATGAAATCCCGGCGGTGCCGCGTACCGCGTTCCGCGCGGGCGGCGACATGAAGCAAAACGCCGCGGCGGCCGATCTCGACCTCCGTGAACTCGAGGATTACGCGGTACGCGCGGACGCGGTACTGCGTCAATGTGCAGGAGGAAAGCCATGATCGGAACCATCGCACTGGCCGGAGGCGTCGCCTTGATCATCGCGGGCGTCGCGTTGTTCGTCGTGGAGCGCGCCAAGCCGGGAGTGATGGCGGCGTGGCTCCGTTCGAAGTTCGGCAAACCGCCGACGTAACACCCAACAGGAGAAACCCGTGGCCCGATTCAATGCAACCATCAAGGATTCGCACGCGCAGATGGCGCTGGACGTGTACAACCTCGTGAACGGCGGCCGGCTGCCCGGCCCGGCGCTGATCGTGGAGCTGGGCAACCTCGCCGCGAACCTGATCCAGTCCAAGGCGAACCCGCAAAACTTCGTCCCGGTCGGGTACAAGCGGCAGGGTGACGCGTTCGTACCGGACACCGCGCCGCCCGGCCCGACGCCGCCGCCGTCGACCGATCCGGAAGCCTCGTTCATGGCCAGGGCGCAGGTCGGGCAGAATTGCGCGTGGGGCAACCTGATGACCCCGGCGGAGCAAAACTGGGCCGTGGCCAAGTGGGGCGGCGACGCGTCGCTGTGCGTCAATGCCTACGCGGTCGGCGGCGCGAACGTGATGGAAAGGCCGGCGGCCGGCGGTGGGTACGAGTTCGTGACGTTCAAGGATGGCAATGAAACGTGGCTACCGGATACCGGCGGCCCGGCCAACTCGACCGCGGATGCGTACTGCGCAAAGGTCGTCGCGCCCAATACCCTGCCGGCGCCGCTTCCGAAACTCTCATAGCAATGTGCGGAGGCGAACGTACAACCGCAACAAATCAGGGGTAGACTACCCGCCATGCGTATCGACGTTCACCTCCATTTCCCTGCCGACGATTGCCGCATGGCCGCCGTCGAACGCATCCTAATGTTGATCCTATCGAAAGGAAACGCCATGTCCGCACAACTCGACAAGCTGACCACCGAAGTCTCCGAAACGAAGACCGTCGTGGCCTCCGCCGTCACGCTGATCGAAGGTCTCGCGCAGCAAATCCGCGACCTGAAGGATGACCCCGTTGCGCTCGAGGCGCTGGCGACGGAGTTGGACGCGACGACCAACGCGCTGGCCGCCGCCGTCGCGGCGAATACGCCGCCGGTCGAACCGCCGCCCGCGTAACTCTGCCGGCCGTTCGCGGTCCGCTCGCGCCGCCCTTCGGGGCGGCGTTTTTATTGCTCGGAGTCGATCAGCGCAGCGTTGAAATACGGCGGCGACAAGTTCACCGCGGGATCGCATGGGAATTCATGTAGGGCCACGCGATCCGTCTCCAGCATCTTTGAGACGCGGACGGCGGGACGGATGTAGCACGTTCCCAGATCGCCGGTTTCGACGTAAAACACCGGTATATCCGGCGGCAATTTCTGCAACTCGGCGATCAGTTCGGCGACGGTCATGGTTGTCCCTCGGATAGCGCGCGCGTCACAATCGCGCGGATGTCTTCGAGCAGGCGAGAAGCGTCGGGGATTAGGACCGACATATAGGACACGCCATCCGGCACGCCGGGCGGGCGCTCACCGTGTCGAACGATGGCGCGCTCTATCTCGTCGGTGATCAGTTCGGCGACGGTCATTCCGATTCATCCCAAAGCTGCCGCGCTGCCGCCACCACTTCGTCGGTCGTGATATCGGCCATGCACTGGTGCAGGCCGTCGCCGTACTCGCGCGCGCGATCGCCCAGCGCCGCAGGAGCGCGCAGCGGATTGACGCATACGCCGCGCGGCATCCGGCTGATCGCGGGATTCTCCCGGAAGCAAGGCTGGCAGGCCAGACCCTTGCTGATGTTCACGTTCGAAGCGTAGCCGGCCGCGCTCGCTTGCGTCGAGCCCCATAGGATCACGCCGCGCACGCGCCGCGCGCCGCGTTCCGTCTCCCAGTAGTAATTCGTCAGATGGTTCGTGAACGAATCAATGCCGAGATGCATGGCCGAATTGGCGAACACGGCGATGGATTCCGCCAGCGTCCAGCCGCGCGATTCGTCGATCAACTCGACGCGGCAGCCGGTCGCCTTCGATACCTCGCGGCTTACGGTTGCCCAGCGATCCTGCGGCCATTCCTTCCATGCCGACCAGCCGGCCTTCGTCTGCATCGTGATGTACGGCCACTGGTCGTGTTCGTTGTCCAGCGGGCCGCGCGGGCGCGGTAGCGTCAACGCGGGCAGCGCAATCCCGGCGCCGGTATCCCACGCGACTTCCTGCAAATCCATTTCCTCGGCGAAGTAAGAAAGCAAGTGCCTCCGCATTGGCTTCTCTGGATACCCTTCCGCCAGCGGGTATCCGATCAAGTCGATCACGCGGTCGTAATTCTTCCGCCAAGCCGGCAGCGACGCACAGTCGAGCGCGAGGTCGACGCCGGCGGCCGCCATGACGCCGCCAAGCGCATCCGCGCCGGTCAACGAGCCTTGGCAGAAATAGTGGATATCCGCCTCGGGATGCGCCGCCCGGAGCGCCGGGATCAGGTTCAGCGTCATCAGGATATCGCCGATGGCTCCTGGCCGGTGGAGCGCGACCTGGCGGCGCAACCGCTTGACGAACGGCGGCGGCGGATTGTCGCGCGCGTCCCATTGCGCGCGGAGGCGGGAAAGGCGCTGCGACCATTCCGCATCCGGGCCGCCGATCAAGAGCGCGGCGAGTTCACCCCAGACCAACGCCTGCGCTACGTTCCCCAGATGCTCATGGCACCACGAGATCAGGCGCGGCGGCGCGTCCCGGTACGCGGAAACCTCGCGCCAGAGCGGTGTAGGGCTGATAGGGCAGCCTGGCGCGACGCGCGCCGCCTCCTCGATGGCCTGCGCGTACTGCCCACGGTGATAGCGCCCCTGCGCCAGTTCTAGGCGGAATTCCATCCAGTCCGGAGCGGCGGCCAGACCGGCTTGCGACTTGGCGTCGGCCGCGGCGTGGTCCGGGATCGCCCGGTACGCTCGAGCGCAGTAGAGCAAGGAAAACAGGTATTCATCCCGGAAGCCTTGCCCGAACTCGATCCGGCGCTCGTACCATTCGGCCGCCTCCGCGGGGCGCCCGGCGTCGCGGTACGTGTTGGCCAGGTAGAACGCGGTGCGCGGGCTCGGCTTCTCCTCCCATTCGCGTAGCAGAATCCGGAGGTTCCGCGGGTTGCTGTTTTCCTGCCCGGCTTGCGGGTCGGCGTGGTGCCGGATGCGTCCCTCGTCGATCTGGCCGACGCGGCACTCATGCGTGACCGGGTACTCGTGGCAGCGACCTTCAAACCGCACGCGCTTGGACGCCTTCCACATGCGCTGGTGGATCCAGCGGTGGCCGCCATCCTCGATCCACGTCCCGAATACGTCGAACTCCGGCCAATACATCGCGCGGCGGATCGCTGCCGGCGTCAGTATCTCGTCGTCGGCGTCCACCCAGAGGATCCAGTCGGCGCCGCTCGCCTCCGCGTCGGACAGCGATTCATTGCGCGCTTGCGCGAAACTCCAAAGGCGCCACTCTCCGGTTTCGTCGCGTTCGGAGGCGTCGGTATAGGTACGCCATGACATGGAGTCGGTGAGATGGCCAGGCGGGCACCATTCGGATATCGCCGCGCCGATCGTGTCATCGGTCGATCCGGTATCAACCAGCGCGAACGCGTCGGCGATCGGCGCGAACGAACCGACCGCGCGCCCAATGTCGGCCGCCTCGTTTTTCGCAATCATCGCGACCGCCAAGCGCGGCGCGCGCGAGATCGGACGGAGCACCACGTCGCGCTGCCCGAATCCGTTCATGTGCCCGGTCGACTCGATCTCGAAGCAATCGCCGACTTGCGCCAAGGCTTCGAGGAGCGAGGTCAGGCAATGGACGTACGGATGGATCGTGAAGTGGTGCGCGGTCAGGTCGCGCTCGATGCCGGGAACGCGGTGATCCGGCAGGCGCAGGAACACGCGGCCGTCGTCCTCAACCAGCGCGCGCAACTTCCGGAGCGCGGCCAGCGGGTCGTACATGTGCTCGAACACATGGATCATCGTGATCAGGCGAAACTTGTCGGCGCCTTCCTCCACGGCGTTCGCCTCGAAGTCGACCTGTTCGCAGATCACGCCGGGCTCCGGCGAGGGCATCACGCCGTCGATGGCAAACGCGGCGCAACCGCGCTCCGCGAGCGCCGACGCCAGCACCGGATGCTTCGCGCCGATATCCAAAGTACGACCAGATCGGCCGCCCATCACCGTGTCGAACAACCGCGCGGCGAGGTCACGATTTACAACCCGGTCACCTTCCGGCATACCGGCCAGGTCGTACTCCGTCGGCGCCTGGAACACCTTCGGCGGCAGCGGAGACTGGAACCATAGCGCGCAAGTCGGACACTCGAAGTACGGCGTGGATGCAATCGCCTTGTCGCTTGGCGTCGCGCATACGGGGCAGGCGTTCATTTCTTCCTTTCGGTTGATAGTTTCGATTTCCGGATAACTCATGCGATGCCATCCCGCAGCGCGCGGATCGCAGTCAGCAGGCGACGGTGCGTATTCGCGCGGGATCGTGCCGCCGACCTGTATGCGGCCCACAACGGGTGCGACTCTTGGCACAGCTCGCACCATTGCACGACCGGCTTCCCGCTGCGGAAGCATGACGAGTTTTCTTCGTCGCCGTCGCAGAATCCTTGCTCTGCTCGGAACGCCCGAAGCACCCGCTTAGTGTCAATGCGCGCCTGCCGTGCCTCGTCATATTGCAGGGCTAATTCCAGCACGCGTTCGCGTAGCGTCATCCCTCCCCCTTGCGCGCGGCGATGGCGGCGTCGATGGCGGCGTCTAGCGATGGGCCACGCATCCGCCCGAGTTCGCCAGTGGCGACCCATGAATGGTTGCCGTCGATATGCACGCTGAACGCGCGAAACATCGGGCGAATGTGCCGATACCTCTCCGCATCCCTCTCCACGGAGGCGGGCCGGTCGAGCAGACCCGGCAGCGCGTTGACGGCGGCGACGATGAGAGCGGCGTCTGCGCGCATCCGTGCGGGTGTGTTGTAGCGGTCTATTGACCCGCGCATGTTGCCGATAATTTCCCCGTTCGGACGCCCGCCTTCGACCATTCCGGCAATGTAGTGATGCTCTGCCGACCACGGTCCCGGCGTCGCGGCGGCCAGTAGTTTCCGCAGGTCATCCATTGCCATCCCCCAT
>ERZ869925.858-NODE-858-length-17395-cov-6.755594_pt1 | contig 17395 bp, 36 predicted proteins | sample MGYA00579311_ERZ869925 | MGnify/ENA primary metagenome ERZ869925 (study PRJEB32216, sample SAMN09231817) | wastewater metagenome | place: USA: Maryland | collected 2016-07-30 | study: EMG produced TPA metagenomics assembly of the PRJNA472060 data set (Reclaimed...
CTTCTAAGTGGAAGTGTGTAGGAAAAGTATAATATATGGCAATAGCATTTGATTCAACATCATCATTAAGTACATCAGCCTGGACATCGGGAAGCTCAGCTAGTTGGACACACACACCAGTTGGTACACCAACAAAGGTTTTTGTGGGGGTGTTCTACAATGCTGCAACAGATATATTCACTTCAGTTACTTATGGTGGACAGGCTATGACCCAAGTTGGTACTGTTCAAAACAACTCTACTGACTGGGAAAGATTATATTACATTGATAATCCACCTGCAGGAGCGCAAACAATTCAGCTAACTCTTTCTTCTTCATCATCTTTTATTTCAGGTGGTGCTTCTGCTTATACTGGTACAGCTTCTGGATTAGATAGCAGCAATTCAGTTAAAAGAACTGGTGCTACTCCTTTTGCTTATTCAACTACTGTAGTTGCTTCTAATTGTTGGCTAGTAGGATTTACACGTGTAAATGCAGCACTCACTGGGATGGATACTGGAACGACTAATAGAGGTGCATACAATGCAGGTGGTTGTTCAATCAATGATTCAAATGCAACAGTATCAACTGGCTCACAATCTCTTGGAGTTACTTATACTGGAAGTTTTACTGGATTAGCCAATATTGCTTCAATAGCACCAGCAGCATCAACTAATACAAAGGGACTTCTTATGCTCTTTGGATAGACATAAGTAAATAAATATATGCAAACAGAATACAAAGTAGAAAATAATACATTAAAAATAGTAACGACAAACACAACTACAACAGTAAATGAAGTAGATTATGATTTGGACATGCTCAATGCTCAACTAGAAGCATTAAACACAAGACGTGCAGTAGAAATGGCAACATATGATGCTGAAGAAACTGTAATCAATGAGCGTATTTCAAAGTGTCGAGAATACGGATTAAAAACGAAAGCAGAGATAGACGCAGAACAAGTACAGCTAGACCCAACACCACAAGATACCCCAGTAGATACTCAAGAATAATTAGACGGGACAGATTTATTGGTGACAGTCACAATGAACGCCGACGGAAGTGGTCAAGTTGAATTTGTACAAGGTGGAACGTCACAAGTTGTGAGTTGGACATCAAGGACTTGGACAAATGGAACAGGACAATATCACGGCTTCTATTTTGACCACAATGGGACGGACGGAACTGGAGATGTGACACGAAGCCAAATTGACGGAATAAGTTTGGACACCACAGGTGGTGGGGGTGGTGGCACATATTTGCCAAAAATCATACAAAGTTAGCACAAAAAAACTTTGGACACAAGCATAACTGTGGGATAATTAAAACATATAAAAAGAGATATATATGGAACACAATTTTTACGAACAATTATTTCAACCACAACATCAAGGTTCAATCGCAATTCTTTTTGGCGCTTTGGTTGGCGGTATAAGAAAAATCATGGCGCAAGGTTGGAAAAATTGGTGGTGGTTTTTGAGTTCTTTAATTGTGAACATTTTCTTTGGGGTGGTTGCATATTTGGTTGCTTTGGAGTATGGACTTGGCGGTTTGAAGCCAGTTATTCTGGCACTCGTCTTCGGGTCACTTGGTGAAAAATCAGGTGACTTGGTTATGGCGTGGGTTTTGGATTATGTAAAAGTAAAAATCAACACATTAAAATAAAATATGAATATATTTCTAAAAATAATATCGGCGTTAAAACCGAAATTCAACACAGGTGTTCTGGAAGACAACAGACCAGAAAGCGAAAAAATGAAAGACTTCACGGCACAAGAAGTTTTGCCAGTGCGCGGAATAAATTATGCGACATTAAAAACAGAACCAGTTTCATACAAAGTCAGAAATCAGGACGGGTCAGGTTCGTGTGTGGCACAAAGTTGTGCAAAAATGTTGGAAGTTCTGGACACACAAAGTGACGAAGCATGGTCAGCAACACCAATATATTCCAAAAGGTCAAACAGACCGCAAGCAGGAATGATTGGCTGGAACGCTTTGGACATTGCCAGCAAGCAAGGTTCTGCATACGAATCAAAGATTCCAAGTCAATACATGAATGACGAACAAATGGATTCATATTCATGGTTTAGTGCAGACTTGTCCAAAGACAGACCAACAAACTACTATATCATTTCAGACAAAAACACTGGCAAGGTAAATTTTGACGATTTGGTGAATGCAATCCAGACATATAAAACAGCAATCATTTATGTGAACGCGTCTGTCAGCAAATGGAATTGTGTTCCAGAAGTTCACACTTCTGACGGAACACTTCGTCATGCGGTTGCGTGTGTGGACGTGATTCAATTCAACGGCACACCATATATTGTGATTGAAGACTCGTGGGGTAAATTCAACAATCCGACAAATATTCCTTTGAAAGACGGACAGCGTGCATTGTCAAAAGCATTCATTGAAAAGCATTGCTATTTTGCGGGCGGACTTATGAACTTTGTATATACAAACACAGAACCAACGGTTGTGAATTATGAATTCAAGACCATTTTGGAATTTGGACAAACAAACAAAGATGTTAAACTTATGCAGGACAAGTTGAAATATCTTGGCTTGTTTCCACAGAACATTCCTTCCACTGGCTACTTCGGCGCAATTACTGCAAAAGCCGTGTATGCGTTCCAAATAAAATACAACGTTGCACCAATGACAGAACTTGACGCAGTGAAGCCAATGAAGGGCGGACGTGTGGGTTCAAAAACTTTGGCAAAATTAAACGAAATCAAATAATATGGAAAATCAAAACCAAAAGTGGTATATGTCTTCAAACGGTGACGGTTCAATGTCTTTGACCTTGAAAAGTTCATTGTTGGGACTTGTTCCAATTTTCGTGTATGTGCTTGCACAGTCAGGTGTGAACCTTACAGAAAACGAAATAGTGGAAGTTATCAATCAAGTTATTGCAGGAATATCAGTTCTTGGGGTTTTATACGGAACAGCAAGAAAGATTTACAATAGTTATAAATAATTTTCATAAGAACACAGAAAGGCAATGTGGAAAACACATTGTTTTTTTGTTGACAATTTCTTTTCTCACGCATATACTAAAAATACCCTTGTATATTATACACTGCTGGCACATTCATACTTACAAGGGTTGAATTGTCAGTGGTGTATAGTCAAGGGAAAATTTTATGCAAATATTACTCGCAATACTGATTGGTGTAGGAATAACACTTCTTGCAGTCTATCTTTCAGGCAAAAAAATCAAATAATTAAAAATATGTGGAATAAATACTCACTTAAAAAGTCAATCCAAAAAATGGTTGACGCAAAAGTTGAATACTTACAAGAAGAACTTGACAATGAAATTGTAGAAATTGACAATCAAGCACAGATTGACATTGACGCAATAAAAGCAAAGGCGGAATCTGACAAAGAATTCGCACATGCAAATAAAATTTCAAACTTCTTCAAAAGTTTCAATTTATAAAATTAAAAGCACATTAAAAATAAAACAAAAAGCATATATGCACAACGAACAAACAACAGGTGGGCAAACAGGTGTTATGGCAAGCAGACCAATGACGGCTGGTGAAATGGCTGTTGGGTTGACATTCAATCCAAGTGGCGACGAAAAGGTTGCAAAACTAAAAGAATTATTCGCACAAGCATTCGACATTGTCGAACAATCTGTTCCAGCAGACGACGGGACAATTCCGACTGCACGCAAAAGAAAAATGCGTGACGACGCTTTGTCTTTCATTATTACAGCACAAATGTGGGCGGTAAAAGTTGTGACATTAAAATAATTATATGGAAAATCCATTCAAAATATTAGGAATCGTTGGTTCAATTGGAATTGTGTTGGTTATGATGTTTTCATTCTGGACAGTGGTGGACGTTGGTGAACGTGGCGTTGTGGTTGGCTTTGGTAAAGTCAAAACAACTTTGTCAGAAGGATTCCATTTTGTAAACCCACTTTATCATGTTTATACTTTCAACATAAGAAACAATAAATATGAAACAACTGCGAGTTCAGCGTCAGCAGACATTCAACAAGCACAAGTGACTGTGGCGGTAAATTATAATGTTGACGAATCAAAAGTTGCAGAAATATATTCAACTTATGGTGAAGACTACATCAACAAAATTTTTACACAAAATGTTCAAGAAGCCGTGAAATCGTCAACTGCAAAATATTCAGCAAGTGAACTTATCACAAAGCGTGAACAAGTAAAGTCAGATATTAAAAATTTACTTATTGGAAAAGTTTCAGACGTGATTATTGTCACAGATGTTTCAATCACAAATGTTGATTTTTCAGATTCTTTTGACCAAGCCGTTGAAGCAAAGGTGAAAGCAGAACAAGAAGCACTGCAAGCCAAAGCAACTTTGGAAAAGTCAAAACTTGAATCAGAAGCAATTCGAATTCAAGCCGAAGCAATCAAGAATGCAGGTGGTGAAGAATATGTTCGTCTAAAAGCAATTGAAAAGTGGAATGGTATATTGCCAACTACGATTGCAGGTCAAACAATTCCGTTCATAAACTTAAAATAAGACACAAAAGAAAGGCACAAGGAAACTTGTGTTTTTTCTTTTTCTTCATATACTAAAAAAACAGTCAACAGAAGGTGAACCACAATGGAACGCTGTGCAAACAAAACCACTTGCAATTCACTTGTGAACATGCGCGGGACACATATTCGGCTTGGCGACAAACATTTCTGTTCGAATGACTGTGTCAATGAATATTTGGCACAAGAAAGACGACTGGAAATGGCAATCGCGCCGTTAGGTGGACAACCGTTGCACCGCAGGGAAAAGAAGTGGTGGGAAAGACTGTGAAGGGGTCAAATCCCCTTCTTTTTTTTGTTGACTACGGAAGAAGAAGTGCTATACTGAATTTGTCCGAAAGGGCGTCTTCAAAAAGTATTTTTGGGTAAATATCTTGGGAAGTCTTTGCATAAAGTTTTCATAAATGTTAGGTAGAAAACGTCAAAATAATGGCGTTTTTTACTTTGACCAGAAATGATTGAATGCTACAATAAATATGTGGCAGAAGGTGGGGACTGCACAAAAAAATTAAACCCCCACACCAATTCTTGGAAAGGAAACATCATGCCAGAACAGCAAACCGAATTCGACTTCAACGTCGACGACGGACGCCAACTGGAACTTGACCTTCCACCACCAAGACAACTAAAACCCCCATTGCCAGAATCAACAACTTTGGCAACAGACGAATGTACTTGTGCTTCTTGCACACAGTGAATCCGTCCACATCACGAACCGTCGAAGTCAAAAACGGCGGTTCATTTTTTTCACAAAAAAGCGTTGTAAATAAAGGAAAAACTTCGGTTTTCCACATTCAATACTTCTTGCGTGAGAAAAAGGGTGGTATAGTATTAAATATGAAAATAATTAAATATTTCATGGTTCTGTGGGCGTTCTTAATATATGCAGGTGTGGTCATTATGTTTGGACAACCAATGACACAACATGTTGTATATAAAGACCCCGAACCAATCGCCACGACAACACCAAAAAATGTTGCAGTGGCGTCAACGACTAAAAAGCACGTTGTTTATAAGACAGTTTCTAAAACAGACCCACGCAAAGACGAATTGAAGCAGGTCGCAATCACAGAAGCACAAAATTATGGAATCAATCCAGACACGTTTGTGTATATAATAAAATGTGAATCAAATTTCAATTCGGAAGCAAGCCACGACGGCGGAAATGGAAAAGGCGTGACTGGTTTTTGGAAACAAACTTTCGACAGGTGGAACAACAAATTCTTTAATGGTGAACTTGATTATCACAAACAGGAAGACCAAATCAAACTTATGGCAAGAGCATTCCAAGCAGGTGAAGAATACCGAAACGACTGGTCGTCTTGGAACAAACTTCAAAAATATGGAACTTGCTACAACCACGAAATCAGAAAGTTGGCGAATAAAAAAAGTTAAAAGTTATGGAAAAAGTTTTCCACACGAAAGTGTGGTTGCTTTTTTTTGCGTGAGAAAGTAAACTTAATATATTGGCGAATCAAGATACCCAATATACCCAAAAGTGTGAAGACAATTATTAGTCGATACACACATGAGTGCAATGCTTGCCACACTTCAAGCACTTGAATTGCATTCAGTTGTGTGTCTGTTAATTAAAAACATTTATGCAACTACACTTGCAAGACGGAAGAATATTTTCAATCGGTGCAGAAAAACTGAAAGAGTTGAAAACTATTTTGACCGACAAAAACATTTCGGAAGACGAAGTGATAAAAGGTTCAAAAAATACAATCAAAAAAGGTGATATAAAATTGATAAAAGAAGGAAATTATGTCTACACAAAAGACGGATTGTTTTCGGTTGAAAAAGAAAAACCACTTTTGTTCAAACTTTATCATTCAAATATTGCCACTGATTATTTCATAATTGAAGAATCAGAACTTCCAATTGCGATTGAAGCAATGTTGAACCGCAAACATTATTCATTCAAAGGGCGTGTGGTGATACCAGTCAAAGTTATTCCACACGTGAACAATCATTTTGGCTGGAATGACGACTATGTTCCAACTGGTGAATTTGTTCGGGAAGCCAAAGCAATTGAAAACAGACTTCAAGGTGTTCTGGACACTGCGTTTGAAAGAATTGAATCCGCAAACAATAAAACAAAAAGACTAAAATAGTATGGAAACAAATAAAGAAGACTGGGAAGGAGAGTTTGTAGAAAAAGGGGCAGACTTGGAACACGCAAGGTGGTCAAAGTGGCAAGATTATGTTTTTAGTAAATGTGAGATGAAGGTTATCGATGATAAAGCTTATATGTGTCTGCCTAATGAATTTTACCAACGCTGGGCAAGACAAATAGATACCCCCTACTCAGAACTTTCAGAAGCAGAAAAAGAAAGTGATAGAAAAGAGGTTAGACAATATTTACCACTTATTCAATCCCTACTCTCCACACAAGAGGAGAAGATTTTCAAACAATTCGAAACAATAGATGTTAAAATGGGCGACCCAGATGCCGAAGCAAAAGTAAAGTTTGCAATTAAAGCAATGGTTAGACACATTAAATTAAAAAACGCTACAAAATAGCAAGCCCCACAATCACCATCCCTGATTAAAAATAAATAAATATGCAAGATAACTTAATAAAAGACTATAAACCAAACCAATTCTACAATAATGTAGATGGTTCAGTTATTGCGGTGTGGACAAGATTTTACCCAAGTAAAAAAGAACTAAAAGAAGCAACCGAAGGTATTCTACCCACCGATACGGACTCAGCCACAAATAATAACTTAATAAATGCAGACCAATGTAATTTATTAAATAGATTAGAGGAACATTTTCAGAGGAAAACAGCCCCTAAAACCAAACAAGACCAAGAGAAACTTATAAAAGCATTAGATATAATTAGTCTAATATTAGAACCTAAGAATTGTAATAACCTATAAACAAATAATATTAATATATGGAAACAGAATACCAAAAAAGAGAATTCACAGGTGTGTGGATTCCGAAAGTTATTGTGGAAGACGAAGAATTGACTGTTTTTGAAAAATGGATTTTTGCAGAAATTTCTTGTTTTGACGAATTCTTTATGAAAAAAGAAACTTTGGCAAAAAGATATTCTGTGTCTGAAAAGACGATTCAAAGGTCAATCGCAACACTTCTTTCAAAGGGTTATATCATTGAAAAAAGCAACAATGGAAGGAATCGAATTTTGAAGGCGTGTCCAGTCAGGGTGGACAAATTTGTCCAGTCAGGGTGGACAGATATGTCCAGTCACACTATATTAGATAACAATATAGAAAACAAAGAATTAGCAAAAACCGAAGTTTTTGCAGGTTCTGAACTTGATACTTCTGGAACAGCCGAAAATGGGGTCAAAATCGAAAGAATTGAACCAGAAGACAGCAATGACCAACTTATCAAGAAAACACGCAGGAAACCCCCAAATTTCAACGACCAGCCACAAGAACACCCCGCAGTGAACAAGGTGCTTGGAATGTTTGACCAAATAAATACCAATTACCGTGATTTTTTTGGCAACAAGACACAAAGAAAAGCAATGGATTCACTTCTAAAAACACCAAACGTCCATTTTGAAGACATAGAACAGACGTTGGCAATTGCGTCAAATTACAACATTGACCCGAAAACCTTCAAAGCGTGGGCAGTCTACACACCGCTTGACCTAAAAAAGAATTGGGACAGAATACGCGACTACGCAAAATCGCATATCATAAAAACACAGACGGAAAAACCAAAGGTGTATTACACAAAAGGAAAATAGCATATGAAAAAAACAAAATCAAAAACAAAAAAACCAGTTCCATTTTTTATAACAGGACACAGTGTGACCGTTTCAACAGCCGAAATCAACAGTGTTGAAGAAATGCTTTCCGCAACTGTTAGAAAAATGATTATGGAAATGGAAATCAAAAGAAATGATGTTGCCATGATTGACACAATTCTTTACGGAAGAAAAGTGACAATAATTATAAAAAAATAATATGAAACTCAAAGACATTACAAACACAATTGACGCCATTATGGCGGACAACAAAAAAGCAAGAAATGAAAACAATTATATAAAACTGATTGAAAACGGATTTGCTTGCTTGGAATATATAAATAAAATTATAAATATTTCCATTGACGCAGAAAGAGAATACCGAAAGTATGAAGCCACCCTTTTAATGGAATTGAAGGAACAGGGAAACAAAGGGAAAAATGGTGAAGCGGAAACGCGAGCCAAAGCCACAGAATACTATATTGAATATAGACACTGTGAGCAATTATTAAATCTTTGCTACGAAATGGTCAATGTGGCAAAGAAACTCGCAGATTCGTTGAATGACGAACTGCGAGCAATGAAAAGAAATTAAAATATGATAACAATTTATTCAAAAAAAGATTGTCCGAAATGTGAACAATTAAAAGATGTTTGCAAGCAGGCAAGCGTGGAATATTCAGAAGTTGACACCACAGGAAACGTGGAACTTATAAACCTTCTTCGTGAAAAAGCCGAAGGAATGGGCTTTCCAATGGTAAAGTTTCCAGACGGGAAAATTCTTGCGGGTGACTTGGAAGCAATATTACAAAACTTGAACAATGCAGAACAAAAGGTTTGGCTGTTGAAGACAAGCCGACATTGAGATTAGACGACGACATGTTCATGGCGCTTGTGGACGCAATTCACAACAACGGCTATAAACCAAGAGAAGGAAAATACACGGAAGGAAAACTGGAAGCCACAGAAAAACACCTTGACGACATGCGCAAAATTGTTTTTGAAGACATGAAATTGAAAAACAAAAAAATATTTATTAGTAAAGACAGTTTGTTGAAATAAATATATGAAAGAAGCAACATATCAAAAGTTTTTGAAGAAAGCACCAGAAGACCATAATTCAGAAGAATTCTTGCAGTTCCTTCGGGACAACAATGTGGTTCGTTTTGAAAATCGTGACTGGCTTGTGATTCAAAATAAAAAGTATTGGACAAAAAAGAATGACTGGTTGACTTGTTTCTGGAAAGGTTTTTCAGGCGAACATGGTGACCAATACAAACCAAACCTGTTGACTTTAATGGAAGGTGGGAATCACCATGAACTTACAGAACGCGAGTGGTTAAAAAAAGCAAGAAAAAAACAGTCTGTGAAAATATTTCACATTCATATATATAAAAAATAATATGCAAATAAAATATAGAAACTTCACAATATTCAAAGAAAGCAAAAAAGGCAAAAATGGAAAGAATTTGCCGAACTTGAAAATGTCCGCAAAACTTGAAGACGGAACTGAAATTGAACTTGGTGCTGGCTGGTTTGCCAAAGAAGGTGCATATTATGGTTCGTTTTCACTTGCCGAAGGTATTTCACTGGTGATTGACGAAAGCAAAGTAAAGGTCAAAGAGCAGAAACAGCAAAGAGAAAGAACCGCCGAAGAAATCCAAAAGGAAGACGAAAAAATTGAAAAGCAACAAGAAAAGAAAGCAAAAGAAGAAGCCGAAATGAACGCACTGTATGACGAATATGGTGGCGCAATCAACCCCGAAGACATTCCTTTTTAATTTATGAAATACGAATTTTTCACAAAGAAGTGTGAAAGTTGCGGAAAAGATATGCAGGCACAATCACCGTCAAAGAAAAAATGTTTTGACTGCAAACATAAAGACAGAAAACGAAGGTCAGTGGAATATCAAAGCAAGCAAAAGAAATATAAATGTGCAACTTGCAATGATAAGAGTTATAATGAAGTTTATTCACCAGAAGAACAATGTGGCTTCTGCAAAAAATATGTTAAAAAGAACACCCTTCAAACAACCAACGCTTGAACAAGCCAAAGAAAAGCAAAGACTTGCACGTGAAAGAAAAATTCAACGCGCACGTATTAAAAAGGAACAAGACAAGCAAAAGAAAATCGAACGTAAAATCAAATACGAAAACATCAAGACAATTGAAAATCGTATTTGGGAATTATGCAAGAAAATTGTTCGTCAATCATGTATGAACGAATTTGGGTATTTGCGTTGTTATACTTGTTCAAAAACAATCACTGAACTTGACGACGCACACACTGGACACTGGCGCAAAAAAGGAATTCTTTCCATAAGACATAAATATGACCTTCGTGGACTTCGAGTTCAATGCGCACATTGCAATAAATATTTGGACGGCAACGAAGCACAATACACTTTGAATCTGATTCGAGAAATTGGACAAGAAAGGGTTTTCTTAATTGACGAACATTTCCGAACAGGAATGAATCAGCCAATGGGGTCAGCAGACGCCAGACAACTTCTGCAAAAAATGGAAGTTTACTACAAAGGACTTCTGTTGCAATTAGAACGTGAAAGTTTTCCACATTCATACTTCTTGCGTGAGAAAACAGAATTTGTTATAATATAGGAACAAGGCAAAACCTTGTTAAAAACATTTATGCAAAACGAAAACAAAGTGTGGACAATCCATGAAATATGGAATCAGGCAATGGACGAATCAGAACCAAGACTTGTTGAACCACGTGACCGTGTGTGGGCTTCGGAATTGTGGAAACAAGACCTTGACGTTGTTCTAAAATTAAAAGGTATTCAACCAACAAACGAACCGAACGCACGTGCCATTCGAAAAATGGAAATGGGTGAATGGTTTGAACAAGGGTTCGCAAATATGTTGAAGCGTGCAGGAATCTTGAAAGATTCACAACAAAGAATTGAAAGACCAGCCGACGACAAACACATTGCAATCAGTGGACGCTTGGACTTTGTGGCAGGTGGGAATATTGACGACCTTCAAGTTGAAGCCGTGCAAAATTCAGACCTTCCAGCAAGATTCAGAAAAGCGGGGTTGAAAATTGTGGAATACTTAAAAGAAAAATACAAAGAAGGTTTTCCAGTGAACGTGATTGAATTCAAGACTTCGTCACTTATGGCTTTTGAAAAAGTTGACGCGTCCAAGAAACCGCTTGCAGGACACGACCTTCAATTGTTCCACTATGTTCACAATATGAACATGGCTGGTTCAATAATATATTTCTGTAAAGACGACGCCAGAATGGTTCAAATTCCTGTTATGCCAGACGACCAAAGATTGAAAGAATTATATTTTGCAAAACTTGCACGAATCAAATCTTATATTGATTCTGGAACTTTGCCGAAAAAAGAATCAATCATTCTTTGGGACGCAGACAATAAAAAGTTTACTCAAAATCTGAATGTTAGATATTCGAGTTATTTGACCCGAAACTATAAACTGAAAGACGAAAGCGAATATGAAGAAGTTGTTTCACCGCTTGTTTCAAAATGGAATCGAATCATTCCAAGAATACTTGCTGGAAAAGAAATGACAAAATCCAATGACGAACATATAAAAGATATGCTGTCACTTGGGTTCGACATTTTCAACCTTCTTGGCAGGACACGCGACAACTATGTTGAACTTGCGGACAAGAATGTAAAAGAAGAAGAAATTGTCGTTGTATTACCAACAATTCACGAAGTGTTTGCAGAACAGCAAAAGAACGCGGAAATATAAAAAACAATGGAAAAACAAAAAGAACAATTGGTGGTTGTCACAAGTGAATTCCCACCAGCACACATTTATGAACGGGCGCGCAAAGAATTTGGCGAAAAGGTAGATTTTGAAAAAGGAACAGTTTTCACTTACGGTTGGGAAATACATATCTTTGACAAAAGTAGACTGGACACGCCACTATTCCACCACGAATCCGTGCATTGCCGTCAGCAAGCAAAATTTGCTTCACCCGACGAATGGTGGGAAAAATATTTTACAGACAAAGAATTTCGAAAACAGCAAGAAGTGGAAGCATACACCAGACAAGTCCGTGCAATCAAAAAGCATGTAAAAGACAGAAACAAAAAAGTCATGTATGTCCACTATATTTGCAAAGACATTTCAAGTTCAATGTATGGAAATTTAATGACACTTGACGAAGCCAGAAAACTTTTCAATAACATTTAATTTATGAAAAAATATGGTTATGCAAGATGTGCAAGGTGCAAAGATTCTTTCAAAAAAACAGGTGCAAGAAATTGGTATTGTCTGCCGTGTTCTGAAATAGTTAAAAAAGAACAAGACGAAAAAAACAATTTCAAAAGGAAAGACTTTGCCGTTGTATGTTATGGCGACAAAAAAACGTGGCGACAAAAAGTCACACTTCACTACACCCAAGTATTACGAAGAAATAAAAAACAAAAACAATATGGCACTAAATAGTAAAATCTTAATGAAGCGCGCAAATAGACTTCCAAAGTTAAAACTTGCGCCAAAAAATGAACGTGGGGTTGCCACACCAAATGGAAAACATGAAGTTCTATTTGTGGCAGACCAAGTTATCACATTAAAACACCCAAAGAGAAACAGACCAGAACCGTTTGTCAGATACATATTTCAAGACGCTGGACAAAACAAAACTTATGACAGACCAGTGAAAGACGACAATGGACAATTGCATTATTTCATTGAACAAATGTCAGAAGTCGAAGAAGGTGAAACTGTTATATTAGAAGCCAGACGAACAGGTGCAAATTTGTATATCAGTGTAGAAAAAACAAACAAACCCAAAGTTCAAGTTGTATTCAAAAAGAATGAAGACCTTGAAGACGCAGACCTTGACGACGAAGACGAAATTGACGACGAAGAAAAATAATATATGACAAAAAAACAGACAACAGTTCCGTGTCCAGAATGTGGGAAACAAATCAACCCCGCTTCAATCATGGCAAAAATGCGTGTGACAAAATTATCGAAAGCAAAAAGGAAGGCAATTGCAAAACATGCCAATTCCCACAGAAAAGCCAATAAAATCAAGGCAAATCTGGGAAAATAGTTTTCCACAATGCACCTTCTTGCGTGAGAAAATAAAAGGTGTATAATATAAATATGGAAGAAATTCCATACATAAATAACATTATGAAAAATTATTCAAAACCAAAATTGCTTCCACGTGGCTTCTATGAATTAGACAGTTTCAGTGGCGTGAGATTGGCAAGCATTCCAACAGGAAGTCAAATCAAAATCAAAAACATGTATTTTGTAAAAACCAAAGTTGGAATGGACACAATGCAACCAGAAATGGTCAAAATATTATCAAGTAAAAAACCCACAAAAATATAATTTATGAAAATTATCAATCGAAAAGCAAACGGACAATTCAAAAGTCAAAACAATCCAATTCTGACAGGTTCATTCGTGATTTTGTTTGGTGCAATGGTTGTTGCTGGCTTGTGGTATTCACTGCAAGAAAGTGACCGTGTATATTGTTATAAATTGCAAAGTCAATCTGTGGAATATAAAGACAAAGGTTTTTTTATCACAGAATTAGACAAAAAGATTTGTGACGAATTATCAATCACAATAAATGCACCAGTTCATGGCGCACAAATTGAACAAGCAAAATAATATGAAAAACAACAAATATAAAGTTTCCGCAAAAAGACATACAAACTATGTCAACGGTGAAAAAGTTGACGATTATGTTGAAGTGATAATTTCTGAACTTTCTGAAAAATTCAAAATGTCACAAACAGAACCAGTTCAATATAATGAATACCATGTGGCAAGTTTAACAGTTGGGGTTGAAAGATTGAGTGAATTGGCAGACGAAATTTCCAAAGCGCTAAAATCAATCAAAATATAAATATGGCAAAAACACAATTTACAATCAACGAACTTCTGAATCTTGATAAACTGTTAGGAAGAGTAGCAGACATCAAAGGAACAGAATCAGTTGCAGTGGCACTATTATTCACGAAAATCAAAACAATTCACGACGAACTTGTTGCAGAACAAGCCGAAGCGAAGAAAGCGGAAAACATAAAACCAGCAGACACCGCACCAGAAACGAAAGCGCCAAAGAAGAAATAATTCTTTATGGACTGGCACACCCGCGTTGCCAAGATAGAAGAAATAAACCTTAAAATTAAAATTGAAAACCCAAAACAGGAAGGCGAGAGAGAAAAAAAATACAAACAGCGTTTGAATCGGCTTTTCCGACAACATTGCAAAACAATTCCAAAATGCAGAAAATGTCGAATCCTTCTGTTAGTGGAACAGGACACAAATATATGTCCAAATTGCTTGAAGTGGTCAAAAGACGGGTTCAGTTATCAAGACGAATATGGCACTGTATAGCAAACAAATTGTCCGCAATGAATTATCAAAAAAGGAATTGTGGAAGAAAGCAAAAAGGCAATATTCTATGTGTGACAAAAAACAAGTTTATTCAAAGAAGGACGCGCAAACAATTCGCAACCTTCGAATGAAAAGCGGGTCAAAAGAATTACGCATATATCACTGTCCAATTTGCAACGGCTGGCACTTGACCAGCCAAATATAATATGAAAGATAAAGAAAACAACGTTCCGTCACCGTATTTCCATGAAATACCAAAGAAAGAAATCAAATCAATGATTCAATTCAATTTGACCAGAAGGCAAATGTTTGAAAGAATGCAAGGAATATTTTCAATCATTCTGCACCTTAAAAACAGAAACCCAAAAGACGTGCTTTCTGGATTCAAATCAGCGTTGATATGCTTGTTCCAAGAAGAACCAGCATTGTTGGACGCTTTGGACAAAGACGTTGAAACATTTTATCAAGAAATATTAAAACAACATTACGAAAAATTAAACAAAGACCAAAACCCCCAATGAAAGTCAAAAAAACAAATCAACGTGAACTCCTTTTCTACCTTTTATATAAAGAGTTCAAACAACATCAAATCAAATCCGAAGTTCCATTCATTCTACTGTGGAAGTTAATGGGTGAACACTTGATTCAAGAATTCAATGAATGGACATTCATGAGTTATGAAGTTTCAACGACAATGTCGAAGTTAAAGAAAGACGAACCAAATTTGTTTGAAGAATCTGACTTCTTATGCAAAAATGGGTCAACCGCGATTGCGTATAGAATCAAACCAAATGTCACAAGTTCAGACATCAAGACGGGTGAATTGCGTTCTTTTTACAACAAAATAAGAACAAAAACATTATGAAAACATTTCGAAGACTTCTGGTGCTTGGTGCAATATTGGTGGGAATATATTTCCTTCCAGACTTTGACAAGAAAGTCGAACTTCCGCTTTCAGCATATCAAGAAAAACAACTTTCAGAATTTCTTTCATTGACAAAAGGTGTTGGCGAACATAAAGATTTGAAGACCGCGCAAATTACACACACAGACGGCACGCCCGTGAAATTCACGCTGGCTTCATTCAATTATGACATGACAGGAACAACTGGTGGATTTGTTGACAGTATGTCAGAAATCATGAAAGTTGCATATAGGAATCCAGACAATACAATTCCAAGAATTCAACTGACAGTGCTGGTGCATGAACTGGTTCACTTGTCTACGTTGCATTATGCGTTGATAAAACAAAAATGCAGGACAGACGTTTTGGACAGTGAGTGCCAAGAAAAATTTGCATATGACGCGCAATTCCTTCTGGAACAAGTGCTTCAATTAGAAAAAGACGGGTGGTTGATAATTGATAAAGAATAATTTATGGAAGACAAAATCAAAAAGAGTTACTCCATTTAACAGAAAACGAATATGAAATATATGGGAAGCAAAGCAAAATATGCCGAAGAAATACTTGATGCTATAGAGCACGAAGTCCACGCTCGGATATATGATTACAGGAACTATGTTGAGCCATTTGTTGGTGGGGCGAATATGATTGCAAAGACAGAGATATATCCTGCGTTTAAGATGATGAATAAATACGGTAATGACATAAACCCTTATGTTATTGAAATGTTTAGAGCACTTCAAAAAGGGTGGACACCGCCAGAAAGAGTAGATGAGGAGGCATACCGACTGGCGAAAGAAAACGCAAAATTGACTTGGAAAACATCATCGCCTGACTTGCAGATAGCTGAAATTGGTTTTATTGGCATTGGTTGTTCGTATTCTGGTAAGTGGTTTGGTGGATATGCAAGAGGCAATACTAAAGACGGTAAGCCACGGAACTACGCAAAAGAAAGCAAGGACAATCTACTGAAGCAAAAGCCGTTTATTCAAGATGTTATTTTCAGTTGCGAGCATTATAAGAATATGTATATCCCCGAAGGAATGAACCAAAAGTCAATCATCTACTGCGACCCACCATACGCAGAAACAACGAAATATAAAGATAGGTTTGAAAGCGTTAAGTTTTGGGATTGGTGTAATGAAATGGCAGGGATTGGACACAAGGTATTTGTTTCAGAATATCAAGCCCCAGAGGGCTGGAGATGTATCTGGGAAAAGGTCGTAAACAGTTCTCTTACGAAAGAAACTGGAAGCAAGAAAGCGATAGAGAGGTTATTTACTAAATAATGACTACCTGCTATAATGGGATAGTCGCCTAAAAAAATGAAAAAAATTAAAATTACTTATAAATAATATGAAACAAAAAATCGCAAAATTGGTTGGTCAAGCAAGTATGTGTTGGGAAAACCCTTCTGGTGCAGGACAATTTGATTCAGAAAAGGCAAAAAAGATTGCTGACGAATTAGTCGAAACAATTAAAAAAGAAATCTTGGAATATAAGTTAAAAAAAGCAGACTGGCAAGACGACAGATTCTTTGTATTACAAAACGACCTGTTCATGCGCATTCAACAGGTTATCGTCGAAGAAGTTATTGATAAAAAAATGGACACCGAAGCAAAAGTGATATAAACTTAATTTGTGAAGCAGTCCGCAAATATATATTTATTGCCGACGGAATACACACCCAAAAATGAAATACTTTCGTGTGATTGCGTTGGACAGCAATGCTGTGGAAAGTTTCTAAAAATTAAATTTTGGCAATTTTGTTGCCAGTGGGAATGCGTGCGCTTGGGGTTGGCAACAGATATGTCACTAAAAGACAACATATATGAAGAAAAAACAAACAAAAAAAACAAACCAAAAAGGGTTGCCGAAAGCAAC
>ERZ869925.859-NODE-859-length-17372-cov-9.826356_pt1 | contig 17372 bp, 26 predicted proteins | sample MGYA00579311_ERZ869925 | MGnify/ENA primary metagenome ERZ869925 (study PRJEB32216, sample SAMN09231817) | wastewater metagenome | place: USA: Maryland | collected 2016-07-30 | study: EMG produced TPA metagenomics assembly of the PRJNA472060 data set (Reclaimed...
CGGGGATAGGGCCGTGAAAGTATTGGTAGCTAAATCGGTGGGCGCCAATCTTCTGTTGGGCGATGGAGAATGATCCATAGCCCATGCTCGCGCATTCAATGCTGCCACGCCATTCCCAGCATTCGACCATCGACGGTCGAACATTGACCTTGGAAAAGAATCTGGCAATGTCGTATTGATCTGGTTCGGGCCCGTCCGCCAATTCCAGAAATCCTGTTATAGTGCCGTAGCGGTATAACAGATACACACGGACTTTTGGAGATACAACCTTTGGCTGAGTTAACCCGTTACCTCAACGCGCTTGGCACCATTGAGAGCGGCAATAATTACTCGGCCCTTGGTCCAAGGACCGAGGCTGGTAATCAGGCTTACGGTCGCTATCAGGTGATGGACTTCAACATCCCTGTTTGGACGAAAGAGGTCCTTGGCTCACCGCTCACGCCTCAGGAGTTCTTGAAAGACAAGCAGGCGCAGGACGCCGTGGCGGCAGCGAAGTTTGGTCAGTATGTCGAGCAGACGGGCAACCCGTATGACGCGGCGAGCATGTGGTTTTCTGGTCGGCCCATGGCTCGGGCGGGCAATGCCGCGGATGTCACAGGCACTTCTGTTCCGGAATATGTTGGTCGGTTTGCCAATGCCCTTGGTCAGCCTCTTGCGGAGGATGCGGAGGGAATCGCCGCATTAAATGCGGAGGAGTTGGCCTTGATGCGTGAAAAGGCGTCCTTGGACCAAGGACCATCGAACAAGCAGCGCCAACGGATGATCTCGGCCATTACGGATTATTATGAATCGACCTTGCCTAAGCAGGCGGATTTTAGCATGCTGAAGCCAATGGGCCGTCGAGGGTAAACCATGGCGGCTGGTACTACGGTTCCTGAAGATGTACTCCGGCAATACCTCGCCCTCACCTCGCGGGCGGTCAAGCTTACAAAAGAACAAGAGGCCGCAAAGAGCTTTCTCGATTTTGTTAAGTACATTTGGCCGAACTTCATCGCCGGTCGGCATCATAAGATTGTGGCAGAAAAACTTGAGGCGGTTGCTCGTGGAGAGCTCAAGAGGCTGATCATCAACATGCCTCCCCGCCATACGAAGTCAGAGTTTGCTTCGTATCTGTTCCCGGCGTGGTTCATTGGACGCATGCCTGACAAGAAAATCATGCAGGCAACGCATACCGCGGATCTCTCTATCCGGTTCGGCCGCAAGGTGAAGAACCTGATGGAGACGCAGGACTATCGGGAGATCTTTCCGGGGGCCAGACTCCGGGCTGATTCAAAGGCCGCGTATCGTTGGGAGACGGACGAGGGCGGGGAATACTATGCGGCGGGTGTCGGTGGTAACATCGCAGGCCGCGGCGCCGATTTGTTCATTGTCGATGATCCACACTCCGAACAAGATGCTCAGTCGCCCACGGCTTTGGAGAATGCTTGGGATTGGTATCAGGCCGGTCCTCGTCAGCGTCTGCAACCGGGCGGCGCGATCATCGTCGTGATGACGCGATGGGGGGAGCTGGATCTGACGGCGCGGCTGCTGAAGCAGCAGGCCATGGATCCGAAGGCGGACCAGTGGGAAGTGGTCGAGTTTCCGGCGATTCTGGAAAGTGGCGAGCCGCTCTGGCCTGAGTATTGGAAGCTGGACGAGCTTGAGAAGATCAAGGCCTCGATCAGCCTGTCCAAGTGGCAAGCGCAGTATATGCAGCAGCCCACCTCAGACGCGGCGTCCATTGTTAAGCGCGAGTGGTGGCGGAAGTGGGAGAAGGAAGAGGTCCCGCGGCTGCACTACGTCATGCAATCCTACGATACTGCGTTCCTGAAGACGCGAACGGCGGACTTTAGCGCGATCCAAACGTGGGGCGTGTTCTATCCCGTGGAGGATGGACCGCCTAATATCATCCTGTTGGACGCGAAGAAGGGTCGGTGGGAGTTCCCTGACCTGAAACGTGTGGCTCTTTCAGAGTACCAATACTGGGACCCGGAAACGGTCTTGGTCGAAAGTAAGGCTGCGGGCTTGCCGTTGACGCAAGAACTGCGCAGTATGGGGATTCCGGTCGTGAACTATACCCCGTCACGCGGGAATGATAAGTTCAGCCGCCTCAATTCCGTGGCTCCGCTCTTTGAAGCGGGGCTCGTGTGGTATCCTGATACCTCTTGGGCTGAAGAAGTCATCGAGGAAATCGCGGCATTCCCGTATGGGGCTCACGATGACCATTGCGACGCGGCATCCCAAGCCCTGATGCGCTTTAGACAGGGCGGGTTCATTACCCATCCTGAAGATTATGTGATAGAACGGACCGAACACGTCGGTCGCAGGGTGTATTACTGATGGCAAATGAGCCCTTTAACAACGTCGATAAGGCGATGTACCCCGAAATGCCGGGGGAATTACCCGGACCACAGGACCAAGACCTCGATATTTCCATGGAAGAAGGTCCAATGGACGAGGGCAACGACAATTTCCTCATCGAAGATGACGAGGATGGCGGGGTAACCATCACTTTCGGGAACGAAGAAGACAAGATGCGTCCCGAAAACGCCCCCTTTGGCGCCAATCTGGCCGAGTATATCAGCAATAAAGACCTTAGTCTGATCTCCACCGAGCTGACAGCTCTCATCGAAGACGATGATTCGAGCCGGCAAGAGTGGAAAGACACCTATGAGAAGGGCATGACCCTTCTTGGTCTGCAATATGAAGAGCGGACGGAGCCGTTTGACGGCGCGTCGGGCGTTGTTCACCCGATCATGAACGAATCGGTGATCCAATTCCAGTCGCAAGCCTACAAAGAGCTGCTTCCTCCCGGTGGTCCTGTGCGCACACAGGTCATTGGTGCGGTGACCCCGGACAAAGAGGCGCAAGCCGAGCGTGTTCGGGCGTATATGAACTACGAAATCACGCAGAAGATGGAAGAATACGACCCGGATTTCGACCAGATGCTCTATTATGTGGGCTATGGCGGGTCAGCCTTTAAGAAAGTCTACTACGACACCTTCTTAGGCCGCGCGACAAGCCCTTATGTGCTGCCGAAAGACCTGATCGTCCCCTACACTGCGCGTGATTTGCTGACAGCAGAGCGTGTGACACATGTCATCCGCGTATCAGCGAACGAATTGCGCAAGCAGATGGTGGCTGGCGTCTATCGTGACGTTGAATTAGCGAAGCCCGGTACGCCCGAGCCTGACGAGATCAAGGAAAAGATTGATCAGATTAGCGGCATCGAGCCTTCAAGCGAAGGCGACGAGTACACGCTGCTTGAATGCCACTGCAATTTGGATTTGCCGGGCTTTGAAGACCGCAAACCTGACGGCGTTGAGACGGGCATCAAGCTTCCGTACATCGTCACGATTGAAATGGACAGCGGCGAGATTCTCGGGATCCGTCGCAACTACAGAGCTGACGATCCGCTGCGCAAGAAGCGCCAATACTTCGTTCACTACAAATTCCTTCCGGGCTTAGGCTTCTATGGCTTCGGTCTTGTGCATCTGCTCGGCAATTTGTCGCGTTCAGCTACGTCTGTTCTGCGTCAGTTGATCGATGCTGGCACACTTTCGAACTTGCCTGCGGGCTTCAAGGCGAAAGGCTTGCGCGTTCAAGATCAGGATGCACCGTTGCAACCTGGCGAGTGGCGCGACGTCGATGCGCCCGGTGGTTCGCTGCGAGAAAACCTGCTGCCGCTTCCGTATAAAGAGCCGAGCGCGACTCTGTTCCAGTTGCTTGGTTTCTGTATCGCAGCTGCGCAGAAATTTGTTGGCACGTCAGACCTTGGTATGGGCGAAACCAACCAAGAGCTTCCTGTCGGCACAACGATTGCGCTGTTGGAACGCGGCTCGCGTGTGATGTCTGCAGTGCATAAGCGCATGCACTATGCGCAGATGCAGGAGCTGAAACTTCTTGCGCAAGTTTTTGCTGAATCGCTTCCGCCTGAATATCCGTATGATGTTGCTGGCGCGAATCGTTCGATCAAGGCTTCGGACTTTGATGATCGCGTAGATGTTCTGCCGGTATCGGATCCGAACATCTTCTCAATGACGCAGCGCATTTCGCTCGCGCAAGAACAACTTCGTCTTGCACAAGCTGCGCCGCAGATGCACAACCTCTACGAAGCGTATCGTCGTATGTATTCCGCACTCAATGTGCAGAACATCGATTTGCTTCTGCCTCCTCCGCCGCAACCACAACCGCAAGGACCAGCACAGGAAAATGCTCGGGCGATTGTTGTTCCTAACGGGGGTTCCCCGCTACAAGCCTTCCCAGAACAAGATCACATGTCGCATATCGCGGCTCATGTTCAGTTTTATATGCTGCCGCTCATACAGGCTTCGCCGCAGGTTCAGGGCATTTTGCTCTCTCATATTTTCGAGCACATCTCCCTCTTCGCTCAACAGCAAGCCATGCTGCAAATTCAGCAACAGATGCAGCAGCGACAGCAACCTGTACAAGGAATTGATCAGTTCGGTCGCCCCGTCATGATGGCGGCGCCCCCTGTTCCTCCCCCGTCACCGCAGCAGCAGGCCGCGTTGGTTTCGCAAATTGAAGCACAGATGCAGGCCCAAGTTCTGCAGCAGCTCCAGCCGCAGCCACAAGGCCCTGATCCGTTGATGCAACTGCAAGAGAAGAACTTGCAGATCAAAGCGCAGCAGGTCGAGCAGAAGGCTCAGGCGGACGCAGCTCGCATCCAACTCGATCAGCAAAAGCTGGCCATGAAGGACGCGATTGACCGTGAGCGGATGCAATCGAATGAAGACATCGCGCAGCTTCGTGCGAATGTCTCGCTGCAGAGGGCCGGGGTTGCGTAATGCAGTCCCAAGTCTCCACAGCGGAGCTGCTCGCCCACGTCTCGTTTCTGATGGCGCACTCGCCGCTGCATAAGCGATGGTTTGTGGAGGATCTGTTTCGTCTGATCCTTCCGCCTGTCCAGCTGGGGCAGGCTGTCTACCACATCGAAGGCGACCGGCTGCTAGGCTTTGGGACGTTTGCGCTCATGACGCCGGAGAAGGCGCGTGACTTTTTAAATCGCAAATACCGGTTGCAGGCTTCTGACTTTCGGTGCGGCGATGTCCCGGTGTTGGTGGATGCTATCGCACCGTTTGGCCATGCGTCGAAGATCACTCGTAAGATCCGCAACGCTCTGATAGAATCTGGCTATAAGGGGAAACCCATCCTGTTCCGCCGCGACTATGAAGGCCGCTATCGGATAAGTGAGGCCGTCCTATGATGTTCCTTTGGCAGCGGTTAATTTTCGACCTTCCCCGTGGCGGTGACGGTGGAGGAAATAGCAGCGACGGTGGCTATGGCGGCGGGTTTGATGCCGGCACAGCCGGGGATGTTGCGGGTTTTGCGGCCGCTTCCGCCGCGGGAGAAACCACAGCTGGTGTGAGCGCGGCCGATGCCGCCGCTGAAGCGGGTGGAAACATTGCTGGTACTTCCGGCGGTGCCGATGCTGCGATTGGTAATGCTCTCGGGACCGGGAATGTCGGCGTTATTGGCGCAACCCTCGGTGCGGTCGGTGCCGATGTTATTGGGGGCGCAGCGGAAGCTGCTGGGCTTGGCTCTGGTTTAGGCCCCGCTACCTCAGTCGGCGGCACTTCTGCGGATATTGCCTCGGCAAATGCTCAAGCCGTCTCGGGTCAGATGGCAGGTCTCGGCCTTGGCGATGTCTTTGGCGGGTCCTCTCTCGCGTCCGCAGCCTCCGGTGTATCAGCGGCGCTTGGTCCTACCGGAGCGGGCGCTTTCGGATTCTCGGGCCCGGTCGGTGTTGACTCCTCCACCACTGCGGCCAGCATGGCCTCCCAAGGTTTATCCCCATCAACAGATGTTTCCACTGGGCTGTCCTCCATGGGCCTTGGTGATGTCGCCATGGGCGGCTTCGGCCCCGGTGGCATTGAGGGTACAGGCACTACGGCTGACGGCGTCTCCGGTCTCGGCATGGGCGGTGGCACTATTGCCGGGGGTCTCGGTGATCTTGGCGGTCTTGGGGAAGCCCTCGGAAACACAGGGCCTGCGGGGTTCTCTGCGACGGAGGCTGGCTATAGCTCCGTCTCCCCCTCATCGACCCCGTTTGGCGGGGCTACTCTAAGCACCGGGCCGCAGGGGTATTCTTCCCCATCCATGGCCATGGGCTTTGGTGTGGGCCCCACAGGCTTCAGCATGGGCGCTCCATACTCTGGGGCGTCTGTCGAAACCGGTATGCTTGGAACCAGCGGCGTTCCAGGAACCCGTGGTGACGCGAGAGCCGAACAGCAAGCCCAACTGGCGGCACAGGCAGAAGCCGTAGCGGCGGCGCGGTCGGTAGGTAGCCCCTTCGTTGGTGGTCCTCTCGCCACATCTTCACTCGCCGTTGCGGCAGCAACACCTGTTTCAGCGACGGTATCGCCTGCGGTTTCCCCAACAGTTTCGCAAGCGGCCCCCGCCCCGGCACCAGCGCCGGACGTAGCGGCTCCCGCCGTCTCGACGCCGTCCGTTTCTCAGTCAGCAGCTCCGTCCCGTGGGACAAGCGTTGCGTCTACAGCGGCCCCAGCCCCCGGTCGTGCCGCAAGCTCTTTCTCACAAGAAACTTTCAACGACCCACTGACCGGCGCCCCTGTCAGTGTCACCACAATCGACGGCGTGCCGAGCTATTCGGTCGGCTCAACGCCTTCCACGATGTCCGGTATCGCCGGGATCCTCGGCAGTCCGACTGTTTCAACCGTAGCCAACGCGGTTCTTTCTGCTGCTGTGCCGCAATACGGCCTAGCCAACTTGGCTTCACTCGGTCTGACCGGAACCTCCATCCTTGGGCAGGGTCTCAGCCTCGCCACAGGCCAAGGTCTGCAAACCGGCGGCGGCTTACTTGGCGCCATTGGCAGCGGGGGCTTTGGGCAGGGTGGATCCCCAATCGGCGGCTATGGCGGTGGAGAAGGTGGCGGCAACAATGCCGACTTCGCCACATACCCAGCCGGCACCCCCGGTGCCACAGCAAACATCCCGGCCCCGCAGTATCAGCCCGCGGAAACGCAGATTGCCGAGACTCCGCTTCAAGGGATACCTTACAACCTTGCAGCCTTCGGCCCAGCAAGCATGGGCGCTCCGCAAGTTGTCGCGACCCAAAGCCCGGCCTTTATTGGACCGCTGCCGACGCGCCCCACTCTCCCGGCCCCGGCATACTTCACGCCGCAAGGCTACCCGACAACGCCACCCGTCCCGTCATTCTTTAGTGACTATGTCACCAGAGAAGCGTATCGTGGGCAGGTTCCAGCTTATACGTAAGGCGGGGTCATGGCCACGTATTCAAACGCCGAACTGAACGCACTCATTAACCAGAACGCTCGCAACCGCGTTCCGTCTTTTGTTGCCAATGGGTACGTTTGGAATTTTATCGGCGACGGCTATGCGCGTGGCGCCGCTGTTCCGGACACGTCACAGCAGCAGGCAGAAGCCGCACGTCGTGCCGCCGAACAGGAAGCTGCGCGGAGAGCCGCGGAGCAGGCGGCTGCTCAGGCGGCTGCTCAGGCCGCTGCAGATGAAGCCGCAGCGCGGCAGGCAGCGGATCTTGCTCGTAGGCAGGCCGAAGAGAATGCTCGGAGGACCGCGGAGCAAGAAGCTCTCGTTGGTATTCGCAATCAACAGATCGAAGCGGCCAAGCAGCCTTTCACCCCGGTTGGTCCCCCGCCCGTTCAGCAGACGCCGATATTTAACACCCCGACCTACACCCCAGTTCGGCCTATTAACCCGTTACCCCTCCCTATCTCCCCAGCATTTGATTATGCGCAGCCGGAGGACGTGAATTTCTTTTCTGCTATTGTAAACGGGGGCCCGAAAACTATCCCTGCGGGTGTCCAACCCATCAGTTTCTTCGGCCCCATGATGCAGAACGCGGTGCAGCAGGTGGATCCGTTTGCTCCTCAGGTCACCAGCATTCCTCAGTACACCGGTCCGGTGGCCTTTCAGCCCACCCCCGCCCCGGCTCCAGGCACGACAAACATCTTTGCCCTCCGCCCCCTTGGGGGCCTAGTCTAACCCCCGTAAGGAGATCCTCATGCAACCCAAGACACCTAAAGTCGAAACATCCCAGACCATCGAAGGCCAAGGCTCGGTGCCGCTGGCCCAAGTGCAAGACGTCAAGGTCGAAGCCGCCCCCAAGGGCCGGCAGAAATTTCTTGGCCAGGGTGCCATGGTCCGTAACAAGGGCTTCGTGGTCCGGTGAAAACGTCCCCCGCAGGAATCGCACTTATCCAAGAGTTCGAAGGCCGCAGGCTGGAGGCTTATAAATGCCCTGCGGGTATTTGGACTATTGGCTATGGCCACACGTCAGCGGCGGGTGAACCAACTGTCACCCCCGGTATGGTCATTACCAAGCAGGAAGCGGTCGATATTCTGAAGCGCGATCTCGTTAAATACGAGTCCGCTGTGGATCGTCTTGTAACCGTTCCCCTGTCACAGAACCAATTCGATGCACTTGTCTCCTTTACCTACAATGTGGGCGAAGGAGCATTGTCCAAGTCTACTCTTCTGAAGAAGCTGAACCGTGGCGAGTATGCTGCTGTTCCGGCGGAGCTGATGAAGTGGACCAAGGGCGGTGGTAAGGAATTACCTGGCCTCGTTCGCCGTCGCCGTGCAGAAGCCGCGATGTGGCGCGGGGTCGATGACAAGACCGCCCCCGATATTGACGAAGCTCGCACGGAACCAGACGTGCCCAAGCCCGTTAAGAAGATCACCCAGTCCAAGGAAGCCAATGCCGCTATTGCGGTGGGCGGTCTTTCCGGTGCGACGGTGGTGTCTGACGTCACGAACCGCCTCAAGGAAGCGGGCGATAACGCCAAGTCTTTCATTGATGCGATCATGGACCCGAACGTCTTGGTCCTGATCATCGTGGTCTTGGCGGCGATCTTGATTTGGAATTGGCGCAGGCAGAGGCTTGAAGAGACCGGGGAATGATCCCTTTCCTTTTCACACCGATTGGGAAATACCTAGCACTGGCTGCTATAGCACTGGTGCTAGGCACTGGGCTTTATTGGAAGATAAGATCCGACGCTATTGCTGAAGAGCAGGCGCGTCGGCAGCAAATCGAGCTAGAAAGGATGCGAGATGCGATACGTGCTGGTGATGCCGTTAATGTTGATCCTGAGCGGTTGCGCGACAAAGACCGCTTCAGTCGAGACTAGTTGCTCAGTCTTTGGCTACATTACGTGGAGTAAAAAGGACACTGACCAAACTATTCAGCAGGTCAAAGTCCACAATGCTCGCCGCGAAGCTTTCTGCCAAGACTGAGGATTTATTTCATGGACGATCTTTACATTGTCGAAAAACTGTACAAGATTATCCGCGAGCGGCGCAGTGTCGTTGTGGAGGCTTTAACAGAAGGCAGCGTCCACGACTTCGCCGCTTTTCGTCACCTTCGTGGCAAGCACGAGGCGTGGAACGAAATGGAATCCGAACTCCGCCTTCTGCTAAAACAAAGTGAGCAGCTAGATGAGTAACCTCATCCTTCCCGAGCACGTAGCTCGGGCTCAAGAGAAGGCCAAGAAGGCCGACAAGAAAGAAGCCCCCGCAGAGACATCCCCCATCGAAAGTGCTTACGTTAAGCAGGATGAGCTCTACCTAGATCCGACAAAGATGGACATGTCAGCAATCGAGCGGCTCCCCAAGCCGACAGGTTGGCGCATGCTTGTTTTGCCGTTTCGTGGCGTGGGTAAGACCCAAGGCAACGTCTATCTCCCGGATGAGTACGTTGAGCGTCAGACCTTGGCGACGGTGGTAGGCTACGTCCTGCACATGGGCGCAGACTGCTACACCGATAAGGACAAGTTCCCCGGAGGCCCGTGGTGCAAGAAGGGGGATTGGGTGCTGTTTGGCCGCTATGCCGGCGCCCGCTTTAAGATAGAGGGCGGAGAAGTCCGCATTCTTAACGACGATGAGATCATCGCAACCATCGCGGATCCCAAAGACGTCTTGAACGTCTGACCCGCGCTATAGGGATATTCCTATGAACGAGACTGAAGTTCTTAAAAAAGATGACGAAGACGATTTCGAAATCGTTGAGGAAGTAGAGGAGGAGTCTCCGGAACCGGAAAAGCCTGCCGAAGCTGCCGAGAAGAAAGAAGAGCCCGCCCCTGAACCGGAGAAACCGGCGAAGAAAGAGGACGAGCTTTCTGGCCTTAGCGATGCCGTTAAGAAGCGCATCGATAAGCTGACGTTCAAGATGCGGGAAGCGGAGCGTCGGGAGCAGGCCGCTCTCGAATATGCCCGCAGTCTGCAGGCTGAGACGCAGTCCTTCAAGCAAAAGGCGCAGCAACTCGACCAGTCTTTGGTCTCTGAGTATGAGAGCCGGATCAAGGCGCAGCAGCAACTCGTTGTCGATAAGATGAAGTCGGCAGTCGAGAGCGGCGATGTTGAGGGCCAGATCGAAGCGCAGAAGCAGCTTGCTGCTTTGGCCATTGAAGAAGAGCGGGTCCGTGTCGCCAAGACACAGCGCGTTCCGACACAGCAGGCCGCGCCTCAACCTGCCCCCCAGCAGCAGTTTCAGCAGCCCGCCCCGCAACCTGCACGAGCCGACCCCCGTGCCGAAGCTTGGGCCGAGCGCAATGAGTGGTTTGGCCAAGACAAGGCCATGACCGCTACGGCGTTCGTGATCCACAGCCAGCTTGTTGAGGAAGAAGGTTTCGACCCGACGAGTGACGATTACTACGAGGAACTGGACCGCCGAATCCAAGGCGAGTTCCCGCACAAGTTCCGCAAGGAGGCGCCTGTGGAGCGTCAAGCCCCCACTGCCGTGGCCTCTGCCCGCCCGACTAGCCGCTCGGAAAACAACCCGAGACAGGTCAAGTTAACCCGCTCACAAATTGAGATTGCCCGCAGGCTAGGTGTTAGTGTAAAAGATTATGCGCGGCAACTTCAGAAGCTCGCTCGTTGAAGAAGGAAACCGCCATGGACCGTTCACCGCGCTCTGAACAGAGCCGTGCCAAGTCTTCCCGCCCCAAAGCGTGGAAGCCCCCGTCCTCACTGGACGCACCTCCGGCACCGGAGGGCTTTGCCCATCGTTGGATCCGTATGGAAGCCAACGGGCAAGATGACCGGAAGAATCTATCCGCACGTCTCCGCGAAGGCTTTGAGCTAGTTCGCGCCGAGGAATATCCGGATTGGGAACTCCCCACCATCCAAGACGGCAAACATGCTGGTATTATTGGAGTCGGTGGTCTTGTGTTGGCCCGGATCCCTCTTGAAATCGCACAACAACGCAACGCGTATTATCGTCGCCAGACCAACGAACAGCTTGCTGCAGTGGACAACGACTTGATGCGTGAGAGCAATCCCACAATGCCGATCACTAAACCTGAGCGGCAAAGCAGAGTCACCTTCGGTGGAAATCGTTCCTCCGATTAAAGTCACAAGGATCTGAGCAATGGCAAATATCGATGCCGCTTTCGGGCTTCGCCCGTACAAGATGCTCGGCGAAGGCGCGAACACCAACGGTGTGAGCACCTATAAGATTCAGCTGACGGGGACTGCGGGCACTTCTAGCGTCATCTATGAAGGCTCGCCGGTTATCCCGACAGGTGATGGTCTTATCAACATCGTCGGCAATGCAAACGGTGGTACAGTCCCTCTCTTGGGTGTGTTCCTCGGCTGCAACTACATCGACCTTCTCGGCAACCCCGTGTTCGACAACAAGTGGCCCGGTACGGCTGCTGTGATGGCCAACACGGAAGCGACAGCTCTCGTTGCTTCGCACCCCGATCAGCTTTTCCTGATCAACTGCGACGCTGCCGCAGGCGATGACCTCGTCCACGAAAACGCTAACCTCGCCACCGCCACAAGCGGCAATGCTAACTCCGGCATTTCTACTGCCGAGCTTGCTGTTTCAACGGCTGACGAAGGTTCGGGCTCAGACGTCCTCAACCTCCGCATCATTGGCTTCGAAGATTCTCCGGGCAATGATGATGCGACGGCTGCTGGTCGTTTGGCTATCGTGATGCTCAACAACCACTTCTACCGTTATTCGACTAACGGTACGAACCAGGGCATCTGAGGAGTTTGACAGATGGCTATTACACGTTCCCAACTCCTCAAAGAACTGGAACCAGGCCTTAACGCCTTGTTCGGTCTTGAGTATGACCGCTACACAAACGAGCATGCTGAGATCTTCGACACGGAGAGCTCGGACCGCGCGTTTGAAGAAGAAGTCATGCTCTCAGGCTTTGGTCAGGCCCCGGTCAAAGGTGAAGGCGCTGCCGTCTCCTACGACACCGCCGGCGAAGCTTGGACAGCCCGCTACACCCATGAGACGATTGCTCTCGCTTTCGCCATCACGGAAGAGGCTATCGAAGATAACCTCTACGACCGTCTCTCGGCTCGTTACACCCGCGCTCTTGCTCGCTCCATGGCGAACACGAAGCAGGTGAAGGCTGCTGCGATCCTCAACAACGCTTTCAACTCGTCCTACAAGGGCGGTGACGGCGTTGAGCTTTGCGGCACCCACTCGACAGTCGGCGGCGGCAACATCGTTAACGAGCCCGCCACTCCGGCGGACTTGAACGAAACATCGCTTGAGCAAGCGCTCATCGACATTTCGGCTTTCGTTGACGAGCGCGGTCTGAAGATTGCCCTCCGCGGCATGAAGCTGATCGTTCCCCCGGCGCTTCAGTTCACCGCTGAGCGTATTCTCGTGTCTGATCTCCGCGTTGGCACAGCCGACAACGACATCAACGCGATGAAGAACATGGGCATGTTGCCGCAAGGCTATACGGTCAACCACTTCTTGACCGATCCGGACGCTTGGTTTGTGAAAACTGACGCTCCGAACGGCTTGAAGCACTTCGTCCGTTCGCCGATTAAGACGGCAATGGAAGGCGATTTTGAAACTGGCAACGTCAGATTTAAAAGCCGCGAAAGGTTCAGCTTTGGATGGAGCGATTTCCGCGCCATTTACGGCTCGGAAGGCGCGGCCTAATAGCTTAGCCTTTTCAAATACTTGGCCCCGCCCCCTAAAAGGGCGGGGTTTTATTTTGCTTTGTGACGAGTTTTATAATAGTGTTGATGTGATTTGTAGGGGAGAATCATCCGTGAAACGAAAGCCCGTCATTTACAAAATTCTTAACACCGTTAACGGCAAATTTTATATTGGGAGCACCGGTTGCCTCAAACAAAGAGCGTCCTGTCACCGAACCCGCCTGCGCAGAAACAGACATCACTGCTCCTATTTGCAGAACGCTTGGAACAAGTATGGCCCAGAAGCTTTTGTGTTCCTCGTGGTAGAAGAAGTCCCATCCATTGAAGAACTCCCTGTAGCGGAGGATCGTTGGCTTCAAGAGCATTACGGCAAGCCTTATTGCTATAATCTATCAAAACACGCAGACGCCCCGATGAGGGGGCGCTCTGGCGAGTTGGCCCACAATTTTGGGAAACCCGTGCCGGAGGAAATGCGGGAAAAAATATCCCAAGCTTTGAAAGACTTTTACGCAGAAGACCCATCAAATCACCCCCGCCTCGGTAAGCCTCACAACGAAGAGACCCGTAGGAAGATAAGCGAAAAGGTCAATGCTGCGTTGTCCCGCGGCGGCGCCGGTAAGTACAAGCGCAGCCCAGAAACCATCCGCAAGCTTTCAGAATCCCAAAAAGGGAACTCATACGCCAAGGGATACAAGCGCACCGAGGAAGAGCGCAAGGCTATAAGCGAGCGCATGAAAGGCAAAACCCTGTGGCTCGGCAAGAAGCACTCCGAAGAGTCTAAGCTGAAAATGGGCAAGCCAATCATTGTCACCCACCCGGATGGAACTGAGAAGCATTACGCCACAATCACGATCTTTCGCGCCGAGTCAGGCCTTCTCGTCCCCACAGTCCAACGGGCCCTGAAATCCGGCCAGCCTTTAAAGAAAGGCCCCTTCAAGGGCTACAGCTTTAGGTACGCGTAGCCCTTTCTTTTGTGCGCCAGATATGGCAATGTCTTTCTAGTTCCGGGTTACCCGGCCCTGTAGACCGTCCCGGCGGACGCTGCACAGACTACTGGGCCACATCGTGCAGGAGTTTAGCCCATGGCTAGAACAACTTTCTCCGGCCCAGTTAAGTCCGACAACGGCTTCGAGGGCAACATTACCGGTAACATCACCGGCAACCTCACTCTCCCCGTGGCCACGGTTGCTGCTGCCGGTTCCGCCCAAGGCGATGCCGCTGCGATTACCGCGGGTTTCACTTACGTCACAGGCGCCGACGATGCCAAGGGCGTTCGCCTCCCGGCCGCTGCGGCGGGTACGGTTGTGATCATCAAGGTAGGCCCCGGCGCCGATCTTAAAGTTTATCCGGCCTCTGGCGATAAGATCAACGATGGTTCGGCCAACGCCGCGATCACCGTTGTCGATGACGTGTGCTTCATGATCATCGCCAAAGATGCCACGGATTGGTACACGCTGCCGCTCCTGCCGTCGTAATCCTCCGTTAAAACAGGAGGCCAAAGATGGCTGACGCAGTAACAACCCAAAAACTGGTGGACAGCGCTCAACGCGCTGTCTTCAAGTTCACAAATATATCTGACGGCACCGGCGAAGCCGCTGTTGTTAAGATTGACGTGTCCGCTCTTGCACCCTTTCAAGGCGAGCCCTGCACTGGCGTGTCGATCCAAAAGCTCGACGTGGTCACGGTAGGCATGGGCCTTGATATGTTGTGGGATGCCACGACGGACGCGCTTGCCCTGTCGTTCGGCTCAGACGATTTCGTCACATTGGATTTCTCCCGCTTCGGTGGGATTACCAACAACGCCGGAACAGGCAAGACCGGGGACCTTGTTTTCACAACCGTGGGCGCCGCAGCCGGTGACCGCTACACGGTTGTGATCGAAGTCCTCAAATCTTACGGGTGATGAGCAATGGCCGCGCCTTCCTCAACAACTAAGTGCGGCAAGAATGAGCCCTTCGAGCTACAAGTAGCTCGGGGGCAAATCTCATGGCACCGCGCCGTGACCATCTTCGGTTACAATCCAGATCTTGATACAACCGAAGAATCTGTTTGGCCAAACGGTGGCACTGTCCCCCATGGTCAAGCGGCATCCGTTTTGAAAGTAAGTTCTGATAGCGCGAGCGATGACGCTGGCGGCACTGGTGCCTTGACGCTTTTGATTGAAGGCCTTGATGGGGATTACAAAGAGGTCTCTGAGGTTGTGACGCTTGACGGGCAAACTGCCGTCAATACCACCAAGACATACCACGCCATTAACAACCTCACGGTTTTGACCGTTGGGTCCGCAGGCCACAATGTCGGCACCATCTATTTGGGGACCGGTGTCGTGACGGCTGGAGTTCCCGCAGTTATCTGGGACCTTATAAACCCGACATATAACCAGCGTACCACCGCTCACTACACAATTCCTGCCGGGTACACAGGGTATCTTAGCGAAGGCATTTTCACATCAGGCCAGACTTCCGGAAGCACGGGGATAACCGGCAAACTTCTTTCTGGAGACCCTACTGGAACATTGCGGGTTTCTGCCGTAGTGGCAATCAACAATGGTTCTGTTGACTACGACTTCAAGTACCCCCTTCAGATCCCCGAAAAACACTGTGTCGGTGCAACGGCCATCGGTGCGGCCAACAACAATCTTGTTTCGGCGATGTTTATTATTCTTCTTATCAAGAATGATGCGGGGACTCCCTGATGGCCAAAGCTTCTGACGTCAAGCGCACAGGCAAAGGGATCACCTACCGGGGTGTGACCTACGCTGGCTTTAACAAGCCGCGGGCCAGCACGAATCCTAAAAAGAAAAAGATGGTCCTTGCTAAGAAGGGCGACGAGGTGAAGGTCGTTCACTTCGGAGATGCCAGCATGGGCCATAACTATTCTGCAGAAGCGCGTAAGAATTACCTTGCTCGCAGCGCAGGTATCAAGGGCAAGGACGATAAGTTCTCTGCTAATTACTGGGCCCGGAAAGTCCTTTGGGCTGGACCGGGCGGATCTAAGAAGGCCCCTCCTGGCGGGAGCAGATTCAAATGAGTGCAAGCTTCGAATTTATCTGGAACATAATCCTTACACTCGTGGTCGCTCCTGCGGCGTGGTTCCTGTTGCATTTGAACGGTAAGCAAGAGAAGCTTACAACAGGTCTGTCGGACACTCGCGAAGAGATGGCCAAGACCTATGTGACGAAGACTGATCTTCACAATGATCTCAACCGGATCATGCAGCGGTTTGACCGGTTGGAAGAAAAGATTGACCGCATTACAGGAGCTCGCTGATGGCCATTGGTCCGCGGAAAATGGGCATGCGCAAGATGCCCGGAATGAAAAGAGCCGGCGCTAAAATGCCGAAGTCGATGAAGGCTCCCAAGGCCATGGGCCCTGCGATGATGGAAGGCCAAGTTCCTCCCATGGCTGGCCCCATGCCGCAAGGCATGAAGAAGGGCGGCATGGTCGGCAAGGGCAAGACCCCGGCTTCTGCTCGTATGGATTACGAAAAGAAGATGAAGGCTGCGGGCAAGAAGCCTCTTCCTGCCGCTAAAGGTGCCAAGGGTGGCCTCGGCATCATGATCATTCTCGGCAAGAAGAAGGGTAAGTAAGATGCCCGGTAAAATGAAACCAAGCGAAGCAACGTCTGTTGTTCCTGAGTTTGCTCGCAAGCGCTTCCGCGACATGATGCGCCGCGAAGCTCCCCGCGATGAGATGCCTGCCCGTCCCCCGATGGACAACATCAGCCCAGAAGATCGTGATGCTCTTGAGCGCATGATCCGTGATGACATGCAGGGCTCTCGTCCCGCGATGGCCAAGGGCGGTATGGTCCGTGGTTACGCCAAAGGCGGTATGGTTAAAGTTCGTGGCTACGGCAAGGCTCGTTCAAAGCCCTGCAAGATTTGCTGATAGGAGGCAACAATGGCTGGCTGTGGTTCGAAGAAGATGGCTAAAGGCGGTCTCGTTAAGAAGTCCGCTAAAGGCAAAATGGTTAAGATGGCCAAGGGTGGCATGATGTGCTCGCCCCGTAAGAAGATGGCCATGGGTATGAAAAAGAGCGGCAAATGAAAAAGCCGGTCTGGGAAAAGAAGCGTCCCAAAGGCCTTGGTAAGCCCAAGGCCTTGACCCCTGCTCAGAAGGCTTCGGCGAAAGCTGCGGCTAAGAAGGCGGGGCGCCCCTATCCTAACTTAATCGACAATATGCGGGCTGCTAAGAAGGGCAAGTAATATGGCCAAGGCTACCAAGAAGCAGCAGAAGAAGGTGGGCACCGTCCTTAAAGAATTTAAGGCGGGCGAACTTCACTCTGGTAAGAAGGGCCCTGTGGTTAAATCCCGCAAGCAGGCTCTCGCGATTGCGCTGAGCGAAGCTGGCCTGTCGAAGCCTGAGAAGGGCAAGAAGTAATGGCTGTCTCCGGCACGAAGACGTTTGAGCTAGACGTAGCGGAATATATCGAAGAGGCCTTCGAGCGCTGCGGCATTG
>ERZ869925.861-NODE-861-length-17330-cov-3.621881_pt1 | contig 17330 bp, 16 predicted proteins | sample MGYA00579311_ERZ869925 | MGnify/ENA primary metagenome ERZ869925 (study PRJEB32216, sample SAMN09231817) | wastewater metagenome | place: USA: Maryland | collected 2016-07-30 | study: EMG produced TPA metagenomics assembly of the PRJNA472060 data set (Reclaimed...
GGCAGCGCGTCAGCCCAAGCGCGAATCCCGCTGACTTTCGCCGAGCAGTCGCCATAAGCCGCGCGCATGGCTAGCAGATATGCTAGCACGATCCGGTCGCGCTCGATCCCCGGCGCGGGCAATTCAGGCGCGGCAGGTTCCGCCGAGCATGTCAGCAATTCAGCGGGGGGGCGAACTGCTACCGCCAGAGGTTCCCTTCCGCAGCTCGCCAAAAGCATCCCGCAAAGGATCGCCGCTATCACGGGCAGCATCGGCAGCCCTCTTGTTACCTTCATCGATTTCACCCCTCGTCTGTGCGGCCACGTCAAGCGCCTTGCCGTCTGCTGCCTTATCTGCCTCTACAATCGCCTCAGAGGCGTCCCTGAGCGCCTGTAGCTCACTGGCGAGCCTGTCAGCCCTTGCATCCGCTCTCCACCACAGGAACGCAAAGGCAGCCGCCACAATGACGAACAGCCTCCATGGATCTTCGGTGAACCAGTACCATGCTTTCAGGAACAGCTTGCGGGTGCCAGAGAGGGCGCCGAGTAGCCAGATGGGCATCACAGCACCTCCGTCACATTCACGGGATCCTCGGGCTTCCCCGAAGGTGCATCTTCCTTCACCTTCCCGCCAGACGAGCTGCCGAGCCAGAAGCCCACAGCAAGCATCGCGAAGTTGACCCACGTACCGATGACATTGCCCTTGGTCACCTCGTCGTCGGTCCAGCCAAGCACATAGACACTGACGCCGAGAAATCCGGCGAGGACAAAAGCGGTGACCGAGACGACCACGCGGAGATGAGGGATGCGGCTGTTCACGATCCGCTCCGATAAAGCGCCGCCTCAGCAGCCCGTCGCCGTGTCAGCCCGAGCATTTGCTTGCCGGCGGCCTTGTCCCAGCGCGCGAACTGGTTTGCCGCCCCCGCATAGTCGCCTTCATTGTGTAGGCGACGAAGCGTCGAGTCCCTTAGATTGCCCTCGCCTACGTTGAACGCAAACGATACCAGCGCGTCGAACTGGGGCTGCGTCGTGATCGGGCAGAGTTTTCGCACGGCAAGCTCGAACCGACCCAAATCCTGCCGCAGCAACTGCTCGGCGCGCGCTTCGGTAATAACGTCGCCAGGCCGAACGCCGCCAGTGTGCCCGATGCCAATAGTCCACGGCTCCGCGCCAGTGGCGGGATCGGGGTAGGCTCTCAAGCGCACACCCTCAAACCGCTTGATAAGGTCGATACCAGCTTGGCTCGTGACCATGCCGGAAACCGCGCCTCGAGCATCCCATTGCGCCGCCAACTTGTCGATCAGGGGAACGTCATCGCCGGTCAGCTTTCCTTCCGGCGCGATCGGCCGAAGAGCCGCGGCAATCTTGTCTGCGGTGGTCATTTGATCAAGCCTCCTTTGAAAGCGCCCCAGATCGCCGCAATGATCGCAGCGCCCCATGCGGCAACCGGCGAGCGCATCACGGCAGCTAGAACGCCCTTGGCCCCGTCGTTTCGGTTCTTGTCCGCTTCCAGCGCAGCAACCCTTGCCGCGAGCGCCTGAAAGTCGGCCTGCGTCGGCGCGGTAAGTAGCTTCTCGGTTAATCCGTCGAGCTTCATCGACATGTTGTTCTGACTGTGGACGAGTTCGCGAAGCTGCCCGGAAATTTCCCCGACCTTTACTGCCAGTGCGTTGAGTTCGTTCGATTGGGTCATGTGCCGATGCTCCCAGCCGCAATCCCGGCGTCCTTGAGCGCCTTGATCGTGCGAGAGGCATCTTGCAGAGCGTTCGCGATAGCCTGCACCTCGGCTTGCGTTGGCGAGGCGCTGATCGTCGGGGCGGTGTATGTCGTGTTGGCGGTTTTCTTCGCGGTCCCTGTGTCAGCCGCCCAGCCAGTGTCGCGGGCGCCGACAACCTGCGTGCCGTTCATCTCCAGCGCCGAGCCGGTGAAGCGGGTCGATTGCAGAGTTGCCCCGCCGTCCTTGCCAGTGCGGAAGCTGGTTTGACCGTCGATCTTGTCGAACTCGGAGAGGATCGTCGAAGTGTCGGCCGCGTAGAGGCCATAGCTCTGCGTGCTGTTGCCGACGATATTATTGCCGCAGGTGCGAACGGACGCCGTGCCAGCGGCATAGACCCCGAAGCTGCCGCCAAACAGCTTCGAGCCGTTGACCTCTCCGGTCGCTCCGGTCTGGAACTGGATACAGGCGTTCGTGGTTCCCCGGATATAACTCCCGTTGATGCGGACATTCGTGCCATCGACAAGAATGCCCTGCGTCGATGCCCCGTTGATCACGGCGTTGATGGTAAGCCCATCGACCTTGCCGGTGCCGACCTTCCGCACGTTGATCGCGGGGCCGGTCCCCTTGCCTCCGGTGACGGCAACAAGCGTCACGTCAACGCTGGTGTCGATCAGGTCGCCTGTCGTCGATGCGGGGCAGCCAATCTGAACCCCGCCCGTAACCGAGCTATTCCAGTCGATGGCGGTTGCGCCCCTGATGAAGTTGCCGCGCTTGGGGAAGTTTGTAACGTTCGTGATGGCAAAGGCGGCGTTGCAGTTTTTCGCCGTCCCGCCGATAATCCCGCTGTTGTTGCCGTTCTCGATGACCATGCCGGTATCGGTGCAGTTCTCGGCGGTGCAGTTGGCAATCGTGCAGTTGTCGCCGGAGACGTAGAAACCGTCTGCCGCATTCGTCCCCGACGTACCGCCGCAATCGACCACCGTGCAATTCTTCGCGTGGCAGCGCGTGCCGCCTCCGAACGCAAGACCAATGCCGGGAGTGCTTGAGTAGCCGAGGGCGTTTTTGCCGACGCAATCGATATACTCGCAGTCGGTCGAGAGGGAAATGTAAGCGCCGACAAAGCGGACATTCTGCCCCGACGTACGGTTGGCCTGGTTGGCGTCAATCGTCAGGCCACGGATTTTAACGTTGCTGATCCCCGTGCCGTACAGGACATATTCGAACGAGGTGGACGCCTTGGCTTTCAGCACCGCGCCGTAGCCAACAATGGTCAAATCATTGCGCGCAATATCGACCTGCGAGCCGACGATATAGACGCCCGCAGGGAACGTCAGCGTGCCGTTGACCGGAGCCGCTGCGATCGCCGCTTCGATAGCCGCAACATCGTCGGTAGAACCATCCCCTACCGCGCCCCAATCCTTGACGCTGACGGTATCGCGGGCCTTTGCCTGCGTGGTGCGGGCAACAGTGCCCAAACCGGACTGGATGAAACCAATCGTCGCCGCCCCACTGGACGCGAGAAGGCTTGCGAGGGTGGGGACGCCGCCAGCAATGATGGAAGCCGCAGCCGTATCGGTCGGGTTGATGATGAACACTTGCAGCGCGGTCGCCACAGGCCCGCTATCGTGACGATAGACCTGTCCCGTTCCATCGCCCTGATCGACCCAGAAGGTTTCGCCAATCGAGGTTCCGGCAAGGCCCGCGGTGGTGTCGGCATATTCCCCCACGCCAGAGGCCGCGAGGGCCGCTTGCGCCGCTGCTTGGGCCGCAATGCTGTAACCGCCCCCAACCAGCAGACGAAGGCGACGGCGAAGCCTCTTGCCGTAATAGACCATCGCCGTGAATTCGGTGGTAGGCGCGTAAAAGCTGAACTCGCCATCCTCGTTCGTGGTCAGCGGGTTGTCGATCTCGGTCGTGCTGTCCGAGGCATAGAGCGTCGCGAAATTGTTGTCGTCGTCATAGACGAACACCTCGGCCCCGGCGATGGGCAGCCCCGTCAATTCGTCGGTGATCGTCTCGATAAACTGCTTCATGGCAGAAGCCCCCCAAGGCCGCCGAAGTTTTCGACGGTCACTGCGATTGGATTGGTTACGACGCTTTGCCCCGATGCGTCCGTCACGGTGCAAGTCACCGTCGTGTTGAAATTGTCTCCGGGGGCCATCTCGAAGCGGCGGAACGCGGTGGTCTTTGCGTTTGGCGCGGTGATGATCCAACTCGGGTCAGGGCCACCAACGAGCGCCCAAAGATAGGTGTAGGGAGCACGCCCCCCGGTGACCGTCACCGTGACGGCGGTCGTGGTCACGCCAATCTCGCTATTGGACGCCCCCGCGCCATAAGCATCGGGCGGATAATCGAGCGTCATGGCGCCGCTGGTAGAGGAGTAGACAAGATGCAGCGTGTTTGATGCGTCTCGCACCCATTCCTCGCCGATCTCGACCAGCACGTTGGAAGCGTCTCGGACGAAGTAACCGCCGATCTCGACAAGGATGTTGCTGGCGTCCCTTTGAAAGAGGGTCATGGCGCCACCTTCTTCCGCCAAGTGTCTCCCGGCAGGCTCGTAGGATCGGCTGCATCGTGATCAGTCAGGAACACCCGCCCCGACGTCAGCGTGTCACTGAAATGATAGAGATGCGTGCCTGACCCCTGACGGCCGATGTTGCCGGTCACATTGCCCCCGGCGAGCGGGAGGGGATCGGGGATGCCCGTTGCGGTCTTGAGCGCCGCCTGATTGGCGAGGGTCAGCAGGTTGCGCCCGAAAGTCGTTGTCGCCAGCGCCGCAATCGCGGTCAGGTCGCTGTCGAGAGGCTGGAACTGCTCGCCGGTTAGTGCGGTCGAAGCGAGGAACAGCAATTCGCCGCCAGCAGAATCCCGAACGCGAATGCTGTAGTCATCGCCAGCAGCAAACACGAAGGCAGGGTTGGCCCCGTCAACGATATAGCCCCCGCGCGTGCGAAAAGGCTGCTCAGCTGTAATCGTCAGCCCCTCGTCCCAGAATGTCGGGAGCGGGTGCGTCTCAGGGTCTTGCCCCGGCTCGCCCATATATACGTAGCCGTTGTGCAGAGGGTCGCCCTCTGCATCCATGAACAGCGGAAAGGGATTGTCGAGGCGGACAGTCATGCTACATTGTCCCGCGTGAAGATGTTATTGCGCATTATTGCGTTCCCCCTCGCGTACTTTTGGATTCCCAAGGTCGTCGTTTTCTTCGGCGGCACTCCGCAGTGATGCGGGCTGCGCGAAGGCGTCCGCGAGGCGCTGTTGCAGCGTGAAAATGTCGTTTGCGATGATGGGTTCGGAGCGGGCGATTGCCGTGAGTTGGCCGATGTGCGCGAGCTGCGCCGAGGGGTTCGGCTTCTTGCCCAAGGCCACAAGCCAGCGGGCGAAGCGGGGCGATCCGAGAAGGCCGCCTGCTCCAACCTGCCCCACGGACGAAAGCCCGAACGTCATGAGGTCGGTAGTCGCCATCGCGGCATTTGCGGCGCCCCACACGGAGTACCCAGTCCCGCTCGGATTTGCGAAAAGGCGCGATGCCTTCATGCCAGAAAATACCTTGGCGAGGTCGTCCAGTGCTTTGCGATGCTCGCCTTGAAACAGCACAGCCTTTGCCCGGTCGGAAAGGCTGTTCCAGTTCGTCATCCATATGTCGGGGCTGAAAACCTCCTTCGCAGCGTCTTGCCCTCCAGCAGGGGCCATGCCCATGCGATCAATGAAATAGGCGCGAACATCGTTAGCCTCGTCTTCGGGAAGCGAGCGCATGGCGCGATAGAGCTTGTTGAAGTCCCCGCCCTTTTCGCGCGACCAACTCTCAAGTTGAGCGGTCGCCCGTTCGGCGGATAGATTGCGGTCTTTCCCGACGATCTTGCTGACAACATCGTCGATGCGAGACTGGCGACCGCGCCAGTACTGGTTGGCTCGCGCAAAGGCCTTGGCCGCCTCAGGGCTGTGAGCGGCGGCGGCCTGCTCCATATCCTGCGACAAGCTGCCGTAAAGCGCACGCATCGCGTCATCGGAGGCTCCGTCACTGGTCAGCGATGGCTTACCGATGATCTTGCCGATGTAGGAGCGGAATGCCTTGGTGTCCGCCCAGGAAAGCGGCCCGCTTTCCAATGCCTTTTGATAATCGACGAGCTTGTTGTCGCGGACCAAAGCCGCCAATTTCGGATTGGACGAAAGAGCCCCGTTTATTTCCGCTAGCGTTTGCTTCGATGCGGCGAGATCGAGCGGGGTGTCGGGATCAATCGGGATGGCGTCGAAAAGCTGTCCGCCGCGACCTTCTGTCTGGCGCTCCCAAGCTTCCATGCCTTTTTGGGCGGACTGGCCGGTGGCGGCATTGTCCCCCGCGTTTCCCACATTCCCTGCGATGCGATCCTTCGCCGCTTTCGCCTTCTCGACGATCTTGCTTGCCGCAACCTTGAGCGGAACCCCGCCAAGGGTCATGCCCGCAACGCCGGTGGCAAACTTGCTCTTGTAAGCCCCAGGCACGTCAGCGGCCATGAAGTCGAGACCTTGGCGGTCTGCGGCCTCGGTAAAGTCTTGAGCCTTTTGCGCGCGGCCTTGTCCGAAATACTCGCTGGCCTTTTGGGCGAGCGTAGAATTAGCGATTGCAGGCGCGATCTTTTCAACAACCTTGCCGCCGCCATAGCCCAAAGCGCCGCCAGTGGTCATTTTCCCGACGGTATCTGTGAAACCTTCGCCCTCTCCGAAACCGGTCAAGGCGCCCATAGCCATCGCGTCACGCGCCATGTTCGTGCGCGAAACAAGACCTGCCGGGGTCATCAGGCTGGAAATCACCTCAGGGGCTACGCCATGCTCTTCGCGAGCCATATCCTGCGCAGCCCGAGTGATGTCGCGGCCATCACGATAGCCTTGGACAAAGGACCCGTTGCCCGTGACCAAGTTGACGATGCCGTCTCGAACGCCCGTCAGTTCATCAACCAGTCCGCCCGTGAAGCCTTTGTCGGACAGCGGAGACGAGTTGATCGTTTCCATGCCCATAGCCTGCATCTCGGCGCGGACCCGATCTTCCGCCCATTTCTTGCGTGCGGCGTTCGCAGCGCTGGGGTCGGGCGTCGTGTCGAAAGCCTTACCAGTCCGCACGGCATCAAAAAACGCGGGGTTGTCAGGAATAGAACCGACAGGGATTCCGAGGCCTGTATAGATCGAGCGGAGCGTCTCAGGCCCGAAATTCGGATTGCCGACGTTAGCCCTCAGGGCTGCTGTCAGGCCCGCTTGCTGCTCTGGGGTAAGGTTGCCATCATTAGGGCCGAAAGCGCCTGTACCTTGGTCAATATCGAACTTTAGAGCACTGGGGTCCACGCCCTGGAAGGGATTGTCCGCGGTCGCGCCGGGGACATCCCTGCTTTCGCGGCCCGGTGCGTACTCCCCAAGCCTATTACGCTTGTCATAGTCGCGGAACTGCTCGATGAATGGCGTGGCGTCATGCTGGCCAAGTATAAGGCTGGGGTCCAGATTGAACGCCTGCGCCTGCTGCTCATAATAGGCACGGCGCTGGTTATAGCCCTTTACGCGCTGCCCCATGATGTTCGACATCTCGGCGCGGATGCGTGCGCGGGCCTCCGGCGTGAAAAGGCCGGACTCCGACATGCCGAAGTCACGTTTTGCCTTTTCCACGATGTTGGCTAGCGCGCCCTGAGACGATGACACGCCTTCGCGTTCACCCTCGTTGACGACGCTCCCCGGATCGAACACCTTCACATAGGCAGTAATCAGGGCATTGTCACCCTGCGGGGTGTCGGCTGTGCGAAGTGCCGTCGCGAAGTTGCCGAGACTTTCGCGGTATCCCGCAATCGTCGGGTCTTTGTTGTAGCGCTCCGATATCTTGTCGGTCTGCTCAAGGCGGCGGTTTTCAACGTCGCTCGTCAGTCGCGTATTGCCGCGCGCATTTTCCTCACCCTGATATCCAAGGCTCGTTTCAGCGCGGCGCGCATCGTCAATCGCCCCCTGATCGGGGATGAACACACCGCCACGCTGCGGAGCCTGCTGCTCGTCGGCAACAACCGTGTCGCCTTTCCACCAGTTGCCCGCCATCAGCTTTTGGTCCTGCGGCTGCCGTCCGGCGCGATGTAGGTCGTGCCGGGAGCCAGCTTGTCGTATTGAGCCTTGGACGTGACGCGCACCGGAGCGGCGCCCTTCGGCCCGCCCCCAAGAACAACATGCCAATGATCGCCGGTCGCCCATTTCGAGCGGCCCGCGCCAACCTCGTTTTTGGCTTCCAAGATCGTGTAACCGGCATCGGCGAAGCGCTTCACGTACTGCGCGAAGGTCATGCCCTTGATCGGGCGCACATCGATCGCTGCACCGCTCTTGTTGTGCCAGCTGCTCGGGTTCGCCTTGCCGAGCGAGCTATTCGGGTCGCGGCGCTGCTGTGTTATCTCGATGTCGGGGAACAGGCTCTTTGCCACGCTTGCCGCGTCGGAAACGGGAGCCCCCTTGCCGCCCGACACATTACCGCCAGTGTCACCCCCTCCCCCGGTTTGACCCTGCTGCGGTGCGGGACCGCCGCCAGCAAGGTCGGACGAGCGATAGAACGTCGTCCCGTACTTGTTGTTGGACTCGATGAAAGGATCATATTTGTTGCGGGCGAAATTATCGGCTTGCGCTTGGCCGAAATTCTCTTTGATGTATTCGTACTGCTGCTGAAACTCGGTCTGCGGATCGACCACGCCAGCAATCGAGGCGAACTTGTCTGGCCCCGCCGCCGCCTGCATCAGGTACGAGAAATTCTGGTACGCCGCCTTCACGCGCTCTTCGTCGCCGCTTTCAAGGTCGGCAAGCACCTGTTCGTCGTCGCTCACGTCCTGACCGGCTGCGCGATCAGCTTCCACGCGCTTGCGGAGGATAGCCGCCGCCTTGTCTGTGGCGCCATTCTTGAGCAGGAACCACATTTCAGACGCAGAACGAAAGTTTGCATCCTTCGCCGCCTCGTCCTGCGAATCCCACGACTTCTTGAGGGCTTCGGCGCGTTTGGGGTATTTGCGCATCAGCGCGGCAACGGCTTGCGGCTGCTGCTCCATCGGCAGGGCGGACAGCGCTTGCACGTCGGCGGCATAGGCCTGATCTTCGGCAAGCTCTCGGCCGATCTGGGCTTGCTCCGACTGATATTTCGCAGCCTGCAACCCAATCTGCTGGCGCTGCATATCGAGCTGCTGCTGCTGTGCTAGTTGCGCCTGCAAATCGGGGATTAGTGCCGCCCCGCTGCGGAGTATGGCGCCCTGATCGACGATGGCCATCAGAACAGCTTGCTAAAAATGCTGCCACTCGGGATGAGTGACTTGGCAGTGCTATCGAGGAACGAACCGGCGTTTTTCCAAAGCTGGTTATTGATCCCGCCGCGCGTCAACAGCCCGCCAGCCCGAACATCGCCCATCTGCCCGAACAGGTTGGAGACGTTGTTCGCTTTCTGCTGTCCGAATGCCGAGACGCTATCGGTCGCTCCCTGACCAAGACCGGCAAGGCCAGCGAGCCGCGCAATCTGCGTCTGGAGCTGGTTCGCGAAGGTGTCCGCGCGGAAATTGGCAAGGCCGGTCTGGATATTGCCACCCCGTAGCCCGCCCGTCGCGCTGGCGTTCTGTAGCACCGCCTCCTCGCCATTGCGGATGAGCGCCGCAAGCTCGGGGCTGTTCTGGATATTGACGAGGCCAGCCGATTGCGCGTCTGCACCGTTTATGCCGATCAGGTCGCCAAGCTGGTCTAGGCCTGACAGGCCGGTTGCGAGATAGGGAGCGTAGTCCGAGCGCGTGAGGTCGAACTGGCGCGTTTGCTCGCCCAGAGCCTTGTTCAGGTACTCAAGTTGGGCGGCTTCGGCTTTCTTGGAGGCCTTCTTGGCCTTGCCACCACCGATCAGTCCACCAACGAAGCTAAACAACCCCACGCGCAAAAACCTCGATAGAAGCGATGTTTGCTTCTACCGCCTCGGCTTGGGCCGTTCATTTTAACGTTTTAGGAGACGCGGATTTTGAGGGCGCTGCCCGTCCTGTAGACACCACCAACAGGAACACCCCCGCCAGCAGCGGCAGCATCGTCGGCATAATCGCCCAATCCCGACAGTTTCGGGGCTGCCAGCGTCTTGTTCGTCAGCGTCTCGATATTCCCCACCGTCGCCAGAATGCCCGTCAGCGGGATCGCCACCGTCGAATTGCCCGCCAAGGTGATGAACAGGGTAAAATCGCCCGAGACGAGCGGAACCTTGCTGCTGGTTTGCAGGGTCAGGTTCGATCCATCGTCCTCGCCTGACAGCCCCGGCCCCAACTGGAGTACCCGTTCCCCCTGAAACGCCCCGTTGGGTGCCAGGACGATAACCGATGCGTCCTGAATAAGCTCCGTCGCCTGCGCCTGCGAGGAAAGCCCGTCTGTCGCCGCATCGACCGCCTGCGCCTGTGCTTCCATTGCCCTCACGACGCGCGGGTTGCCGGGAAAGACCTCCCCCAGCAGCTTGCGGTTGAGCGTGTCCCGCACCTTCACGACAGCGGCTCCACATCGGCCTCTATCTTCGTGAACCCCGGCATGGAGCGATCATATCCCCGGAACCGGAAGATCGCGTAATTCGGGATGCGGATGTTCGGCCGCCATTGCATCCGCTTGCGCCTGCTTCCCGACACGCCGACGCGGATCATCATTTCGCGGCTGAATGTCTCGCCATCGGTCGAATAGCTGAAAAACATCGCCGCCTCTTCGTCGAACGGCATCCGCCCAGGCAATCCGATCAGCTCGATCCCGCCAAGAATGACCGCCTGCCCATCGGCATGGACAAAGGGCGTGTCAAAACGCCATTCGCTCGGGTCGTCCAATATGGTCGATACCTCATTCGACAGAATGCCAAGCTGGTCACCGATCGCGGCGTACCAGGTGCCATTGACTTCCACCGCGTGACGGGGGCAATTCTTCCGACGATACCAGATGCGCTCACCGGCCTTGCGACTGGCTCCGTCCAGATAAACCCATGTTTCATCGGGGAGGTGAACCAGCAGCCGCTTTTCGTCCAGAAAGGACCATGACTCCATCTCGATAACGGTCGGGTCGAGAATGGCGGCCAGGGCACGATCCAGCGCGCGGCTGCTGAGCTTTACCGCCGTACCGGCCCCTGCTGCATAGACGCCAAGCGCCTCGCCGCGCGCCGAGCCCACAAAAGCGAACGTCTCGTTGAACAGGCATTTGGCGGACGGAGAAACACAGCCATAGGGAATGGTCGCCCCGTCCACGACAGCAAACGGAAAGCCGTTCCCGCCGATATTCGAGAGCAATTCGACGGTATGGCGACCCGGCACATAGACCTCGCCCCGCACCTTCGTCAGGCCGGTGATCATGTCGGGGTCTTCTTCCGCCGAACCATATTTGGTAGGCTTGACGCTGGTCGGGTCCGAAAGCTCGGTGACGACGATGTATTTCCCGTCCGTCGTCATGGTGAAGCCATCGACCCACAAAGCGTCCTTTACAGGGCCAAGGTCGGGATCGGTGACTTGCACAAGCCCGTTTGAATCGTCGTAATAGAACAGCCTTTCGCCCGATGCTATCGAGAGGCGGTCAAAGCCGTAATCGAGCGAAACCGGCCCCGTCCCCCCGACATCGCCCCTTGTCCCGATGCCGATCTCGATAAGGCTGGTTCCCATGACGCGGAACTGTCGGCCATTCCAGTTGATGCCGCCGCGATCCTCGCCAGGGCCGGGCCAGTAAGGGATAAGCCCGGCAGGTCCGCGGAACTGCCCCGACGCAAGCTTGTTATCGACCGCGACCGGCTCAAGGTTGACCGGAACGCTCTCGACGAACTCTGCCTGCGCGTTAGCGGCCATGCCGCCGAGAAGGGGGATGCTAGGCATAGGTGTTTTCCATCGTTGGCCTCGCGGATTTCATAGCGCCGCTATAAAGTTCTTCACCGCCGTGAAGCGGGCGTTTCCGCTGGTAATATCGGCCTCATCGGACTGGTGACCCCAGTTCGATTTCTGTCCCGTGGCAAGCATGGCAATGCGATCGAACAGCACATGGTCGCCGCCGACATTGTCGCGCAGCCCGTTCAGATAGCGCGTCAGCGCAGTACCGAACCGCGCGTCACTGACGATCTGCGGAAAGACCGTATCGATTGCAGCATTCCAGCCGCCCTGCGTGATCCAGTGCCAACCGGCCTCATACGACATCAGGGGCACGAGATCGATCGAGCCGCCGGGCTGCGCCGCGACGAGACGGGCAAAATCCTGCTTCCATGTTTTCATGTAAGCGACAGTGCCGTCGATTGCGGTGTTGAACGCGGCAAAGGCTGCGGTCAGGAACGCTGGAACGTCGGTCGCGACCAGTGCTTTTTCCGTCGCGGTCCAGCCGGTGAAATTGCTGGAATAGTTGCCGATGTCATAGCCCGCGATCCCGCCGCCCCAATAGGGGGCCACGGCAAAACGGTCGCAATGCAGATAGGCGCTTTCCCAGCGAAGCAATTCAAACTGGCTTGAGGCGCCGCCTCCGGCCTGACCCGCGATGACACGACGGATGCGGGTGCGCGCCGCGCTGCCGAAAACGGCGTCGAAGATCGTAAAAACTTCAAGCGAGCGGTGCGTCGTATAGTGCTGGCGGGCGTACCTGGTATCGTCATTGGAATAGATCAAGTCCCATCCGGTGTTCGTCGTCTGGCCGCTGCTGAGCGCGACGTCGCCTGCGACCCCTGCGGTGATTGCTTTCTTCGACTTCATCACAACCGTGCCGACGCCTCCGGTCGGGACGTTGCCATACACATAGGTATTAATCGGCCAACTCTCGCAGGGGATGCCGGAGCCGTCGAACGTCGCTTCGTATATGGTCGGGATAGGCGTCTGACCGCCGTTCAGCGTGGCAAGCCCGAGCTCGCATCCGCGCCGCGCCGCATAGTTGAACTGCGGGAAAATCCCATTCCAGACCTCGTTAGACCATTCGACATAGACCTTGCGATCGGCGTCGAGATAAAGGAGGACGTCTTCGGCGGTCTTTTGGACGTAGTCATCATCCCAACCGGCGCCGATGCATAGATAGAGGTCGGCGCCGGGCACGGCGTTGACCGTCTCGCACATGAACTGCGTTGAAACCGGCCCCATATCGACCGATCCCGTCCAGACCTGATCGTTACCTTCCCGTATCTCGAGGTTATTGGTGTGCTGCGCGGTCATGAACCGCATGATGTTCGGAGCGAGCGCCTGCCAGCTTGCCAGATATTCATCGCTCTGAACGACGGGCGAGGTGTCGCCTTCCTTTCGGATCGAATAGACCAGCCCGCCTGCAGGGATCGTCCCGCTGAAGGCGAGGCTCATGAACGCGGCACCACCGGCGCCAAGCGGAACGGTGTCGGTTATCTGGATTTTGCCATAGCCACCGCTGAGCGGGGTGAGGATGGTTGCGTCGGTCGGCTCGTAGCTGAGCGAGCAGGTCATGCCGGGAGGGTAGAAGATTTCATAATTGCCGAGCGCCCAACGGCGCGGCAGGTAGCTGCGATAGGTAGTGATTCCCGAGGCATTGGGCCTGATGATGCCGTCATAGCCCATGTTCACTTTTGATGCGGGGTAAGCGAACACCGACCATGCCGTATTGCCAGCCTCGGTCGTCGGCGCTGCATCGGCTGGGTCGCCGGGGGTAATGTTCTTCTTTGCCGCCAACGTCACGAGTCCGAGGGTCGGGACGGTCGCCGTGATGCGCGCATTGGTAAAGGTCTTGATGAGCGGCACGCCCGATCCGTCGAACGCGCCCACCTGCTCGACCGGATAGCCCGGCTGGTTGAGGAAGATCGACGAGCCCGCGCGCCAGTCGGCCGACATGAACTTGTCGCGGTAGGGAACAGCATCGGTATAGGCGTTGAGATAGCCCTCGTTCATGCCGATGCGGGTCGGGAAAATCTGCTGGAAACCGACCGTCGTCGCCGTGCCTGAAACCGCGGTATTCTTGTTCGTCGCGTCACGAATCCAGACGCGATACGGGGTCGCATTGTCGGCTTCTGGCGGATTGGTGATGTAGAAGTCGATCGCGCCGCCAGAGGGTTGACCGCTGGCGTTGGTCCAGCCCTGAAGAAGCCTGCCGGTCGTCGCGTGAACAAGCAGATACTGGATTTGCGCCACCGACCCCGCGACCGTGCCGGTCACATGGATGCGCTGGCCTCCGGGATTGGTGCTTGGGTTGTCCACCGTCATGGCACCCAGCGCGATGCTGTTCGCGGCGGGCGTATCGACCTTCAGCGCCTTGATGATCGGGAAAGGGTAGGAAGCCGCCCCGCCGCCTGTGGTAGCGACCTGCCGGAGCCCGAAAAACGCCGTTTTGGGAACTGCGCTGACATCATAGCCCTGACCGCTGTTGACGCTCACGTCGCCCACGCGAATGCTGTTGATGAATACCTTGCAGTAGTCGCCGACGACTTCGACGGTGAGGACGTCATTGTCCTGCAGATCGACAGCGATGGCCCCGCTTGCCGACGTGGTGCTGTAACTTATCTTCTTCTGAACATTCAGCGAATGGTCGTTGATCTCCAGATAGAGGTAGGTGCCCTCGTTGGTGTAACGCAGGATCAGGCTGCGCGCGTTCGACTGCACATAATTGCCTGAATGGCGCTTGTAGGTCAGGCTGACCGACATGTCGTTCGATCCGGCAGCGTGGGTCCAGACCGAGTTGCCAGAGGAACCACCCTCGGTATTCAGGTCGCCGCCCCGGATCGTGATCTTGCCATATTCACCGGAGAACGAGCAGGTCCAGCCGTCATAGCCATGAAGCTGCGTGCCGTCGGCCGCGCCGTTGAAATCCTGATTGTAGTAGGTGAGGTTGCGCAGACCGACGAGAACATTCGACACCGATGTCGCCGCGTCGTTCGTCTCGACACAGCTCAGATAGCATCCGTCGTCGGTCGCCGCGACATAGGTATATGTCAGCCCGGTCTGGCCGCTGATCGGCGTTCCATCGCGATACCACTGCCGCGTTGCCGTTCCGGTCGACCATGTGCCCGGCGTGCAGGTGATGGTCGAGCCGTTCGACAGCGTGCCCGCAATCGAGGGCGGCGTGACGATGGCGGGGGGAGACGGAGCCCCTCCCTCACCAACCTTCTGCGACCGGCGGCCCATATGCCCCGGTCCACGTCCTCCCCAATGGACGGACATTAGATGCCAATCCCCGGCGTGAAGTAAATCTTGCCGGTGGCGCCTGCCGCAATGGCAGCTGCATAGACAGGCGAGCCCTTGTCCGTGATCGGGGAAAGAACCTCGGTAACACCGGGGCCAATCGGGATGCCGCTCGCAAGCGCCGCCGTCACGGTGGAATCCCCGAACGCAATCCAGGCTGTTGCCGTCCCGTCGTTCATCACGCGGACATTATCGAGGGCGTTAGCGACAAGAACCGACTGGCTGGAGCCGGATACGTCGATGTTCTTGGTCGTCTTGGCAGGCGCAAAAGGCTTCATTGTTCATCCTCACGGAAAAAGGGATCGTCCACGGTCTGATAAATTCGTGCGCCTGCGCCCCTGATCGTGCCGGGAGCAAAGCCAATCGTCGGAACGGTCGCATATTGTCCGCGCACATAGTTGATCGCCTGCGCGGCAATCGGGCGGAAGCTGTCGGGGATCGACTTGCCCTTGCTGCCCATGAGACGGAGCGCCAGAGCCTTCACGACGCCCTCAGTCGCATCGTCGGGGATGTTCGACAGGTCCGCCTCGTTCCCGCTGTGGAAATAGCCAAGACCATTCCACGGCCAGCCCTTCATCATGGTTTCCAGAAGCCGTAGCGCCGAAAGGCTTTCTTCCGACGAGCGGTCGAAGTCGTAACCCGCAAGGCGGCAATCCTCGAACGCCATGCCGATAATGTCGCTCTTGGAGATGCCAGTTTCTGATACGGGAATGATTGTCGTCATCTAGCCTCCACTGGAACGGTCAAATCTGGCCGCTCAAGTGGAGGGTGGGAGCCGAAGCCCCCACCAACCATCTTACGTCTGGTTGAAGAGCTGCACGCCAGCCATCTCGGGGTTCAGCAGCGCCGTGCCGAAGTCCAAGTCCCAGCGGGCCTTACAACTCAGGTCGTTGATCGCGCCCTGACGGGTGTAGGTGATGCCGACGCCAAGATCGGTCGTTGCGCGCATCACCTGCCAGCCATCCTCGGGATCGACCGCATAGCTGCCGGGGATGAGGATCAGTGCTTCACGGCGGAAGAACGGATTCATCGGGGCGGCCTGCGTATTGAGATAGGTGAAGGCTGCGGTGCCACCCGGACCAGCGGTCACGTTAGCATATTCGAGAGAAGCGATAGAGCCCTCCGCCGCATCAACGATGGCGGGCCATACGCGAATGGTGTTCGCAGCGGGCTTGTCGATGACGCGGAACGTCTTCGAGTAACCGGTGGCCTGCTTGGTGATGAGGTGGATTTCGCCGACGCCGTTGAGCGTGAACGCATCGCCGATCTTGATGTTGGCGTAGGTGCCGCCGTTGACGACAAGATCGGTGTAACGATTGTCCTTGTTCTCGGTCACGCCCGCCGAAGTGACGGTCGCCGCCGGAACGGTACGCTGGTTTGCGCCGTTGACCGCCGTCGCGCCGCCAGTGGCAGCAGCAAGACGGATTTCCTGATCGTTCTTGAACACCTCGAAACCGGCGACGTCCGAATTGACCAGCGCCTTTTCGTATGCATCGCGACTGCGCTTGCTGTCCTCTGCGCGTGCAGCCAGATTGCCCGCCATCTTGTTCATGTCGGTCGGGCAATAGAAGGCGACACGGCCATCGGTCGGAACGCCGATACGGGTCATGCGGGCGTCAAGGTCGGCAACGTCGTCGAAGCCGGTTGCGGCGCCCGAACGAGCCGACACGAGCGAGCCATAGAGGGCCGCAGTGTTGAAGCAGGCGAGGTTCACGTCCGAAGCGAGCTTCTGCTTCGCCGCGCGGCCGAACTGCTCCATCGCATAGGTGTTGCGAAGGTTCTTCGACGAAAGAGTCTTGGGGATCGCCTTGTGGTAGCCGACCGAAGCGGGGACGTTGAGCTGGGTCAGGCCGTCGAAGTTGGCCGACTGGTCGAAACCGTCATAGCTCTTGCCGATCATCGGCGCGGGAACCCAGAACTTGTCCTGCGCATTGACCGCTTCCTGCGCCGAAAGCGGGTCGTAAAGGTCGAAAGCCTTGGAGATGACGAGCATGTCATCGAAGCCCTCGATAACCTTGTCGAACATCACCTGTTCTTGTTTGGTGAAACTGGTAGCCATGTGAAAACGCTCCAAAAATGGTGGGTTTTCCGCAGGGCTCTCCCGTTACAGCCGGAGGTCGCTGGGGTAGCGGACGCGGCGAATTTACCCCGCCACGTCGCGCCGTTCATTTTAACGTTTTCAGGCCGCTTTGCGGGCCTTGTCCTTCCGGTATTTGATCAGCGCCGTGCGATCGCCGGTGCGTTCCGCCTCTTTCTCAAGGCGCGCCTCTTCCTTGTCGGCGGAAGCGGCAGGGCGGGCGTCCCCACGCCGCACAGTTTCAGGCGGAACAGGGGTTTTCGTGCGTGTCGTCATCTGCGTCTCCATGCGCGCGACCTCGGCAATGAATTTCACCGGATTGCGAATGTCGAGAAGGGCTTTCAGGCGGTCAGGGTTCTTGCCGAGCGCATAATTCACCAATGCAGCGTTATCTGCGCCGCTGACGATAATGCCCTGTTGTGTCACGTTCAGTT
>ERZ869925.863-NODE-863-length-17271-cov-8.555530_pt1 | contig 17271 bp, 27 predicted proteins | sample MGYA00579311_ERZ869925 | MGnify/ENA primary metagenome ERZ869925 (study PRJEB32216, sample SAMN09231817) | wastewater metagenome | place: USA: Maryland | collected 2016-07-30 | study: EMG produced TPA metagenomics assembly of the PRJNA472060 data set (Reclaimed...
CCGCTCTTCCGATCTGTCCTAGGGTTGCGAAAGCCATAAAAAATAGCGGTCTAATCGGTGGCAAGCTGACCAGTCTGCCACTGGTTTCTAGCCCTAGACCTAACTCCTTATGGGTATCTGCGTGCATTGCGTGCTCTCCCTAACTCCTTATGGCAATCTGCGGTGTTCCGCTCGCGTCTTCTTACCGTGGCACCTCGCACACAGCGTTTGCAGGTTGCTTTGATCGTCACTGCCCCCTTGGTCACGCTCTACGATGTGGTCAATCGCATAGTCTCTTGGCCTTAGCCCAACATCACAGCCGCAGTTGAGGCACCGATACTCATCTCTTGCGATCACTAGTTGTTTGGTTGCTTCCCATCCCTTGCCTCCATAGCCACGCTGTGAGGCTGTGCCGCGTTGCTTGTCGTACTGACGGGCTCTTTCCTTGGTCTGCATGGCTGTGAGTGACTGGGGCTTGATGGGCATCTCAGTTATTCTCTGGCCCGTCGTATTCGGAGCACGTCATCAGGTCCAGCTCGCACTGCATTTCCTTCTTCAGTCGAACTATCTCTCTGGCAAATGCCGGCTCAAAGGCGTGGACAATCACCTCTAGCTCTTCTCCGCTGTATGCCACCGTCTCGCCGTCAACCGTGAGCGTGATTGCTTCAGCTTCGAGGAACGCATTCCGAAGTGCGGCTAGTACCCGCTGAGTCGATAGCAATTCAAAGACGCGACGATCCGATTCTTCGTCGCCTTCCTCGCTGCAATCGATCTCTTCTTCGTCGTTCCAGTCCGTCTACGTGCTGGCCTCCACAATCAATGGGCACTTCTCACCAATCGTTTGCCCGGCCGTGGTCGATGCCAACGCCTTCAAGACGTACCGCGTATTCGCCACCCCGCCTGTCACCACGAACTGAATCACTTGACCTGCTGAACAGGTTGAGCCATTCACCGTTAAGGCCCCCGTACTGACCGATATGGAGCTGATGGCAATCAATGTCGACCCACCGATGATCGTCACCGTGGGTGTTCCGGTTAGCGTCTCGCCGCTTTCCAGCTTGCCTTGCATGTCGAGGCGTGCGTTGAGCACTTCGTCGGTGCCCTTGTACTGAACCTGCAATGCCTTGATTGTCATGGCGTCCCCTTACTCTTCGGAGGTCCAGTTAAGTCGCTGCTCGCGTGCGGTCCAGTGAATCCGGCTTTCTTCCGAGGTCCAGTGCAGCTTGCTTTCCTTGGTAGTCCAAGCAGCCGTGGCGTGCGTTAGCCCGGTTGGTGCGCCAGCGTTGTTCTGGCTGTACCAACCCATAATGGCTCGGAGGTAATCGACGTTGCCGGCTGCCATTTACTAGGTCGCTCCAAACAATCTGGTGGCCGCTGTGCCGGTTTGCCATACGCGGCTGAAGTAGCCGTCAATCGAGTCGCCGGCTGGTACATTCACAAACGTCACATCCGAACTATCCACGGCATTGCGAAGCTTGATATCGCCCGCTGAGCCGTAGACCTTCACTCGCCGAAACACTACCGTTTGATCTGAGTCCGAAGTCGTGATTTCCGACCACACGATGCCCGGACCAGTTACGCTGAGCTTCGGGCTCAATCCGTCGAAGTAACCCATTGCGAACCATCTTTCCCCCCGTGTTCGCTAGGTGTGATTTGCTGACCTGCTCCCCGATTTAAATCCTGAACCCAAAACCAAAACCGAATCCCGCACTGCCAGACGTTCTAGACCGATAGGCCGCCGTCATGCCGAGCTGTGTGGCTACTGTGTTTACGATTCGCTGAATTGCACTGACAGGTAGTGCCGCGTTGTAAACGATGATGCGCGCAATAGGCCCGTACATGTCCCATGTGTTGCCGCCGCTGGCATGGGCTGCTCGTCCGATATAGGAATAGGCTCCGCCGCCGTCCGTTGTGCTTGCAGTTCCGGCCACGCCGTTCATATACTGCGTGCCGTTAGCACCTTCATGCCGCACCCACCAAGCGTTGGCACCTTCTGGGTCCGTGGGGCGCGGGCTGTCGTAGGCCGTCCCGTAGGTGTGTAGTACGACCCAGCCGTAGGTGCTGCCCGTATACGTGCTGCCTGTCTGGACGATGTAGCGACTGAGCGGCGTGCACATGATGTGCGAGCCGGCCGATGCTCTTAGGTTTTTATAGAACGCAATGATCGTGCTGCCATTGCGCGGCGTGGTAGTCGCCATCGCCAAGGCGTTTTCGCCCGTGAAGTTTCCGCCTTCGGGGTCGGTGGCATCGCCGTCAAAGTAGACCGCACCCACCGAGCCGAATTGATTGACCTCATAGGTCGGACGTGAGCCAGCGGTTGCTTGCGTGGCGTCTCGATTCCAAGAGCTTCCGCTGATGATCGGCTTGCTATTGATGACATAGCCAACCGTATCGCCACCAGCGGTAACCTGGACTGCTTTGTCGCTCGCTTTCCATAGGTTCGTCTTGGTGGTGAAGTCGTAGTCAAGCCAGAGGAACGGCACGTCAGTCGAGGCGATTGAATTGGCATTATTGGTAGCGACGGCCAGTGAAGTCGTCGTGATCGCGGGATCGTAGGCGGTGGCGTTGGTAATGTCGCCTGCCGAGAGAGTGCCGCTGCCGGCTAGAATCAGCTTGATATCGCCATTGAAGTATTTGGTGTTTGACTGGTTGCCGCCGATGTTCCAATTGGCGGACGTGTCGACATTTTGGCCGGTGCTCACAAAGGTGCCGGTCACTGGCGTGCCGCCGTTGATCGTCATGGAGGCCGTGTTGCCGGCGTAGTCGAGCTTGACGACAACCGTATACCACTGATTCGTGAGTGCTGCGGCGCTCGTCAGATACGTGCCGGTGAAGATCGAAAGGCCGGTGGCCGCACTGCCAATATTTACATAGAGCTTGCCATCGCTATTAAGCCAGACCGCTAGCCCGGTAGTGGCGTTGGAAATGTCGTTCGTGCCGAAGATCATCCGCTGGGCAGCCGACTGGGCGGATGGTCGAATCTTAAGAATCAACCACGACTGCGGCTGATAGTGGAAGCAGCGCAGGCCCTTGGAATTGTCCACTACCAGCTTGTCGTTCGAGCCATCGAATCGCAGGAACGCATCAGTGCCATCGCTCTTGAGTAGCGGGCGGGTTACGTCCGTTGTCGTGTTGATATCCCACCCGCCAGCCGGTTCGTCGATTTGAGCGACCGCACCATCTGCGACGGGGTTTGTGATGCCGCCTGGGTTTGCACCGGCGTTGCTCTCGGACCACATATGCGCCGTGTGCGCGGGGAGCAATGCGAATTGCAAGCCAGAGATCGCCAGCATGTCAGCCGAAGTTGCCATCAAGAAATCCCCGTTATCGGATTGGCCGCGGCGTCAGTCGCAATGGTTCGCTGGCCTAGTTCCGTCGTGCCGTCAGTTTTGAAAATTGTCAGCTTATTCGCATGGGCCGTGGTGTTGCTCTCTTGGGCCTGCTGCACTAGACCGTAGAGCGAGCCCATACTGATGGTGTTTCCGTAGCTCGACAGCTCCACGTTCGCCATCGTGCGCCTTAGCGTGGTGTCGGCAATCTGGTCGATATGGGCATCGCTGATTTGCACGCCGGTTGCGTTGACGAGCGTGTAGATGTTGTCCACGTCATTCGCTACCGCTGTGAGGTCGGTTCCCTGTGCGGTGTCGTTCGTGAAGTTGCCGGCAGAGTCCATTGCCGGTCGCCGTGCGGCTAATATCTGATAGGTGCCGCTAGCCGTGGGAGTCGTTACCCATGCGTAGTCAATCGTGGCAACCTTGGTTGTGCCGTTGTACGAAATGATCGTGCGCGACTGCTGGCCCCAAACAACTCCGCAGTTTTGATAGGCGGTGTTATCCGAAGATGAACCGCTACCAAGCACGATAGTTGTCGAGGTGGCTCCAGCTTGTGGCGTGCCATATTCCAGCGTCGTCGCACTGTCATTGCGAGCGCCGTAGACGGCACATGGCGACCAGTATGTCGAGCGATCGCTTGTTCCCGTAGCCGCCAGATAGGCTGAGTCCGTGCCTCGCATGTCGGTGTTGGTGGTCGTGGTGTCAACCAGCGTCACCCGCGATACGTGCCCGCTGGAGTTGATGCCCAGCGATGAGAAGTTTGTTGGCGCGCTGGCTGCGAGGAATGCACTGTTCGTCCCTCGCATATCCGTGTTGGTGGTACACGTTCCGACCGTGGTGCCGCTTAGGCTGACCGTCGTAGTAGGGCTGCCAACATTCGCCCAGTCGAGCCCGGCTTCGCCACCCGCTGAAACGTCGAGCGTGCGTCCAGCGGTTGTGGGCGTAAGCGGCAAGGCGACCGTGGCTAGATCGTTCCATGTCTTGGTGTTGACGTTGGGAACTCCGGCCGTTGTTGGTGTACTGCAAGCCGTTCCGAGCCACTTAACGACATTGGTGTCTACCTGTCCGTTAGCTGGCTGGTTGATTTGCCCAGCACCAGTGCCTCGCGTGTAGAGCCCGCCCGATGCTTCAGCCGCAGCATTCGGCAAGGCCGTCAAGCCAAGTCGCACTGCGTCTTGAGGGTCAAACGCCACCACCTCAAAAATGATGTCAACCGGGTCCGCAGCCGTGCCCGTGGCGTGCAAAATCAAGGGTCCTAGCGTGGCTGAGTCCGTGGCGTTGCCAGCCACCTTGTACCAGCCGTTCGCTATTTCCGTGACCGCGCCCGATGGCGATGCAAACGAGCCGCCAGCTTTCGAGATGGTGACCGTTGGCGATAGCCCAGTTTTGGCTGTTACGTGGTCGGTTGAATCGACCATCAGGAACACCAGCGGGTAGGCGGTGGTCGATTGCTTGACTTGGTAGCCCATCTAGATGGTCCTCCCGCGTGAATAGCCGCCGCTGCCACCTGAATCAACATGCTGTGCCGCGCCACGATCGGGATAGCCAACGGCACCCGTGTAGCTCGCTTGCGTTTGCGTGAACACGCCACGCCCAGCTCCCTTGGCTGCCGCTAGACTTACGCGGAAGTCGCCGTTCGCTGGATCGACCCAGGGCGTTACGTCGCTGGCATAGTTGACGCTGCCGGACTCTTGCGTTGAGACGCCGGTTGTCGTGCCGCTGGCGTTTGCCATCGTGCCCGCGCCGAATCCGCAATTTATTAACAGGTAGCCTGATAAAGCGGCGGAATTGCCCCGCACTCCATAGGCTCCGTTCCACACGAAGTTGCATGAGTCAAGATGCGGTCCGCCTCCAGTGGCGTTTACACCGTCGGCTCCGTTTTTGTAGCAATCGACACGAACTAACACCGCCGCCGCTCCCGTCACGAACAGCACACCGCTTCCGCCGTTGGTGTCTGCAATGCAATCAACCAGGCCGGCCACTTGAGAATTATTGATAGTAAAGCCATGCGAATTACTGCCTGAGTTGTCGTGCGAAACGCAGCGCACCGCTAAGGCTCCAGAGGTGCCAAGATTTATTCCTGACGTATTGGACGTGTTGCTCCCATTGCACAAATAGGCTTCGCATTCGATTGCTGAGGCAGAAGCCCCCGACAGATTGATTCCAAACCCGCGAATGTCATGTGCTACGCATCCAATTGCACGAGATGTAGAACCGGACATGACTAGCCCAGCATTTGATCCGCTTGCTCCGTTATTGGTGATAATGAGATTCTTGGCTACATTGTTGGCACCCGAAAGCGTAAGCACGACAATTGCGTTCGCGTTCGCGTCAATAATGGCCTTGCCGCCATCGCTGTAGCTTGTCGTGTAGCCCTCAAACAATAAAGAACCCGTCGAGCTTGCCACCGCTGCCGATACGACGTATGAGGCGTCGTTCTTTAGATTTATTCTGATGGAGGTATTAGTGCCGTCGTGCGAAGCCGTCGTAATGAATCCAAACGGGAAGTTTTCCGTGCCATTCGGGCCCTTCCATGCGCCGCCAATCTTCAGGGTGCGATTACTAGTTCCGTCCGTCGTCGTTCCGCTCTTGGCACCCGTGCTGACAGTGATCGTCGTCGTCGACACCGCAGTAACTCGGCCGACTAGCGTCGTCACGGTAGCTCCATCTGCGTACACGCTCGCCATATCGCCGGCTGCCACGCCATCGCTCTGCGGGTTTCCCGATGCCACCGTAAAGACACCAGAGCTGGATACCCATGTCCCCGATGCGTAGGTGAACGACGCGCTCGTGCCCGGCTCAGTAGTGTCGCCAGTGCGCGTGCCCGCATTTAAGTTCGACCCACCCGATCTGCAACAGTAGTTTGTATACGCCATGTCTTAGACGCTCGGCTTGGTGATGACGCCCGTGCGGTCGGCCCGCGTGACCGCTCCGTTTTCGACGTACAAGACAAACTGCTGCAACGCCGTGACGAAGTTGAACAAGTCGTCGCCCGTGATGCGCGAGCGGCCATCGCTCACAGAACCATCGGCCAGCAATTGGGCCTGGCCAGCCGCAACTACCTTGGCGTTAATGCCGGTGTTGTTGTATTCGTCCAAGACTTTCTTGGCTTCCCAGTACACGTCGCGGAGCTTGTTCGCGGTGGTCCTGATGCGTTCGTTGGCGAACTTAATCACTTGGGCGTCGGTTGTTTCTGCCATGTCGTTTCCTGCTTAGTTAGTTCGCTTGTCCGTGATGACCCGATGAATCTCTGCCGTTCGCTTGTCGATTGTTTCGAGCTTTTCGTGCGTCTTTTCGTGCCCACCTTGGCCGATTTGAACCAGTGACTTCAGTTCCTCTTGATGCCGAGACACCCCGTCGATGAACTCCGACTGCTTGCCCAACATTTCCTTGGCGGCTTCGACCAGTGAGTTGATGTGCGGAGTGACAAACTTCCAAACGCTTCTAGTTCCCCAGATGCCGAGCAGAACGAACACCACCAGAATCACAGCAGGCCAGCCGTACTTGTCCCCAAAGGTCAGCCACTGCTCCGGGTTGATGTTCGATTCTGGCATCGGGCGTTCTCTATCTTTGAATCCCCGGCCGGCTTGCTGCTTGTGTCCGCAGGGCCGGCGCGGGGCTGTGAGGTGTTAGGTTGTTTCAAACTCGTAAGTCACGTCCCACCAAATGCCGCGTGGCGGCGCGATTAGCTTCGGAAGCATCTTCGAGGCGAGCAGCTGGGGACGCTGCCACCAGCGGACGATCGCCTTGGCCTTGATTTCCTTGATGCTCAAGGCCCCAATCGGATATCCCGAGTTGAACGCTGGCATGCCGTGCGTGATGTTCATTTCAAAACCTCCATCCGCGTCGAGTGTTTCAAATGCTGCTGGAAGTTCTCCGCGAACCTGTCCACCACTTTCGGGTCGTCCTCCAGAACCAAGGCTTCGGCGTTCCGTTCTTCCGCACCGGCTGAATCGTTGAACGACCCGAACATCACACGCTTGTTATCGAAGATTCTCGTTTTGTTGTGGGCGATGGCGTGCTGAGCATCGACAAAGACCGATAGCCCAGCCTTGGCACAGTCGTCGGCTTGGCTCGCCTCTTGCTTGGTTGACTTGGCGTCGAGTAACAGCGTGACCTTGACCCCGCGCCCGTGGGCTCGCACCAGGGCTTCCGCGATGGGCTTCGAGGTGAAGGAATACATCTGGTAGTCAATGCTCTTGCGGGCCTTGTCGATCTGTTCGACGATGGCAGCCGTGCAACCTCCGTGCGGGCTGAACCACTGGCCGATGATTTCGGCATGCGTCGGCACCACGTTGGTACAGAACATGCCGGCAAGCAGGCATGCGGTCGCGGCTAGTAGTTCGATGGGCTTGCTCAACGTCTCTAACTCCATTTCAAAAACCCGGCTGGGCCGGCAAATCCTTAACCCAGCCGGGCAACGCACAACCCCTTGCGTCCAAGCGGCGGGTTATTTCGCAATCGCTTCTTTCACTTCCGGAAGCGTTTCTAGAATCAATTCGCCGGCCTTGTCTGCGGCGGGGAGCATGTACGCTGCTCCACCTGCGCCAGACATTCCTAATGCAGCCACGGCCAACGCCTTGCCGATCGTCGCAAGGACGGATGTTTGTGGATCGCTTGGCGAAGTGGCCGTGGGTGTGTTGGTGGGGGTTGTTACTTGGGGAGCTGCAATCGGGGTGGGCTGTGGTGCGGGCGTCGGGGTTGCTGCGGGCTTTTGATTCGCAGCGCCCTTGATGGCTTCGACAATCCCCTTGGAGTCGCCGCCATATACGTTGATGTCGCCGGTTACCATGATGCCCATGTCATCTTCTTCTGGCTTTGGTTCTTCAGCCTTGATACCCAATAGCTCCATCTGCAATCGGTGTCCGTCTCGGATTCGTGCCGCGTGGTCGCGGAGCATTTCGCGGTGATCGGCCAGCCCAACGGCCGAAGCCGCAGCGGCTAGCCCTGCGCCAGCTTCACCCGTGCGCTTCGCTATTTCCTGCGTTGGTGTTAAGAGGTTCGTCGTGATCTGCTCGATAGGCATCTTCAATTCGCTTTCGTGCGTCGTCTGCTTGGGATTGGAGATAGGACGCGAACGTATCGGCCCCCAGCGCGAACGCCATGCGAGACATTGCCGCAGCCTTGTCGGCGTTGGTTATTCTCGCAATGGCGTCGTTAGTCGCTGGAGTGTCCATTACTACTTGACGGGCTCCGCACGCTGGGCGGCGGTGTTATCCGGCGCGTTGGTTTCGGCACGGGTACGACCCGAGCCGCTTTCGGTGGCCGTGCGGTAACCCAATCCAGCCATCGCGGTCGGGGTCGTCATGGCGATCGACCACATGCGTTGGCTATCGCTGGCGAGTTGATCGGCAGCATCCGTCCGGCGCTGAGTGCCAGCGGCAGCAGCCGTGGCGAGGCCCGACAAGGCCACGTTCAACAGGCCATCATCAACAACAGAAGCCATAAGAGAATCTCCACAATTACAGTCCGCTTCGCTTGTGACCGGGGGAGCGGTTGCCGGGGTTGTCTCGGGTGTCATTTCTTTTTATGCACCAGGAAGATGCCGCCAGCCGTTGCGATAGCGCCGGCCGCAGCGATCAACGCATAGCGGCCAAGCTGCCCTTGCTGCGAAGTCTTCATGCTCAGCGTGAGCTTTTTGTGAACGCTATCCGCGATGGTCTTCGGGTCGATGGGCTCAGCGTCTTTGCCCGGTTGGCCTGGCTCACCTTGCGGGCCTTGCGGTCCAACTGCGCCTGCCGGGCCGGGGTCGCCCTTAGCACCTTTGAGCTTGCCAGCGGCGTATTCCTCTTGAGCCGTGGCGGCTAGCGATTCGAGGGCCTTGATGCGAGCCGTGAGAAGTTCAATCGCCTTGCCGTCGCACTTGCAGGGCTCATGGCCTTTGCATTCGCAGCCCTTGGCGGGTGGCGCTGCTGGCTGCTGTGGTGCGGGGATCGCTGGCTTGGGCGGGTTGATGGGTTGGAACTGCGGCTGCTGTTGCGGGCGGGAATTGCTTTGGCGTCGTGTCGGTGGGCATGTGCCGCCCGGACATTGGGCGAGCATGACGTTGATGGCCTGCGAGCCAGTGCCGTAGACGCCATCTTCGGAGCCGCCCCACAGCACGGCAGCCAATTCCCCGTGGTCGTTGAACATTGGGCCGCCAGAATCACCAGCACGAACCCCGCCAGTAATCTTGATGCCTTGATAGTCACCAGCCCCGGAGTGGTCGGTGTAGTGCGTCACGCTGCCTTGATTGACTAGGATGCGATTGGCGTCCAGTCCGCCGCAGCCGGCAGAGTAGATCACTTCGCCCTTGCTTGGCCGATAGTCCGCCAAGGGAACCGGAGCGACACTGGGGAGCATGATTGACAGGGCCGCCAAATCGTTCTGCCTGTCGGTCGCCACCACGTTAGCCGGCAGTCGTTCCCCGTTCGGGAAGATGACGTAAGGCGACGATACGCCGTCCGAAAAGATGTGATGGCACGTCACGACAAGCCCGGTGCGCTCATCGCGTCCGACCAGCGTTCCGCTCCCCGCAGAGTTGCCGTTATGAATCCGGCAGATAGCCTGTTGCATTTCAGGCGTGGGAGCTTCGGCGCGGGCAATGCCAGAGTGGCAGACCCACAGAGCAGAGAGGGCCGTGATGGGCAGCCAGAGGCGGAATGAAAACGTGTCGTTGCTCATTGTCGGCAATCCTCGATGGTTCGTACCGCATTCTCAAAAGAGTTTGCGCCGTAATCGCTCGGCCTGCTCTCGCCAACCCACGTCGGAACCGGAACCCAACTGCACCTCTCGCACAATGGACGACCAGCCTTTCGGATTGGTGCTGGGCTCACACGCTTTCCATTTCGCCAAACGGTTTCGATTGCCTCTCCGCATTCCGAGCAATTGCAGATACGCAACTCGCTGCTCATAGCACCAATCCCTGATAGACCCGCGTAAAAGAACCGCTCCGCGTCAAGTCGCTTGGCTCGATCCACTTGCTGCCAAGGTCCGTCACCGGCCGCCAATCCGTTTCGTAATCCAGTTCCGCAATAGCCCGGCAATAACTCCAATCAAAAGCAAAGCTGCAAAACTTCCACGACTGCCACGCCGCTGGCTTGGTATCTGCCATGTCGGCACCGAATCCAAAGAGTCGGTTGGCGACGTAGGAGGCGAATGGCAGATGGAGTAAGAACAGCCGAAAGATGCCGGGGTAGTCGTATTGCTTCCCGGCTTGGCGATACATGATGGTTGCGGCCCGCTCTGCAATGGCGTAATGCTTGGCATCTGGGAAGTTGGGACGGAACACGTCGATAACGCCGGGGTCATCCCGCACAGCTTGGGATAAAGTACGAACTCCCGATCCAGACCACTCGCGGAACTCGGCCAAGCTGAGCGTGCCGCCGCAGTCGTCATCGCGCCAGACCGCCATTGCAATATGCGAATAAGGCCCACGACCCAGCCACGAAATGCCGCTCTTGCGTCGGAATGCGAGCAAGTCGCCGTTCCAGATGTTTTTGCGGGCCTTGGCATATTTCGTGACTTCCATCTGGCTAGCGTCCGGTCGATGTGCGAGCGGGAAAGCCCAGAACCCAGCGACCCGTTGCACCCGTCCAGCGGAACGGACCTCGCGCCGGCCAAGCGTGCTCAGGCTTCGCCACCCGAGCCGGATAGCACTTGCCGTTCTTGCACTCCACACGCGGGGGCGCGGTCGCAAAGCAGACAGAGGGAATCAACAGCAGCAGAACGCAAATCAAACCACGCATTGCAAATCACTCCGTTAAGAACCTTCTGAAATTACCCGGTTCGCAAAGTCCCTGAACTCGTCTCGATTGACCATCCGCTCGAAAATAAGCAAGGCGTCTCTGTCACTGTGCGTCGGTCGCTGTGCGTCCAAAGACCACAACACCGAAGCCGCTAGCCTTCCAATCGCTTGTACCGCCGTCCCGTCGACCAACGATCACCCCCTTCCGGTTGTTAGAGGGTTGCTACTTCACCGCCGAAAATGTTTTGTAGGTGCCGTCCGGGTTGCTGCCGACGCCAGTGATGGTCGGCTTGATTGAACGGAAGTCGTAGTCGTAGAACTGCTTGGAAATGCCGGGCGTCATCTGTCGCGTGATGTTGTGGCGTAGGTTCGCGCCACCATCAGACCGTCCCGGCTTCCAGTATTCGTCCGTGATGCAAGCCATGCGGGTACAGCCCCACTCGGGCTTCTCTCGCAAGTCGTAGGGCTTCGATAATCCGGTCAGCCAGAACTCGTTATCCTCGGCCAGCAATGAGCCAGCACGCAGCACGATTCCGGATAGAACGCCCCACTCTTCGCCCGGCTTAGCGTTCGAGCTGTCGCCGAAACTAGTGGACCCATTCGCATCGCCAAAGAATCGGTTGCGGCGAACCGTGGCCTTGTGAGCGGTCGCAGAGCCAGTGCCGCAAAGTGCGATGCCTTGCCGTGCGAAGTACAAATCGCAGTCCTCGACCGCAATCGTTTTCGTCCCACCGCTCCACGAATAGAGAACCCAATCGCAATTCTTGCGGCCGTCAAGCACGCAGCGCCGCACGTTCAGCGTGAGGTTGCTGGCGATGTTGTTGCCCAGTAGCCCGCCGTCGTCGTTCTTGTCGTAGCATTCGTTGACTAGCGTCAGGTCTTGAATTGTGGTTGTGCCAGCCCCGACGATAAAGCCCGGCGTACCCACTGGCTTTGTCTCGTTGGGTGGCAAGCCCGTGCCGTCGATCTTGCAGGCCGTGTGGAGCACCGTAGCGCCCGGACCATTGCCGGAAATCGTGCATGACGGAAAAAGGAATGCGTAGGTCTGCCCGAGCTTGAAAGAGCCTGAAAGCCGAATCTCGTCGGTCGGAAGAATCGAGGGCCGCAGAACGTCGGTCACCTTGCGGAGCATGTCGCCCGCAGCTTCCGGCGTTGCATCAGCGTAGAAGCTACCGAACGCCTTGCCGTCACGCATGAGCGTGAGGCTCGCCGCATTAGGCAGAATGCCTGCGCTACAGCGGTCGGGCGTCGTGCCGGTAACGAGCTGGGCTGGCATGGTTTTTACCTATGGACAAATAAAAAACCGGACGCCATTCCATGCATTGGTTTGCATGAGATAGCGCCCGGTTTCTAGGCCGCATTGGTTTGCAGCTAGGGCACGTCGTTCAGGTTGTTACATCAGGTCGCGTTGATTCTCAGGGCTCTGGAGATTCCGCAGTGCCATTAAGGTTACCCCCCACGCCGCCGTCCGTCAAGTAAATCGCGTTGCCTTTGCGGCTGAACCTTGGCGGGATCGAGCCATCCACCATCCACACCTTGAGCCGCTTTCCCTCCACGCACAGATTCAACCGACCGATTACAACCGACTGCCCTTGCACGTATTCCGTGCTAGCGATTCCGCCCATCCCTAAGGCCCTCTCACAAGGCACACTCCGTTAATTAAGGCTCGCGTCCTGCTAGCCCCTACCGTGCCGAACGTGACACGGAACACCCGCATCTACTTTCGACCGTTGATCTTGTCGGCCGCATACTGAAGCATCTTCACGGTCCAGGTCGATCCTCGAAAGAATCGAACTACCTTAGTGTCCATACCATTGACTGACTCGCCGCCAATCGTGCCATACTCCAATTCGTGGGCTGGAATGGGGTCGTAGACCTCACCTGGCATATCGCCATCACGGCACGCATCGCCCTCCATCGCAACCGCTATGCCAGCGACAGACAGGTACGCCTGTCCACAAGTGAAACACACTTCCGCTAGATCAGCCATCTGCTCCCCCTCCCCCTGCTAGCCCCTGTACGCCGCCGTGGCGTACCCGATTCAAACTACTTCGTCTGCTCCCCCGGCTGTGGGTCGAGGTAGGCACCGATTTCAAAATCTTCCGAAGCATCCCACTCGCCTTCGTATCCAACAAAGTGCCAGCAGTGACCTACCTCGGGATTTCCGGGCGGCCTAATCAATTCACCTACCGTCCAAGCACCGCCGTCTACGTCGCCGGCGCAATCTCGCACGTAGTAGAACCCAGGCTTCAAGTCGCCGGACGATTGATTTTGGCTCATGTATTTTCAGCCTTAGAAACATGGATTGAAATGACGCCATTGGAAGTTGAAGTCACCTTCCCTGCGAGTTCAGGAACATTGCCCCGCCTGATATGCTCCGCTTCCATTTCTTCCGCCGTGTCAAAAACCAGAACCTCGGGCCAGTAGGTGTAGCAGTACCACGGGCCGACCTTGATTTCTTTCTTGCTGTCGCTCATGGCCGCTCCTTAAAAGTTATGCGGGTCGCGGTAGTGGGTCATTATTAACGGGGCTAGACTTCGGGCCGGGCGCGGCGCACCGATTTCCATCCATTACGGAATGCTTGAGACCCAATGCGACTTAGACGGGCGGCGCGTTTGGGTTTCCGTCAGTGAGCGCTCTGGGCAGACCGGACAAAGTGACGATGGCGCTGAGCCATCAGAGGACTCGGATGCGATAGACCCGTTCGGGCCGGCGGCAAACCAAGGTTTTCGATTTCGTAAAGAAGCTGATTAGGCAGCGCAACCCGGTTGTTCATTACGCCATTCCGCCAAAAGTTCATCGAGGTACCTAAAGTCCCCCCGATGATAAGCTTTCAGCGATGTCTCTTCCATGGCTTTTTCTTGCCGCTCAACAAGCTTGTCCTCTCCGAAGATGACGTTAGCAGCGCACTCGCCAATCTCTTCGGGCTTGATGATGCCGTTGCTCTCCAAAAGCTTTTGTGCAACCAATCGCGTGATTTCAGCTTGAAATTCCGACTTATACCGTCGGATGCTTCGCATCACACGATATGGGATTTCAACGCGGGCATTGGTTTTCATTGGAAGCACCTAATTTGGCGTGGTGGGGTAGGGTACCCGCTTGCGCAGTGACCAGTCCAGTATTATCGACGACCGACTAACCACCTGTCCACAATTTACATTACGATTCTGCGACACGCTTGGGTCGAATGTAGTGCGAACGCTGTACCGCGCGACTTTGTGACAAAATACACGAAGTCGGTATTTTAGTAAACCCTCAATTTTCAGCGGATTATCCTTGACCACGGCGGTTTAAGGACAGGCTTCGGGTCGAATTTGTTCGCCCGTAGTGGACCATTGTCTACTAATGCCATCTAGCTGTTACATCTCCCCGTGCCTTCCTAATCTTGTTTGGTAAGCCTGTTCGCATGGATACAGCCACCGGAAAACCACCACCAAAAAACCGCCCCACCAGTCAGTCCACCAAGAAACAAAACGACACCACGCTGATTGTCGTTCTCACGGCGACTCCGATAATAATGCTTATCGGTTTCGGCATTCTTAAGCCGCTCGGTGCGTTCAATACCAACGACTGGACGGCTGCATTCAGTGGGCTGCTTCTGATTTCCACAACAGCGCAAGCTGTTTACGCAAAATGGCAGCGAGATGTGATGGAGTCGCAGCTTGAGCTTGCCAATGAGACCGTGGAGCAAACAAAAGTCGCGGCTCGCGCTGCACAAGTGAGCGCGGAAGCTGCGCAGGCCACTGTTGAGTACATGCGGCTGGAGCAACGCCCATGGCTGTCTGCTGGAATTGCCTCTATTGACCAGCCGTTTGTGGTGGGCGAACGGGTAAAATTCACCGTTCAAATGCGCAACGACGGGAACACGCCTGGGTGGATAGTTAAGACGAGAATCACGAACTACGTTGACCCGAAGGCTACGCGGATGGAGGATTTGATCGCTAATTTTGAAGCACAGTCGCTTGAATCGGTAGAGGAACTCGCCATACCGCCGAGAAGCGTCATTCCACTGCACGTAAAAGACACCTTTCACATTATGGATCAGCAATTGATTGACGATGTCACCCACGGCGGCCGCATACTTCACGTGTTTGGCAACATGGTTTACAGGGATATCTGGGGCGGAGAATACCCTCTCAAGTTTTGTTTCGTCTGGCAGCACGACACATCGCCACCCGGACTCTACATGGACTTCCGTTACACCGTCATCAAATAGCGAAGCTGCCAGCACAGCCAAAAAAAAAACGGCCCTTTTCATCACCAAACCCCCCAGCGTTTGGCCGCCTTTCGGCAGCAACACGATGCTCACACACGACCCAAAGGCACCAGTACGGCTCGTGACACGCAATGCCGTCTGGCGGTCGCAGTTCACCCACGGTCCAGCCGCCGGGCTCTCCTCGATCCGCGAACCGCACGTAGTAGAGCCCAGGCTTCCGGTGGTGGCACCTTCTCCCAGTGCTTGCAGTTCTTGCAGAGACGCTCGCTCATAAACTTCTCCCTTGGACGTGTATCTTAGCAGACCGCTGGCCGGACGTTAGTAGGGTCAGACGCTCGATTGTCCGGCTGCTCCACTGTGGCGTGGGGCGGGTGGTTAGGCTTTCTCAAATACAATTAGGTTTAACCACGACTCTGATACGTCGTCGCCCATGTAGTTCACTTTGTAGGCTCGCCCTGATTTCTCAAGCACGCCTTCGATGCGCTCTCGATTCCGGCAGTCGAGTAACTGGGTAAACCCGTCATCGGATTTCATCGCCTCATCGAACAATGCGAGCTGGTATCCGAGCACGAAACATTCCTGCGGCGTGCAGCCGTCGAGCTGGCCGTCGTCGATTCCAAATGATCGAATCAATCCGTACTTTGCCATCGTCTCGTCTCTCCTTGGTTTGTGTTACTCGGGGCTAGGGGGGCTAGGGGGCTCATTCGTCGTCGTTGTCGTCGTGTTGCAACTGGCCTTGCTCGCCGCACTCACAGAACCATTCGTCGGCCAGCGAAAACTCTATGATCTTCACGCCGCAATTCGGGCAGATAATGAAGTAACCGTTTTGCATGGTGTCACCTGTCTCTCTGTCTATTGGTGAGTAGGGGCCTTGTGAGTGGGCTGGGCTTCCAGCTTTGATCGATGCTCCCATTCGAGCAGACGTTCAATCTCTTTCTCTGCCGCTTCCTTGGTTCGGAATTTCGACGGGCTCCGACTGTCCCAGCTTTGCCACTTCTTACTCCAGAGCTTGCAACCGCGCTGGATGTACCACACTCTCGTCCGCGTGCCGTCGCCTTGCTCCAGGGAACTTTCTTTTGCGTAAGTGCTAGCCATTGCTCTGCTCCCCCGTTCCCTTGGCTGTTACCGGGGGCTGCGATGAAACGAAAGTCTCGAACTCCTCCAGAAACTCGTTGTGGAGGCAGACACACGAATCGTTGTCGTGGCCGCATTGCTGGCACGTACAGCACGAACCGTGGCCGGGCTGCTTGGTATCAACTCGCTCGCCAGTGACGTTGACTAGCGGGCCATAAGCATGAAGCAACTTGAATAGCTCGGCGCGATTCACTGTGATCGTGTCGGCCGCCTCCCCGCCTACCTCTGCTGCTGGGGGCACCGTTTCGGCCCAATTGACGACTAAGAAATCCTCCAAGGCTCGCTCGTCACTTTCGTATTCGTATCCGCGTTGTTTTCCGGCCGCACGCTGCCACGCAATGGCCTGCTCTTTCGTGACTGTAACCCAACACGTGCCGCCAGTTGCGTGAGGTTCGGCGAAGCGGTAATCGCCCCCGGCTGCTGGTGGTGCGGATGGCGACGGGACTTCGACGACGACCTGCCGCACATGGTCGCTGGGCTCGTATGCGAGCATCACGTCGCATATCGGTGGTGATGCGATAAAGTAATCCCCGCTCCGTAGCGGCCTTGGCTCGCCGTCTTTGCGCCACCACTTGCCGCCATTTTTGAACGGCTCGTCGGGCTCCTCGCTGGCTGCTGTGGCCTTGGGGGCGGTGGTGGCGTGCAGCTTTTCGTGCCAGCCTTTGGCTTCTTCAATGAACGAACGGAGTATCGTTAAGTCGCCGCCCACGGTTCCGCTCGTTCCGTTCCCGAACGTGATCAGGTTGGCAATGTCTCGCTGAATGTCGCGCAGCCCTTTGTCTGCCGTGCCTAGTTCGCCGCGCAGGATTTTATTGCTCTCCGCCATTGCATTGCTGCTATCGCGGATCTCCTTCATCCATTGCACGCTCAGCAGAATTCGCTCT
>ERZ869925.864-NODE-864-length-17270-cov-24.493814_pt1 | contig 17270 bp, 22 predicted proteins | sample MGYA00579311_ERZ869925 | MGnify/ENA primary metagenome ERZ869925 (study PRJEB32216, sample SAMN09231817) | wastewater metagenome | place: USA: Maryland | collected 2016-07-30 | study: EMG produced TPA metagenomics assembly of the PRJNA472060 data set (Reclaimed...
GGCGACGAAGTACGCCGGCTGCGAGGAGGAGCTGCGGGCCGGCAAGCCGCGGGTGTTGATCCATGGGTGACGGCCGACAAGCACCCTTGACACGGCGAAAATCCGTGAGAACATAGGGCTCGCGGCAGGGAGGACGGAATGGCAAAACGTAAGGCACTCAAGATGGTACAAATACTTGTCGCGCCGTTCGACGGCGCTGCTGGCATGACGTACAGCACACTAGGTTTGGATGCCGACGGGCACGTTTGGCGCTATGATCCGAAGTGCCGTGGTTGGGTGGCCTATGTGATGACGCCGGTGGATCCGGCGGTCTGCGATGGGCACCGACGATGAGTATTCGATACTACGACAGGCAAGGCAGGCCGATGGACCGGTACCCGACGGAGGACGACGTACAGCACAAGCGGGTCAATGAGACGACGTTGCCGAATGGCCTGTGGGTGTCGACGGTGTGGCTGGGCCTGGATCACCGGCATGATGACAGCGGCCCGCCGTTGATCTTCGAGTCGATGGTGTTTCGCAGTGAACGCGACTTGGATGAACTGACGCGCCGGCGGTATGCGACGGAGCTCGAGGCGGCCGTCGGCCATGAGGTGTTGTGTGAGCAATGGGCCAAAATTCCCAAAGAAGACGTGGAAGCCGGCGGTCCGTTTGAATGCGAAGCCGACGAGGCCGCACCGGGCACGTAAGCGCGAGTTGTTGGACGCCTTGCGCCAGCGGGCGATCCAAGAGTGCGAATCAATCCGCGACGAGGAAGAAGCGGCATGTTTTGAGCCGAATGCGGAAGATTGAGGCGGTTGTAACCAAGGGAGGAGACAGCACACATGGCAGAACAGCAGAGCACACAGGGCAATGACAGCACGGCGCCGGCACAGCCGAGCGCGCCAGCGCCGACCGGCTATGATGCCGGGCATACGTTGGTCTACGGCGACAGCGGGGCGGGCAAGTCGACGGCGGCGGCGACGTACCCGACGCCGCAGCTGGTCTGGATGTGGGATCCGCACGGCAAGGAAATGCCGTACAAGAAGCGGTGGTTGGCGGAGGGCGGGCGCGTCCACCTGCAGGATGACCGCTTCGGCACGCCGGTGGAGTACGTGCTGGACGCAGGCGGCACGCTGCAGTGCCAGATCGAGCACTTCATTGACACGGATCCGCGGAAGCCGGCGGCCTGCGAGCGGTTCTTGCAGCGGGTGGATGCCTTCCACGCGGAGATGCCCGACTGGCAGCAGGGTACGCTGATCCTGGACAGTATTACGTTCTATGAGATCGCGGCCCGCAAGTGGTCGCAGTATAAGCTCAATCCGTCGACCAAGGAGCCCCGGCAGTGGTTCGCCGCCAGCACCGACATGCTGGAGGAGATGTTGATGATTCGGTTCGGCAGCCTGGCCATGCGGGTGGTGGTCGTGGCGCACGTCGACGAAGACAAGGACGAGGTCAATGGTGAGATTGTGCGCAATCCCAGTGCGCCGGGGCGGCTGCGGAAGCGTAATCCGGCCGGCTACAGCGAGCTCTATCGCCAGCATGTGCTGCGGGACAGCAAGGGTGACCGGCAATACCTGTGGCAGACGCGGGCCGGTGGCGGCTGGAACTGTGCGACCCAGCTGGACACGCTGCCCGACCCCTGCCGGGCGACGTACGACGAAGTGGCGAAGGCGATCAGGGCGATGTTGTGAGGGCGCGATGGCGAAGGCGGCGTTTAAGGCGCGGCGGGTGGTGTTCGACGGGCAAACGGCCTGGGCCATCGTCTGGTACCACTGGTGTCGACTGCCGCTGCGCCGATGGGGCCGCATTCGCATGTGCTCGCGCTATGCCTTGCAGGTCCGCCGCGACGCGGAATTGTACGACGAGGTCAGCACACATCTGTACTGCCGGCACTGCGGGCTCGTCAGGTACGTCCACAAGACGATGTTGCCGACGATGTTCGAGGAGTCGGCGTTGACGATGAAGTTGTTGGAGGTGCGATAGTGCGAATAATGCGCGGGCGGGTGATCGAGGCGATGTGGGACGGCCGGCAGATTGAACATCGCGGCTGGTGGGTCGGCTTTCGCCACCGGTGCTGGCGCGGCCGCTATATCATCGAGTCGATCATGCGGGCGGTGTTCATCAATGAGCAGTCGGTGGCACAGCCGGTCATCCGCAGCCGGCGCAAGGTCTTCGCGACAGAGCCGTGCCGGCATTGCCGAATGTCGTTCGCACTGCCGGCCGACAACCCAGAAGGCCTGGCCATGCAGACGGAGGTCGACACACTGCGCCGCCTGGGCTTCCGTTCGACACAACAAGTAGGTAGTTCGCCGGATGCCTGGCCACAATGGGCTGTATCTGGCTTCCCGCAGGTAAACCGCGTAAGGTAAACGGTTCGCGCGGCCGGCGCTTCCGGCCAATTGACAACAGGGAGGACTGTGTATGAGTAAGCAAGTGCCATGGGATGTGATTCCAGAGAACAGCGGCATCGTGCTGCCGGAGCAGCTGTACAAGCTCGAGATCGACCAGATGGAGGAGACGACGAGCGGCGGCGGCAAGTACATGATCAAAGGCACCTTCAAGGTGCTCGAGCCGGAGGCCCAGAAGGGCCTGCTGTACTTCGAGAACTTCGTCATCGGGCAGGATGGTGACCTGAATGCCGATGACCCGAAGACGTGGGCCACTGCCGTCGGGGCCAAAATCTGGAAGCAGGTCATTGACAAGGCGGGCGTGCCGAAGTCGGGCGGCGTGGACTTGGTCTGCAGCCAGGCGAAGGGCCAGCAGGTGTTGGCCGAGATCGGCGTCGAGGTCGAGCAGAAGGAAGGGAAGTACAAGGGCACGGAGCGCAATCGCGCGCGCCGGTGGTACCGGGTCGGCGAACGGCCGGTCGGTGGCGCCAGCGGCGCGGCCGCTGCGGTTGCTGGCAGCAAGCCGGCGGGCAGTCCGCCGCCCTTCCGCCCCGGGCAAGTGTAGTCCGTCGGTCGTCGGTAGTACGACTTAACACTCTGGTGGGCGGCGGGGGTGGACAGCCTTCGCCGCCGACTATGATCGCCTGGGAGGGCACAATGGCACAGAACAGTCAAGACCCTAACATGATATTGGACCATGGGCGGTATAAGGGCACGGCGTTGAAAGACGTCCCGGACAGCTACGTCAAGTGGATGATCAACTACAGCGAAGGCGAGATGCAGTTCTGGCAGGCGGAGCAGATGCGGCGGAAGCTGATGGTCGGCCTGCAGGACGGCACGCCGCTGGTCGTCGAGATGACGCGGGCCGTGGCGAAGGTGCTGGAGGAGCACCCGCAGATGGCCGCGGACACCGATGTGAAACAATTTGTCGAGTGGGCCCGGCAGGCGGCGGCGCAGGCCGGTCAGCGCATGGAGGTGAAGGCGTGAGCACGTTAGACAACACAGAACGGTTTCCTTGGGCGCGGTATGACGGCAAACTGACGCAGATGCGGGCCATCTGCGTGGATCGCGACAGCAAAGGGCGCAATCACGACACGCCGATGCTCGAGCTGTACACGGTGGCCGACTTGGTCAGCGAGCTGAAGCACCGGCAGGCGCGGCTGGCCGGTGCGGACAAGTGTATCGCCGAGGCGATCGACCACGAGCACCATCGGGCGGCCATGAAGACGGCGGTGGAGGACGCGCTGGACATGGCGAACTATGCCGTGTTCCTGGCGGTGAAGTTGGAAGTGCTCTACGACGACTTTGCGAAAACCGAGGTGAAGGCATGACGGGTGCGCGGCTGGCCTCCGGGCCGCCGTCCGCGCGCATCGTCGTCGTCGTGGACAGTGCCCGGAAGTGGGATGTCATCAAGGAGGGCCTGCTGGTCGGACCAGCGGGCTCTCGTTTTGAGGAATGGTTGCAGGGGGTCGGGCTGCGCCGGCAGGACGTCTACATCACCACCCTGGTGACCGAGCGGGTGACGAAGGACAATCTGCGGACGAAGCCGAAGGCGGAGGTGGAGTATGCGGTCGGGCTGCTGCACCAGCGGTTGGCGGCCTTGCAGGACCCATGGGTGATTGTGCCGATGGACGAGGTGGCGCTGACAGCCCTGACGGGTAAGCGCAAGTTGTCGAAGTGGCGGGGCAGCATTCTGCAGTACACGGACAGCCGGGGCCGGGCCATCAAGGTGATCCCGACGTTGCACCCGCAGGAGACGTTTCGGGCGCCCGCACTGGAGCGCTGGTGCCGGTACGACTGGGCCCGCATTGCCGGCGACAGTCAGTTCCGGGAATTGCGGCTGCCCGAACGGGCGCTGCACATTCGGCCGACGCTGCGTGACGTCCAGCAGTTCGTCAAGGACTTGCCGACGTTCGAGGCGGTCAGCCTGGATATCGAGACGCCGCGCCAGATCGTCCTGAAAGAGAAGGTGCTCAAGTCGGGCAAGACGAAGGTGAGCAAGGCCTATGGCCCGAGCCGGATCACCTGCATTGCGTTTGCCCCGGCGGCCAACTGGGCCATCTGTGTGCCGACGACGCTGGACTATTGGGGTAACAAGGCGGACCTGGCGCTCGTTTGGCAGCACGTGCGCGACATCTGTGGCCACCGTGTGCCCAAAGTGCTGCAGAACGGCCTGTTCGATCGCTATCACCTCAAGCGTGAGCGCGACATCGACGTCGTGAACCATCTGTGGGACACCCTGTGTCTGAGCCATGCGTACGATAGCGCGAGCAAGCACAGTTTGGCCAAGTTGGCCAGTGTGTGGACCCGTGAGCCGTACTGGAAGGATGATGCGAAAGACCTGGATGACGACGATGGTGAATGTGACTTTGAGGACGTGAAGTCGATCGATGACTTTTGGCGGTATTGCGCCAAGGACAGCGCGGTGACGTACGAAATCAAGGACCGCATTGTGCCGGTGCTGGCCGCCGACGGCCTGCTGGCCAAGTACCATCAGCACTATCCGCCGTTGTTCGACCCGCTGTTGAAGATGATGTTGGATGGCGTACGGCAGGATCCGCACACGAAGGCCGCGCACCTGCAGCAGTTGGAGGTGGACCTGCGGGCCCACCGCGCCGGCCTGGATGCCGAGACGACGGCGAACGTCCGGTACAAGGACGGGACGCCGTATGGCAAGTCGATCATCGCCACCAAGGCGATCAGCAACAAGCTGCTGCAGGAGGTGCTGTACGACGTCCTGCGGCTGCCGAAGCGCGAGAAGACGCGCAAGGACACCGGGGAGAAGACGACGACGGCCGACAGCGTGGCCCTGCGCAGCCTGGCGTTGCGGCACAAGGCGACCTGCGGCCGACTGGTCGAGCTCATCCTGGCCTACCGTCGCACCGGCAAGATCAAGGACTTCATCAAGGAGGGGGTAGCCGATGCCGACCATCGTGTTCGCTGTCAGTATAAGTTCACCACGGAAACTCACCGCCTCGCGAGCAGCAAAAATCCGGGCCGAACTGGACAGAACCTGCAGAATGTTGATCGCTCCGTGCGTCGACACTACCTCAGTGACCCTGGAACCGTGTTTATCGAGCTCGACGCCAGCCAAGCCGAAGACCGCATCGTCAAAGTCCTCGCGTACCTCCTCACCCGCAATCCCGACCTCCTCTGGCGTGCGCAGGCGCAGCCGTGGGAAAACGATGAGCACAAACGCGCGGCCAGCGCGATCTTCAAAGTCGCGGTTGACGCCGTCACGAAAGCTCAGCGTACACTCGGTAAGACGTCGCGCCATGCTGGCAACTATGGCATGGGCGGGAAGACCCACAGCGAAAACCTCCTCAAGCAAGGCGTGGTCATCACGCCTGACGAAGCCCAGACGATGATCGATGCCATTATGGCCGCCGACCCGGAGATCGCGGAGTGGCAGCGGGCCACCCGTATTGCGGTGATGCGCGACCGGGCCATCACGAACGTCTGGGGCTGGTCGTTGTCGTTCAAGTACGACCGGTTGGATGACGCCGTGTATCGGCGGGCCTACGCCTACCGGCCGCAGTCGGACTGCGGCATCATGACGAACATCAATGGCATTGTGCCATTCTGGGCGTGGCTGCATGAGCAACGGCGGCGGACGCGGGCGGTCGCCTGGGCCATGACACGGCTGGCCCTGCAGGTCCACGACGCGATCATCGTCTGCTGCCCGCCGGAGACGGCGTACGACGTCGCAGCCTTCATCAAGCAGCACCTGGAAACGCCGCTGCCGTATGACGGCGGCAAGTGCCCGCTTGTGATCCCGGCGACGCTCAAGATCGGCACCAGCTGGGAGATGGCAAAGGAATACACGCAGTTTCCCAGTCGTGAGGAGTTGGAGGCCGAATGTCGCAGTCTGCTGGCGGGCCAACAGGCCTTGCTGGCGGGCGCCGCCGTGGGTTGACACCCGGCGGTTCCATGGTACAGTGAGGGCAGCTGGGCGCAGGGGGAAAGGAATCAGGGTAACCACGTATGACAACCGGAGGACACAATGGCAAGCGAACGCGCGCGATCGATGGTGCCCGCTTTGACGTTTGGGACAGCAAAAAGCCGACTGGAGGTGAAGGTCGGTCGTCGGGGCAAGATCTCGCTGAGTGGCAGTGGAGCCTTTACACCCGACGAATTGGCAGCGGTGGTCGAACAGGTGTCGACGTGGGTACGGCAACTGCAGCAGCAGACCGCACTCGATATGACGCCACCGCCGTCCGTGCCAACGTACCCGCCATTGCCGGGGGACAGTCCTATGGACCTCATTGGGTCGAACGACTTCCAAGGCGGACTGTCTGCCCGCGATGTAGCCGAGTCGGCAGCGCAGGGTTGATGGTGCGCGAGGTGGTCGTGGGCGAGTATCGGCTGATCTGGAATCGATGTGTGAATTGCGGCCACCGTGGCGCCGTCGCATTATTCCTGCTTGGGGGGCTGTTATGGCAAATGGCAAGTACGTTTTAGAGCGGCAACCAAAGCAGGTCGACGTTTACAGACACCCCGCGACCGCCTCGATGTACAAACACTTGAACGACATCAGTACCGCCCTCACCAACCTGCGCCGCACCAGCCAACAAAACCTATGACGTTCCTCGACCGGTACATCCATACGGCTGGGGTGACGTTTACACCTCCGGCCTTTCACCGGTGGGCCTGCCTGTCGTTGGTGGCGGCCGCACTGGCCGACCGCGTCTGGATCGAAAAGCTAAAAAAACACGTGTATCCGAATTTGTACGTCATGTTGGTCGGCCCGTCCGGCTGCGGCAAAGGCGAAGCCCTGGACATGATGATGAAGCTGGCGTCTGGTATACCGTCGCTAATGGAGCGCATTCTGCGCGGCGGGCTGACGAAGCAGCGCCTGTTGGACATTTTGGGCGGCAGGTCGACGAAACGCGAGAAGGGTGAGGCTGTCGTGTCTGAGGCGAAGGCCAACACAGCACCGTGGATCATTTACCCGGAGCTGTACAACAGCCTGGGCGCGGGTGGGCCGGTGGCCGAAGCCTTCATAGCCAACTTGACGGACTTGTACACGGGCAGCCCCGTGCCGATGACCGAAGGGACGCGGACGTGGGGCGACGTCGTCATTGAAAAGTACACGTTGAATTGGTGTTCAGGCACAACGGAGTCCTGGCTGAAGAAGTCACTGTCGCCGGAGGCCATCCTGTCGGGGTTCTTTGGCCGCACCGTGACGATCACCGGTACCTATCAGGACGAATGGATCGAGGCGGTGTTTCCGCAGAACTACAATGATCTGTGGCGACTGTTGACGGGCCAGCTCGAGCAGATCTGCCAGATGGCCGGCCCGATCGCCCTGTCGCCCGAGGCCCAGCATATCCGCGTGCAGTGGATGCGGTCGCGGGAAGTGCCGACCGACCCGTTCTTGCGCCCGATGTACCAGCGGGATGACGACTTGTTCTTGAAGCTGTGTATGGTGCTGGCGGCCTGTGATCTGTCGTACACCGTCACACGCGACCATGCGCTGCGGGCCCGCGACCTGGTCCGCGAGCGGTGGGCGCCTGGGGCCGCGCTGGTCCGCGTGGCCCAGAGCAAGCCGGAGTCAGACCAGCTGGAGACGATCGGCAGCTATATCAGGCAGGCAGGCCGGATGGACCACAGCACGCTGGTCCACAAGTGCTCGGGCCGGGGCATCATGGCCAAGACCGTCAACAGCGTGATCGACACGCTGACGCAGGGCGGACGTGTGACTATGGACGTCGTGGGCCGGAAACGGTGGTACCAATGGCAGGCGGGGCGGCCAATGGCGGCGGTTGATGTCCAGCCGGAGGTTGAACTGGCAGCGGCGGAGCCCCAGCCGGCGGACCTTCACCCTCAAACCAGCTAGCGGGCACTTCGTACACCGGCATCTTGTCAGCCTTGGCCAACGCCTTGATCCGCGCAGCGACTTTGATGGCTTCGCGAGCCGTCGGCGGCAGATTGTAGCCGATCGACAGCCAATGGGCGACTTGCGGTCGCATCAGCATCCAAGACAGCGCACCGGGGATGATCATCACCGCGGCGGCCCGCCCGGGCTGCATATTGCTGTACATCATCGACATGGCGACACTGCCCTGCCCGACGCGGATCAGGCCTTGGCTTTGTGCGCCGAAACTGCCACCTTGGGCACGCTCCATCGCGGTGGCGATGGCGCGCAGGTCGTTGGCGTGCTGTCGGCCCATCACCGACTCCAGCGTATCACCGTACTTGAACAGCACATTCGACAGCGTCTTGCCTGATGGATCTGCGCCGGCCTCGGTCACGAGGTGTTCGGTGAACAGGCGGCGGAACTCGGTGATGTCGGCCGGCCGGCCCAACATCTGCTTCAGGGCGTCCATGCGGACGGGGCGATTCTTGCCGAACAGGCTGGGCGCCAGCTGGTCTGGGCTGCCCTGCATGAGGCGGGCGATCGCTGGGTCTTCGAACTGCTGAATGCCGACGATACCGCGTGCCGGATCACCTTTGTACATACGATTGACGAGACGCCAGGCAGCCAGGGCCTGCGGGTTCAGCCGTTGCCCAGCGAGGTCCATCTGCTGGTCGACGACACGCGACAGGCTTTCACCGAGGGCGGACACCTGGCCCTGCACGGCAACGTCTGGATCACGGCGTTTCAGCGCGTCGCTGCGCAATCGGGCAGCGGCCTGAAAGGGTACAAAGTCAGGCTTGTTCAGGATGTCTTCGACGAATTTGGTTGTGCCAGGGTCTAGCAGGCCTTGCTCGTGCTCGAGCCAGCGGCCAATCGCCATTTGCTTGACCGGGCGCAGGTCGACGTACATGGGGTTTTGGGCGTTGAGGCGGTCGACCGTGGCATAGCCGGCGTCCATGCGGGCCTTGAAGGCTTCGAGCTCTTGCTGGTACCGGCCCTGGATCCGCTGACTGCGCTCAACCTGGGTGCCGCCCTGGCTGCCAAACTGATCTGGGTAAGTGCGCAGAGCGCGGATGGCCAGCTGTTCCGCCTGCTCTTTGCCCTTCGTGATCACACCGCCGCCCATCGTCGCCGCCAGAGATTTTTCGGCAATATTGAAGCCCGGGCTGTCGACCAGCGTGCTCGGCGGGATGGCCCTGGTGTCCGTCGGGCCCCGCTGCGCATCGAGGATCTCCTTGGTGCGGACGGCGTCGGGTGTCAGACGGCTGCGATAGGGTGCCAGCAGACCTTGGGTGGTGCGGACGGCCGCCTGGCCGGCGCCTTCGCCCAGGCCACCGGCCTGTGCCGCCTGCTCAGCCTTTTCGATGGCCTTCTGTGGACTGCCTGATGGGTCAAATGTCTCACTGGCCAGACTGCCGGCGGCACCACCGACGGCTGCTCCGCCGACTTTCGACATGAGACCGGTGAACCGGGCCAGCAGCGTCGGGAAGCGCGCAGCAGCGACCGGCACAGCCACCTCGGGAGCCAGCAGGGCGCCGCCTGTCATGGCCGCCAGCTCAAGGGCCAGCCGACCGGCCTCTCGCGGGTGTTCGCGGGCCCACTGGGCGCCGTGCTTGACCATGTCGACGCCGGCCGTGATGGCCTGCTCTGGATTGTCCATGAGCGTGCGCAGCGGCGAAGGCGGCTGTTGGCCCTGCAAAGCCTGGATAGCGTTCTGTGGTGGCTTGGGCGTGCCGGCTTTGTCCGTCAGCTGCATCGGTGGAGGCGGCGTCTGCGGCTCCGGCCGGTAGACCTGCTCGTTCGCCTGTTCGACGGCACTGTCTGGCAACGTGAACCCGCCACGGGCCTTTTCGACCTTCGGCACGTACGCCTGCGTCTCGGCGGGCAACGGCAGGCCGGCTTTGGCCGCTTTGGCGACACGGCCCGGCCCGGCGTTGTACGCCTCGAGGGCTTTCGCCCGATCACCGCCAAAGGCGTCCAATTGCTGCCGATAGTACTTCGCACCACCTTCGTAATTCTGCTCAGGGTCGTTTGGGTCCACGACGCCGAGGCCAGCGGCCGTGTCTGGCATCAACTGCATGGGCCCGATGGCGCCCTTCGGCGACCGTGCCTGTGGGTTGAAGTTCGATTCGGTTTTGGCAATGCCGTAGATGTCCTCCGGCGGTACCTGGTTTTCGAAGGCGACGCGGCGGATGATGTCCATCGGTGGGGCGAAGGACGTCGGGCTGGCCGGCGGCATGGCACCCATCGGCCCGGGTGTGGTCGGCGCTGGAACGGGCGGCGGCAGGGCCGGCCCGCCGGCCTGCTGCTGGCTCAGGGCTTCAAAGGCGTTCACTGTTGGATCTCCGCGAAGGGATTGATGCCTTGCTGGAGGAGCAGGAAGGGTGCGAGGGCCGGTTGGCCAGCCTTGTCTGCTCGGTCGGCTGCAGCTTGGATCTCCGCCATACGGGCCGGTCGGCCACGCATGTACGCGAGGTCGATGGCGTCATAGGGCACGCCACCGGTGACATCTTCAGGATTGACACCCGGGAACAACCGGCCCGCCGTCTGCTGGTAGGCCTGCTTGAGCTGGTCGACCGACTGCAGGCGGCTAACGTAGGCCTGGCGAACCGTGTTAATGAGGTCTTGCCGCTGCACCGGGGTCAACAACTGCGGTTCGTTGATCAGGTTGCTGAGGTACAGTTTGACCGACTCCGGCATGGTTCGCGAATTGACCTCGATCTGGCCGGATTCCGACGGCCGGACGACGCTGCCCGGGTCGAGGATCTTGGCCATCGCAGTGATGAAGCTGATGTCAGCCATGGCGTTCGGGTTGCCGCTGCGCAGTACCTGCTCGACCTGGCGATAGAAGTCCCGGGTGACGTTGAAGTCCTTGGTCTGCTGCATGAAGTCGCCACGCAGGCTGGCGACGTCGGACGGTTTTGCCTGCTGGTTTTCGAGGACTTTGCGGTCGTAGACGGTTTTGGCGTCCTTCGCCTCCGGGCTGTCGGCGCCATATTGCTGTGCCACGCGGTCGAGGCCTTGGCGTTGGAACATCGCGTTGCCGACGTCCTTGCCCAGGCCGGCCGTGTCAGCCTCCGCTTGCGCCGACTGCAGCTGCGGGTCGCCGGCCGCCATACCGCGGCCTTGCTGAAGCATGCGGACGTCTTCACCGGCTTTGCCCTGTGCCGTTTCCATGGGCATGCGGCTGCTGCCCGTGAGGGCTGGCTGGAGAGCCTGCTCAGCACTGCGGTCGCCACGCCGCCGTGCCACCTCAAGGTCGAAGGCGAGCTTGCCGGCCGGCGACTGCGGATTGAACTGGTTCGTCTGCGACAGCATTTCGCGGGTGTTCGTCAGCTCGTTGATACGGCGGCCCAGCAGCGGATGTGGATTGGCCTGCATCTGCTGCTGCAGGACGGCGAGCTGCTGATCGATCGCCTGGATGGCCTTGTCGGCCTCCAGGACTTTGGACTGTTCGAATGGCTTATCCAGGCCGAGGGCGATGCGTTCGTCAGGTGATTGCGGCTGGCCGCTGCGGATCGCTGCCAGCCGTTGCTCGAGTTCGCTCGGCTTGGGCTGTGCATGCGGCTTGATGCCCATGGTGACGTCGCCCTTGCTGTCCATGGCCATGTCGGGCAGGTAGGTAAAGCCGGGTGCGCTGGAGCCGCCGGAGGCTGGCAAGCCTGGCGTTGTTTGGCCGCCTTGGGCACTGGCCGGCGCGGCGCTGCCGGGTGCCGCATCGACGGGTGCTGGCGGTGGCCCATTGAACCCCGGAATCTGCCCTTCGACAAAGGACTGCAGCTTGGCCTGACGTTGAGCTGTCGGCAACATCGCCTCGGTGTACGGCGCGGCCCATGGATACTGCTGGCCCAACCACTGTAACGCCTGCGGTGACAGCTTGCCGGACATAATCAAGTCGTGGATCATCTTTTGCTGCTGCTGCTGCTGGAGCTGCTCCGGCTTGGGCATCAGCTGGGCACGGTGAGCCAGCGACAGGCCCTGCAGCACGGTCTGTGGGTTGCCGTGCGTAGCATAGCCGGAGGCGGCACCGGCTAGACCGGCGGCGAGCGGCAGGGCCCAGTCGCTGAAGCCGCCGCCCTGTGGGCTTTGGCCTGCGTTGGGGCCTGCGTCGAGCGCCGGACCAGCGGTGAGCGTCGGTAAGCCGGGCATGCCGGGCAGTGGGGGCATCGTCGCCATGGCTTGCAGGCCGCCGGGGGCGTCAGGCGGTGCGGTGTAGGGCGTCGGGCCCAGGCCGAAGGCGGTGAACTGTGCCATGGCATTGGGCACGGTCACCCATGGTGGGTTCAGGGCGTCGTCGTTGGGGTCCATCGGAATGTCACCGAACAGATATTGTCCTTGCACTAGCCGCGACCTCCAAAGCCGCTCTTGCCGGACTTGCGATTGGTGGCCAAGCCGAGGGCGGCCTGGCTGGCCGTCGGGGTGCTGGCCGGCGCAGGGTTGACGGGGCCCATGGGGCTGATGGGCGCCGGCGGGGCCGGTCGCTTGAACATCGTGCCGACGGAGCCGCCGAGCGTGGCCGCCAGGTAGGCCGCCATCATCTTGTCCTGTGGCGTCCAGGGCGTGCCGTTGGCCGGCAGGCCGCCGGGCGACGGCGTACCGCCGACACCGCCGGGGCCGAGCTGACTGCTGTCGGCCATTACGCCGGCGCCGTTCATGTCGAAGCCCATGCCGCCAGGATTGGCGGCCAGCACATTGCTGGTGTCGGATAGCGAGGGCGGCGGTATGCCTGGGCCCATGCCTTCGGCATCGCCAGGCGTCGGCATGGGCGGCATCGCCATTGGAGGCGGCAGTGGAAACCCGCTGGATTCACGTTGCAGGTCTTCAGGTGGCTGTTGGGTCGTCGGCATGCGCGGCGGATCGCCGGGCTTACGCTGTGTCTTTGGGCTATACATGGGCTACACACCTCCGCCGAATTGCGGCCTCGGCCGCTGCATCATCTGTTGCTGGAGCTGTTGCGCGGTGGCGCCGGCGGTCGGCGGTTTGGCTGCCTGCATGCCGGTTGGCGGAGGACCGACCGGTGGAGGCGGCGCGCCGCCCATGAGACCGCCCATGGCGCCGCCGGCCATGCCGCCGGCACCCATCATGGCTGGAATCATGCTGGCACCGCCGGTGAACGGCGCGAGCGCAGCGCCACCGGCCATCCCGACGAGTGGCATCAGCTTGCTGAAGTCCATAGGGCCTCCTACTTAGACGATTGTGAGGTAGTCGTGGTGACGGGGCTGAAGCCGCCGAGCATGCCGGTGCCGCTGGCTTCGCCCAAGCCTTGCAGGCGCAGGAATTCATTCCGGCTGGCATCGGATACATTCTGTGTTGTGTCCTGCTGGAGTTGGCCGGCAGCAGCCAGATTGCCGATGCCTTGCTGCTGGCCCGTGTACTGCAGTTGGGTCGCCGGGGCGTTGATGTTCGCCGCTGTGCCCAACAACGTCTGGCCGGCATTGTTCATCGCCTGCATCTGGCGATTGTAGTCCTGGTTGTAGATGTTGGCGGCCAGGTTGGCCGCCGACTGGTCCAGGCCGGTCTGGCCCTGGTTGAGCTGCACGGCCTGCAGTTGGTTCGACATAGCCGACTGAATGAGGGGTGTCAGGGCTTGGCTCAGGCCCATCGAGGCGGATTGCGCCACGGCAGGCGATTGCCCGAGCCCTGCGAGTTGCATCTGGTTTTGGATGACTGGCAGCTGTGCCATATTGAAGGCGTCGACGCCGGCTTGCAGCGCTGGCGACTGGCCAGGGCTGCCTTGCATATATTGCTGCAGTGTCCAATCTGGAATCGCTTGTGGAATCGCCATGCGTTACCCTTGCTGCAGACTGGCCTGCAAGCGTGCCATTTGATCTTGAAGGGGCGAGGACCAGGCGTTGTTGTCGCGAACGAAGGGCGAGGCGCTGGTATACAGTCCTGGAGCAGCTTGACCGACAAGACTGGGGCTGACCGGCGGCATGTTGAACAGCTGGGCCTGCGGGGCACCCGGGATCTGGTCGGCTAGGTCGGCGCCGGTGTTCATGGGCGATTGGCCGGCGCCGCCAGCAAAACCGAGCTTACCCATGATCTGCGACATCATCGGATTGGCGCGCGCCATGTCGAATTGGTTCGCCGCGATCATGGCCAGCGGGTTCTGCATGCGCATGAGGCTGTCGAGGCCGGAGGGTGCCTGCATGCCGGCAACGGCGGCCTGCATAGCCGACTGTTGCAGCGGGGCGATGCCGGCGACGGCGGCCGGATTCCAATTGGTAAAGAGTCCCATCGGGAGCTGGTTTTGAACGGTGCGCACAGCGTCGTTCGCACCGCTAAAGGCTCCTTGGGTGACAGGATTCGGTCCTGCGGTACTGCTGGTTTGTCCACCACCTCCGGCCATAGTTGTTACCTCACAGGGCGTCGATAGATGGTTCGGTGCAAGTCGAAGCCGGCTCGACGTGTCCAGACTTCGGTGTCGCGGGTCGTCATAAACAGCGTTTCGGTGACTTTGTTGGCGGCAGGCAGCACGGTGTTCGCCTGCGCGATCCAGTCTTCCATCTCGAGCAAGAACCGGTCGACGAAGGCTTGCGGCGTCCGTCGATCCATCTCACACTGCATGACCCAGGCGACGGTCGCGCCGTTGAACGGCTCAATCGTCGTCACGATGTGACCAATGAGACGGTGTGAAGGCCCGTCGGGCGACTCGCAGGCGCTGGCGTCTGGCAAGGCTCCCCAGATACCGCACAGCGGAGAGTTCGTCGCAAACAGCGTCCATAGGCTGTTGATCAGGCCGTCCGGCTTGGCACCATAGCGCAGGCTGAAAGCGCGGATGCGCGTGACGACGAGTGGCCATAGCTCTGCGTGATCGTCCCTAGTGATTCGTACGAGTGTGCTCACGGCTCAGTATAGCGAACTTTACACGACAAACCAAGCAGTCCCGTTGCTGGCAATGTGGACGGTGTCCCATTGGCTGGCCAGCACGAGGGTGCCGGCTCCGTCGATCGTGTTGGCCCCGGTGGCATCGAGGGTGACGGCGTTCGCACTGGCGTCGATTTTCTTGACGATCCATTGGCGGTCGGTGTAGTCGGCTGCGGCTGGCACTGCCACGGTGCAGGCGGCGGACGTGGCGTCGACCAGCAGGACAGAGTCCAGGCGGGTGAGGGTGTAGGTGCTGGCTGACGTGGTCACAATGCGGCCAGACAGGCTGCTGACCGGCGACCACACGTCGTTGTGGGCCACGTAAGTAATGCCGACGTCGGTACTGGTATAGAAACTGCCGTTCAGCAGGTCGTGGTCGACGCGGTTGGCCCGGACGTCCGTGATCGACACGGCGTTGAGCGTATAGATGATGGTTTCGAAGGCACGTTGCAGGCGGCGGATCAAGTCGTCGGCCCAGCGACCGAAAGCGCTCGTCGTGTCGGCCGGCCGTGGCAGATCGACGTGGCTGGCCAGCTTGGGCGTCGCCTGGACGTTGATCGTCTCCGGGGCCACGCTGGCCTTAACCCAATAGCGGCGGCCAAAGTACCGCGGGGCAAAGTAGCGGCGTGCGAACATCGGCCGTCCTTACGTCAGGTCGTAGGTGATGGCGCTGCGATTGCCGTCGGCATCGACCGTCGCCGTGATGCGGTCCTTGCTATCGGCAACGGCGTTGCGGATGACCACCGTCGCGGTCGCGGCGCCAGACAGCTTAGCTGCGTCGGCGGCGGCAATCAGGCGCAGGGCTTGGCGCAGCGTCAGGCCGGTTTCGATGGCGTTCGCGCGGTCCAGCAGGGCATCGGCAATTTCGTTGGCCGCATCGGTCGCCAGTTCGCTAGCTCCGATGGCATCGGCGGCAATGGCGGCTGCGTCGATGGCGCCGGCCGCGTGCGCCGCGGCGGTGATCACACCGGCGGCCATGGCGCCCACGCTGGCGTCGAACCGGCCGCCGACCAGGTTGGGTGCCGTAGTGCCGTTGACCTGGGTGACACTGACGTCCAGGACATCGGTGCTGAAGAGGCTGTCGTAGACGTTCGCCGTGACGACCATGAAGTCTTCCCAGACGGGCAGAGCGCCGGATTCGAACACGGCCAGCCGGAGGAGGCCCAGGGTGCCTGTGTCGGTCGCGTCCAGCGTGACCTCATAAAAGCCGTTCTCCTCGTGGGACAACGTCTGTGCAGCGTTCTTCTGTGCCCAGTTGGCGCCGTTTTTCTTCAGGCGGATGTCCGGCTGGGTGATCGTCAGGGCCGTCTCGGCGGTGCGACCGTCCGTCTCATCGAGGAATGGGCCTATCGGAACATCAACCGACGTACTCTGCTTCAAATACCTCATGCGGCTCTCCTTCGGCGATAGTAGGCTTGATGTGGCACGATGCTGGTCGCGGGTGCGCCGACCGTCGGCTTGATCGGCACGGCGACGATGGCCCACGTCTGGCTGCTGCTGTTGGACCACGACATGGTCGTACTGGCGGCGCCGACCTCCGTACTGCCGGCATACTTGATAAAGCCGGTGGTGGTGATGGCGTTCCAGCGCTGTGTTTGGCCGGCGCCAACCGACAACGTCCCGCCGTGGATGATGACGAGGCCGTCGTCGACGAGTTCGTCGGCGGCGCTGCTCACCGTGACTGTCGGGGTCGTGTCCGTGCCGGTGGCTGTCACGGCCGTACCAAAGGGTACAGTTTGATGGACATCGTTGTACGAGATGGCACCGGCACCGAAATCGAAGACGTTACCCGACACCGTGACGACAATGTTGTACGTACCGACGTCAGGCGCAATCAGGTAATACGCAGTGATCCAGTATTGGCCATTCGTGGTCGCGCCGCCGGGCACCGCCGTCAGGGCCACGCCATTGTAGGTAATGTCGGTCACCGAGTCGCTGCTGTCGTAGTGCGACGTGGTGACGCGGAGCAGGCGGTCAGCGCCGCTGCAAGTATGGGCCCAGGTGAACGGGCCGACGCCGGTGCTGGCGGAGAAACTGCTGACGCTATCGACGGTGGGCATTGCTACTCCTACGTACTTATACCATACCGATAGGCCAACCCATCAAGGCGGCGCCGCGATGGCGCATCGTGCTCCGGGCGGCCTGCCCGCTGTGCTTAACTTTCCAGAACTGCC
>ERZ869925.865-NODE-865-length-17268-cov-13.968570_pt1 | contig 17268 bp, 24 predicted proteins | sample MGYA00579311_ERZ869925 | MGnify/ENA primary metagenome ERZ869925 (study PRJEB32216, sample SAMN09231817) | wastewater metagenome | place: USA: Maryland | collected 2016-07-30 | study: EMG produced TPA metagenomics assembly of the PRJNA472060 data set (Reclaimed...
CATTATTCCTAATGGGCAGTGGACTGGTCTATCTCATGCGCTGGCTGAGGGAAGACAGGAAGGCCACTGACGCAGCCCACGCAGGCATTCGCACAGAGTTCTTAGCAGCGCTGAAAGACCAGCGAATTGAACACCGAGCATCACTCAAGGAAGTGACGACTGACTTTCGAGATGCCATCAACGACCATGGTAAACGCATTGACCAGTTGTCGGCGAAGATTGACGGAATTGATGAGCATGTGCAAGAGTTGCGGATTATTCGGAAAGAGGTGCATGTTTAGCCATGAAACTAGCCTACACCATCTTCGCCCTGCTCATTCCTACTCTTGAAGCAGCCACCATCTTCCCCATCTGCAAAGAAGAAGCCGCTGCTAACTGCATGTTCAACCGAAGCTATGCGTGTCACCTTCAGCAGGTTGCCGAGCTGTACCCGAGCAGTGAAGCGGTACGAGTGACAATTCAGGAGAACGACCGGCTGTACAAGGTGTGGGATTATCTCAGGGACGCCAAGACCGAGATGTACAGCGAAGAGTTGCGACGAATAGCATTGTTTAAGCTACGGGGGACTATTGGCGTAGAAGCATTCGACCGTGGTGAAATGCCTGATGCTGTCCCGCTGTGGCGGTTTGCTTATGCGAGGTGAGCGATGAAGTGGATCTACCGAATCGCTGTTGTGTTGGCACTGGTTGCGATTGCCGTGAGTGTGGCGTTTGTTGCCTACGAACTAAACCGAATCAATAACTTCATCGACGCGATACGCAGCGAGATTCCTATGTCGCTGCTGGGGAACTGAGAAGTGAACGAAGAGTGGCGTGACATACCTGGGTGGGAAGGCTACTACCAAGTGAGCAACTTGGGGCAGGTGCGATCCCTACACACCTCCCCGCCAACAATCATGACTCCATCAAAGCACAGGGACGGATATGGCAAACTTAACCTGAGACGCGCGAAGACTTACCACCCTCACACGCTGGTTGCTCTTGCCTTCCTGGGGCCGCGCCCAGGCGGTGCAATCATTGACCACAAGGATCAAGACCACACGAACCATAAGGCTGACAACCTTCGCTACATCAGTGCGACGGAAAGTAACCAGAACAGAAAGCCTTATCGAAAATCAAGGCAGCACTCTGGCGTTGACTGCGTACATATGCATGGGTTGGGCGGTTACTATGCACGCACGACGAATCGTAGTGTTCGGCGAAGATTAGGACGGTATGGCACTATCGAAGAAGCTCGTAAGGTAGTCGATTACTTCCGGGACATTGTCAAGAGCGTTCGTAAAGCCAAGCGATTGCGAGAGCCAGATAAGATTCGAGTGGCTGACATCATTTACACGAAACAGGTGGGCACAGATCGTGATGTAAGGCTACTGGTGAAAGTTGCTAATGTAGTTCCGGAAGCCGCTGCCATTCATCAGGAAATCATTCGGCGGGAAACTGCCGCCATCAGGGAATCGAAGCAGTATCCCCCATCACAAGGAAGACATCACACTAAGGAGGGCATGTGAATCTCAAGTGCCCTCACTGTGGGTGGAAGTATCCGCTAACTGGTGGGCTAGTACCACTACATGGTTTTCCTCTTGAAGGCGACTTGTGCCCAGGATCAAGGCAAGTGCCAAGAGAAATCAAGGATCGCCGAAAGCTCAGGAAAGACCTGCCTGTTGATCAACAGTACAAGCAATCCAAACTACAGGACGCCTAGCATGACCCGTCGTTTCCATGCAATCTTGAAAGAGATGGGCGACCTACATGACAGGAAGCAAGCCGACTATGGGCAGAAGGGCGATCCTTTCGCCAACGTCAGGTCAAGCAGTAACTGGGGCGTTGCTCCGTGGATAGGTGCAATGATTCGACTGAATGACAAGATTCAACGTCTTCAGTCTTTCGCACAAAACGGAACGCTTGCCAATGAAGGCGTTGAAGATTCGCTGATCGACCTTGCAAACTACGCGGTGATTGCATTGGTTCTATTCCGTGAGACAACAGAAGGAAAAACTACATGACCCGTTTCGCACTACTCCTACTCCTGCTGATGCCGTTGGTGGCACGCGGACAGGACGTTTCGCCTGTCCGAAAGAAGCCCACTGCTGAGGCAGTGAAGACGGCCAAGGAAATCGTAGACGCATCGAAGGCAGCACCTATCACGATGCCCTACGGTGGCTATGCGTTAGTGCCGATGGAGATCCCCGCCGACGCCTACATTGTGCCAGGTAGCAACGACTGCTTGGATCAAGAGATCATTCCCAAGGGCAAAGCGTACAAGGGCTGGCTGGTGTCGAAAGATTCGCCAACTGTTTGGGAATACAAGACGATCCCTGCTGATGATAAGTACGACCGCATCCGTGTGAGCGGTATAGCCAACGGCACAGCGACGATTATCTGGCACGCTATTGTTGATGGCAAGTCAGTGGTGATTGATGCCAAAGTATTCGTTGTCGGCAAGCCACAGCCTAAGCCTGACGATCCACCTGTCATTATTCCCGATGACCCACTCACGCAGAAGCTAAGAGTAGCAGCAAACGCCGACTACCTTGCGGGCAAATCGGACAAGAAGATTCTGCTACCACTTGCTGGCATTTACGAAGGTGCTGCTAGTGGCGTGTTCCCGGCGTCTGTTGTGACCGTGGGCGACCTCGACAACCTGCTCTATCAAGCCCGCCTTGCTGCCAAACTGCCTGAGCCTGAGGCTGCATATCCGACGCTGCGAAAGGCTATTCAGCAGGAGATATACGCCAAATTGGGCATTGACTTGAACAGTGGCAGCAAGGTGCTGACGGAAGACACGAAGCGACTGGTCAAGGTAGCGTTTGGGCAGATAGCTGATTCACTTGAGGTGCTTTCTAAGTGATTGACGACAAGCAGAAACGAAAGCTGATAGCACTTGCAGACCGACTCATTCTGATGAGTCGCGGCCTGACCTCAGAACAAACCGCAGACGCCTTGGCCTTGTCCGAAGAGTTTGCGCCACTGGCAGAGTTTGTCATCGAATCACTGAAGGATAAGCCATGAGTTTCATACCTGCATTCGGACGTATTGAAGATCGTGCATCAACAGAAGCGTTCTTCGCCACTCAACCCAACATCATGCAAGCTGCTGCGGGCATCTTCGCTGCTGATGACGATGCCGACGTTGACCTGTGCGACATGTACAAGGAAGTCACTGGGCAGGAGTTTGACGACACTGACCAGAATCCTAACGGCACCTGCGTAGGTCATGGCACTGCCAAGGCTGCTACGCTGTCTGTCGCTGGCATGGTCAAGGCTGGTGAAATCTCTTGGCCTGGTGCTGATGTTGCAATCGAGCCTGTCTATGGCGGCATGAGAAACGAGATAGGTGCTAAGGAGCATGGCAGCAATCTCAACCGTGGTGGCGATGGCGGCGTGGGCACATGGGCTATCGAGTGGTTGATTAAGTATGGCTTCCTGTTCATGCAACGCTACGGCTCTATCGACTTCACCACCTATGACAAGCAACGAGTGCTTCAGTATGGCCGGAATGGTGTGCCTGATGAACTGGAGCCAGTGGCCAAAGAACATCTGCTGAAGTCTGCACCACAGGTGACGGATGAGCAACAGGCTTGGATGCTGGTAGGCCAACGCTACCCGCTGGTGCATTGCAGCAACCAAGGCTTCTCCATGCGGCGCAACAGCGACGGCACCTGTGATGCCAACGACCAGTGGGCACATTGTGCAATCTTCGATGGGCGGTTCACGTTGCCCAATGGATCCAAGGTGTTGCGATACGGCAACAGTTGGAACGGTAGTCGCAGTCGTGGTGGCTACCTTGGTTCGCCTATCACTGTGCCGGGTAAGTATGGCCAGATTAAGTTGAGTGGTTGCCAATTCTTGGTGCCGCTGAACATCGCTGGCAGAATCATTCGTGATGGCAGGGAGACGTTTGCCCCTGCTGGGCCACTTGGGTTTACCAAGAGGCGTGAATTGTTCCTTGTTTAGCCCGATATTGGAATCCCAATATCGGAACTTGTCTCTGGAGAATCGACCGATGACTGACGCTCTTCAAATCTCTGGCGGCTTGCTCTCAGGCTTGCTGGCTGTGAAGTTCGACCAAACCAAGATCGTGTGGGACAAGGTTGACGTGGGCATCGCATCCACGCTTGACGGCCTTGAACCTGCTGTCATCACCACCGGCAACTATGACCTGATGGTGTTCACGGCTATCAAGCAGGCGATCCATGACCAACTGGCCAAGCTCAAAGCACCTGCAAACGGCAACCTCGTTGTTGGTGCTACTCAGTTCAAGTGGCGACGAAGCCGTGAGGAAGTGGAAAAGATTGTGGTCAGCAATGGGATGCAAGTCTCTGACTTCGCCCCATGGGTGTTGCTAGTTGCCCAGTACATCCCGATGCTTATCGACCTCATCAAGTACCTCAAGGATTGGCTGAGCAACAACAAGCCAGTTCTGCCTGCGTAACCCACGAGAGGAGGTGATTCTATCTCGGCATAAAGCCGGTCTGCATCCCATCTCATTTCTCTAGGAGGAATCGTGCTAAAGACATTTGCTTACCACAAGCCATCGCAAGAAGGGCTAGACAAAATCACCCAGTTGCGAGAGGCATTCTCCAAATTGCACACCACTATTAGCGAACTATGCCCGCAGTCCCGCGAGCGGTCCATTGCCTGTACTGACCTCGAACAGTCAGCAATGTGGGCAATCAAAGCTGTGGTGTGCAACGACCCAAAATCCGAACTCACTACCTAGGAGGTATCTCGCATGAAGTTCGTTCTGTCCCTCATCTGCCTGCTCATGCTCTGCCTGATTGCCGACGCTGGCGACCGCAAAGGCAAAGGCCACGGTGCCTACGCCTACGCTTGTGCGTGTGCCAACTGCCCGGCCAATGAGCCATCCCAACCAGCAGCCCCCACGAAGCCCACGGACATTCCCACCGCTGGCAACTGTGCTAACGGCACTTGCACTACGGGCACTTGCTCTAGTGGTTCCTGCTCGACTGGCAGTTGTGCTAGTGGCGGGTGTAGCTCGGGGAGTTGTGGTGCGCCCATGAGGTTTAGCCGACGAGGTCGATAATCAATCCTTTGGAAGTCAGCAATCCCGCTGGCTTCTTTTCTCTTGCCAGGATAGACCTATGCTTCGTTCCATCCTCATCGCCCTGCTACTCCCCGCCTTTGCCCATGCCCAGCACACATGGCAAACTGTAGCAGCGCCGACGAAGCCGCTAGTCTCTGGCTTTTCTGTTAATCAAAGCTCGCTAAGCAATCACACATGGCGATACCCGTTCGACCAGCCGACGCCAGCCGGGACGTACGAAGTATCAAATGCCATTATCGACAAATCGCAGAACGTCGGCGCGTGGTCACAGCCTAAGACGCTGGTTGTGCAATCGGGCTGGTTTCTCTACGGTGCCCCTTGGAATCAGCCAGTAACAAGCGATGAGGCTGGCATTGCATGGAAGGTGAAAGTAGTCAGTGCCACGCAGTTTGAATACACACCTTACGCCCCGGGCAGCGAACACTACTTTTTCACCGGGTGGGGCGGGCAGTATCTACCGAACGCTGTGGCACCCTATTCCGGCACTGTCCCGAAGTTGCAATTACTTGACGGCGGAAAGTACAGCCTCGCCCACTTTCAGACAGGCGGCAGGCATACCACTGTTGCACCTCCGCCTATCTGCGTAGCCAGCAATCTGCCTCTTGTGCCGATGGAGATTGCCTATTGTCGTGTGACCGAAACAGGCGAGACGGCACTAAGCCCGTCGTTCGTCTTCTCGCCACCAGTTGCGTTACCCGGGTGGACGCTGGCTGAAACGTGTCGGCTAGGCTTCGGAATCCAAGAGCAGCACCCGCAAGGCACGCTTGGCTACCACGTCTACATCAAGCCGACTGGTGGAACGTGGCAACGTATCCCCGCGCCTCATTGCTACGGTGATCCTGCTACCGTGGACGATTGGCTGTGGCAGTGGCACGATCGGCAACCGACTATCACCCGGCTGGCTACTGCCAAGATTGGGCACGCTGCATGTGCCAACCCACAAAGCCGACTCAACACCCTGCAATGCAAACTGAAAGCCACCACAGGTAACGTCCTGGTAGCTGCCAACGCTAACCTTGTGGCCCACTGCCCAGTGATTGACGAATGGAGAAGCAACCCGGTAGCCACATTTGGCCGACGCATCGCAGCCAGTGACGGTGGCAAGTGGACTATCACTCAGCAGCAGAGTCAGAGCGGCCACAAGTATTGGCCGGTGGTAGCTGTGGAGAACAGCTATAGCCAATGGCAAGGCGTGGAAGTGCAAGCGAATGGCGGAAGTGCTGCGCTGACGTTCGCTGACTTCTCTGGCGGGCAGGCATTCGGCAATCGTTTCATCGACTGCAATTTCTACACTCAGCCATCGACCACAGGTATCGTCTGCGGCATCCTGGTAGATGCCAAATCAACAGGGCAGTATGGTAGTCACGTTGCCAGCGAGACGAAATACTACAACGTTAAAGCGAATGGCGATGTGCCGGTGTGGATCGGCGGTCAACAGGCGGCAAACATACGATTTAACGAGACGAATATCACTTGCACCGGAGCAGGCCGACGTTGTTCAGCTGTGTATCTTGAGTGCCCTTCGCAAGTAGTTTTCACCAACGGCTTCAATGTTGATGCTCAGTATGCCGGGACAGTCTTTCGAGCGTCGGCATACAACGCCAAGCTCTTAGCCGATGGTATCTGGGTTGACCAAGGCTTCTCTTGCCTGCTCGAATCATGCGGAGTGGCTTTCGATGTACAGCTAAACCGTGGCAAAATAAACCTGCGTGGTACTAGGCCATTGCTCGCAAGGTACATCGACCAGCACTACAACAGCCGACTCATTTTCACCGACATTGACACACAGCCAGACCCAGGCACAACGGGCGTAGACGTGGTCAATGGGTTGTACAACCAAGTGGAATTGCGATTCACCGACACAGCCTTGGCTGACTTCACCACGCTACGCGAGCCAACGTACGCCCAGGCAGTGACCGATAACCCGACACCGTGGATACCTGTTATCGACTTCCCTGTACTAGGGCTGCGTATTGTCGTCCCCACCACGCCAGGATTCATCGGGCCTGCGGTAGAACAGTCTATCGTGTTCAACTCGATGACAGGACGACAGAATGTACGGCGTGCTAACTGGAGGGAGTAGCCATGCTCAACACTGTTTCGATAAAACCCATCCTGCTCACAGACGCTGATAATGCCGTCGATACAACGATGACGATGGACGCTGCTAATGCGGTGCTGGTGAGTGCGTTGGCAGCGGTAGAAGGCGATGAGCCGGTGTACATCCTTGGCGACATGGCAGCGGTGGGAGAAGCGTTCAAGAGGTAGCAATAGTGACACTCTGCACCCAATGCAATAGCCCCACTGCTGGCGACGTAACAGGCACGCTCTACTGTGTGGTATGCGGGGCAACACAGCCCAAGCCTCAAGAGGCCAAGTAGCCGATGACGCCATTTCTCACCCGCGACGAAGAGCGTGAACTAGTCCAAGCTGGTCAAGCAGGTTGCCACGAGTCACGCAATCGGGTCATCATGAATTTCTACCCGATGCTACGCAATGCCGTGCATCAGCGTGTCAGGAATGAAGACGAATGGCAGGATGTCATCAACTACGCTATCAGCATTCTGGCTGACCGATTTCACAAGTTCAGCTTAGCCTACGGGACCCGCTACAGCACCTACGCGATGCACTGGGTCAACCAGGCTATCAGCCGATACCTCGAACTCAACCACCTGATTCACATCCCTGCATATCTCAGCAAGCCAGAATCGCAAGACTTCAAAAACTCTCGAGAAGAGTTTCGCCTGATGGCGAACCGAGCCAAGAGTGTTAATCGAATCGAGCCACCCAACGAAACCGATACCCCTTGCTTCCAATCGCAGATGACCAGCCGCGAAGGCGACCCCTCGGACCGTGCGACGTACTTGGATGATCTCCTGCAGGCTAACACGCTGCTTGACCAGATTGACCCACGGGGTAAAGCGGTGTTGGTGGCACGCGCTCACGGTAGGACGTTCAAGCAGATTGCCAAGGAGCATGGGGTCACGAAGCAGCGGATTCAGCAGCTGGAGTTGCAGGCGTTGGCGAAGATTCGGGAGAAGATGGGGATGGCGGGTTGAGGTAACCTGGGCAGCAAAGTCAGGCCGACTGAAACAAGTCGTGCGAGTTAGATAGGGCACCCAAACAAACGGTAGTGGGTCAGTTTGAATGTGAGAATCTGTGAACCCCGGTTGCGGCCCTGGCTCAACTCAGGTACATTGTTGGTATGCCAAACCGCTCAAGCAAGAAAAAAATGGACTTCGCAGAGACAGCCTTTCGGGTCATGGAGGTTGCCACAGGAAGCCTCAAAGCAGAAAAGGCAGAAAGTGTGCCAAAGAAGAAAAACCAGGCCGCGGTAGACTTGGGGAGGTTAGGAGGATTGGTTGGGGGAAAAGCCAGGGCAAAGAGCTTGTCTAAAGAAGAAAGGGTTGAAATAGCTCGAAAAGCTGCTCAAAAGAGATGGGACGCTGTAAAAGAAAATAAGGGGAAATAGATGTTTGATAAACTGGCAAAGTTGAGTGAAGCAGTCACCAAGTCTCTTGAGGCAGACATCTTTTTTTACAGTGGCGACATTGACATTGATTGCGATTTAGCATTCTCAGAGTTAATTCGTCAGAAAAAGAGCAAGAAGAATGCCTTGCTGGTTCTTCAAACAAGAGGAGGTAGCGGAGACGCTGCGTATCGTATCGCCAAAAGCCTCCAAAGATACTACCAAAATGGCGAGTTTATCCTGTACGTAAACCTAAAGTGTAAAAGTGCTGGCACACTTATTGCGTTAGGTGCAAACAAGATCATTATGCCGGATAGTGCCGAGTTGGGGCCTCTTGATGTTCAGATGGCCAAGCCTGATGAGGTGGGAGAGAGAATAAGCGGTCTCACTCCTGTGCAAGCTCTTTCCTCTTTGCAGGATGAAGCGTTCAAAACGTTTGAGACAATCTTCTTGAAACTACGGCAGAGAAGCCGGTTCCAGATAACAGCGAGACTTGCTGCAAATATATCAGCTAGGATAACAACAGGGTTATTCAAGGAGATTTACGCCCAAGTCGATCCCGCAAGAATGGCAGAGTACACAAGAGGTTTGCAGGTTGCGAAACAATATGGTAGAAGACTGATGCCAGACGACCCTTCAATTGAGTTTGAAGAGCGTGAGGAAACGTTACGGAGGTTAATCAACGAGTATCCAGATCACAGTTTCTTTATCAACAGAGAGGAGGCTCATGAACTTTTCGGATGCGTGCGATCTCCCACTAGCGAAGAAGAACATTTTGTGAGCCAGTTTGACATTGTGGCACAAATTTTGAAGAAGAAGTCAGGTGCCAATGCGTACTATGCTTATATCCCCACAACCGAGAAGGCTTTGTCAAAAGAGCTATTCGGTAGCCCTGGAGAAGACAAACATGAACATCACGATAACAAAGGCACAAAAGAAGGCGATCAGCCAAAAGCTAGCGAAGAACAGCCGCCAGAAGAACCTGATGCCACCAAAGGTGAAAGTGCTTCTGGGGTCAAAAACCAAGAGACAGGAACTAATCCGGATGGCGGAGCAGATGCTTCAATCAAGTCAGCGACCACGTTTGGACTCTGGAGGAGCTTGTCGAGAAAATCTATAATTCAAACTGACCCACTACCAAACAAACCACCACACACCAGCAGGAGGGCGGGGCGATGTTATTAGATAGCTTTCTGTCTGACAATCACATCAACGGCCTTGGGGTATTCCTTGGCAATCGGGCCTGCCAGAAGTTCGTCCACGAGGTCAGGGACAGTCATGGACGCTGCGTTAACATCCTTTTCACGGCGCAGAATGTTCCGAGCATTGACAATAGTTTCCAGTCTGGAAACCGTGGCAGTGCGGATGCGCATAGAACGGGTTGCATCTTTTTTAGGTCTTCCCACAAGATTAAGTGTAGCGTTCATCCGTCTCCTCCTCAACGTAAATCTATAGTCACATTATAGATATGTCAAATAGAAAAAATCAAGAATTAAACTTGACTATTTGACGCAAAAACGCAAGAATGATAACACAGGCCAACCACAAGCCAACCCCACAGGCCCCACCCATGCCAACCCTCTGCCTAACCTACGACGACCGTTCCACCGCCCATCACGACGCGATAGCCGCCATGAGCCACGGGGCTGACGGGTATTACGAGGAGCCGAACGAGGACGACTGGCTGAACTGGCGTGATGGGCTGGATGAGGATTGCTAACGGAATTTAACCACTCTGGAGACTTTGAAGACATGCCCCTGACCATCCGCAACAACAACAACCAACTTGAACGGATAATCAAGCTGGTGAAACCGAGAAGCCAAGGATGGGTGGTGGTACGCACGAAAGACGGGATTAGGCTTGTTCACCGCAGTGAAATCAGGAGATAGGTACAGTGGACACTCGACCTTTGCAAACGACCACCAATGCGATTCTTGCCCGAATCCAGTGGTGCATTAACAACATCAAGACGGTTGACACTATCGACCTCTACAAGGCCAAGGAAGATGCCAGCCGATATGGGATGTTCCCTTACTCCAACCAAATGGACAAAGAGATTTACCGCCGCAACCAGAAGGCGTTGGAGCAACAGAAGAAGCCTAAGCCAGTGATGGCGGGTGTATAACCAAGTAACCGACCAATTCACCGATCAAGGAGGATCGACATGCTCGTATTGTCCCGCAGGACCCATGAAGTGGTAACCATTGGCGACAACATCACCGTGACAGTGCTGGAATACCGAGAAGGCAAAGTTCGCCTTGGGATCACAGCACCCAAAGACATACCCGTGCATCGGAAGGAAGTGCGAGATGCAATTGAGCGACAGAACGCATCGTCATCCGCAAGTTACCAGCACGCAGAGGATCATGACCATGTTGAGACGCGAACTGGACGCGGCACAAGAGAAGCGGGAGCAGCAAGAGCCCACCAAGCCGCGTAGGTCTGTGACGACTGAGTGGCTGGCGGTGATTGGATTTCTCATCATCCTGGGTGCTGGCTGCTTTGGAGTTATCTGGATACTGGCGTTGCTGGTGTTTGGGAAGTGGGTGTAACGAAACAACGAAACACGGAAGCCGTGGGAGCCATGGAAGGCTTTATTGAAACACTGAACATTTAGCAGGGAACGTGGCACATGAACATCGACGCTGACAAGCTACTCGAAAACGCCTTGAAGGATGGCATCCGTGAGGGCGTGAAATCAAAACTAGCAGCCAGCTACAACAACCCGTTGGACAAACTGATTGAATCGTGCCTCACTGCACATTCATCGTCTTTCCGGGCAATGTTAGAAGAGTCTATTTCGTCTTGTGTCAAGGATGGCGACTTCCGCAAGCAGATAGCAGAATCGGTTCGGCACACACTTGCCAAGACGCTAGTATCTCGGTTTGGCGGCGAGATGGAAAAGCAGGTCAACGTGCTCAAAAGTGACCCGACAACGCGAGCGAGAATCACTCTAGCTATTGAAGAGATAGTCAAGACGCAGAACAAATGACCGCATCTCTTACCCCGTCCGGCCTGTGCGGGGGACTCTGGGCGTATGCCTGGATGCTAAAGAGTATTGATGCAATGGGCACAGGTGGACGCAAGACCGATTCAACCCTGATTGCAAGCAGGAAGCGTGACAGCCGGAGAGACGGCACCAATCAACCAATAAACCCCCTGCACGATGCAACCAGCCGGTTATCCGGCCCCGATGAAGGAACGTCCATGAATTCACAAGTTCCGTCAGTGAACAAGGTGTGTGCGATAGCAATATGGCACAGCCGTTTTGAATACGAGTTCTACCTGGTCAACGGTGAACTCAAGACGTTTGGCAGCTACCAGCAGGCGTGGGATTACATCTATCGCAACCCGTTCAAACTCGGGGCTAGTGCGGTGGAGATTTATCAGGGGGAGGGAAGTTAACCATGATATTCATCTTCCAACTCAACACGGGCAAACGACACAACGGGTGCGCCATCAACTACGGCAGATGCTCACACTATGTGCCAGGCAAGAAGCTGCCGACGTGGAAGGGTAAGCGGACGTTTGGCAAGGCTAAGCAGCCCAAGCCGAAACTCAAGCAGCGGAATGACGCGATATTCCAAAGCGATTCCAAGCCATCTGACAAGTTTGCACGGTGTGGCGAGAAAAACGGCAACTCCAAGATGACTGACGCACAACGACAGGAAGCAGTCAAGCTTCGACAGTCGGGAATGAGCAACAGCAAGATTGGTCAACTGTTCGGTATGTCGGAGTACGGCATCAGGAGCATGTTGAAGACCATGTTGGGATCGAAGTAACCACAACGAAAGGACAGGTGTTGCAATGGGTAAGATGTTCAAGAAAGCCGTTAGAGAAAAGCTAAAACTTCGGCTGGCGCTCGACGGACCTAGCGGTTCAGGCAAATCGTACACTGCACTTCGCTTTGCCATGAAACTGGCCGAGCATTACAACACGCAAGTAGCAGTGATCGAAACTGAGCACAGGTCAGCAAGTAAGTACCTAGGTGAGGCCCCTGATAGTATCCCGTTTGAGTTTGATCACGATTGTCTCACATCGTTTTCACCACCTGAATACACCTCTCGCATTGAAGGTGCTGAGCGAGAAGGCTATGGAGTGCTGGTCATCGATTCGTTGTCCCATGCGTGGGAAGGGAAGGATGGAGCGCTTGAACTGGTGGGAAAAAAGGGAGGCAATTCGTTCACAGGCTGGAAGGACGTAACGCCCATGCACCGGCGAATGGTGGAAGCCATTCTTGCCAGTAAGTGTCACATTATTTGCACGATGCGTTCCAAAACCGAATACGTCATGGAGGAAGGAACAAACGCCCAAGGAAAACCTACCACAGTTCCCCGCAAGGTAGCAATGGCTCCTATCCAACGTGCCGGGATGGAATACGAATTTGACATCTATGGCAGCATGGATTGGTCAAACACTATGACCATCACCAAAAGCCGATGCTCGGGAATCAACGGTCTGATTACTGTCAAGCCTGGGGCAGGGTTGATAATTCCTATTGCTCAATGGCTTGATACTGGTGAAGTTGTGGCGACGGTAGATGCAGCAAGACTGCTTCGTGTTGGCGATGAGAAATTATCCGAACTGACAAAGCTGATTGCCGCAAAGGGAATCAAAGCCGATGAGCTCAAGAAAGAGTTGAGCAAGCGGTATCAAATTGAGCAACTGATTGATTTAACACCTGCTCAAGCTGAAGACTTTCTGCGAAAACGCCTGGGTGGGAAGGTGGGTGTAGCACGCAACACCGTTACCTCACCTCCTACTCAGGCGGCTAGTGGTGGTGAAAGTAGTGAAGGGGTTAGTGGAAACGTGGAGGAGTCGCGTACCACCAGCCCCGGGGCCGACGCGCAACCTGGCGAAAACACTACAGACGTCTCAACAGTCCTGGCCGAAGTGTCAGCAAATCCGCCACAGCAACGATACGCCGATCCTGATGCCATCGTATCTAAGGGACAACTTGGCGCACTCAATAATGCTATTGGTCGTTTTATCGCCCAAGGTGGCTCACAGACCGTAGTAGACAAAGGCATCGCCAAACGTAACCCCAACGCAAAAAAGCCTGCAGACCTCACCAACAGTCAAGCCGAAAGTCTTGAAGCAGCAATTCTCAAGATTCTCAACGGTCCTCACAACTCACCAAGCGATTCACCGCACCCTCAGTAACAGGCGGCACGGTTGAGCCGTGTTTGCCACCCAATTACCCCGATGTATTCACCCCGTTTCAAAGCTCAATCCGTGATTTAGTGGATCTTCACGGTTTCGATCGGGTGAACAGCACCAGCATCCACGTCTTAGGTTTCCCAGCTCTCTGGCTTACGCATGGTGGCGAGCGAGAGAAGCTTGAAACAGCCTTAGTCACCAACAGGAGATAGCGTCATGTCAGCAACCGCAACCGGAATTATGATTTCAGAAAACCTGCCCGAGGATTTGGATCTGTCTAAGTTGGAAGACTTTGACAGCTTGGATGATGGCGATTTTCTTGACTGGGTAAACGCACCAGGCCGATACCTGCTCGATTGCCTTAATGTCAAAACCCAAGACGACGGCACGCACAAGCCCAGTGAAAACCTGATGTTCAAGGTGGTGGGTGGCACGCCTGCTGACCAAAAGGGCAAAGTGTTCATGGAGCGGATTTACCACAGTGCAATTGAGCGAGCATTGAAAATCGCCAAACGCATGGGCGTGTGGAATGATGAACAGAACGCTGCTTTCATCGAAGCTGTCCGCAACAGTGAACCAGCTGTTGGCCCTGACTTTGCTCCATGTGTAGGCAAGCGTTTTGTTGGTGTGCTGAAAGGGTCAGAGCATAACGGCAAAACTCAAATCAAGTTGGATTTCTTGGGCATCTGGCAAGCAAGCGATCCACGAGTGGCAGATTTTGTTGCCAGTGTTCAAGGCGCTGGTAGCGAATCGAACTCGCCCACCAAGTCAACAGGGACCGTCAAAGAGCCATCCAAGGGCAAAACAGGCTCAACCGCAGGAACAGCAACGGCAACTGCCAAACCCAAGCGCCAGCCCGCTGCTGCTGTTGACGATCTTTAACCACATCTTGGCCTGGCTGGACAACAACTGCTACGGCCCCACAAAACGACGCTTGAGAAAACGCTTGGCTCGGCAGGGATAGCTCAAACAGCGTGACGGCTTGGCGGTTGCTGAGAGATGGAACCGCCCTTTTACATAACCACTCAATCGCATGTCTGCTTTCGATATAGGTGTTGCAACCATGGCCATTACGATCAACCAGCAAGTGGTAGGGCGTACCACCAGCCCCCAGTTCCGCCCGGCGTATTCTCCCAACCGTCAAAAGGAAGAGCCGCAAATCGAGTTCGTCGGTGTACCCAGGCGAAAGGTGTATGCAAATCAAGACGGTTTCAAAATCATCAAGCTTGAAGATAACACGACGATTAAGGTCACTGACCTTCACAACCAAATCACCATGGGCATCACTTACCGTTTTTCGGGGGTGTGGAAGGAATCGCGAGATCCACGCTACCCTGGCAAAGACTTCTATGCCAAGAATTTTACACTGGACAAGCCCACCAGCGAGCGCGGCATCGTTGGGTTTTTGTCAAAGATGTGCAAGCATATCGGCCCGTTTACTGCCCGGCAAATCTTTGACAAGTTCGGCGAAATATCGGTGGAGGTGGTACGCCGAGAGCCTGAGAAGATAGCGGCCGCTGGGTTTCTGGACATGATCAAGGCTCGGGAAGCCGCCGAATGTCTGCAGTCACAAGACGGTATGGAACGAACGAAGATCGAACTCCACGAGATTATGCAAGGGCATGGGTTCAGTTCGCTTGCAATCGAAAAGTGCATCAAGATATGGGGTTCAAACGCCCCACAGGTTATTCGCCACGATCCGTTCAAGCTCATGGTGGCTCATATTCGCAGCGCTGGGTTTGCTCGTTGTGACAAGCTTTACCACAGCCTGGGGCTTTCTCCCACGCGGTTAAAACGCCAGATGCTTGCAGTGTGGTATGCGTTGAGAACCAATCGCGAAGGGCACACGTGGTTAAGTGCGAAATCGTTGGGGTTGCTAAATGAACGAGCGATCAAACTGGGATTGCGAAGTAAATGGATAGCTCAGCGAATTGACACGGCGGGGGGCAGGTGGCTCGCTGAAGGGGGACGGGCAAAAGACGAACAATCTATCGCCAAAGCAATCAGAAAACTCATGAGTTGGACGCCGACGCATGGGGTTATTGGTACGCCACTTTGGCCCGCGGCTGCAAACATTGAAGGCTTGTCGGACCACCAACGGGCTACGCTCGGCACGGTATTAACCTCCACAGTGACCATGCTTAACGGCAAGCCCGGAACAGGCAAGACATACACCGTTGCCAAGATTGTAAAGCATCTACTCGAATCGTTCGGCGAAGGGTCTGTCAGTGTGTGTGCACCCACTGGTAAAGCAGCCCGCCGCGTGCAAGAAAACCTGGCTGATAATGGTGTGAGTATTCAGGCTAGGACGATCCACAGTATGTTTGGGCTCACTGTTAATGAAGAGGAAGAGGATGATGTGAGTGGTGGGGCTGATGGTGGTAGAGAAGAGTTAGTAGTTTCCCAGGGCGTATCACCACCCCCCGCTACTTCACAATTCATCATCATTGATGAAGTGTCGATGCTTGATGCGAATGTGGCAGCACGACTGTTGAACAAGCTGCCTAGTGGTACCCACCTGTTGCTCGTGGGCGACGTCAACCAACTTCCGCCTGTGGGGCACGGTTCACCCCTGCGGGACATCTTGCGGTCAAAAGCGATACCCAGTGGTGAGTTAACTGAAATCCGCCGCAACTCGGGGTTGATCGTTACTGCGTGCCACCAGATTGCGGGCGGCAAAGCGTTTCAGCCAGCGGCCAAATACAACCCTGAAACAGGCGACAACCTACGGCTCATCCCTTCTCTTGATGATAACGACACCGTAGAGGGGGTAGTGAAAGTCACGCGGCTACTGCCTGGTTCAGGATTCGATGTGGTGAATGATTGCCAGGTCATCGCAGCGTTAAACGTCAAAGGTTCGTGCAGCAAAAACAAGATCAACCTCATTTTGCAGGATGTGCTCAACCCCACTGGGAAGAAAGAAGAGGGGAAAACCTTTCGCGTGCGAGACAAGGTGATATTCACCAAGAACATGGACATGATTGAAGTGGGTTTGAAAAACCAAAGCAGTGGCGGCGGCGGCGGAGGAGGTGACAACGCGAACTATCGCGAATCACCCAACAACTATTTCAATAATGGCATCAAGTCCCGCGTTGCCAACGGCGACATTGGGCGAGTGCTGGCCATTGACAGCAAATCAACCATTGTTCGATTCGACGCCCCGCAAAGGGTGGTACGCCTGACCCGAGACATTGAGTGCTTCCTTGATCTTGCCTATGTAGTGTCATGTCACAAGTTCCAAGGCAGTGAGTCACCTGTAGTAATCGTGGTACTGGATCCTGCAGCTGGCAGTGTGTGCTGTCGTGAGTGGGTGTACACCGCTATCAGTCGTGCCAAAAAACTATGCGTACTTGTCGGACCTGAAGGGCTGGCTCAGCGATTTTGCAAGAAGGTGAGTTTGAACAACCGCAAGACGTTTTTGGCTGAGGAATTGAAGTGCCAGGCAAGCTAGCAACCAAACCAAACCAAACAACCACAGAGAACAGGAGATAGTCATGTGCGATTGGATTAAATGGTGCAACGGCGGCGGCATGGTGCATAAGGATGCGATCATCCACCAATCGGCCACAGTCGGC
>ERZ869925.866-NODE-866-length-17228-cov-4.851162_pt1 | contig 17228 bp, 19 predicted proteins | sample MGYA00579311_ERZ869925 | MGnify/ENA primary metagenome ERZ869925 (study PRJEB32216, sample SAMN09231817) | wastewater metagenome | place: USA: Maryland | collected 2016-07-30 | study: EMG produced TPA metagenomics assembly of the PRJNA472060 data set (Reclaimed...
AGAACCCGCAAGAGCGTCTGGGGTTACAAACTTTACAACAGATGTCCCAGTGTTCACCTCTGCAGCACTAGCGTTACTATTTTCTTTCACAAGGTTTACCCCCTCCACCGCCACTACTCCTGCACTCACTCGTGAGAGAGTGGTGTCTGAGGCATGACCGAGTTCCAAAGTACCAACACCCAATGCTTCTGTCGTAGAATCGACAACTCCAGCTAATGGTAGTCCTGTTGCATTTGTGAGCGTCCCCGAAGATGGGGTTCCCAGTGCTCCGCCATTGATTACTGGTGCACCCGCGGTTCCTACGTTTACTGCGAGTGCTGTTGCTACTCCCGTTCCTGGTGTGACACCTGCCCATGTGGTGAGGTCTGCATCATACGCCTGTACAGTTGTTCCTATTGCCGCCGCTTGGAGCGCACTGTCTGCAAGGTCGAGGCTTGCGTTCACACTCGTGTCCAGCTTCGTCTCATCAATGCTCCCAGCCTTGAGGCTTGCGGTGATGTCCTGTCCCGTCAAAGTAAAGTCTATTTCGGTACTATCAGTAACAGTCACTGCTGCATGTAGTGCTGCCTTCTCTGCATCAGAGACATAATTATCGTCGGCACCGAGGGCGGGTGCAAACGACGTGGTCAAATCAGTAATAAGGTTTGCCTTAGTAATTCCCTTCGCAACTTCACTTGCGTCTGAGGTGTCCCCTACCACAATAACGTCATCTGTTGCAAGGGTGGTTAGTGCGGTTAGTTCTCCTGGCTTTTTGTCCGATAAGTAACTCATATTACCTTATATTATACCATGCTACACACCCGTAGTATCAATACCCTCCCACACACTACCAGTAAACACATTCATCGGTTTCTGTTCCCATATAGCACCCGTAAATACTTTCAGATTTGCCTTCGCCCACACAGCACCATCATATCGCCTGAGTACACCATAGTATGTATTCGTACCATAGTTGAGTACTGCGTCGTTTCCAGTAAGCGTGTATGGACTCACCACCGCACCTAGCATACGTTGTGCCGAGAGTCCCGCATCATTTCCGTCAAGAATGAAAGAAGCAAACTCTGCACCAAGTCTCCTATCTACTTTTAGTACCGTTGGAAGTCCCGCGAGTGAGTATGTTTGTGTGGTGGCGGTGAGTTTCCTTCCCACATTAAGTCCTGTTGCTATACCTGTTTCAGAAAAAACACCTGTAGTTGCCGGCAACTTTCGCGCTGTCTTGACTCCTGTGGCAACTCCAGTAACTGCTAGTGCAAGTGTGTCGCACGTGAGTGTATAGTGCGTTATTGCAGTTGTTTTTGAGAGTGTTGCGTCATTCCCCACAAGTGCATACGTTTGTGTTGTTGCCGTGAGTTTTCTACCTGCCTTGAGTACTGTTGCAACTCCACTCTCTGTGTATGTTTGTGTAGTTACAGGTAGTTTCCTTGATACCTTAAGTCCTGTAGCGACTCCTGTTTCAGCAAAAGCACCAACCGTACAGGTGAGTGTGTAGTGGGTGACACCACTAGCAGCATTGAAAAAGAAGTCACTCCATACTGCCTTATAGGCGGTACTATCATTACCAAACTGTACAAGTTTCCGAACCTCTGCCTCTCGTTGACGCCCTCTGCTTGGGAGTCTGGGGCCGAAATAACTTGAATTGAATGGGGAGTCACCTCTCCCCGTACTAGCCATGAGTATAGATGACCTGGCCCATTAGCGCGGTAGGTGCACCAGTAGTTCCAGGAACCCATAGGAAGAATGGCACGGTGTTATCGTGGAGTTTTGGCATACCTGCGGTAAGTGCATCAATGTAGTATTCAGTTGCCGCGAGAGGAATAGAAACACGAGCAAGTTCACGGTATGCGACAAGGTGTACTGCACCTGATGTCATTGAAACAGTTGAGGTGAATGATTGAATTGAACGAACCCCCACATCTCCTGCTGCCAAACCGTAGTCATAGAATGTTCCTACTACTGATGCTGCGGTGTATGCAACACGAGGAGAGCCTGTCTTTGAGCCTGTACCTGCTGAGTTTGTGTATACGATTGAGTGAACCGAAGCACCCGCACCAGTAAGTGTTGAAACCTCAAGACCAATACGAACCCCATCTCCGTTAGTTGAACCATTGTTATCACGAGCGGGCCATGCTGCTGAGTTAATAGTCTGTGCGGTGGTAGTGGTTACGGATATGCCTGAGTTGTGCCACAGGCGGTCACAGAGAATGAGTGTGCCTATAGTTGCGGACCATGCTGAAAAACGTGCTAGATACTGGTCTGCTGCACCGTTTGCAAATGGGAGTTGTCCCGCGTATGAGGTGAGTGCAAGTCCGTTAATACCTGCGGTGTTTGCCACCGCGGCACCTGGTCGTGAACCAACATAAAATGGTGAGTACATACGTCCCACTACCTGAGTACCAGCACCCACTTTTGCAAACTCTTCTGGTGGTTGCATCCCTGCGATTACTCCATCTAAAGTTGTTATGGCCATATTAAGTAATGGTTAAGACTCCACCCGCATCATCAAAGTCGATAGTAAGTGTCTCGGTATCGTTTAGGGTGATTGAAGAACCGTAGTCGTAGTATCCAATGAGGTCTTTATTTGTTGCGGTGTTATTAAAAAGAACCACATAGCGGAAGGGACCAATACCTGCTGCGGTTGCGGTTATTACCTTGTCTGCAATGGTGAGTTTGTATACACCTGCTGTTTCTGCGGAACTGGTCGCTGTACCCACAGTTACTCCCCCTGCGGTATACCCACCTGCGGTTCCCAAGTCTGCGGGGAGGTCTGTCTCCACAGCATCTAAGTCTACGTCTGGTGCGGTAGCCAATAATTGCACAAAGAACGTGTCTGCTCCTAAGTCGTGCTTCTTCTCTGCGAGTGCTTCCACGAATGCGTGGAACTTGTTAAATGTGGCCATGATTATTTAATTATAACATTATTAAGATATGTCTACCCACAGTTGTCCGACTGCGGGGTTCTCTGGTGCGGTTGTGGATACGGGGATGATGGTGCCTATTGTGGTGGTACCACCCGTACTACTCACCCGTGTAAACACAGTCGTATTCCCCTCTACCTTCTTCGCCTCCTTCTTTGCAATCTCCTCTGCAATCTCAGTGATCGCTTCCTCAACTCCACGAATAGAAGATACATCAATACGCTCCTCACCCTGCAAGAGTTCCAATGAGTCTCGTATTTCCTGTGGTGACAAGTCTTTAATATCCCCGTCCTTCCCGTCAACCCCGTCCCTCCCTGGCACGCCTTGCGGACCAGTCTCTCCTCTAGGACCGACTGGTCCGGGAACGGTTGAGTCTTTTCCATTAGCACCGTCACGCCCAGTCTCTCCCTTATCTCCTTTAATAGATTCACCCTTCTCCCCACGTTCTCCTTGAGGTCCCATCTCTCCATCTCGTGCCTCTCGAAGTGCCGGTACAATCGCTTCTAACCCCTCTAAACGCCCTTCTAAGGCGTTTAATTCATCAGCAATACCAATGTCACCCACCTTGGCGAGTTTCTCTAGTTTGCGTAGTTGTGCACTGGTGAGGGGTTGCATTTTAGTTGAGTGGGTGTATGGTTATTGTATGCACATCATTTTAATTATATTCATTGTTTGGTACGTCATTTTTCGGTTGCCGAAGTTGTACGATTAGTACTAATTATACCATGTGTATAAGTCAGTTGTAGTATGGTGGGGTGTGGTAGAGTGGGGGTATATGAATAAAATAGATACTTCTTTATTAAGAACAAAAGTTATAAGTGACACAGTAGGTGGTGATTTTACACTAGAGTCTATAATTAAGGTTGCGAATAAAGTCAATGAACTTATAGATGAACGCAACTATGACAATGATTCTGTGAATATTTGGAGAGAGTCAATGGCAAACGCATTGGAGTTACATCATTCTGCTAGCTGGGCAAAGATAATGATGGAAATTGGTAGGCTAAAGGCACAAGCACAAAAATAAAAGTTATTTTTGATTCGCTATATTCCATATCTCGTTTAATTCACTATCTCTCAGAACGGACTCAATTTTTGATGGGTCATTTACAAGGAAATCATAAGTTCCTTTTTTGAAAACAATATCTCCTCCTGTTTCCTTTGCTAACTGCTTACTTTTTCCTGCCTCAAACGCCGCTCTAGCATCTGCCTGGGTAAACTTTGTATCTGGTTTTACTTTGACAACTAGAACTATTCCGTCACTTCCTCCCCTAAAGCCCTTTTTGGCAAAGTCCTTTGCAATACTGTAATCGTCAGTTATAGAAAACACACCACCTTCGTTTTGAATTGACTGTGGTATTACTCCTGTTTTTTCATACTCTGCTAATCTTCTACCATTGATGCCATGATAATATGTCTTTTCAGTAAATGGAATGTTTTGTTGTTGGTGCTGTAGTTTACGCTGCCCCTTCACAAACTCCTCCGCACTCTTGTAGTTCTTTGGGTCGAGTGTGTCCTTCTTCACCGTCACCTTCCCACCAACTCCCGCCTGCTCATCAAACACCTCTTTTGCAAATGCAATACGCTCCTCACGAGTTGCCTTACCTAGTCCCATGTCATTAAGTGTACGGTTTGTTACGGGGTCAAGAATAGCATTGTCATAGTCCCGTATCACATAGTCAAGCACTCCCATATCTGCCTCGTCTGCACGTTTAGCCACACTTTCGGGTGTGACTGTTTTCTTTATACTCATCCCCACACTCCCGTTCTCATTAAGGTATTTGATTGCCTTTTTCAACTCCTCTACCAGCACTGTGTACACCTCTTTGAGTGCCGCCACGAGTGCGAAATCTCCCTTTGCAATCGCCTTCTTCTGGTCGGTAACATTCTTTGCAATATCTTTCTCAAGTTTCGTTATCTCTTTTGTCTTCGGTACGCCCGCCTTTGCTTTGATTGCTTTGTCGGGAATACTAAGTCGCGCTTTTTCAAGTACGGCACTCTTTGGAAGACCCTTGCCACCACCCTTGAATGTGCGTGACATACCGAGTCCCTTCAGTGCCGCCGCCGCTTCTCCGCCAATGATTCCCCCTACCGCAGCACCGATGCCCCCACCCGCCGAACCCGCTGCACCACCAATAAGTGTGCCCGCAACTGACGCAGTATACTTTCCAAGTCTTCCACCCTCTGCACGAGCACCGTCAAGACGCTCTAGTCGCTTAATGTCATCGAGGTACATGGAGAGTTCCTTGTTTATCCCCTTCACATCTACCTTCTGACTATTCTCCTCCACAAGCGTCTTGTACGCACGAGCCACTGCCTTGCGGTATGTGCTCTTCTCGGGTGGTGTCATGTAGTTGATGTTCTTTGTGGTCGCAATCTTTGCATCGTGAAGGTATGAAAGGTCAATAATACTACTACCCTTAATGCGTACATCTAACCCCTCCAATTCCTTATCAATCTTCTTCAGAGCAGTCACAAGGTCTGCACCCTCAAGCCCACTCTTTCCAATCTCCCGCACAAGTGCCTGACGTACCATGGTTACTGGTATAGTTTCCTTTGACTCCTTTAGCCCCTTACGCACGATATCATCAAGACCATCAATAGTCTGTGCTTTGTACTGGTCAATCACTCCACCTGGTGTCTTTGTACGAATAACACCATCTGTATCCACTGCACCATCAAGTACATTAGACTCTGCAATACGCGCACGAGATGCTTCAACATCCTTTGAGTAAAGGTTTGCGTTGCGTGTCTTTCCATACTTATCCTCTATCTTTGCAATTTCATCTACCACATTCTTCACGCCGCGCTCGTCGAGGTTCTTTGCAACCTTTGGCACAATACCCTCCGTTGCCTTTGCAACGCCCTTCCCTGCAATCTGTGCGCCCTTTCCAACGGGAATGAACGATGCGATATTTGTAACGTCACGAATATCCTGTGCAATCACTGGGTTCTTCTCTTCAAACTTCTTCCACTCCTCCTGTGAAACCTCTGTTGCCACATTTGTTACATCGAGTGCTTTTGATGTGCCCTTCTTCATGGCAAACTTTTGTACCGCCGATATGTTGGAGACGGTGTCTACTAGTTTTCCTATTGCTGGTGACAGTGCTGCGCCAATCACATCTGCTGCTGCACCTGTAATTGCACCGCCAATGCGAAGTGCTGTTCTTCCTGGAGCGAGGTCACTCGGATTATCTGCCCATAAAGCATCACCCACATCTTTTGCGCGGTTTACAAGTTTACTGCCGAGTCCATTTTGTTTTGTCTGAGTCGGGTAGTACATTTCTTCATACTCTGCACGCGTCATTCGCATTGGTGCCGGTGTTTCGTCTTCAAGTGTTGAGGTAGCAGAAAACACGGGCTTTACGCCGTATAGTTTCTCATACTCAGCGCGTGTCATTTGAGTAATCATAATTTAATCAATTATCTCAATCTGTAATCCATCTGGTGCGGTAACAACCCTTCCACCCGAGAGTGATACTGGTGCAACCTTCTCCTCTAGTTTTTGTATAACCTTTTTAACCTGACCATTAAACTCCTTCTCAGACATATTTGTGGAGATAGAAGAACCAATCGCCTGCAAGAAAGCAAGGTCTTTATCTGACATTGGACCCTTCAAGAGTGAAAGGTTATCAAGTGTGAGATTTGCTTTCAGTGTGTTTACTTTATTTTCAAATGCGGTTCTATTACCCTGCAAGCCAAGTGACATTCCGAATGGAAGTAACTTCGCGAGAGACGCACCCACAGCAGATTGCTTCCCTGACATCCACTCTCCGTCATCTTTCAAGAGTTCCCGTGCAAGACTTAGTGTTTCACCTATTTGCTGTTGCTTCTGGTCGTCTATTGCTCCACCACCTGCAATCGTCTCCCACTCACCTGTCTGTGCGTTCCACTGCATATCCACGCCGTTGATTGTCTTTACAGTTGGTGCGTCAAATCCACTTGCGCTTGGCTTCCTCAACCCACCCATCGCTTTCATCACATCCTGCTGATACGTTGCTGAGGTTGGGTCAAGTTTCATAACACTCGCTGCAAGTGAGGACTGTCCATACTCAATAGCCTGCATTGCAATTTGTTTTGCATCGTTCATTGCTGTTTTCTTCTCCTCTGCACGAGCGTTCGAGTCCGCAATCGCCGCATTGAGGAGGTTAGACTGCTGTGTATTAGCAACTGACATCCATGTATTCGCCACAGTGTTCTTATACGCCTGTTCCGTCTCAATATCCTTTACCTTCATTGAGAAAAGACTGTCTACGTGTGACTTTGCAATTTCAAGGTTACCCTGTGCTGCTGCGAGTTGTGCCTGTACAGGAAGTGCCGCAATAGCTGCCTGACGTTGTATACGTCCTTGTTCACCACCAATGAAGCCTGTGGTCTGTCCACGCCCTGTGTCTTCGAGAGCCAGCATGGATGCGTCACGACTAGAGGTAATGTTGTTTAACTGCGAAGTGTACTGCTGAACTTCATTCTGTGCGTTACGAAAATCTCTTCCCGCTTGTCGTTCAGAAATACCATACGTATCCTCGTATGCATTCTTCATCTTGTCTTCTTCTGGTTTGAGGTAGCCGAGAATGGAGTTGGCAACATTCCCCATATTCATGTTCGCCTCTTTTGTAGCGTTCATTACATCAGAAGCATTCTCATCTTTCACAAATTGCCCACCTTCGAGGGTTAGTCCTTCCGGTAGTACCGAAGCATTGTTCATTCCCACCATGTCACCCACGTCTGTAGGCACTGGCTCCTGTGGAACGATAGGAGACTCGGTGCCGATGTTTGATGCAAGAAAAGCATTCTCCTCTTTCGAGCCTTTGTACGACTTAGAACCCTCGCGCTTTGTCTGCGATACCATCGAGTCAGCCTTTGCGGTATTGATACCGAGAGACTTCGCCTGTGCGGAAACTTTTGAGAGTTTCTTTGCAAGAGATTTCGCTTTTGAGTCCTCTCTTTTTTTACTAGTAGTTGCCATGTTGCTTTAATTATAACATTTTTAAGACTGAGTTCCGATAAGTGACCACGTATTTGCCGCAGAGCATACATACGCTTTTCCACTTGTATTCACGTACACCTCACCCTGTTCACACTTTGCTGGTGCAGTTGCGTACACAGGGAGTCGAAGTCCTGTTTGCATACGCACCTTCTTGGTGTAGTCCTGTGAGCCAGTAAAGTTGCCACGGTAAAACTCCGCTTGGAGTGACTCCACTTGCTGTTTCAGCATCTGTATTTGTGAGTTATTATCCGGCATTGTCGTTTATACGTGCGCTTAATGTTAACCCAAGCACCTCAGCCCCGCCCGTGCTCTCAATTCTGAACTCATACTCGCGTCCTGATGCGAACGCCAGTCCTGTAGACTCAATTCCGAGGAATGTGTGTGAGAGTGCATCATCTGTATCAAAAGTTCCCACAGTAGTCCACGCACTTGCCCCGTCTACTCGGTATTTCAGCACAATAGACTCACCCGAAGCGAGTTTACGGAACGCAACCTTAGCACTAAGGAGTGTTTTATCTGAGTTCTGGTCGCCGAAGTTCAGTATTTGTGTCTCGTATACGCTGGTTGTGGTGTACACTGATGCGTCATTCGTCTTTAGAATAGAGCCATCACCACTATGTGTAATAAAGAAGTAATTTGCCGCCGTACCAAACGCCTGAATCCCGCTTGTGTTGATGGTGTCATCTACAATATCGAGAGAGAGTGCGAACGGATAGTTGACGTTCTTGCGTCCGAAAGACCACAATCCCTCAATATATTCAGTGCCCGCCACATTACTCATGAGTTTCGCCGCCCAGAATATGCGGTTGTTACGAATTGCCTTTGAAAGTGGAATAGACTTGCCCACGAGTGCCTTGGTGAAGACCTCTTTAATAACCTGAGGCACACCGCCCTGATAGATTTGCACAATCATAGAACCTTTCCCAGCCCCTGTAGCGTTGTTTAAGTAGCGGTCAGTCACTCCTACAAGGTAGCCTTCAATAGTTTCAAGTATTCTGAGTTCCCCTTCCCCCCAGTCAATGGATTCCTGAATGTCAGTACTCGTCCCATCCCAGAGCAATACCTTACTCACTCCGTTATAGTTCGAGATAGGTGCAATGGCGATGGCAATGTACTTTCCGTATGCACACAGTGAGGTGATTTTGATGTTTGTAGGTAGCACGAGATATGCATCTGAGAATGTGGTCGCATCAGTTGCTCGCCATATCTTGTTGTTGTATGGGAGGTAGAGGTAGTCTTCGTACACCAATCCCTGTGCCACGCTTGTTATTGAAACTCCTGTTGTTGATGCACTGTTTGTGATGCTTGGTGTACCAGAAAGTAGCCCATATTTAAATATCTGATTCGTTCCCTGAAAGCCCCAGAGGTAGTCTTTATATTCAACAAGACACCCGTTCTTGACGGCTCCGTTCCCTTCACTACTAGCTGGTAGTGTCCAGTTACCGGTCGTAGCGTCTGCTTTGTATACAATCTTCGTAAGCCCACCACCTGTTTGTCCGAGGCCGTACATCTTCGCACTGCCACTTGCATAGAGATAGTCCTGTACTAAGTATGCCTTCATTCCTGTACTTGTAGAGCCATCGTGTGTATCTGCTTCGAGACTTCTGTATGGCGTAAGACGTGTAGGGTTTGAGAAAACATCAAAGTGCTTTGAGACTTGATACTTTGTTGCATTGTCTTCTCGTGGGTCATCACTGACTCCACCTGAGAAGTTGTCTATTTTGATTTCTACGATTTTAGACATTATAAGAAGGTTGTTACAATCACCTGCCCCGCACCGCCCGCTCCAGAGTTACCGCCAGAGCCGTCGTTATACTTCGCCCCACCGCCTCCGCCTGGCTGTGTGCCGCTCGTTGCGTTCGATGCGCCAGAATTGTTTGCCGCACCGCCCACGCCACCACGGACAGAGGAGCCTCCCGCGCCCGCACCAGTTGAGCCTGCACCACCTCCACCACCTCCACCCATATATGCACCACCCCCCGCACCGCCCGCTCCAGAGGAGTTAACCCCTCCACCTCCGGCTCCGCCGAGAGCTATCGCCGCCGGTGATGTTGTCGAGGAGTCTCCGCCAGCGGTTGCCCACGGAGTTCCTGGCGTTCCTGCCGTCCCCCCGGTAGATGTACCTGTACTACCTCCCGCGCCCAGAAGTCCACCGCCTCCGCCACCCCCCGCACCAGCAGAAGCGTTTGCACCACCACCTCCACCATATGCAATATAACTGGTCTTGAAAGTTGAATTGCCACCCGCAGCACCATCCGCATTGGAAGAAATCGCAGCACCGCCAGCACCAACAGCAATTGCCTCTGTACTGTCCAGGTCTTCTGGTCTAAACCAAAACTCTGAGTAGCCTCCTCCGCCTCCGCCACCGAGTTCCTGTGGTGACACACTCTTTGCCCCACTACCGCCACCACCCCATAACTGGACGAAAATGCGCTTAGCTCGGGCTGGCTTTGTCCAGGTGTCTGCACCAGCGGTGGTAAAGACCTGTACATCGCAGTTGTCCATTGTGCTTGGATTCACATAGAGGCGTGCACCCGTTCCGCCGACTGCCGTACCCGCATCGACTTCTGCCTGGGTCGCCTCTTCCACGACACCCTTTGCTGTATCGCTCGCATTGACGTTACCGCCTGCATCCACATACGCCTTAACAGCCTTCTGAGAAGGTATCTTTGCGTCACTGTTGGCTGCAAGTGTTGTATCTGTATCGAGTACACTCGTTTCCATCTTGTCATTATTGAGTGCATTAAAATTATTATTTATGTCTGCACGGCTGTTTGTTGGTAAATCACTACCGAGTATGGTTGTTAAAGTGCTCATGGCTTCGCGTTGTTAGTAATACTGGTAACTGGTTTTGCGGTGTTGTCTATAAGTTGTGAAAGATCGTCCCATGTCTTCGTTTCATCGTCCCATGCGGTTGTCCACGTACTCCATGTGGTACCGATAGACGCCTTCATGAAGTTGGTCATACCACCAAGACCAAGTGCTCCCACAATAAGTTTAAACGTACCCCCCACAAGAAGGTTAAAGCCATCTCCTACATTCAAATAGGTTTGTGGTACTCCTACGTTTGGTTTGCTCTCGTTTATCATTATCGTGCGCTAGTCATTACTGGTCTGATGTACTTTGGTTCGTCTGTGTTACGGATAGCAAAGTATTCCTTCATCTTCAAATCCTCCTTTGCCATTTCTACTGAGAGTGCGTTTAAGTTATTAAGTCCGAGTGTGAGTGCTCCATCGTATGCGCTCGCAATCACAAAACCCCTATGGAGGAGTGGTGACACTCCTGGCTCCTTAGTCGTATCAGTTGCTACAAAGTATGACCCCGTTCGTTGGAAGTAGAACTTCAATTTATACTTCGCCGCATCTGCCGCAGTAGGGAGTGTATCGAGTTTGATGATGTTATCTGCAATCTTGTCGTACTCAGAAGGTGTGCCAATGGTGACTCCGAAAGAGGAGTAACTGTACTCGGGGTCGTTGCGGTTGATTGGTGTGAGTCGTGTTTCCTCGTTCGTAGCAATGTCAATAAGAGAGATGCTGGTGAGGTTGATGATTGGATTGTTCTGTTCATCAGTAAGGAATGAGTAGTCTGTCTGGTTTGCCACAAGTGGTGTAGTACCAATAGGAAGTTTTGTGTGCTGACTATCGTCCCACTCAAACCGTCTATCAGCACCAATAGCGTAACCAGCAATGGTGTCCAGATGATTATTACAAGAATTGACTATTCTAGAAGTTGGCCATTGAGTAGCATCCACTCGCAAAATTGCGCGTGTCTGTTCGCATATGCCTGTTCCGCCAGTAACGTCTGAGAATTGAATCATACTAATTGTAATTTCTTCCTATTAAATAATTTTGAGCCATATGTATCTGTTTTTCTGTGGCACGATACGCATAGTGTTCTGCCGTTATCAATATCAAAACGTAATTCGGGGTGTGTGGAGAATGGCTTAATGTGGTCTGCGTTTAATACAACGGTGTGCCCATTTCCGCTTCTGTCGTGGCACTCCTGACATTCCCAGTTATCTCTCGCGAATACCGCCTCCCTCCACGCTCGGTATTCCTTCCTCTTTCTCATTATTTCGTTCTCCGTTGAAATACCTCCCTGCCAGTTGTTTGCATTTTCCCCTGATATTTTCGCAAGGTGTTCTGGACTTAATTTCTTACCGAGATTCCACGGCGACTTTCCGAGTTTTGCCTTGCTGAGTTTTTCTTTGTGTTCTGGTGTGAGTTTTTTACCAAGCCAATACCGCGATGGGTTTGCTAGTTTGCGTAGTCTATTTTGCTCGCGCATTTCAGGCGTTCGCACCTTGCCTTTGTTTGCTTCGCTTATTTTTCGCTTTGTTTCTTCTGTCATAAGATGCCAGACTAATACATACATTATACCATGGTGCAATAATAAAACGCCACATCCTTACTGCCAGCAGTTGCGGTTACTGACAGCGAGGGTGTGACGTTCTATGTGTACTTACTTCGCCTTACGTGCTTCAAACCCCTTCTTCCACTCTTCTAGGTATGAGAATGTCTTAATCACAATCTCGTCATTCTTAATGGTTGCCGTTTCCACATCTTCGTACTCCTTAAGTTGTGGCTTCACAATGACTGCAATCTTCGGCACAATCCTGTCCTTAATCTTCTGTATTTTGAGTGCCACCTTATTGCGCTCACGTTCCTTCTCCTCTCGCTTCTTCATCAGTTCCTTGTGCTTGTCTGCGAGTTCTTTCGGAATTGCATCGAGTTTGGTCTTGGTAATGAGGTTCGCCACCTTCTCAAACTTCTTAATAAGTGCATCAATCTCTGTCTTGAACGCCTCCGCCTCTGCCCGTAACTCTGCCGGCTCCACTTCTGCCGTTATCTTGCGCTCCTCAGTCTCACACTTCTCAATATCCCTTCCAATCGCCTCCAGTGCCTTACTAATCGTTCTCCCCTCTAGCACGAGTTCCTCCTTCTGCTTGAGCATGTCCACCAGTTTCTTGTCTTTAATTGTTATCATATATTTTTGAATACGCCTCCTCCCAGAGGTGTGCTTTTTTGTTAATGTCGTACTCGTTCTCCACATACTCCCGTGCCTTGCGTCCCATGTCCCTTCGCAATTCTTTGCTTGCAATGAGTTTCTCAATTTGCGTAATAAACTCCTCTGTATTGTTTGCAATAAGTAGATACGGCTCATCCTTACCTTGATACGGTGATTTCCCATCTGCAAAACCCTGACCTACACACGGTATTTCAAGCATCGATGCCTCGAGGAACTTGAGGTTAGACTTGCAGCGGTTAAAGTACGTATCCGTGCGAGGGATGATTTGTATGTCGAGCTTTAGGTTGTTGAGTGTTTCGTAGTACTCATGTGCAAATACCATAGGTTGCCATTCGAGGTTCTTGAATGAGTTGAATATCTCGTACTCACCAACGTAGATTTCCTGTATGAGTTTCGTTTGCTCACTCTTTGGATGGAGCGAGAAGAATACAAGCTGTACTCGTGGGTCGTTCTCATAGTGACGGAAAATAGGTTCAAGAATGTCGAGGTCTGAGGTGACACCAACTGAACCAGTAATGCCAATGCGTACCTTCTCACCCTCATTTCGTAGTGGTTCATCAAACAGGAATGGATCAATACAGTTAGGCAAGACCACCACGTTCGGATTGATTTTTCTATACTCCTCTGCAAGGAACTCCGTTGAAGCCGTGACAAGGTCTGCTTCCTTGATACACTCGTCTATCACGCCATTGATGGCTTTGAGTCCGCGGTCAACACGCTCCTTGTCCATGTACTTATTTAGTTTCACCTGCTCGTTGTCCTTGTACGTGTCATCGTTATCAAACACAATCTTCTTCCCTAATTGCTTTAGGTACTTGATGAGTTTCAGTTTGTCTGGGTTCTCGGGTCTATGAAAAACAATCACATCAGACTGTATAACTGCATCTTTCTGTTGCTCGGGTGTCTTGGTCACATCATCCACAAAACTGGTTACGTCCCCATCCCATCCATTCGCCATGAGTGGTAAGAGGCAACGTACGTTATAGCAGCCTTTTAGGTTTGATGTTACGTAATATACGCGCATACTATTTCTCTTCTGACTCCTTTACTATTTCTTTTGTGACTGGGTTAATAACATTCCCGTCAATGTCGAGATGTTCTGTTACCTTAATGGGGTTTGGAGATACCACAACCCCTTTTTGTTCGGCCATAGTTTTATTTAGGTTATTTCTTCAATTACCCTGATGTTCCGCATTGAAGTGTGGGCACCAGGGTAAACAACCTACGCTGCTGTGTAAATCGCTACACCACAAGCGTCACGATTCTCGATTACCCCGTAGAGAATGTCTGCGGTAGTAACTGTTGAAAGGTATTGTGGGATGTAGTTAGACTGTACACGAACGCCACTTGAGCCAACCATTGCGCCCATTGAGCCTCCTGCACCAAGTGGTGAAGTTGCCCAGTGAATAGCGTCTGGGTGAGCAAAAGCGTTTACGCGACCAGTTGTACCTGAAACATACTGAATGTTTGAGGTCTGGTAGACTGGGTAGCCATAGAGGAAACCTGCTGGTTTCTTCGCTGTTGGGTCATTGACTGGTGAGTTCACTGCGAGAGAGAACTTATCAATGTTCTGAACCTGCTTCCAGAATACTGCTGGGTGCATAAAGAACGCTGCTTCTGCGGTGTCTACGTTTGCTGATTCGAGTGCTGAGATAGCCGCACGAACCTCTGAGTCTGCAAGGTTTGTAGTTGACGCACCTACGGTGGTACTAAATCCTGCAAAGAGAGATACGATAGCAGTATCAAGTTTCTTAGCTACAGCGTTTGCTGCTGCCTTTGCGTAACGCTCCATGAGAGTGTATGAACGCTGAACTTGTGCTGCTTGTGCATCCTCGATAGCAAATGATGCTTCGTACCAGTTGTTGACAGTAAGGGTTACCTTAGAGTCAGTTGGTGCGTTGAGAGTCACTGCTGTTGCGTTGCTCTTTGCGTTAGCGGTGAGTTCAGTTGTGCCTGGAGTGTAAAGAATATTACCTCCTGCGCTGAGTTCATCGCTACGGTCTGTGAAGAACGGTGCTGCTACTAATTTTGTACGATAGAACTCGTTTACCTTCTCTCCCCAAACTGCTGGGATGTAAGAAGCGAGCGATGTTCCGTCGTGTGATGTCGTTGGAAAAGCCATTTTACGTTTAAGTTAAGGTTAAATGGCTACCCCGTGAGTCTAGATTGCTTCTTGTGCGAGTTTCATGTGCTCTTCTCGTGTAAGTCCTGGTGTTGAGAGACTCTTTTGAGCCTTTACTGCACCTGAACCACGCGAAGCACCGAGGCTTGCGTTCGATGATTTCTTTTCTCGTTCAAACTTCTCCTTCACCGCAACGAATATTGGATCGTTTTGTGCCTTGAGTAGACTTGTGTTGTTGATTGCAGCGACTTTCTTGAGTTGCTCCATGAGCGTCTCATCCATGCCGTTTGCAAGTAACACTACTTCCTCTACGTTAGCAGGAGTAGCCTGTGGTTTGGTCTGTTCTACTGGTTTCTTTTGTGATTTCTCAAAAAGTCTTCGGTACTTTGCTGCTTCGGCTTGTGCCTTTGCGAGCGCATCCTCCTCAGTTTCAATAGTTTCTGCGGAATCATCCACTTCTTCTACTTCTACTGTGTCCACTTGTTCCTCATCTTGGACAACGATGGTTTCTTCATCATTTTGCATGTTGATGTAACAGTTAGCCCTTCTTACGCTGTAGGGTGCAGGGGTGGAGAGTTTTTATTGAGGTTGTCTCTCCTAAACCCTCAGAGATTAACGTGAGTTCTGGTCTTTAATTGTCTCTATTTTACCATATCGCTGGTCGAGTGTGTCAAAGCAACGGGTGATGAGTGTGTTCGCATCCTTGATACCAGCAACACTCTCTCCTTCGAGTGCCATATCTGCGGCCATTTCGCGTAATTGTTCCACGAAGAACGCGCGAACCGCCTCTCTTTCGTGTACGTTGTCGTAAAATAGTTTAAGGTGCATATTATCCTGCCATTGGTTCGCTTAGTGCCGGTGCTTGTGCTCCTGCTGCGGGTACTGGTGCTGCGGGTGCTACTGGTGAGCCCACCTTTGCGAGTGACTTCCCTACCGAGATAGGGCTGATACCGCTTCCTGCCATCTCCAACATCTGATTGAATATCTTTGAGAGTGTTGGGTCTTCGAGTACACCGAATGTGCCTGTGTTTGGATTGAATGACTGCACAACACTTGCCATGATAGACGAGAGTGACTGCAAGATTGCTGACTTGTTCTTTTGTTCTCCTGTTACGTTTACAGTAAGTTTAGCCGTAACATCCTTGAAGTAGTCCTTTGGTACTTCGATGTATCGCTTCTTGCCATTCTTCTTGATGTGCTTCTTCCACATTGCCTGATTGTCGAGACTGTCTTGCTGTGTAGGAAGTGCGGTGTCGTTGTTGAGTGCCTCAATCGTTGCGTTAATCATGTCCTCATTGTTGTTGAACGCTGAGAATGAGTCGTCAATTGCTTCCAGCTCTATGTCATCAAACTCTGATACGAGAATGTGCTCCTTTGCAATCTTCTTCATGAGGTACGGAAGCACCCACTTATCGAATATCATGGTGAGGTGAATACCCCACTCTTCACGCTTGTAGTCGAACGGCTTGGTGGCTACTGCGTTGAGGAGTTGTGTTGTGCCGAGAGGAGTTCCTGATGGTGGTTGCTCCCCTGTTGCCGCGTCGTATGAGTTAGCCACATTGTCCGCCTGTCGCTTCCAGCGCTCAATGATGTTTGAGTACTGCCCGAGTGCCGATGGTGTGAGTTGGAACGCGTTGATATCCTTACCGTCTTCGAGTTCGTAAATCTTTCCGTAGTCGTGTTCAAGTATGTTATTCCCTAACTTTTTACTGTTAGTTTTGACTCCAACCCTTCCAGCCAATGCCATCGCAATACTCTCATTGATAACCGCATCGTTTGTCCATACCTGTGCTTCTTCTGAGTCTTCAATCACTCCACGCCCAAGACCATACCCATTGTCCTCCCATGAGAGGTATGCGTAGTAGTCTTCCATTGTTCCTGAGAGTTCTTCTGCAAACATGAGGAAGTTCTGTCCATCGACTTCTGCGATGAAGTAGTGTTGCAAGGAATACTGGTACTCATCTTCCTCTGTCGTCTCCTCCCCTGTAGTATCTTTGTATATTGAAATAGGGAACTCTCCAGTAATTTCGTACACCTCAATGCTTGCTGATGTGTCTGCTGACTTAATCTTCTTGTATGCCTTGAGCACGTCTGTGGTGTTTTCCCATACGTCACTCTTGCGGTTGATTTCTACTGGTGAGAGGTGGTGTTCTTCTACAATAGGACCACCAAGAAT
>ERZ869925.867-NODE-867-length-17162-cov-3.813702_pt1 | contig 17162 bp, 31 predicted proteins | sample MGYA00579311_ERZ869925 | MGnify/ENA primary metagenome ERZ869925 (study PRJEB32216, sample SAMN09231817) | wastewater metagenome | place: USA: Maryland | collected 2016-07-30 | study: EMG produced TPA metagenomics assembly of the PRJNA472060 data set (Reclaimed...
CAAGGTGCCAAATTTGCTTATACTCAATCAGACGAAATATCAGTAGTTATGACTGATTTTGATAATCTGGAATCAGATGCATGGTTTGATTATAACGTTCAAAAAATGGTAAGTATCTCCGCAAGTTTAGCGACAGCTAAATTTAATCAATTGAGATTATTCCGTGAACCAAATAATCCAGAATATAAATTAGCATGTTTTGATGCCAGAGTATTCCAAGTACCATCAGTAGATGAAATGGTAAATGCCATGATTCAACGTCAACAAGATTGCACTCGTAATAGTATAAGTATGGCAGCAAGTGCTAACTATTCTCACAAAGAATTGAACGGGAAGACCAGTGATGAAAAACAAGAAATGTTATTCCAAAAAGGCATTAATTGGAACGATTATAAAACCAAATATAAACGTGGTAATGTAATTAAGAAACATCAGTATGAGGTCGAAGGACCTAATGGTGAAAAAGCACTCCGAAATAAATGGATTCCTGTTGAAACTCCGATATTTACTCAAGAGAAGGAGTTCCTTACTAAATTAATCCCTATCCCACAAAATTAAATAGGGTTTTAGTTGCATAATTAAAATTTATTTAGTAAGTTTGCAAAAATAATAACGATAGGTTTTAATTATATGGACATGAATTTCAAAGATTTAACGCAAGATCAAATTAATTATGCTAATAAGGTATACCATGATAAGTCATTAACATGGGATGAGAGAATGAAAATTCTAAAGGAATTTTTTGGGAAATCAGAAAGAACAGTTAGATATTGGTGTTCTAAAGGTTTAGGGTTTAAAGAAAAACCAGACGTGGAATCAGAACAATATAAAAAAGCAAAGAAGAAAAAATTAGATAAAACAAAAAAACGTTTTCTTATTACATGGGCACAGAATAACACTCCAATCCATGAAGGGTTCCTTAATAATATGAAAACTTACGCTAAACATATCGATGCAGATATTCACGTTATAGCAGGTAGATATAAGAATCCAACAAGCGTATTTGAAGATGTAGAAGAAGAATTTTGGGCAGAAGAAATAGAACAGTATCTTGATGCTAACAGACATGATATTCACAAATATCTCTCTGTTATGTCAGATGTAAAAATTCAACCAACAGCAACCAATCCTATGAGTGGATTACAAGGCATGAGTGGCATTAACTCTTGTGTGTTTGGGTCACCTAAAGTCCAAATGGAAATGATACCTGTATTAGAAGGAAACATCCCTAAAATGATGGTTTCTACTGGTGCTGTTACATTAAGTAACTATACTGATTCAAAATCTGGTAAAAAAGGAGAATTTCATCATACACTCGGATTTGTTATTGTTGAAATTAAGGATAAAGACACATTCTTTGCAAGACAAGTTACTGCTCATGACAAAACTGGTGATTTCATTGATTTATGTTATAAATTAGAAAATGGTAAAGTAACCAAAATCAAAGAAGTTGAAGCTATTATATTAGGTGATCTTCACTATGGAGATCATGACCCAGAAGTATTAGATACTACATTTAAATTTCTTAAAAAAATAAAACCTAAACACGTTGTATTACATGATGTGTTTAATGGCAGTTCAATAAACCACCACGAACTTAAAGACCCATTTGTACAATATGGTAAAGATGTTCATGGCACCAATTCTTTGAAAAAAGAAATTGATGGAATGATTGATGGTCTTAAATCTTTTGAAGGATTTGAGAATGTGGTTATCGTTAGAAGTAATCACGATGATTTTGTTGATAGATGGTTAAAGAATGAAGATTGGAAGAAACAACCATCGCCTAAAAATGCCCCAGAGTATATGAAGTATAGTGCGATATTGTTAGATCAATATGCTAAAGACCCATCAAAGGTTAAAGGTGTTATCCCAGCAATTATTAACAAGACTTATCCTAAATTTATCACGTTAGGGCGAAATGATTCCTATAAAGTTAAGAATTGGGAATTAGGTCAACATGGTGATATTGGAACAAATGGAAGTCGTGGTTCACTATTACAATTCCGTAGACTTAACACAAAAGTAGTCGTTGGTCACTATCACTCACCTGGACGTAAAGATGGCGCATTAGCGGTAGGGACATCAACAGATTTAAGAGTGGGTTACAATCTTGGTCCTTCAAGTTGGTTACAATCACATGTTATTATACATGGTGATGGTAAGGCACAACACCTTAATTTCATTAATGGTGAATTCACCACATTTGAATTCTAAAAATGAAATCAAACATCTTATCTGATTTAAGTGAGCAATATCTTTTCAATTTTTTTATTGTTAAGGTATTAATTGCTACCGTATGTGGTATGATGATTGGTTGGGAGAGAGAACTTAAACATAAGGCAGCAGGTATTAGAACGAATGTTCTTGTATCTGTTGGTTCTTGTATGCTAACAGCAGTATCGTTCCTTATAAGTGATTATTATGATATAGACCCCACAAGAATAATATCTCAAATAATTACTGGTATAGGATTTATTGGTGGTGCCGTTGTTTATAAAACAGCCGATAAAGTTACTGGCGTAACAACTGCTACATTTATATGGGTAATGTGTGCTATAGGAATACTGGCAGGTATAGGGTTAAAATTACTACCTATAATTCTAACAATAGTGATTTTAGTAATATCGATTATCTTCAGAAAATTAGAAGATAAAATTCATGATTTCCATGAACCGCACTAAAATCATTAAAAATTTGCTTATTTGAAATATTATGCGTACCTTTGTGAAAAATTGTCCTAATGGGTAAAGAAATAGAAAGAAAATTTTTAATTAAAGGTGAAATACCCAGAAAGAACATTAAAGAAAAACTAATAAAACAAGGTTATATTTTCATTGAGAAAGGTAAGCACCTAAGAATAAGATTGTACATGGGTAAAGCCATACTTGGGTTGAAATTCACCAAAGGTATTTTCCGTGATGAATTTGAAACTTTACTTTCTTTAAAAGATGGTAAAGAAATCTATAATAAATGTGAACATACTGTTGAGAAATACAGGACTACATTTAAAATAGGTAAAAACACTTATGATATTGACAGGTACCCAAATGGTATCACGGTTGTAGAAGTAGAATTCCAATCAGAATCAGATGCTAAAAAATGGAAAAAACCTGAATGGATAGGGAAAGAAATATCTGGCAATAGGGATTACTCCAATTTAAGATTAGCATCACAAAATTTAAAGTTTAAATGATAATAGCAATAGATTTCGATGGAACGTGTGTCACTCATGATTATCCAAATGTAGGGGTAGATATAGGTGCAGTTCCAGTATTAAAGAAGTTAGTAGAAAATGGGCACCAACTCATGTTATGGACAATGAGAGGCAATAAACCCAATGGTAAAACATTAGATGATGCAGTAAAATGGTTTGCTGATAATCAAATTCCATTATGGGGTATAAATGAAAACCCAGATCAAACTAAGACTGGTTGGACAAATAGTAATAAGCAACATGCTGAACTATATATTGATGATGCAGCACTTGGTTGTCCATTGTATTATGATATGACTTTTCATAGCAGACCATTTGTAAATTGGGATGATGTAGAGTACTCATTAATAAAAAAAGGTATTTTAAAAAAATAATTTAATGACTGAACAAGTAAAAAAACTTATTAAAGATATAAAGTCTTATACTAAAAAGGTGATGAAATATTCTGACCTTAGACGTAAAGCAGAAAATGAACTTCAATTAGTTTGTACACATGAAGATAAAGAAAAAAAAGTAAAACACTACGAAGGAAGTTATTTGAATTATGGTAGTTATGAGTATACCACAAAATGTAATATTTGTGGATTGATACTTGAAACTAAAACAGAATCAGACGGACACTACGGATAAAACAAAAATTATGTATAAAGTAAGAACACAAGATTTAGAAGCAATTAAAAAACACTTAGTAAGTGTTGGTAGGGCATTGAAATCTACTGATAAAAAGATCATAAAAAAGAATGAAAAATTAATTAAACTATTAGAGAATGGATACTACATTAATTAAAGAACAAATAGAATTTTCTGAGTTTTTAGAAATTGAAAAGAAGTTAGACATCCGTATGGGTAGAATAACTGTTGCTGAACAAGTTCCAAAAAGCGATAAACTTTTGAAACTAACCGTTGATTTCGGTGATGAAACAAGAACAGTTGTTACTAACATTGGTAACAGAATAGAAAGTCGTTTCGATCTTCTTATTGTACCTTATCCATTTATTATGAATCTTAAACCCACTAAAATTATGGGTATAGAAAGTACTGCCATGATTATGATACCAGAAAATAAGGAAGGTAAATTAGAATTGGGTATTGAAAAAGTTAGTGCTGGTTCAAAATTGATATGATGACTAAAGTTAAAGCAGCTGGTGTATTTCTAATTAGAAAAGATGACAAAATACTAATTTGCCATCCAACTAATCATAAACCTACTATGTGGAGCATTCCAAAGGGTAAACTCGATGGAGATGAAACTGCATTGTCTGCTGCTATCCGTGAAACATTTGAAGAAACTAACATTGACTTATCAGAACATAAGATAATGATAGAACTTGAACCTGTTAACTATGGACACAAGAAAAAAATACTTTACCCTTTCATCATACATGAACATGTAAATACACATTTAAACTGGGATAGTTGGGTTATTAAATGTAATTCTAATGTACCAGAAGAACGAGGTGGATTCCCTGAAATGGACGATTATAAATGGGTTACTATAAGCGAAGCAAGAACGTTATTACACGAAACACAAGTAGCATGTTTAGATGATATAGAAGCATTTATCCATAGTGAAGAATACACTAAAAAGAATTGGTGAGATGATACTCGATTTACATGGAACCAGACATCAAGACGTAACTAAATTACTTGATGAATTTCTTTGGGAAAATATAAAAAGAAAGAATAAACAAGTAGAGATTATAACAGGTAATAGTGAAATTATGAAATCTATTGTGAAAGAGTGTTTAAAGGATTACGGGATTCAACCAAGAGAGGGTTTTTTGAATACGGCAACGTTTATTGTTGATTTATAATGTGGTTTGTATACATACTTGAATGTTCGGATAAAACCCTTTATACTGGTATAACAAATGATCTATTTAAACGACTTGAGACACACAATAAAGGTAAAGGAAGCAAATACACTAAGGCAAGGTTACCAGTCGTTTTAAAGTGTTATTTTGAGGTTGAAAACAGATCAATAGCATCGAAAGAAGAATATAGAATTAAACAGTTAACAAAAAAAGAAAAGATAAAACTTATTGAAGATGCCAAGAAATGATTCTAATATGTCTCAAGAAGAAATTAATGAAGTTATGAGAGATTATGATAAAGTCATGACTGAATATCATAACGAACTTAATCGTAAAAATAACAGAATGCTTAAAGCATTAACATCCGTTATGGGAAATAAATTTGTGGAAAACTTAAAGGAATACATGGAAGATTCTGAAGGTCCATCTAATGAAATAAGAATTGTTAAAAACCGTAAAGGTTCACTTCAAAAAGAAATTGGTTTTGGTGCTATTAAAAAGGTGTGGGTAAACCAATGGGATAATGGTGGTTATACTGGTGATTCATTTTCTGGAGATATCTATATTCCTATAACTAAAAAAAGATTTGTTACTTTCGGGTATTCAATGTGATATTTATATATAGTAAAGTATGAAAGTAATAGAAATTCAATCACCAAATCCCCTCAAACTTAAAAAAGGTTACAAATCAATATTCCTTGCTGGTTCCATTGAAATGGGTAAAGCAGTAGAATGGCAATCTAAATTAATAGAATCAGTACCAGACAAACCTTATATTTTTTTCAATCCAAGACGTGATGATTGGGATAATAGCTGGGAGCAAGAAATAACTGATAAGAATTTCAGACAACAAGTTGAATGGGAATTAAAAGCATTGGAGGTGGCAGATATTATTATCATGTACTTCGACCCTAAAACTAAATCACCTATATCATTATTGGAATTAGGGTTACATGCCAGAGAAGGTAAATTAATAGTTTTATGTCCAGAAGGGTTTTATAGGAAAGGTAATATTGATATCACTTGTAAAAAATATGGTATAAGACAAGTAGAGACATTTGAAGAACTAACCGATATTCTTATTAATGAAGACTTCTAAAGAAGATAAGAAAACATTCTATACTCAAGATCAGTTCAACAGAATAATGGAAGAATATTATTCTGAGAAAGACAAACGTAAAAAAGATAGAATCTATAGATTGTTAAAAAAAGTCACAGGTGATGATTTTAAGAAACAAGTTGAAATCTATAGAGAAATCATAAAAACCCAAGTTAAATAAATGAACAAAAAAGGAAAAAAGGAACACAAGATCAATCAAGATATAAAGGTATCTGAAGTAAGATTAGTAGGTGAAGGTATAACACCAAATGTATATCCGTTATCAGAGGCTATGTCTATAGCACAATCAAAAGATATGGATTTGGTGTTAATTAATGAGACTTCAAACCCACCAGTTGCTAAAGTAATGGTTTATGAAAAATATCTGTATGAGTTAAGTAAAAAACCTAAACAAAAAATATTAGAACTTAAAGAAATAAGACTTACCCCAAACACAAGTGATAATGATCTGGAATATAGAACCAAGCATATCATAGAGTTCTTGGAAAAAGGTCACAAGGTAAAAATTTCACTTAAATTTAAAGGGCGTGAAATTATATATTTGAATAAAGGTAAAGAAGTATTACTTAAATTAGCGGTTGCTGTTGAGGAATATGGGGTCGCTGAAACTCTACCTAATTTGGAGGGTAAGCAAATGTTTTTAACCATACGACCAAAAACAAAATAACAAAAAATTAGGTATTTTCAAAAAATTGTAGTACCTTTGTAAAAGAAATAGTATGAAATTTAATAAATTAAGAACGAGACGTGGGAAATTAGAACAAAAAATTTCGATTGAGTTAAACAAACCTAAACCTAACATTCAGGTTATCTTATCAGCAGTTGATTCATTTGAGAAAGATAATTTGGATACGATTACAAAACTTAGGAAAGAAAAACTTTACGAAGCCAGAAAAATCAGTGGTGCGTTAAAATCTACCATTGACGCACATGGTCCAATCACCAAAGTCTTAATAGGAAGTGCGACAAAAAGAATTTATGGTTCTTTGTTGGGAAATTCAAAACCAGCAAAGGAAGATGAATTTTATATTATACATACAATTTTTAAAATATTTGCGGTGTTGGGTTTGGTCTATTTCACCATAATGTTTTTAAAATCTATATACGGAATATAATAATGTTTAAGAAAGAAATAAAAATATGTTAAGAGAATCAATAGATAAAAATATAATCACAAAAATAAGTGTATTTGATTTTGACCAAACATTGGTTAATACACCTTTACCAGATCAAGGACGAATAGATTATGAAAAGAAAACTGGTAATAAGTGGCCATATGAAGGATGGTGGGGTCGTGCTTTATCGTTAGATACTTCTATATTTGAAATGTCTGTTGTTCCAGAAACCCTTTCAGCATACAATAAGGAAAAGACTAACCCAGAAACACTTATCGTTATGTTAACTGGTCGTATGTCAAAATTAGCATCTGAAGTCAAGTTAATACTTGATGAAAAGGGTTTAAAGTTTGATGTATATGAATATAACCGTGGAGGTAATACTTTAGATTCAAAGATAAAGTCTTTAGAAAGGTTATTATCTGAACATCCAAATGTTACAGAACTTGAGTTATGGGATGATCGTATTCCACATGTTGAAGAATTCCAGAAATGGGGTGATTCAAAAGAGAACTTAACATTTAAGATAAACATAATTAATGGAAGTTATCACTAATGAAATACGATGAAAAGTTAATAGGGATTATACGTTCTAAGAACTTTAAAACAATATGGCATTGTATTGATTATTTGCTATTAGCTGATTATAATATACTGGAAGCATTTGACATTTCTATGAAGGAATATGGTGGTCAAAAACTCTTTTCCAGAGTAGCATTTGTCAGATGTGAAAAAGCAACTGTTATATCATCTATTACTTATACACCAGTAAACAATTATCTTGTTACAGTAGGGTTAATAGATGATACTAACATCCATTTATATGGCTTATATAAAATTTATAGAAAATGGTTAAATGAAGTTAGACCAAATAAAACTAATTTCAAGACTAATATCATTGATTCAGATATAGAAAAAACTTGTGAGATCATTAAAGTACCTAATGTTACACCATTGATATTAGAATTTCTCGAAGATGAATATTTAGATCAATTTAGGCATAAAATATATGTAGAAAAACCAATAGCAACAGCACCACCACCTATTACGATGCCACCATATATAGGAGATTTACCAATTGATTATGACGAAATTAATGACACCTTTATGAAAAAAATAGGTGAAATTATTAAAGAACAAAAAATGAGGGATGAAGGAAAAGGGTATGAAGGAGAATTTTTAGAAACTAAATAAAATGGATAATAAATTAAAATCGATTATTGAACGTAGAAAGTTCTCAAATTTTTGGGAAGCTTTTGATTATTTAAAATTAGCGTCTTATTCAGAAATTGACGCATTAATGATGGCATCTGATTTATTTAATGGAAATATTTGGGGTGATGTTATATCAGCACAGGTAGTAGAAGCTAATAGTCTTAGAATTACTGGTGTTTCAAGTGGAATTACTACAACATCTGTCTTCAATATGGATGATGAGGGTACTATAAGATTTGGTAATGATAGAGCAGCTAGAGTCGCACCAAAAGCAGATGGTGATTTAACAGTGAAAATATTTTATTTAACTAAAGATGCTAATAAAAACTATAAAGATTTGTATAAATCTTATATAGAAATAGAAAAATACGAAAAAAATAAAGAGTTGGATGCCCATATAGGTAGCATAACAACAGAATTAAAAACAGAGTTGGCCATAAAATTATTTAGAGATGGTCAAAAGAAATTAAATTAAGAATATGATTAAAATAGGAGATATATTAGAGGGGAACATTAGTATGAATAGTTCTGGTTCTGCATATATGGTAAGCAATGATTTACCAAAAGATATTTATATTAATGCGAAGAATACAAACAAAGCATTACATTTAGATAAAGTAAAAATTAAAGTAATTGAGGGTAATGGACGTGCCTTAGAGGGTGAAGTATTAGAAATAGTTGAACGATTCAAATCAGAATTTGTAGGAGTGATTCAAGTATCACCAAGATATGCATTCTTTGTTGCTGATAGTAATAAAATGCCAGTAGATATCTTTATACCAATATCTAAGACGCTTGGTGCCAAAGATGGACAAAAGGTAGTTGCTCGTTTAACTGAATGGAAAGACGATGCTAAAAACCCTAACGGTGAGATAATAAAAGTAATTGGTAATGCTGGAGAACATGAAACCGAAATACATAGTATTTTAGAGGAGTATAATCTTCCATATGAATTCAATGAGGATGTGGAAGCTGAATCAGAAGCTATTTCAACAGAAATCCCACAAGCAGAAATTGATAAACGTAGAGATATGAGAGGTATAACAACCTTTACTATTGACCCAGCAACAGCAAAAGATTTTGATGATGCATTATCATTTCAATGGATTGATGGTGATAAAGGTATTGTTGAAGTGGGAATTCATATAGCAGATGTATCACATTATTTAAGACCAGAAACAGAATTAGATAAAGAAGCATATATAAGAGGCACCAGTGTTTATCTTGTTGATAGATGTGTTCCTATGCTTCCAGAGAGACTTTCTAATGGGTTGTGTTCACTTAGACCTAATGAAGATAAATTATGTTTTTCAGCAGTATTCAAACTTAACATAAAAAATGGTGAGATATTAGAAGAATGGTTTGGAAGAACTATAATAAATTCTAATATGAGATATTCGTATGAAGAAGCACAAGAAATTATTGATGAACATGAATTAAAAAACATATTTCATAATAAAGAAACAGAGAAAGCAATCAATTGGTTGAACCTTTTAGCTAAACGTCTTAGAAAAGAAAGAATGAACCATGGTTCAATATCTTTTGATAAACAAGAAGTTAGATTCAAATTGGATGAAAAGAACAAACCAACAGATATTATATTCAAGATCGGTAAAGATTCAAATAAACTTATTGAAGAATTTATGTTACTTGCTAATAGAAGAGTAGCAGCATTCATTAACAATAAGAAATATCCAATGATTAATAGAGCACATGACAAACCAGATCAAGATAAACTGGTAAGTCTTAAAGAATTCATTAAACAATTTGGTTATGAAATAAACATTGACACCCCAGCAGATACTACTCGAACACTTAATAAGTTATTACAAGATGTACAAGGTAAACCAGAATCAAATATGGTTGATAGTCTTGTTGTAAGAACAATGCAAAAAGCAATATATACAACAGTTAATGTGGGTCACTATGGATTAGGGTTTAAAGACTATACTCACTTTACAAGTCCTATAAGGAGATATCCTGACGTAATGGTTCATAGGTTGCTTGGTAGATACTTAGAAGAAAAATCTATACCTAAAGTAGAGAAGTTGGAAGCAAAATGTAACTACTTATCTCAACGTGAGAAATTAGCGCAAAAAGCAGAACGTGATAGTATTAAGTATATGCAATGCATTTACATGAATGAAAGAGTAGGTAAGGTTTATGGTGGAATTATAACATCAGTTACCGACTATGGTATTTTTGTAAATATTCCATCTAATGGTTGTGAAGGATTGGTTCGTATGTCTGAAATAGGTGGGGATATATTCTATGCAGATATGGATAACTATTGCGTCAAAGGTCATAATACAGGTGAAATAATCCGTTTAGGTGACGAAGTAAGTATAGTAGTAAAATCTGTTGATATAGAGCGTAAAAATATAAACTTAACACTTATAAGATCATAAATGGTATTACTTTGGTTGGATGATAAGAGAAACCCATGGGAAAAAGATTGGATTAAATTTAGTCCAATTAAAGAACCAATTGAAATTATATGGGTTAAAAAATATCATGAGTTTGTTTCATGGATAACTGAACATGGTTTACCAGACGCTATTTGTTTTGACCATGATTTATCCGATATTCATATAAAAAAAAGTACTTACAATGAAAAAACAGGTATGGATTGTGCTAAATGGTTAGTTGAATATTGTTTAGATAATAAAGTAAAATTACCTAAATATAACATTCAATCATCAAACCCAGCAGGTAAAGATAATATAGATGGGTTGTTAAAAGGATTTATAAAATTTCAAAATACAGAAAGTGACTAATACTGAAGAGTTTATTTTTAAACATTTAGATAGAAATTTTCAAATAGGTGTTGGAGAAAATGGTTTTGCGTACATTGATAATGTAACTGGACATAAGATGTCATATAGTGAATTTACAATGCATCTTAACACAATACTTGGTGTTGAATACATAATAGAGTATAACATATGGATAAATAAAAAAAGGAAAGAACTTTTAAAAAATATTTTTTCTTATTTAGATACCTGTGATGTTAGACTTGGTAGACGTGAATGGGGATTAGTTGACCCTAAAGGAAATCCTATCTCAATTACTGAATTGATGGTAGAAATCAATTTAACTGATGAGGATTATTGTAAAGGTTTTGAAAAAATATATGAAGAGTGGTTTTTAGACAAAATTATTGAACATACTGAAAAAACTATGTTAGATACATAGTTTTGTTGCATTCATCAAAATTAAATAGTATATTTGCGTTAAATCGCTAAAATTATGAAATTTGTTTTAATATCTGATACCCATACTCAACACGATGATAGAAGGTTAGTGCTACCTAAAGGGGATGCTATAATCCATGCTGGGGATATAAGTTATAGGGGTGGTAGAATTGAGGTTGAAAATTTTTTAAAGTGGTATGATGCATTACCATATAAATACAAAATATTAATTGCTGGTAATCATGATTTCTTTTTCGAAACGTATTCAAAAGAAACAGTAGATCAATTATTATCTCAATACCCAACAGTCATTTATCTAAATGATAGTGGTATTACCATAGAAGATATAAAGATTTGGGGTTCACCAGTTCAACCATGGTTCCATTCTTGGGCATTTAATCGTAGAGGAGAGGAGATATGTAAACATTGGGATTTAATTCCATTAGATACCAATATCCTTATTACTCATGGACCTGTTCACGGTTATTTAGATTTAACATTAAATGGTGATGTTACTGGTTGCCCTTATTTGTTAAAAAAAATACCTGATCTTAAAGAATTAAAACTTCATGTTTGTGGACATATACATGAAGCTTATGGAGAAGTTGAGTTTGCTGATGGTGTTAAATTTGTTAACGCTTCAGTTCTTGACGCAAGATATGTAATGAAAAATAAACCAGTTGTAGTAGAAATAAAAAAATGACACTATTTTTAAGAAACGGTAAAAATGAAACAATAGTTGATTTGGAGATCAATGATGGTGAGTCTGGTTTGGATATCAGATGTGTTGTTATTATAGAAACATATTCACAACTATTGCTTTCTAATTTAGATAGGTCTGATGAAATTGTATATGATTTTAGTAACATATCTGAAATTAGAAGATGGTTCTGGGAAATATACATGGAAATGAGTGATAACCCATGCTTTGAAGATGCTGTAAAACAAGTAAAAGATGTTTTAGGAAAAGTGGCAAAGAAATACGATCTTAATTGTGTAGAGGATTAACATGAGAGTAACTATAATTGAAAAAACAGAACATGATGGGTGGGAATTAAAATTTTCACTTGATAAAGTATATTATCCATCCAGCGTAAAAGAAATGGAATATGTACCTATTGGAAACATAGCTGAAAAAATTAGATTAGAAGTTGAATTTGATGGTAATGATATCCCTTCTTTAATTAATTTTTTAAAGAACTGTGAACCATGTTTTGTAAAGAAGTAAAAAATATGAAACAACATAAGAATACGCAAATTCAAACAGGTAAATCTGGCGATAATATAGATTTTATAAATACAACTGGTAACGATATACCTAAAGAAGAAATTATAGTTGAAAAATTATTGAATGATGTAAAGACAAGATGGTTGGATAACAACGCTAAAAAGGTTGATAACCTATTGCATAGCGTAAGACCATTAAGACCAGATATTGGGTTTTATTTAACAGTAAATGGTTTAGATATTGGGGAAGAAATTTTCCCAGAAGAATATAAAATAATATATGAAGCATATCTTTCAGTATTGCGTAATGTAGAAAGACGTTCAAAAGAAAATAAAAAATGAAGAAAATAGGAATTACAGGTGGTATAGGTAGTGGTAAAACCTATATTTGTGAATACTTTAAAAAGTTAGGTATTCCAGTATTTAACAGCGATAATGCTGCAAGACAATTAGAAAAACACCCAGATATTCAAAAAGGGTTTAAAGAGATTTTAGGTGATGACATCTTTATTAATGGAGTGCTCGACAGAGTTAAGATGCGTAGTATTGTTTTTACTGATGAATCTAAACTTAAACAAATTAACACTTTAGTTATTCCTTATATTAAAGAAATGTTCGAGAAATTTTGTGAGGTTAATTCTAATTTTCCTTATTGTATTTTTGAATCTGCAATAATATTTGAAACTAAGAGTGAATCATATTTTGATAAGATCATAACTGTTAGTGCTGATATGTGGACAAGAATGAATAGAGCAATGAAGAGGGATAATTCAAGTGTTAAAGATATTGAAAATAAATTTAGAGTACAAACATCTGACTTACAAAAAGAATCGCTTTCTCATTTTGTTATAAAAAATGATGGTGATAAAGATGTATCACCACAAGTAAATGAAATACATAGAGAAATCCTTAGAGAAATAGGTATAAAGAAAGATATAATTGACAGATCAAAAATTAAAAAGGTGGATATCAAACAATACCCAGAGATTGATGGTTTATATAAACATTATAAAGGTGGTAAATATAAAGTGTTAAGTTTGGCCAAACATAGTGAGACAGATGAAATCATGGTGGTTTACAGATCAATTCATTTTGGTAGTGTACATGTTAGACCTTTATCTATGTGGTTTAATTTAATTGAACTTGGTACTGGTGTTCCACCAATAGAACGATTTAAATTAATTAAATTAAATGGAAGTAATAACCAAAAATAGGAAAGCATTTTTTAACTACGAAATTATTGAACGAGTTATTTGTGGGATAAAACTGTTCGGTAGTGAAGTGAAATCAATTAGAAATTCAGATGTATCAATTGCTGAAGCATACTGTTTTGTAAGAGATAACGAAATGTTTGTAACTGGAATGCATGTTGCTGAATTTAAACAAGGTGGAAAACATAACAATCAAGACCCAGTTAGAGAACGTAAATTATTACTAAAAAAGAAAGAGATTATAGGACTGTCCGAAGAAATAGCGCAAAAAGGGTTAACTATTATACCTTTATGTGTATTGATGACCCCTACTGGTTTTATCAAACTTGAGATAGGACTTGCCAGAGGTAAAAACACTGTTGATAAACGCAACTCAATAAAGGAAAAGGAGGTGAAAAGAGAGATAGACAGAGCAAAAAAGGTGTAATTATTGAAAATAAATTTGACTTTTGAGAACTAATGTATTATATTTGCAATCTAACGTTTTAAAAACCATATTCAGAGTATGTTAATAACCATTCACGAAAGAATGACTTCGAGAGAAACTCAGTCGTTCAAACAATATTTAAAAGATGTATCTAACATTCCTTTGTTTACACCAGAGGAACAACAACTATGTACTGAAAAGGCAAGTCGTGGAGATAAAGAAGCGATCAATGAACTAATTGAGAGGAATCTACGTTTTGTTATTAGCGTAGCAAAACAATACGTCAATTCAAACAACACCTTAGAAGATTTAGTTAATGAAGGTAATATAGGTCTTATTATAGCAGTAGAGCATTTCAAACCAGAGATGGGTTTCAAATTCATTTCCTATGCTGTATGGTGGATTAGGAAAGTTATATTAGAATATTTGGCAAAGAATGGTAGATTCATCAGACTGCCAGCTAACAAAATAAATGACTTATCCAAAATGGAAAAGAACATTGCTAAGTTAGAGCAAAAGTTAGGTAGACCAGCTGATATAGTTGAGATCGTTAATGAGTTCGGAGATCAAATTAATAAGGAGGATACAGTATTGCTTAAAGCATTATCATCTTTCAATATGGATTCGTTAGATAGAGAAATTAGTGTGGATAATCATTCTACTGATAATGTTACAACACTTTTAGATATAATACCTGATAAATCTTGTAGAGAGGCAGATCATTTGATTGTTGATGAAAATGTTAAAACAGAAATAGAGTCTATTCTTTCAACACTCAAACCAAGAGACAGACGTATCATTATTGCATCATTTGGATTGGATGGAAAATCACCTAGGAATTTACATGAAATAGGGGTTGAAGAAAATTTGAGTAGAGAGATGATACGTCAAATAAAGAATAAGACTTTATCAGCATTGAAGTCAAAACTTAAAAACAATACCATTCGTTCAAGTCAATAAAATGGAAATAAATAATTTCTATAATGAAAAGGCTGAAGATTGGTTAGTTAAGGTTCCTGATAATTTTATTGATCTTACTGTTACATCGCCTCCTTATGATGATTTAAGGGCGTATAACGGTTTTTCTTTCGATATTGATACTATCGTAAAGGAATTATATAGAACCACTAAAGAAGGTGGTATTGTAGTCTGGGTAGTAAACGACCAAACTAGTAAAGGAAGTGAAACATTAACATCTTTTAAACAAGCAATTAAATTTAATGATTATGGTTGGTTAGTTCATGACACTATGATCTATAAAAAGTTAAATCCACCACCCAATGCTGGTTCCAGATATCAACAATGTTTTGAGTATATGTTTGTCTTTTCTAAAGGTAAACCTAAGACAACCAATATCGCTTTAAGGGATAGACGTAATAAATGTAATGATAAAAGAACATATAGAAAGAAGAAATTCTCCAGAGATAAAGATGGTGTATTTAATGAGAATGATTATTTTGTAAAGGAACGAGTACCTAAAGAGAATATATTTGAATACTATGTTGGTGGAGGGAATTCAACCAATGATAAGATAGCATTCCAGCACCCAGCTATATTTCCAGACCAGTTAGCAACAGATCATATATTAACTTGGACAAATGAAGGTGATTTAGTTGCTGATATTTTTGCTGGTAGTGGAACTACGCTTAAAATGGCAAAGTTAAATAAAAGAAATTATATAGGATGTGAAATGAGCCCTGATTATTGTAAAATAATAAACGAAAGATTAAAATTAATATGACCAAATATGAAAAGAAAATAGTACTTGATTATCTAAATAGGTTTTATCGTTTCAACCTGTCAACTTATACAACCTATAAACTATATGATAAGATAGATAAAAAAGAGGTACCTCTTAAAGAAGCCTTACAAAGTATTAAAACTATTTTTAATGTCAATGAAGACGAACTATTCCAAGTATTTGATGATTGGGCTGATGAAAAAGCAATAGAAATACAAAACAAAGTGACTGATTTAAGATATAAAATATACGAACAAACAGGGTTAGACTTGGAGTTGACTACCAATGATCTTAATAAGATGTTGGATTCCTTTGAAATAGGTTCAGAATAAAGGATGTACACATATGTGTACATGACATTAAATTTTACCTATTTTTTGATACTTTTTAGATATTTATTAGTATAAACCACATTGCATATGAGTAAAGATATTATAAGAAAAGTACTACGTGAGAACATCTTTGATAAAATCAAAGAAGCTTCTCCTACCCCAGCACCTGCAACTGAAGGTGGTGAATCTAAAGAAAATGCCCCTAAAAAGGACAATAAGAAGTATATAGACGATTATCATGAAGTTCAAAGGAAATTGGATGGTACGATGTTAAAAGCGTCTCAGGTGATGCAAGCTGCTGGTTTGGGAAAATCTGATGATGCTACTGCCAGATCATTATTTGCTAAGAAATTGAAACAAGAAAAGAACGAAGAAGGTGGTACTTACCGTTTTGATGAGAAGGAGTTGGCCAGTATCATTAAGGTTATAAACAACCCTAGTTCTTATCTTAATACGAACACCAAATAAACCATATCATTATCTATTAAAACCCTTTAGCGACCCTAAAGGGTTTTTTTTTTTTTTTTCTTTAATAGTTGCATCATATCG
>ERZ869925.868-NODE-868-length-17146-cov-4.448072_pt1 | contig 17146 bp, 19 predicted proteins | sample MGYA00579311_ERZ869925 | MGnify/ENA primary metagenome ERZ869925 (study PRJEB32216, sample SAMN09231817) | wastewater metagenome | place: USA: Maryland | collected 2016-07-30 | study: EMG produced TPA metagenomics assembly of the PRJNA472060 data set (Reclaimed...
TATTCTGCTTTCCCGTGCCTATCGCCGTGCCTGTTGTTCCTATCTCCTCAAGTATTTCACTCCATTCTGACTGGGTTAAGTCTTCTAAGGCGCACTCGTAGTAAGTTGTTCCGTCAATATGATAAATTAACCCTCCCGATTGACCGGTATCTCTTAAATCATACTCCCCGGCTTCGGCTGTGAAATGTCTAACGGGTCTAATCTTTAACTCTTCTGATTTACTTGTTTCGTTCTGTTGATCAGATTCAAAATCTATAGAATAAGCCTGTGATGAATCTACCTCTGAGCTTGTCCAGTACTCGCCCGATAAATTACCCACATCATAAAGGAACAATTCATCATTAACCTCCTGCATTTCATCAAGCGAACCTAAATACCAGTCGTTAAAAGGTATTGCTTTATCAATAGATTGAGAGATCTTAAACCTCCAATTTTTTAACTGCGATATTTTAAACGCTTTTATCATTTCTGTATTTCAAACAGTCCGTAATAAGGTTTCCAGTTTTTATCCGCTATACTATCATGTGTTAATTTAACTTCAAAAAAGTAATTACCCGACTTTGTTATCGGGATGGTTTCATCAATAGAAATAATACTACCCGATACTGTTAGCGTCATTTCGTGCAGTTCATTTCCATTTTCCCTGTCGTAAATCTTCATTGTCGGTGTGTAATCGGTCAAATCATAAGCAGTTATATTCTTATTGTCATCAATAGATTGAATCTTTAAATTAAGTTCAAACCACGTCCCTATTTCGTGCGTAATTACCCCGTATTCGCCTTTAATGTTGTTTATTGTTTCCATAATTATACCTTATTAATTCTTATTGTTGTACCCGTTTTACAGGTCGTTACAGCAGTTGTTTCTGATCGGAAAAAGAATTCAGCCGTTCCAGACTCGTTACCTGTTATCAGCATAGCACCGCCATAAACGAAATTACTACCAGTCCCGACCATTCCAGAACTAACGCCCTGTGATGTGGCTCCTTTGTCACCAATACTCCCGGATCCAGAAATAGTACCTGATGTTGCTAATTGATGGCTAACAAACATTCCCACATAATTAACCGTCCCAGAAACGTCCAGCATAAACCCGCACCCCGTTGTAGCTGCTGTTGGTGCTACTATTGCGTAAATGTCAATTAAATATTTTGAATTCGCCTCGTAGTTAAATGTCAACCCTAATGTTACAGGCGTTGTATTCGCACCTGTTGCTTTATCGGAAGCAAGTACAAGTTTTGTAAAAGGGTCTGCATGTGAATGGGACGTAACAGCACCCGTTAACTTTGCTTCAATCTCTTCTTTTGTAATATCACTGTTTTTTTGTGCTGCTGCGGGTGCATGTGTACTACCTACATGCGATTGAATATTTGCATTCGCAGGTTCATAGTTATGCGAGTGGGTTGTGGGTGTTCTCTCATCCGACAACCTCGAATCACTTGTACTTACTTTGCCGTTAAGAATAGATACAAGATCGGTCTGAGTAGAAATATTTCCGGTAATAAATCCCCAAACACCACCGCCTCCGCTAAATGATGAGGAAGAAACAGAAATTATTTTTTTCTTCGTTGTATCGTATGCTTTCCAGAAAAATGACATAATGCAAATATATTAAATTGCTGATAAATAATAATCATTGAACCCGGTTAAAACGCAAGAGCCCTTTAAAATACATAAGTTACTTTGTTGTATAGGTTCTATTTCCGGCGTGTCCTCAAAATTAGCTGTCATATCGTTAACGTAAATAGTACTCAAAGCTGTTGCCATTTGTATAAGTTCAGCAAACCACATAGGTATTGGCATCGTTTCGAGTTCATAAATCCTATTGATAGTGCTTCTTAATGTTGTTAAAGCCCCCGAATCGGTTGCATAAACTTCTTTTTCAATCTTTGTCTTTGGTATGTACATATTATAAGGAACTACTAACTTTAAATACCAGGTAGTTGGTGTTGCATTAATCCAAATGTTTCCGAAATCATTTTCAAAGTTAGTTGCTACAAAGCCATAAGAACCATCAAAAACAGTATTAATCTCAAAAACGTTACTCTCATAAAAAACAGCACCCACGTACGGGTTTGTGGAATCACCGATAAGCCTGATAAAATAATACCCGTTTTCATAACTACCTAAAGATTTCGTGAACCTGTAAACATGACGGCCTGATGTGTAGGTGTAAAAATCAGCAGGGGTAAGTTTTTCGGCTGTTGCTGTTGCTGTGGCTCCGGCACTTGACAGATCGTAACAATTTTTAGCTGCCGATGCCGTATGACCCGCTTGCGCAATTATTTCATCAGTATTATTAACCCCTTCACCTATAACGGCTAATGTTGTGCCTATTGCATCAGCAGTAATATTGCTCCATGCTGCCGATGCGAGGTCAGTCCAGTACGCTTCATAGTAATTTGTTCCATCGTGAGCGCATATGTACCCTCCTGATGGTCCGATGTCGCCAAAATCATAAGCACCCCAGGCACCAGCAAAATGTCGTATCGGCCTTATCCTGTTTGATGCGGATTTTAATGGACCACTATACGCACCTGTTCCAAAATTTATTGCTCCTGCTGTTGTGGGGCTGCTTTCCGTACTCGACCAGTAATCAGCATTTGTAAAACCTCCCTTACCTATCATATGCAGGGTGTTGTACATTGCTAAAAGCTCGTATCTTGATGGCAAATACCAGTCAGTAGCATTAGCGCCTAAAGACCCTATTTCATCAATATTACCCAAACGGTCAAACGAAAGTATCTTATAAATGATGCAATCCATTTTTTCCGCAGCCCATGTTGCCTGATTTGAATGGATTACAAAGTCTATTTCGTTAGTATCCCCAACGGGTGCAGGCCATGTTTTTAGTATAGGCTGGTAAAATCTTTGCGGATAAACCCCTTCAAGGTATTTTGTATCAGGGTTCTGGTTATCCATGTTTTTCTCACTCACAGAATAAAAACTACCGTGATGAAACCTGAACTGATTTATTTTAGGAAAATATGTTGCCATTATTTTGATGGATTAGTTTTGATTAAAGTCCAGTTTCCTTTGCGGTTAAACGGTTCAGTTGATACCTCTATGATGTAACCCTTGTAAGATACCCCTAAATAGGTAAATGCAACATAACCGTGCGGGTCTGTCATTAAAGCGGTTATTTGCGCTGATGTAACCGGTGCCGAAAAATTATAAATCTCAGGATGAAATTCCGGTTCTGTTGTTACTGTCACATCTGCCAGCTCCGTGACCGTAGATTCAGCTACTTTTTTGCTTGTAAATGCCAAATTAAACTGTGATTTCTGGTATTTTATCAGCTTAGTAGTCATTTTCCACAGTGAAACAGCAATCATAGATAAATGCCGGTTAAGGTTTCTTCGTGGTGTAATATCCACGTTTAACCTGTAATCTACATTTAAAACCCCTCCAATAGCTTCAAAATCGCTTGATGGCTTAGTCTTGAATCCTGAATCCCGCTTTAACTGTAGCCAAAATATGTCCGTATCCGAACGGTTGTCTTTTGTTTTATCAGTATCTAAACCGAGATATGAAATACCATAATCATCAGCCCGGTAAGTTGACTGAATATCCATAGTATTTTTAATTGACTTTAGCACGTTTGAATATTCCCGTGAATCATTGAAATTTCTTAACCCGTTTGTATTTTCGTATTCTATTTTCTGGGCGTACCCGGATTTAATGGTGTTATGAAAATAACCTTCATCCACGTAACGCTCAAAATCTGCAACCTCACCGAGTGAAATAATCTGAGTGTTTTTATAAAATTGGCTTATCGGTTTTATTACCCATTTATCATTTGTCTGGTCGTAATAAAGTCCAATGGGTGTTAAAGCATTCAGGCTCTTAAAAAAGTCCCTTATTGATGTTGTAAACGGTTTGTCGGTTAATTCAAAATCCCGAACCATATAACCACTAATAAGTGAGGTGAGTGAGAATTCACCGTCCCCGGCGTACGTGTCCGGTTCTGAATCTGTACGGCCTATAATCTCAGCGTCAAGTTCAATAACAGGGGTTGTTACTTTCTGTAGTAAGCGGGTAAATAGTTCATGAGGCAATAAACATTTTCTGTCTAATGAATCCCACGTCTTTATTGTTTTGCGAATATCAATATTCATTTTATCACAAACCAGATCCCAGATAACATCCTCATTCAAGTATGGGCCGCCTCCGTATATTATTTTAAGAAATACTTTTTTACCCGCCGGGATAAGTTCATCCTGATCGTTATCGTAACTTTCATCAAAATCAATGTTGATCGGATCGGTTTCCGCAGGGATAACCTCTGAGTAATTGATAACATCAACATCCACACCGTCCTCAACTGAAAGCCTGACTTTAAGGTATATTCCACCATTTACAACACCAAGGTTAACAGGAATTGAAATGGTGCCTGTTATTTGAATATCCATTATAAACTTAACCCACACATCGAACGATTCAGTGTTATCAAGAATCAGGAATGTTACTTCATCAGTCTGGGCATCTTCACCTATTTCGTTATAATCGTACTCGAATGAATCTGTAGCTATGAATATTTCCTTAGATGAAGACGGGGCGAGGTTTGTTGTGTCGTCAATAACCTGCTTATCGCCCGGATCAATGTCTTCGCCGTTCCATGTTGCCTGTTGGATTATGTCAAGTCTGCCAATTGTAACGTCCTGTTCAAAATCGGATGTGAATTCAGTGATAGATTCGTCATCAAGAGTTTTTAAGTTGTTTACATTGATTTGTATCTCATCACGTGCCATAAATTTAGCAAGGTTCGCATTGTCGATAATAGGGACTTCGCAGTAATCACGGGTAATTTTTATTTTTGAAAAGTCAATTACCCCTGTGTAGTAATCTGCAAAAGTATCGAGTTGCGGGTCACGTCTTTGAATTTGAATGCTTACAACAGCATTAACCCCTGAAGTGTCGTAACTTGATACTAAAAAATCCCTGCCTTCTTTTACAAATCTAAGCGATAACGATAAACTTCTGAGTACCGAACGATAAAATTCATGCCTTATAAAGGAAATAGTTTTTTTATCCCATCCGGCAGGCGGGTGTGTAAGCGTTAAAGTACTTGCACCTTCTGTTAATATGTATTTCCAGTTTTGCATTAACTCCTAAAGTATTTATCTATTCGCCTTGTGAGTGTGTTACTTGTTTCTGTCATTACTGATATTCCGGTGTTGTCAATATTAACCGATGTAACGGGTTTATCAGCTATCTTTGCAAGGTACGGGATCATTTCGTTTTGTTCCCTTTCCTGTGGGCGGCGTTTGGAATCCATCATCATTCTCGCTGTAATATCGGCAGGGATAATCTTAGTCCCTTTCTCTAAGTAGGTTAAAGCTGCTTTATCGGGAGAAAATCCCACGTTACCCCGTTTGTCGATCATCAACTCACGTCCTTTCTCTCCTACCCACGCAAGACCTTCAGGGCTTGACTCTGTTCCTTTAGCGAACCCTGCAATTAACCCAGCTTGTACTGCTATTGATGCTGTTTGTATTCCGGCTTGTTTAGCCATGTTTGCCAATGCGGCTGCCAGTGCTGTTGCTATCGCAGGTGCTGCTGCCGGGTTCAAAAACGATGCTGCTGTTGCTCCCGATATTGCTGTTGCTTTAGCTGCTGCAAACTTAGCCCACACAACAGCTATATCAATAGCAGCCTGAATTATTGCGTATTTTTTACGTATAGACTTCTGTTTATTCTCGTACTCTTCAGCAAGTTTTAATTTCTTTTCGTTTAACTCTTCCTCGTTCTTTATTGTTTTTTCTGCATAAGCGACTTCCTGCTGATATTTTAATTCAGCAGCAGTCATTTCTTTGTCGAATCTTTTATCTTTTAGTACGTTTAAAGCGTCTTCAGCGTATAATTCATATTCGATTCTTTTATTAGCGATTTCATTTAGTTGTTCAATAACTTTTTCGGAGTTTCTCTCGGCCTCGTTATCTAAACCAGCTGCTTTTTTGGTAGCTTCTTTAACAGAATTTTCACTCCTATCCATCATTGCGTTCCATGCGTCTTCAGATACAAAACCAACGCCCGGCCAGAAATATGTTTTTTCGGTTTTTGATAACTGGTTTTCCTCAGTTTTTTTCATTAACCCTTCAAACTTATTAGTAATCGTTTTTACTGATTTTTCAGCTTTATCGGCGGCCTCTTCAGTATTATTTATTTCAGCAACCAGTCTTTCATAGGCTTGTGTAATCCTTCTAATAGAATTATAATACTCAACATTTACATTTTTTACATTCTTATATTTTTCTGCTAAAACTCCCCTTTCCTTATCATTTAAAATCATCATTTTAACTGACAAGTCGTAGTACTGCTGTAACTTTGGATTTTTATCAAATTCAGCAAATAAATCCTCGTAGCCCTTCCTTACATTAGTCATAACACCGAGCTTTCTTTCTTCCCTTACGATTTTCTCCCTATCCAACCTTTTAGAAACTAATTCATTCCACTCGGCATTGTCTATATAGTTTTTTAAGTATCCTATCTGTTCTTCTTCAAGTAAATTGTAAGCATCTATATTTGCTTGTACAAGTGCGTCCAAATCCTTTTGAGCTAACGTTCTTTTCTTTTCCGCTAATTCAGTTTCCAATTTCAAGGCTTCTTCTGCAAAACCTAATAATTGAGTTGTGGTGTATTCTGATTTTTTTAAAATCTTATTCCTTAATTCCGCAACCTTATTATCAACATCGGCCGTTTGCATCCCTAAAGATAATGTACTATCTCCAATGTCATCAAGCGCTGCAGAATATTCATAAGCCGCTTTTGTTGCTGCTGCTAAGTTTGAAAAGAAATTAGTTAAGTTACCTGTTGATATTGCTTTGGCTAAATAATCAAACGACCCTTTAAGACTTGCTATTGCCCTATCAAGATAGTCTGCGGTTCCCTGCGTACTTCGCATGATTTTTTCAAGAGAAATAAACTCTTTAACGGTACTTACAATCTTGCTTGTTATTTTGCTTAAAGCATTTGCAGCGATGTTACCTAAAGCGTTAAATTTAAACTGAAAACTATCAAGAGCCTTTTCCCATGCGTTAGTATTTTCCTTTGCTTTAGTTAACGAATCATTATGTTTTTTCTGAGCAATAGAGGCCTTTTCTGCTTGTAACGCCGTTCTTTGCGCTGCAACCTCCAACTTTTTCATGTCATTAGCGTACTTTGCACTTTCGATATTTAGTTTATTCTGTAATTTAGCAGCCTCAACAGTCTGTTTATTCATCTCTTTGATGCCTGTAGCTGCTGTCATTTGCTTGTTTAAAGCACGTGCCTGATTAATAAGCTCTTTCAGGTTAGTTTGAGCAATCTCTAACTTATTAACAAGCTCAACAATAGCCTGTAGCGCCTCATCTGATATTAAATCTTTACGCTCTATTCTCTCGCTCATGATCTTTGAATCTTTTATATATGTTTGCGAAGTGCCTAACTGTCATTTCTTTTTGATTGAACCCATATCCCTGGAAACGCTCAACATCTGCAATCACTAAATCAAAATCAGTCTTTTGCGTTGGTTCTTTTTGTTTTTCCCTGAAGTCCAGATCATTTTGCATTCGTTTTAGTTTTCCGAAAGCCATCCGGTACGTGGTATCTGCATCCGGGGTGACTTTGAATCCTTCAGTTTCGAGTAGTTCCCTGAACTCCTCTGATGGATTCATTGCATAAATCTGTAAAAGTACGCTTTGATATGCTATTTTGTGCCTTTTTGTGGCTGTCTGCTTAATGTCTAAGAACGCTAAATCTGCGCTTTTATCTCTTGTTATTTCTGAAAACTCACTGTAAATATTATTCCACGCCTCTTCTATTTCATTCTCCGGCGGATTGCCCTGAATTATCAGATTCTTTATGTTTCCTGTATTTACGATCAGTCGAAAGTTTTCTAACGGACATCGGTCGGATGTGTCGTATAACTTCCAAACCTCTTTTTTTTGCTTCCTCGTATTTAAGGACTTCAAAATATTTGCCATATTGACCGTGTATTAGTTCCACAATAGCCATATCAAAACCCGTTAGGCTGGCTTTCTGAGTAGCAAAGATAATCATTCCGTCAAGATTCTTTTGCTTCTGTATCTTATTTTGAAAATAGTTCATGTTTCATTTTTGTTAAAAGTCCCGGCAATGATACCGTTTTGAATTCCGTTTTACTTTTCGCTGTTAAACCAAATATATTAGTCCCGTATTTCCCTGTCAGTTTCCCTGTCTTTGAATCTGTTGAACTTATAAATATTCCCCCGTCTTTGCCGGGTTCAGAGTAAATCCCTTCATAAAAATCACCTTCAAAATTCAGGTTTGGAGTTCCCAAAGGTGCTTTGCTACCCATTGAAATCTTTAATTGTGCATATTCAGGCATTAAGTATTCAGGTGAAATGCTTTCGTTATTAGAATCTTTTCCCTCTTCTAATTGCGAGGTATTGAGGTCGACAATAAACTCCTTGTTTTCCTCAATAACCTCGGCAAATAGTTCTAAGGGTTTTAGAGCCTTAGCATTTGCAGCTAATTGCCCTAAAGTCATTACGGTACGTTAACAGTTACGGCACCGGAAGATTCATAACCTCCCGTGGTTTGTAAATCAGGTCTTTTCAGATCAAGCGTTCCGTCAACAAGTGAAGCCGTTGCGGTAAATTTATACTCACCTCCACCGATTTCAACAAAAGCAAGGCCACCGCCATCCTGAACGGTTCCAGCACTCTTCAAAAACGAGAAGTCAGTAATTACCAGACCGTCAACTCCTTCGCTATCACATCTGCGAGTTACTGTAAACTGCACCAGCGAAGCAGATACAGAAGCAGTAAGAGCCAAGTCAACATCAAGTAATCCTTCAAGATCAAGAGGGTTCCATGACGGTTTGATTGCTACCCCGTAATCCAATACCTGAGATGAATCAGATACACCCCAACTTATCGGGGTTCTACGCTGTGTCGTACCGTCTGTTTTACCAATTCCTCCAACATGGAAGTTCTGGAGTGTAAAGCCTTTCAGTTTCACTCCATCAGGTGAATATCCCATTATATACCCATTGCTGGATATAAGGATAATAGAACCCTTTGCATTATTAAAGGTTCTGAGGTTCTGAAGGGTCATAATACTGAGGTTAGTTGAACCGACCTCCTTTATTTTCCCTTCACGTATGAATACATCCAGACCGGTTGAGAGCGTTTCCTTAACATCATCCTCGTCCTGGTTCTCTACCTGTTCAAAGTAAGGAAATGGATAGACTTGTTTAAGGTTTATATCTGCATCCCAAGTAGCCTGTAACAGAGCGTTCGCCTCTGTGTCTATTTCCCAGTCCGGTTTTACCCAAAGGATTTTAGCCCAATATCCGAGATTCTCGCTTGAGCCTACTCTTCCGGTGTTACCGAGGGAAGCTAAATTGGTTAATTGATTGTACATTTTTTACAGTTATTTGATTTGTTTAAAACACTAAGTTCAAGGTTCTTAATTTCAATAGCATCAAGTCGGTCGTTAAATATGTTTCCTTCGCTGGCATAAAGCCCGTTCTTACCCCAATACATCCGGTCAATTTTTGTGTGCTGGAAATTTCCAAGCGTTCCGCTGAAATATCCGCAACTTGCTAATTTCTCTAAAAAGAGATCATATAAGGGGTAAAGAACGGGTTTAAAGTTTAATTCGTACCTTTCGGCACTCTTGTACTTTGCAAGCGTATTGGTACAGATAATAAGGTTAAGACTAACATCCGAATCAATTCCCTGATGCCTTCCTTTTGCCTCTTCAAAATCCTGAAACAAAACTATCAAAGGGTACTTCATGAGCTTCATCTTTGGATGTTTCTCGTACTCGGTAAGAGTATTGATAACCTCCAATGGATGACCGTACATATAGTAAGGAGTTTCATCAATTCGCATCGAATCGACTACGCTTCCAATTAAATCTACTATGTACTTTGCGCTCATATCCCGAAAGTATTATTTTTTTCCTCTGCGGTAAGTATCCACTTTGGATAAGATTCTGAATTGACTAAAAGAAATTCAATCGCATTGTTATATAAATCAACGTAGCGATTCCAAGCGTTAATCATAAGACCATCGGCAGCGACACGTGCTGAGTTTTCACTCAATGCCGAAACCGCCCCGATGGATTCATAATTTACAATGTTAGCTTTAAGGTAATTATAATAAACATAGTAAGCAATCGGACTGACTTTCTCTGAATTGATTAACCCATCCCATTTTTTTGTGTAGCCTCCAATGGTGTATTCAGCACCATTGACAAGCTCGTCCCATTTCTCTGTAAATGTCTGGTCTTCTATCTCGGCTTTTAACTCCTTATAAAGATCGTACCCTAAAAGGTTTTTTAAAAATTCCTTTTCGTACCGTTCAATATAAGCGTCAATAGTTGCCAAATTACCGGACAAAACAGACGAAGGGAGGTTTATCTCTCCAATGAAATAGGTGTTATCAATTAAGTTCATTTTGTCTTGCGTTTGCGAACCTGTTTATTTTCCTTGTTATCTTCCGGGGTAATTTCCTTTTCACCTTCGATAATTTTCCCCTGACCACGTGTCTGGAGTACATTTGCCAAAGGTTTGTCAAGGTCTTTCACCTCTCCGCTATTGAATTTAAAAAGTGTCATATCCTATTTTTTATGAACCAAAACTTTACCATAGATACTTGTTAGTTTTGCATTACCAACGCCGCCGTCACTCGTGACAAGTACCCTAAGATAGGGATACCCGAAAGCAACCGAATCGGTACGGGTAAACACGCAAGCAGTAGTAGCATCGCCAAGGGTTTTATTCATAAGTACAGTCCATGCCGTTCCATCCATTGAACCCTGAACCTGAACATAATCACCAGCAACGTTTCCCGATAACTTAGTGATGTTTGCTGTAAAGTAAAAAAAGTACGGAACAGTAGTCGACCTCATGTCGATAACTTTGTAAATAGAGAGTTGACCGCCGGCTGTTTGACCTACGGTGTCAGTAGCAGCACCAAGGAAAGCGATGTTATTAGCTCCGCCCTCTTTAAAGGTGTGAATAGTAGCCTGTGCCGATGCCATGCAGACAAAAGCAACAAGTAAACTGAAAATTAAAAAAAACTTTTTCATTTTGTATGAATTTTTTTAAGTTAATACTATGCAGAAATGTCAGCAACACGGGTTGCAATGTCAGTAACCTTATAAAACGCTGTTGCATCTACGTTACGAACCAGAACGTTTCCACGTTTGCGGGCTTTGAGGGTCATCATGTCCTCAGTAAACTGAGTAGAAACCCATCCAAGTTCAAGGGCGTAAGCCTCCTGTTGATACAGGGTAGCAAGATTACCGTCACCAACTAACAAGGTGTTAGCTGTAACAAGTGAGCTTTCGACTACCTGAAGCGCACCAACACGTGAACCGTCAGCAGCCATAAAAGGAGGAATGATATACAGTCCATCAGTTGACTTGATAGTACGAAGGTTAAGCATATCCAAAGGATTTACCAGAACGAATGAAGGATTGAATTTACCCTCTTTTCCGTTGGTTATCTTTGTAGCCACGTACATAATCAGGTCAGCAATAGACGCTTTAATAACTCCACCTGTGAGGGCTTTGTCAGCAGCACCGAGCGCCTGGGTGTAATCAGTTGCATTTGTGTAAAGACCTTCCCATTCAGGGGCTGTTCCATTACCGGAATAAATCTGCTGTTCTTCCTTCAGAAGCATGTTTACTTCAAGGAACCTGCGAACTTCACCAGCAATAAAATCAATGTCAGTCATTGATTCATGAGATACTGGTATAGAATCTAACAGTTTTTCAAGTGTCAGATTGTATTCAGTCCATGCAAGAGCGGATTCGGGAGCTGCAACATTTTCAGCTTTCGCATCAGCGTTACGAGTAGTGGTCGACTGGTCGTAGTACCTTACAACACCGTGGTTATTAGGGCTTACGTTTACAGTTCTTATGATCTGTGGGATTGTTACCCTGCGAATAGCAGCCTGACCTATGTCATTCAAACGCATTGCTCCGGTGTCGGAAGTAATGCTTGCAGTTGTTACGGCGGTTTTAAGATCAAGGATCACAGACCTTTTACTTTTGCTCTGTAAGGCTTTCAGATCGTCAAGGTTTTTTTCAATAACCTTTTCGAGTGACATTTTACCAACCGGGTTTTCATTGAGTTTTTTTATCTCAATTGCCATTTTTTCAATAGAATCACTCATCTTTGTGAGGTCTTCTTTAGCGGCTAATTTCTCAGCCTCTACCTTAAACTGGTCTGCTGTGATAAAGCCGTTTTTTGCATCCGAGAAATGTCTGCTGATTTCATTTTTTGCCTCAGTGGACATTTTGGACACAAGCTCGTTAAATTGTTTTTCGTCCATTTTTTAAAAGAATTTGATTGTTTGTAACTTATTTGTAAAATCAAACTCAGCTTCCTTTCGTCCGGCCTCAACAAAGGTGGATTTATCATCTGGCTTCATTTCGATTATTTCATTGATCATTTGTTTAATCTGAATAATTTGTATTTCAAAATCACTCATTGTGTCGTCCGATTGGTTTCCTGATTTGAGTTGTTTTTCAAGTAACTCCATCCGCTCGAATAATTTTATTTTTACCCCTTCCGGGTTCATTGACTTACTACCCAGATAAGGTGTTAGCTGGTTTGCGCCAAAGGCAACGGTGGATCCCTCCCAAAGTTTAAGCTCTTTGATGAGGAATAAATATTCGTTCTTTTCGGCCTCGTCACGGTTTATAACAGAACTTAAAACCGCTTTCCATCTTTCAGATTTTGAATCCACCATTTCAACATCAAGATACCTGAACCCTATGGAATGGTTATCGTATATCTTTTCCTGATAGTTAATAAGGGTATCATTGCCTTCGGTTGTATTGCTCATTTTAGTTTCAAAGTACAAACCTAAAGAATCTTCATTTAACTTTAGCAACTTACCGGGTAAGCGTGTGAGGTCATGAAACAGTGCGTGTTTAATCTTTGCCGTTGCCTGACTATCGGGGCCACGTTCAGCAATTGATTTCTTAAATGCACCCGGAAGGATAACATCAGCGTCCGAATCGAAATAGTTAAAAGCATTAAAGTAACCTGTAACAATTCGTTTGGTCAAATCAACATCCTTCACTTGAAGCCCACATCCTGATTTAACAGGAAATTGCATTGCCTTTTTTTGTTCTATTGTTTTCATATCAGTCAAGTAAGTTTAATCTCCCCTTGGTTATGTTTAATTGCTTAACTTTAATCTCAAGCGACTTTTTTTCAAATGCAATATTCTCATAACACTGCTTTATTTCAGCTTCCAAACAATCAGAGTAATTTTTTAATGATTCTTTGTGCAAAATCAATGTCTCTTCATACAATTTTTCATCTGTTTTCATAACATTCCTGTTTTTTCAAGTATTTCCCTGTATTCGTCTGGTGTTATTATCCCGGAAGCAAAAGCCTTATCTGCTGCCATTACGGTAACATTCCACATACGTGCTTTCTTTTCGTAGTCTTCCTGTAAGGCTGCAACATGTGAAAAGTCAGCGTATAACTCCAGACCTGTATCAATTAACCCAAAAGCAGAAGCAAGACCTGAAAGCCAGTCGTTAGCCTCCGGGATTATAGAATCCTGATATAACTGTTTCTTTGCTTCTTTTATGTTTTCATATGTAGAATTAGCGAGTAGTAAATCAGTAGGGAAGCTGTAAGCGTTGGCAATTGTCCGCATGTCCTCGGTTACTTCTTTGAAGTGTTGCTCAGTAATTGCCACACTCATTGACTGCCATTTCAGTTTTGCCGAACTAATCAAATACGAATACTTTCCTTTGGATGTACCGTAGTTTTTCATCTGGTTTTGAACCTCTTTCTTTTCCTTCGGGTCAAGCGGAACTGTACCAACGGCATCCTGTGAATCATTAGTAATCATTCCAAGGGGTGAATTACCTAAAATTATTCCCCTGCTTTCGTATGCTGTTTTGATATTCTCCAATGCCTGTACCAAGGGCTGTATCTTACAACGGCCTTTTAAATCTGTCTTTTTGGGATTAATAACAAGGTTATCAGCAAAATGGATTATCTCTTCCGGTTCAACTGTATAGTGTTTGTCCTCGGCTTCAAACTTGTACGCCTTGATTATCTGGTTGTACTCAGTTGAGGTATGGAGTGAATTGGTTTTATTGATTTCAATCTCGGCACCATAAGGAGAAAGGTTCCATAGTGCCTGGGTTTTTTCTATTGCTGTACCGAAAAGAGTATAGATGTAAGCATTTCCGCACGTGTCACGGTATATTGAAAATTGCCGGGCAAACTCCGAAAAGCTCTGCAATACATTAGGCTGGTTGAGTAATGTGATTATCGGGTGCTTCTCTATATCAGTACCGTCTTTTTTTCTTAGCTTTACCTTCATTGAGCCAAAACACTTCGCACGATAATTGACTATTGCTTGCAGTTCGGGGATGGAAAGATAGTATTCGAGATATTTACTTTCGTTAACTCCAAGAGATGAAGATAAGAAATCAGCCCCGAAATCAATAGGAATGAATACTTTAGGGTCTATTACCCTTGTCGGGACTGCTGTTTTCTTGCGGAATAATCCCATATTTTAAAATTATGGGTGCAAGGTAAGCAATTTAGAATGATTCTAAATAATAAACGGGTAAAATTATTTATATGTTATTAAACATGTTTAACATGTTTTAATAATAAACACATAAGTTGACAATCTTTTGTGTCTAAAACTTCCACGGGGTTAATCCTTTCGCCATCATTCCACGTGTTGCCTGTAAAGACTTTGAATTGTCTTGCATCAATCGTGTCAAGAATTAAAGGAATGACGTAATGCAAAAATTCGTAATTAAAAACCTGAGTTATAAATTTCTCCTTACCCTCATACACATCTTTGTTATATTTGTTATAGGTGAAAGGAACAGTTAACAGTAAATACCCTCCCTCATCCAACAGTTTAACCATGTTCGCAACAGCTTGCTGGTATTCAGTAATATGTTCCAGAACCGAAATGCAGGTAATAAACTGATATTTCCCTGTGAAGCCTTTGGTTATATCTGCATCAATAACTTTGAAATGCCGGTTACAAAAAACGTCACCGAAGAACTTAGTATCTTTTTTATCAATGGCGGTCACATCGTAACCACATGAATAAAGCAAGTGAGGGAACGAACCCTTTCCGGTTCCAACATCAAGAATCTTACCAGTGCAATATTTCTGAATCATTTCAAGCGCAAAGGAGTATTCAACCGATCGTTCATTTACCCGGTTCAATGGTTTCTCTGCTTTGAGTAGCGGCTTTAGCAGGAGGTTAAGGATGTGATAGTAAAGTTTTTTCATGATATTGGTTTTGGTTACATAAAATAATTTCTACGAATAATAGCAGCCATCCCGGCAGTTGCGTCTGCTGCATCATCTTTGTCCTTTGTTTCCGGTGTGACTGCCGACATTTGCCGCATAAAAGCCGCAAGTGTTTCGTTTGGATTCTCAGGCCACACAAAGAATTCAATGATGTAACCGGATTGAGCAAGTATTCTCCCGTGCTTGTTGGTTGTGTTTTTAATAGCTGATATTACCCTGTTAGGGTTTTGATCTCTTATGTTCCTGATGAAATAAGCCCCGAAGTTGTTACTCTCAATGAAAGTATTATCAATGTCATGAGTGGTGATTTTATCGCTAACAACAGCCTCGTTAACATTCAGGTTTTCCATGTTGAATATTGCATCGGTAACATAGAAACGTTTATCAATAATCCTGCCTATCAGTCCTGCGAAATGATCTGATCCCTCGTCTGCTGTGTCGATGTACATTAGGTTTGTACCCTCGTTATTAACCTCTGAGTAACGTTTTAGTTTATGTGATGGAATATAAGCACCGTCAACAGACAGAACCCATTCACCGAGATAGTCGTAAGCGTAAAGGTTCGGATTGTCCACCCTGCATTTCTCGGCATCGCTAATAAATTCATCAGATAGGTTTTCGAGATTATCTTTGTATGTGGTATGTATGTAACAAACCCCATTCTTTTCACCGTTAAAACCCGGCTGCACTTTAGCCTCATCAAAGAACCGTTTATATATCCAGTGGTTAATATCTTTCGGGTTGAGTACTAAAATTATCCTATTGCGAATTCCCTTTTTCCTGATGCTTCGCTTAATGGTGTTAAATACCGTTTCATCTTGTAGTTCTTCGGCCTCCTCAAGTACCCACGTTGTTAAACCCTCAATAGACTTTAATTGCGCTGTTTGATTCCCTGAACTGGTTCTGATCCCTCTGAATAGAATCTCACACCCTGAACGTGTGTTTATTATTTCAGTTTGTGTTGACTTGAAAAATGCTGAATGATTTTCAATATTTATTTTCTCCTGGAATTCGGGTATAATCGAAATTGAAGCGGAGTTAAGTGTATAACGAGAATATAATACCTTGTGTCCTAATTCAAATGTAAGGTTTTCAATGAAGTCACCAACAGCGTAACTCTTGCCTGATCCCCTTCCTCCGGTTACTATTGTTAAATAACATTCCGATTCCCAAAGAGGCCGGTACTTCACAGATACTTTTATCCTACCCATTCTTTAGGGGTTATGCTGATTTCTACCGGAGTATCTATTTCAATATCCGTCTTTCTGGCAATGATAAACGGGTACAACTTAGTCAGTGCATCAAGGTACTTTGAATCGCTTTCACTCCTTAACCTGTTTAGTGACGCCTCGATGTGTTCTGCTTGCCCGGATAGGATTGACAGAAGTAAATCTTTCAGTTCCTTTGTGGACTTATTCTCTGTTCCTGCTGGCCTTCCGTTGGGATTGTTTGTCTTGCCCTTGCCTGGACCTTTCATCTGTTTACATTTGTTGTTTTCAAAAGGCAAAGTTATAACAATTTTTTTGACTTATGCAAATTTTACCGAACAAAACAATACTTCAATATCAAATGCGCCCCGGCTAATATAACTAAGTAGCTTGTGAGGGTCATTACTACCATAGACAAAAGTATGTAAGGCAGTAGGTTTCTTTTTGAGTGTTTGTGTTTCATCCTTATTTAAGTTTTACGGTTAAAAGTAAAATAACGGGATTCTTAATTTAGTTTCCTTGAACAAAATGGATTTGTTTTATGCCTTTCATACAATTCAGGAAGTTGTCTGCGGTATTTAAAAAGCAACCTATACATCCATTCATTTTGTTTTTCTGTTAATTCTTTTAATGAATCAAGCGACATC
>ERZ869925.869-NODE-869-length-17114-cov-101.876663_pt1 | contig 17114 bp, 19 predicted proteins | sample MGYA00579311_ERZ869925 | MGnify/ENA primary metagenome ERZ869925 (study PRJEB32216, sample SAMN09231817) | wastewater metagenome | place: USA: Maryland | collected 2016-07-30 | study: EMG produced TPA metagenomics assembly of the PRJNA472060 data set (Reclaimed...
GAAGTTTTATGCCTACACCAAGAGAAAATGAAACTGAATCGGAATTTATCTCTCGATGTATGGGGGATGAGGAAGCTATAGCAGACTTTCCCGAACAGGATCAGAGGGCTGGTTTTTGTTATGCTGTTTGGAAAAGGCGGGATATGGATAAAAGCGCAAGAGGTAAGCCTATGCTAGAAAAAAAGATGACTAACTTTAGCTCATGTGAAGTAAAAATGGGCGATTTGGGTGTTTTTGAGGGCTATGCTTCTGTGTTTGATGGTGTAGATTCTTACAATGACACCATTCTTAAGGGCGCTTATAAAGAAACTATCTCTAATCGCAATCGCCCTGTAGCAATGTATTTCAATCACACTTCTTTTAGATCCGATATGCCTGCAACAATCGGCAAATGGATGAGTTTAGAAGAAGATGGAAAAGGGCTTTATGTAAAAGGTCAGCTTTCTTTGGGGCATCCTACTGCTGATGCTATTTATGCAAGCATGGTAAATCAAACCATTGATGGATTATCAATCGGGTTTAAAGTTCCTGAGAATGGTTATGAAATGCGAGATGGCATCCGTTATCTTAAAAAGATTGATTTAGTAGAAGTATCTGTGGTGGATAACCCTGCTGATAATGCTGCTAGGATTTCTCTTGATTCTGTTAAAGCAGATATTGAGAGCATTAAAAGTATTCGAGAAGCTGAGGAATTTCTGCGAGATGCAGCAAATCTAAGCAACTCAAGCGCAAAAGCATTGCTGGCGCAAATAAAGACTGTGCTTCGAGATGAGGTAAAGTCGGAGTTAGAACAAGCAATGATTATTAATCGCTTAACCAATATTATTAAAGGATAAATTATGTCAGATCAATTAAATCAAGTTGTAGAAGCTATTGAGAAGAAGCAATCAGAAATTGATGCAATGCTCAAAAGCGCTGGTGCAGAGAGCAAATCTGCTGTTGAAGCTGCTGAAAAAGCTGCTAAAGAACTCAAGGCAATGGGTGATCGCCTTCTAGAGATCGAGCAGAAGCAAGCTGAAGGAATCAAGAAGGGCTATGAGATGCCTAAGTCTTTGGGCGAATCTTTTGCTACTTCTGATGAGTTCAAGGCTTTCGCAGAAGGTCGCACTTCTAAAGCTCGCTTAGAGGTCAAGAATACCATTACTGGTCAGTCAGGATCTCCTGCTTCTAACAGCGATACTATTGTTGCTCCACAGCGCCAAGTAGGTATTGTTGCTGGTGCTTTCCGCAATCTCCGCATTCGGGATATTATGCCATCGGGAACTACAAGTTCTAACTTGGTTGAATATACCCGTGAATTGGCATTTACCAATGCTGCTGCTGAAACTGCTGAAGGTGCAACTAAGCCTGAAGCTACTTTGACTTTCGAACTAGCCAGCGCACCAGTTAAAACTATTGCTCATTGGCTCAAGCTCTCTAAGCAAGTTATGGATGATGCTCCTGCATTAGCTTCTTATGTTGATACTCGCTTGCGCTATGGTGTTGATCTCCGCATTGATCAACAGCTTTTGAATGGCAATGGTTCGGGTCAAAACATTGGCGGTTTAGTCAAGGCTGGTAATCACACAGCTTTCACCCCTGCTTCGGGTGATAATGCTATTGATAGCATCAATCGTGCTATCTATTTAGTAGCTGCTGCTGATTACAATGCAACTGCAATCATTCTCAATCCTGCTGATTGGGGTGCTATCGAGAGAACTAAAACTCAAGATGATGCCTATGTATTTGGCGCACCACAGCGTTTAGCTCCTACTTTGTGGGGCTTGCCTGTAGTTGCTACCAATACCATGACTGCTGGTAAGTTCATGGTTGGTGCTTTCGATATGGCCGCTCAAGTATGGAATCGCCAAGGAACAGTAGTTGAGATGAGTGAAGCCGATGATACTAACTTCCAAAAGAATTTAGTTACTGTTCGTGCAGAAGCTCGCTTGGCTTTGGCAATTTATCGCCCTGTTTCGATTCAGTATGGTTCATTGACTGTTTAGTAGTAAATAAGGGAAGGGGGAAGCTCCTTCCCTTTTTATCATGTTAGTAAAAGCACAAAGAGATTTTATAAGCGCTGCATTAGGCGATATAACTACAGATCAAGTTTTTGATGTTGAGGATTATGTAGCTCGCTATTGGATTGGCGCTGGATTGGTTGAAGAATTTAAGCCTATGAAATGGGAAGAATTAGAAACTAAGCCCCATATTGAGAAAGCTGTTGAAACTAAAAAAGTGAGAAAGCGCAAAAATGGCAACTAAGATTATTACTGCTCCTACTTTTGAGCCTTTATCAGTTGCAGATGTTTCTGAGTATTTGCGCTTGGATGATAGCCCTACAGATACTTTGTTGATTAGCGCATTGATTACAGCAGCTAGACAGCATCTAGAGAATTACCTTAACCGATTTATTGCAGAGCAAACAGTTGAGCTTGCGCTTACTGGATGGAAGGATAAAATTGAATTATCTGCTCCGCTTCAATCTGTTACTTCGATTAAATATTTAGATGAGAATGGTGCAGAGCAAACTCTAGCATCGAATCAATATATTGTTGATACCTATTCTGAGCCAGCAGCGATTTATCCTGCTTACAATGTTACATTCCCGAATCTTTATGACCAAGAGAACAATGTCAAGATTCGCTATGTAGTTGGCTTTACTTCGGGTGGAAGCCCTGATTCGAATCCACTTCCTGATCCTTTAAAGTTTGCCATGATGCTTATCATTGGCGATCTTTATGCTAATCGGGAAGCAAGCGGAGAGAAGGCTTATCAGGTTAATCCTACTGTTCAAAACTTACTGCAATTCTATCGCCTGAATATTGGAATGTGAAAACAGCAGTTTGCATAGCTAGTGGCACTAGCTTAACTAAAGAAGATGTTGATTATTGCCAAGGCAAGGCAGCAGTTTATGTAGTGAATAACTGCTACAAACTAGCGCCTTGGGCAGATGTTTTATATGCTTGCGATGAGGAATGGTGGGATCACTATAAGCCTGAATTTAATGGGCAGAAGTGGACTATCAATGAAAATGCAGCCAAGAAATATAACTTAAATATAATTCCGCATGATACTCAGGCGCTATTCTGCACAGAGAATATGATTGCTACTGGAAACAATAGCGGATTTCAGGCAATTAACCTTGCTTATCTGCATGGCTTTAGGCGCATTCTTTTATTGGGTTATGATTACCAAAACTCAGGTCAGCATTGGCATGGTAGGCATAGTGGGCATTTGAACAAAAGCCCTGATATGCGCAGATGGATAAAGCATATGGATAATGCTTATCCCCTGATGGTTGAAGCTGGACTTACTATTATTAACTGCTCTAGAGATACAGCTATTACTTCGATTCCTAGATCAAATATAACCCAAGAGCTATGAAATTTATCTCATACTACACCGATAAGTATAAAAATGAAGCTGGCAAGCTAAGGCAATCTCTCGAATCGCTAGGGCTTAATTACCATATTGCAGGCATAGAGGATCAAGGCTCATGGGATGCCAATACTCATTTCAAGCCCATTTTTATCAAGCAGCAGATCCAAAGCCAATCGGCAGTTGTATGGCTTGATGCAGATTGCATGGTTTTACAGCATCCTAGCCTATTCTATGAGCTTGATTGTGATGTGGCTTTCCATAGGTTTAAGGAAAAAGAGCTACTCTCAGGAACAGTATTCTTTAAAAACACAGCGAGAACAATAGAGCTTTTAGATAAATGGATTCAGATTAATCAAGAAAATCCTGAAGTATTCGATCAAAAAAATCTAGATCAGGCATTAAAATCTATGACTGATATTTCAATTTGCGAGCTTCCGCCTGAATACTGCTTTATCTTTGATCTATCTAAGAATTACTATCCTAGGGTAAACCCTATAATTGAGCATTATCAAGCAAGCAGGAAGTTTAGATGAGGATTCTAACCATTTGCGGTATTGGCGATATTCATTGGGTTATGCTCAAGATGGAATCCTTTATCGAGAAAAACTGCAAAGGTGTTATCCCTGAAATTACAGTATGGAATTTTGATGGCAGACCGAGGGCGGATGGCTTTGTCAGTCGCATTCCTTTTGTGAAGTTTGCTGGATATGACAATATGCCGATGGGCAATCAGCAAAAGCGCCTATTCCATCAGATGTATATGGATGGATCAAAGGATCTAGTTACAGGCTTTAAAGGCTATGACTATTTTATTTGTGTAAATGGCAGCCTGCGAATTGGGCATAGCATGGAAAATATCTTGCCCCAATATCAAACAAACTGGAATTATCAGATCAATGTAGATGATTGCACTAGCCCATATAGTGAGCCATATATCATTTTTTATTTCAGCAATCATGGGATGTTTACCGATTGGGTATCCAAGATGCCCCCTGAAAAGATCAGAAGTTTCATGCAACAAATTAAGGGCTACAAATTAATCCTTACAGGAAGCTCATGGGATGCGCCATTCAATCAGGAGCTTGAGGATAATGGGGTAATCAATCTCTGCGGAAAAACTAGCCTTACCGAGCTTTTTGGCTTGATTAAAGGGGCTTCTGCTTTTGTGGGCTGGTGCGGTGGTAATACTATTGTGAGCCAGCATTTAAATACCCCTACTTTGATGCTATGGTCAAATTATTTCAGCCACAGGGCTTTTCAAACTAATTGGGTTGATCCCGATAGACTTGGCAAGGTATATATCCCAATGGATGTAGAAACAGCCAATAATGATTCTCTTATGAAGAATTTGGGGGTGCTTCTTGGAAAGTAAGCTACTATGGCTAAAAAAGTTCGGGATTGGATATTACCCTGTAGAAACTCAGCCCTATGATGAAGCCTATTGGCAGAAGTATCTAGTCATGGAAAAAACTGATATAGGGAAAACCCTTAATAATGCGAGGGTCGAGCTAGTTCAGGCTTACAAAATGAATGAAATCCTAGATATAGGGATTGGATCGGGCGCATTTGTAAAGTCTTTAGACTATGCCTATGGCTTTGATATAAACCCCTATGCGGTGGCTTGGCTAAAAGAGGTAGGTAAGTATAAAGAACCTTCTCCAGTCGATTCTATGAGCTTTTGGGACAGCCTAGAGCATATTCACAATCCAACTCATTTACTCAGTTATATAAAAAGATTTGCATTTATTTCTTGCCCGATTTATCAAGATAAAGACCATATCCTAAGAAGTAAGCATTTTCGCCCAGATGAGCATTGCTGGTATTGGACTAAACAAGGTTTACAAAGATTTATGAGTAATTTTGGCTTTAGTCTTTTAGAATATAACCTAATGGAAACCGAAATAGGTAGAGAAGATATAAGCACTTTTGTATTTGTGAGAGATCAATGAAAGCAGGCAAACTAGATCGCAGAGTTCAAATTAAGGTAAAAACAGCAACTAGAGATTCTTTTGGTGCTGAAATCCTAACTTATTCTACATTGGCCACAGTATGGGCAGAAGTAGTGCCTATTAGTGGCAGAGAATACTTTTCCGCAGCGCAATTTGTTCCTGAAGCAAGTCTAAAGATTCGCATGAGATTTAGGGAAGATTTTGATGAAACAGCCATTATTCACTATGATGGGGTGGATTATGACATTCTCTATATTGCTGAAATCGGCAGGGCAGATGGGCTTGAGGTTTTGGTCAAAAAGCCATGATCGGTATAAAAGTAGATGGATTAAAAGAGCTTGAAAAGGCTCTAATGGAGCTTCCTAAAGAGATTCAGGGCAGACCATTAAGAAGCGCTGTATCAGGTGCTGCTGGCTTGATAGTCAAAAGAGCAAAAGAAAAAGTGCCAGTAGGCGAAACTGGAAACCTTAAAAGCGCAATTTTTAGATATAGATCAAGGAGAAATTCTGCAACTGGCAGAGAAACCTTCTTTGTTGGTATTCGCCAAGGCAAAGCTCAATATAAAGATACAGCCCTAAATCGAAGAAAAGGTCGGGTTGGCAAAAAATATAACACTCAAGGTGAGGCATATTATTGGCGATTTTTAGAGTTTGGAACTGCTAAAATGTCAAAAAAACCTTTTCTGCGCCCTGCATTTGAGGAAAATAAACAGGGTGCTGTAGATATAATGAAGAAAAGATTAAGAAAAGCGATTGATAATCAAGTTAAGAAATTGGCTAAAAAATGAACATTGAAACTTCAATTTATGCAGCTTTATCAGGCTTGGCGAATGGCAGGGTTTATCCTTTAGTAGCCCCTGAGAAAGTTACTTTCCCTTGCGTAGTTTATTCAAGGATTTCATCTACCCCTGAGAATACTTTAGATGGTGGCGCAACTATTGATTTAGTTCGCATTCAGGTGGATACTTATGCTAATACCTACTCTGCTGCTAAAGTGCTTGCAGGGTCGGTTCGATCTGCGCTAGAGAATAGCAATGTAAAGGCAACTTTACAAACAGATCAAGATTTATTTGAGCCTGATTTAAAGGTGTATAGGGTTAGTCAGGATTATTATGTATGGCAATCTAATTAGGAGCTAATATGAGTTCAGCAGCTTTAGAAGCACAAGGAATGGAACTAAAGATTGGCAATGGCGCTTCTCCTGAAGTGTTTACTGCAATCTCTGAAATTAAGACCTTTAGTGGCCCGAGTGGGTCGGCAACTGTTATTGATGTTACCGATTTAAGTTCGGCAGCTAAAGAAAAGCGCATGGGTTTGGCGGATGAAGGTCAGTTGAGCTTTACTATCAACTACATTCCTACCGATACCGAGCACGCACTACTGCGGGCACAGCGAGCAAGCCGAGAGGAAACTAATTTTAAGTTGGTATTTACAGATGATTCCCCATCTACTACTTGGAGTTTTTCTGCATTTGTAACTGGTTTTGCTGTATCTGGTGCTGTTGATGCTGTAGTCGAAGCAACTGTTACTTTAGAAATTACTGGAGCAATTACAGAGAGCTAAAATGGCAATCCTAAATAGAGATGCAATACTTGGCGCAGTAGATTTAAAAAAAGAGTTAGTTAAAGTTCCTGAGTGGGGCGGTGAAGTTTACATCAGCATGATGACTGGTGAAGCTAGAGATGCTTGGGAACAAAGTTTGGTAGGCGGTAAAGGCACAAACCTAGAGAATATTAGAGCTAGACTTGTAGCCTTTACTGCTGTGGATGAAGAAGGCAAGAGGATCTTTACTAATGAAGATGCTTCTAGCCTTGGTCAAAAATCCGCAACTGCTCTTGAGAGATGTGTAAAGGTGGCGCAGAAGTTAAATAGATTAACCGAGCAAGAACTGGATGATCTAGTAAAAAACTAAAAGCCCATCCCCAAAGACAGTTCTACTTTAGCCTAGCTCTGAAATTGGGAATGCCAGTTGGGGAGATGTTAAGAAGAATGGATAGTGCTGAGATAACTGAATGGATGGCATACTTCAAGTTAGAAACACTTCCGAAGGAAAAAGCATCTGATGTTTTGAAAGCGCAATTTGCTCATAAGGTTAAGAGGAAGAAAAAATAATGGCTGGCTCTCTTGGATCATTAGTAGTTTCTCTAACAGCAGAAACAGCGCAATTCACTCAATCTCTTAATCGAGCTTCTTACACAGCGCAGAAAAATTTTCAGCAGATTACTTCTTTTGCTAAGACTGCTGCTGGCTCTTTGGCTGCTCTTTATGGCGCAGGAACTTTTGCTGATTTCATTAATCAACAAATCCAGCTTGCCGATAAATTAGATGATCTCTCTCAGAAGTTAGGTATCAGCACAGAGGAACTATCAAAGCTCCAATATGCTGCTAAGTTCTCAGGGGTTGATCTTGCAGGGCTTCAGGTAGCTTTAACTAAGCTATCAAAAGGAATGCTAGAAGCAGCGAATGAAACTGGCACTACTTACAAAGCCCTTAATGCTATGGGCATTTCTGTTAAGAATACAGATGGAACTCTTAAATCATCTACTCAGGTTCTCAATGAAGTAGCCGATGCTTTTGCTGGATATGCTGATGGCGCTGGAAAAACAGCTTTAGCAACTACTATTTTTGGAAGGGCAGGCGCAGAATTAATTCCTATGCTTAATGAAGGTAGCGCAGGAATTAAAAACTATGGCGATGAGCTTCAAAGATTTGGCGGTGTAATTTCTACTGAAGCTGCTGCTAATGCTGCAAAATTTAGTGATAATTTAGACAGAATTAAAACTGTAGGCACAGCAATGGGGCAATCCATTGCGAATGATATTATTCCATTCCTAAATAGATTGGCAGAAGAATTTTTAGTTGCTAGGGCTAATGGCATAGGATTTATGGATATGCTAGAAATGGGCTTGCGCTTTGGCAACTATGGCGAGCAGATTAAAAAGATTAATGAAGAAATCGAAGGGCTACAAAATAGATTTAGCATCTTTGATCTTACTGGTGGCAAGGATGAGAGATTAGCTCAGTTACAAAGGCAGAAGAAAACCTTACAAGAGCTTCAAGCTCAAGCAGCTTTAACTGGCAAAACCTATGAGGATCAAATCTCAAGAAGGTTTATGAAGGATACAACTCCAGTTAAGAAACAAGCGCCTATTCCTGAAGATGAAGCGCAGATGAAGAAGTATATGATGGGATTGGCATCTGCTATTGATGCTAATGCTCGCTTCTCTTTATCTATTCGGGATATGGCAAGGCAAGCTGAGGTTGATCTAAATTCTGTATTTATGACAGAAAATCAGATCAAGAATCAGCAGAATTTATTAAAGATTCAGAAGGATTATGAAACTGCTGCTATTGCTATTAGCAAACAGTTTAGGGATGGCAATCTAACTGCTAAAGATTACACTCAGCAGATTGCTAATCTATCGGATACTTACAATGATTCCTTGGCGCTTACTACTGAGATCTTTGAAAGGCAAGAAGCCTTAAATAGCTCTTATGAGTATGGCGCTACTGTGGCACTTGCTCAGTATGTCAATCAATCTAGGAATCTTGCAAATGCTTCTAGCGGAGTTGTAACTGCTGCATTGCGCAATACTGAAGATGCCTTATTAGGAGTTATCACAGGAAGCCAAAGCGCTTCTCAGGCATTCTCAGCTATGGTTACTTCTATTCTTAAAGATATTGCTCGATTGATGATTCAGAGATCTATTGTTGCTCCTTTAGCTGGCTTCTTATCAGGCGCAATCGGATCTTTTTTCACTCCTACTGCAACTCCTACTTCTACTGGATTGCTGAGTTTTGATGGTGTTGGCTATGGTGGTGGCAGAGCATTGGGTGGCAGAGTAAATGCAGGCACAGCATATCTAGTAGGCGAGCAAGGCGCAGAGAAGTTTATTCCTAGTGTTGATGGCACTATTGTTCCTAATGGCGCAATGGGTCAAACCAATAATGTGGTGGTTAATGTCAATATGGAAAGCGGTTCGGTAAATAGCAATGATGCTGGCAAGCTAGGAATCTTGATCGGCAATGCTGTTAAACAAGAATTAGTTAATCAGAAAAGAGCAGGGGGCTTGTTAGCATAATGGCAACTTTTACTTTTGAGCCTTCTTATGGGATTGCAGTAAAAAAAGAGCCTAAGGTTCTATCTGTTAAATTTGGTGATGGATATGAGCAGAGGGCGCAGTTCGGAATCAATCAGAATCCTAGAATGTGGGATTTGGAGTTCAATGGAAAAACAGAAGCAGAAGCAGATGCTATAGATGCCTTCTTTACTACTGAAAAAGGGGTAACTTATTTCAACTGGACACCCCCACAGGGATCGGCAGGCAAATGGATTTGCAGAAGTTGGAATCTATCATTGGTTGATATAGACTGCTACAACATTTCGGCTACTTTTGAGGAAGTATTCGATCTTGGATAATTACCCTACAAAAATCTCATCTGAGCTACAGAAACTAGCTCCAAATGCGATCATCGAGCTTTTCCAGCTTGATGCTTCTCCTTTTGGCGGAGATATTTATTATTTTCATGCTGGCACAAATGGGCTTACTCAAGCAGTAGTATGGCAAGGGCAAGAGTATCAGCCTTATCCAGTTAAGATTACAGGATTTGAATTTACTACAGGCGGTCAGATTCCTAGACCTAAAATGATGGTTTCCAATGTTAGTGGAATCATTACTGCTATTGTTTTAGCTTATGATGATTTGCTAGGCGCAAAGGTAACTCGCAAGCGCACTATGCAGAAGTTCCTAGATGCTGTTAATTTCTCAGGTGGTGTAAACCCTGATGCAGATCCTACTGCTGAGTTTCCTGATGATATTTACTATATCGAAAGAAAAACTAATGAGAACAAATCTGCTGTAGAGTTTGAGCTTTCTGCTTCTTTTGATGTTCAAGGAGTTAAGCTCCCAAGAAGGCAGATCATTCAAAATATTTGCCCTTGGAAATACAGGGGCGCAGAATGCGGATATACAGGCACAAACTATTTTGATTCAAATGATAATGCTGTAGGCTCATTGGCTCAGGATGTTTGCGGAAAAAGAGTAAGCTCTTGCGAAGTTAGATTTGGCACAAATGCAGAATTACCTTTTGGCGGTTTTCCAGCAGCAGCACTCATAAAATGATCTTATCGGATGTAGTTAAGGCTAATTTTGTAGAACAAGCTAAGGCAGAAGCACCAAGAGAAGCCTGCGGATTAGTCATTATTAAGAATGGAAGGCAAGTTTATAAGCCTTGTAAGAATCTAGCTGGATCTACAGATCAATTTATTTTAGATCCTAATGATTATGATAAAGCCGATCAAGAAGGCGAAATAGTCGCAGTAATCCATTCGCATCCCAATATCAGCGCAAAGCCTTCTCAAGCCGATTTAGTAGCCTGCGAAGCAAGCGGATTGCCTTGGTTTATCTGTGGCATTCCTAGTGAGCATTGGGAATATATAGAGCCATCAGGCTATCAAGCGCCATTAGTAGGTCGGCAATGGTCGCATGGTGTTCTAGACTGTTATGCAATCATCCGAGATTGGTATAAGTTAGAGAGAAATATTGAGCTTTTAGACTTTGAAAGAAGGGATGAATGGTGGAAAATAGGGGAGAATCTCTATTTAGATAATTTTGAAAAGGCTGGATTTAGAAAAACTACACTAGATAAACTGCAAAAGGGTGATGTCATTCTTATGACTATCAATTCTCCAGTTCCCAATCATGGTGCGGTTTATCTTGGCGATAACATGATTCTACATCATGTGCATGGAAGGTTATCTACAAGAGATATATTTGGCGGTTATTGGCTCAAAAATGCAATGGTATATTTAACTTATGAAAACAGTTAAGCTATTAGGTGAATTAGGAAAGAAATTCGGAAAGAGCTTTAAGCTGGATGTTAAATCTCCTGCTGAAGCTGTGCGAGCATTAAGAGCAAATTTTTCTGAATTTGATAAGCATCTTATTGAATCAGGAAATAGAGGAGTGGGCTATCGAGTTTTAGTAGGAAAAAAAGCTCAATCTATAGATGAAATTCATAATCCTGCTGGAAATGAGGAAATTAGATTTGTTCCTGTTTTGCATGGTGCTGGTGGTGTAGGCAATGTTATTGCTGGTGCAGTTTTATTAGTTGCTGCTGCTGCATTAAATATTGTTGCTCCATTTAATCCAATTTCTCCTTATTTGATTAGTGCTGGTGTTGCGATGATTATTGGCGGAGTTATACAAATGCTTACTCCAATGCCAAATCTATCGCCTGATACATCCAATAATCAGCCTGATAATAAGCCTTCCTATACCTTTAATGGTGCTGTTAATACTTCTGCTCAGGGATACCCTGTTCCTGTAGGCTATGGAAGAATGATTGTAGGTAGCGCAGTTATCAGCGCAGGAATTGTTGCAGAGGAATTGCCGATATGAAAAATAGAAAAATAAGGGGCGCAGGCGGTGGCGGTTGCTTTGCAGCAGGAACTAAGATTGCTACTCCTGATGGCTTAAAGAATATCGAGGAAATCAAAGTAGGCGATCAGGTTATTACCTTTAATGACAAAGGCGAGCTATCTGCGCAAGCTGTAGAAATATTCCATAGCCATGAGGAAGAAGAAATTTGGGAGTATAAGTTTTGGAATGGTGTTGCTGTTAATGCAACTCCTAATCATTGGGTTTTAAATCAATTCGGCAATTTTGCAGAGATCGGAACTCTTACAAATCAAGATGCAATTATTGATGGCGATGGGCATCTAAGACCATTGCTAGAAGCTAAAAGCCTTGGCAAAGGTGCAGTTTACAATTTAACTGTATCTGTAAACCATACCTATATTGCTAATCATATTCGGGTTCACAATACTGGTAGCGGAGAAGGCAGATTAAATTCTGTGATTCGGGGCGCTGGTGGCGGTGGTGGTAAAGGCGGTGGCGGTGGTGGTGGGCGAGTAGCTCAAGAAGCTCCTGATAGCCTTAGAAGTATTGCTTATGCTTCTGTTCTCGATTTGGTTTGCGAGGGCGAGATTGAAGGTTTAGCGAATGGCTTGAAATCGGTTTATTTCAATGAAACTCCCCTGCAAAATGAAAACAATTCATTTAACTTTACAGGCGCAACTGTAGTTGCTACAACTGGATCTCAGGGGCAATCTTATATTAATGGCTTCCCTGCGGTTGAGAATGAAATAGGAGTTTCTACTCAGGTTGAGTTTTCTACTCCTATTGTTCGGCAGATCTCAAATTCTGATGTTGATGCAGTTCGAGTAACCATTTCTATTCCACAGCTTACACAGCAGAATCTAACTAATGGCGATTTGAATGGTGCATCTGTTCAATATGCTATTGATGTTCAATCGAATGGCGGTGGATATTATCCTCAAATTATTGGCTCTGCATGGTCAAGCGGTGTAATTAATATTGTATCTTCTACTTTAGCTCAATCTAATCAGCCTGTTTATCAAATGCTGATTTCTGTTAATGATGCAATTTTCTCAGGATCTTATACAGTTCAATATAAAAAACAATCTGATTCTGTATGGCTTACAGATGGAATTACAGTAAAAAATAATGAGAGAACTGGTGGTGGTGGAAAAGGTTTAATGGCATCATTAGTTTCATCTGTATTTGGCAATAAAACCTATATCATGCCTGTTAGAGATAATGCCTTATGGGAAATGAGAATTGTTTATACAGGAAAGGGCGGTGGCGGAATTACTGAAGCCCAAGGTAATTATGGATCTCCATTCGCTACTATTAATGGTAAAACTACTTCCAAATATCAGAAATCACACAGAATAGAATTAACTGGTGATGCTCCTTGGGATATTCGAGTTCGCAGGATTACTCCTGATAGCACTTCTACTGCATTGCAAAATAAAACCTTTTGGGATTCTTATACAGAGATTATTGATGGCAAGTTTCGCTATCCTAACTCAGCATTGATAGGAGTTCGCATTGATGCTTCTCAGTTTGATAATATTCCAAAGCGAAGCTATGACCTAAAGCTATTAAAGGTTAAGATCCCAAATAATTATGATCCAGTTACTAGAACTTATAATGGTGTATGGGATGGTAATTTCTCAGTAGCTTGGACAGATAATCCTGCTTGGTGCTTCTATGATTTACTAACTAATGATAGATATGGGCTTGGCGGTTTTATTCCTGAAAGCCAAGTAGATAAATGGACTTTGTATGCCATTTCTAAATATTGCGATGAGTTAGTTCCTGATGGTGTAGGCGGTTTCGAGCCAAGATACACTTGCAATATATATATCCAAAACAGAGATGAAGCATTTAATGTTATCAATAGCATGGCTTCTATCTTCAGAGGAATGCCATATTGGGCGAGTGGCGCTATTACTTTGGGCTATGATGCTCCTGCTGATCCTGTTTATCAGTTCACAAATGCCAATGTCATTGATGGGAACTTTACTTATCAGGGAAGCTCTGTAAAGGCTCGCCATACTGTAGCTTTAGTTACTTGGAATGATCCCGAAGATTTTTATCGACAGAAGGTGGAATATGTTGAAGATGCCGATGGCATTTCTCGCTATGGTATTGTTCAAACCGAAGTAGCTGCGGTAGGTTGCACTTCTAGGGGTCAGGCAAACCGAGTAGGGCGATGGATTCTGTTTACCGAGCAATCTGAAACCGAATTAGTAACCTTTAGAACTGGCATCGAAGGCAATCAGATTCGCCCATCTAATGTCATTCAAATTGCTGATGAAGCTAGGGCTGGCACTCGGATTGGCGGAAGAATCGCATCTGCAACTACAACTGTAATTACCTTGGATCAGAATGTAGCATCTGTTACTGGAATTGTAGGCGCATCTTTATCGGTTATTCTTCCTAGCGGAACTTTAGAAACTAAAACTATTTCATCAGTAAATACAAATACTATTACTGTTTTAAATCCTTTTAGTGAAATTCCTGCTGTAAATGCAATTTGGATGGTGCAAACTTCTACTCTATCTTTGCAAACCTTTAGAGTTACTTCTGTGGTAGAAGAAGATGATGGATTGACTATTACAGCCTTGGCGCACAATCCTGATAAATATGCCAATGTAGAGCAAGGATTAAAGCTACAGCCTAGAGTTATTAGCTCTCTATCTATTGTTCCTGCTGCGCCCACAGATATTTCTGTTACAGAAACACTTTATGAAGAAGGCGCTGATATATATGTATTGATAACTGTATCTTGGACACCAGTTCAAGGCGCTACTTCTTATCAGGTTTCCTATAAAGCAGGAGATCGAAACTTTGTAACATTGCCTACAACTCAGGCTACTTCTATTGATATTAGAAATGCCATAGATGGGCAATATGTATTCAAAGTATTCGCAATTAATTCGATTGGCAAAAAGAGCTTGCCAACAGAAATTAACACTTATATCTATGGTAAGACTGCTCCGCCTGCTGATGTAACTAACTTTTCTGTAAATATCATTGGAACTCAGGCGCATTTATCTTGGACACCAGTTCCTGATTTGGATTTGTCTTACTACAGGATTAGACATTCAAATCTAACTTCAGGCGCTACTTATTCGGATTCGATTGATATTATTGATCGAGTTGCTCGCCCTGCTAATACTGCTGTAGTTCCTGCAATGACAGGCACTTATTTTATTAAAGCCTATGATAAGTTAGATATTGGCTCGGTTAATGCAACTGAATCTGTAGCCATTATTAATAATATCTCAGGCTTAAATGTTATTGATGTTATCCAAGAATCTCCTGATTTCTTAGGGCAGAAGATAGAATGCCATGTTACCGATGATGGGCTTGTTCTAGATACTGCGATTGATTTCGATGATGTTGCAGGCGATTTTGATGATGTAGTAGGCTTATTCGATGGCGGTGGTGGAACTACTTCTACATTAGGAACTTACTTCTTTGAGGATTATTTTGATCTAGGGAATGTATATACAAGCAGGCTTACTGTAAATATTGAAGTAGGTCGCATAGATTATGTAAATACTTTTGATGCAAAAGAAGGCTTATTTGATCAGCAACAAGGCGAATTTGATGGAGATCCTGATTCTTTAGATGATACCAATGTAGAACTATGGGTTTCTACAACTAATGATGATCCAAATAGCTCGCCTGTTACTTGGACACCATACAGAAGATTCTTGGTTGGCGATTACACAGCTAGAGGATTTAGATTTAAGGCGGTTTTGACTTCTACAGATGAAGGAGCAAGCCCAATTATTAAATCGCTATCTATAAATGTAGATATGCCTGATCGAGTAATTGGTGGAGATGATTTGATAAGCGGAACTGCTGCTGGTGGATACTCTGTAATATTTAATCCTGAATTTAGAGTAGCTCCAGCAATCGGCATCATGGCTCAGAATTTGGCTCAGGGCGATTACTATGAAATCCCCACAAAATCTGCATCAGGCTTTACAATTAGGTTCAAGAACTCAGGCGGAACTGTAGTAAGTAGGCAGTTTGATTTTATCGCCAAAGGATACGGAGAATTAGTAACTTAGGAGAATTAAATTGAGCCAACATGATTTAACTATTGATAATCAAGGTTTTCCAGCATTTAGGGCAGATCTTAATAATGCATTACGGGCTTTAGGAAGCACACAGTCAGGGACTTCTGCGCCTTCACCATCTTTTGCTAATCAGCTTTGGTATGACACTACAAACAATCAATTAAAAATTCGCAATGAAGATAATGATGCTTGGATTACTTTACTAACTTTAGATCAAGCTGCTGATGTTACAACTCAAGTTGGATCTGTTACTTTAGCAAATTTAGCTACAGTCGCAGCTTCTCAAGTTGAAATGGAAACTGGAACTGAATCTGCTCTGCGAACAATGTCACCATTAAGAGTTGCTCAAGCTATTGCTGCTTTATCATCATCTAGGGGTTTATTCCGCAAAACTGACCCTACTATTGTTGCATGGACAAAAACAGGGAATGGCACAGCGACAACTTCATCCATTCTTTATATTGAAGTTAATGGCTCAATTAAAACTATTGCAAGCGGCACAAGCATTAGTATGCCTACTCTTACTGCTGGCACAGACTATGCAATTTGGGCTAAGACAGATGGCACATTAGAGGCAACTTCAAATCATACAAGCCCGCCCACAGCCAATGCTCGCAAGGTTGGTGGGTTTCACTATGCTGCTGGTGGAAATGCTACTGGCACAAGTGGCGGCAATACTACAGCGCAAATCAATGAATACTCATTTTGGGATTTAAAGTTTAGACCATCTTGTAATGACCCAAGGGGAATGACATTAGTTGCTGGTGGATTTTGGGTGGATATTTATCTTGCCAATACAGATTGTGATACCAATGGCACATCTAAATACAATGTAACTATGGCAGATGGCTCTAGTCCGCCAAAAGTGCCAACTCTATTTGGTGGTAATGGCTCTACTACTTATGGCTCTTTGACATGGTTTGAATCATGCGAATTGGCTAGTGCTTATGGCAAGCGCTTATTAACTCAAAGAGAGTTTATGGCAATGGCTTATGGCACTACTGAGGCAAGCTCTATCGGATCAGATCAAGGCTCTACCATTTTAAATGCCGCTTACACTTCCAAGTGGGGTGTAATGCAGTCTAGCGGTGTGTTATGGGTATGGGGTGATGATCGAGCAGGACCATTTGCAGGGGCTTCTTGGAATGCTAACACAGAAGGCAGGGGCTCAGAATACAATGCGCCTAACGCTGTCCTCCTTGGGGGCTCCTGGATCAATGGGTCGATCTCCGGTTCGCGGTGCTCGCTTTGGACTAACGCCGCATCGGATTCGAGCGGCTTCATTGGGGTGCGGTGTGCCTGTGACCACTTGTTACTTGATTGATAGGGTCGAAAGAC
>ERZ869925.870-NODE-870-length-17102-cov-38.625447_pt1 | contig 17102 bp, 33 predicted proteins | sample MGYA00579311_ERZ869925 | MGnify/ENA primary metagenome ERZ869925 (study PRJEB32216, sample SAMN09231817) | wastewater metagenome | place: USA: Maryland | collected 2016-07-30 | study: EMG produced TPA metagenomics assembly of the PRJNA472060 data set (Reclaimed...
CCGATCTATGAAATCGCGCGGTCAGAAAAAACCAGGTAAGCGAAATCCCTCTAGATTCGAGACCTAGAGGGACTGTTCGTGTGTGTTTAATACCAGCGTGGCGAGCGCCAGGTCTGTCTCTGTAGCGTTTTATCTTGCTTTCGGCCGTTACACTCGCGGCATAGTGACTGGAGATTATTTATGTCGTGGTTAGGTTCACCGTTCGCTCCTGCTGCGATGATGTGGTCGATAGTCCAGTCGCTACCCTGTAGTTCTTTAGAGCAGATTACGCAGACTGGTTCGAGTATTGTCTTTGCGTAGGCGCGTGCCTTATGCCATTCTTTCGAATCGTGCCAGGTTGCCATAGTTATTGTTTCCTGTAGATGGTGTCGATGATGGATTGGATAGAGACTAAACGTCCCCTGGTCTGGTTGCTGTTTATGTTGGCTGCTGCTATCTCTGCGCGTGGAGCTGCGATTACCAGTTCCATTAGTTCGTGTCTGCGTATAGCTATGAACCCTGCGCTGTTCTGGCCTGCGAATACATACCAGTTAGCCTGGCTTATGTTTATTCCTGATGGGATGTAGTTTTCTCTTTGTCCTTTGGGATACTGGTGTGTTTCTACGTAGACGTTTCCTGTTTCGTGCGCTCGGTAGTCTGTTTTCACTTCGATTAGGGAACCTGCTAGGTCTACTAGGAATGTGTTTACCAGGTTCTCGCCGATTAGTCCTCGTCGATAGTCGATGTCGAATGCTGGTTGGAACGTCATTAGTCGAGCCAAACTTTATAGATTGCGGTTACGCGGCCTTTGTCTGCGTCGATGAAGTGTAGGCGCTGCGATGGTGTTGCGGATGCTGCCATTGTGACGCCTGCGTATCGGTTGTCTGATTCGGTGGAGCCTGTCTGGTAGACCGCTCCGAGGCCGTCTGGTAGCGCCCATTCCGCGTTAGTGTGATAGTGGCCGATGTAGGCGTCTCTGAACTGCCAGGGATAGGAGCCTGATTTCCATTTGGCTACGTGTGTAACGATTGCGGTAGGTGACGCGAATCCGTTTCGGCCTACTTCGTCGCCGTGTAGTAGGAGCGCGCGATAGTTGCCGATTTCGATTCGTTGGATGTCCTCTGGACATTCGTGGAATGTTAGTCGTTTCTCTCCCTGGAGTAGTTGCCTGGAGAGTTCGTAAACCATTCGGTCGATGTTGTCGGAGCGTGGGATTCCGTCGCGTTTAGAACCGATGCGGCCGTGATTTCCCCATTCTGGGACTACGGTTACTGTTTCGTAGTTGGCTAGTGCGATGCGGATTACGTCCACGATTAGGCGTGAGACGTTTACGTATTGTTCGAATAGTGTCGAATCTATTTCCCAGGCTTGCCCTGGGTAGTTCCATAAACCCTCCACCATATCGCCTGTAAATGCGATTACGCATTCTCGGACTGGATGGTGGCTGCGTTGGATTTCGGTGATGGCGACTGCTTTATCGGCGAACTGTAGGACGCGGCGTCGCATTACTTCGGAGTTATAGCTGGTGGTTACTTTGGAGCCTTGCCAGTCTCCCATTACCCAGAGAGCTACTTCGGGAGAGCCTTTGCGTTTGTCTTTGGCTGGTGCCTGGACGGGTTTTACGCCTCCTAGTGCGACCATAGCGTCGAATGCGGCCGAACGGGTTACTTCGGTTAGGTGTTCGGTTCGGTCTTTAGCTTTTAGTAGGTCGCGTTGTGCGTGTCTTAGAGCTGCGCGTAGGAGTTTGACGTCCTCTGCCTCTGGTTGTTCTGGTTCTAGATTTTCGAGCAGCGGCATTGGTTCCTAGTGTGTAGTCGGATGGTGTCTGCGGCGATTGTGACGCCTCTGGAGCGGAGAGCGTTGGATAAGCCTGTTGGAGACCATCTTTCGTTTTTGTAGGCGTCTAGCAGGATTCTAGCGTCGTCTGGTTCTAGTTCTAGAGCTACCTGGATTGCGCGGCAGGGTTCGACTGGTTTGTCTGGTGTTAGGTCGTCGAGTAGTCCCATTAGAGTTCCTTTGCGGTTCGGTGTTTGATGGATGCGGCTACGCGGTCTAGTGCGTCTAGTTCTGCCTGGCTGGTTGCGTGTTTGAGTTCCTCGATGACGATTTCTAGGATGGCTAGTCGTTCGCGTAGTTTGGCTCCACGTTCGATTGCGATTGCGAAGTCTGCTAAGTATTCTGTTTGGTCGTTCATTTGTTCTCTCCCTTGATTAAATCTATGAGAGTTGGAACGTCTACCGTTCTATCGTTGTCCGTTCTAGGCATACGTTCTAAGAGCTCGATAATCCGCTGCTGTTCCTGGTTGATTCCGTGATAGAAACCCATTTCCCAATACTCTAGATTTTTATAAGTCGTGTTCATCGTCTCTCTGCCTCTGCGTTCATTTTAGCGAGCCTGGCGCGCAATAGTCGTAGGTCTACGTCCTCGCATTCCTGGCAAGTTGTATTCGTGTGTTGGCTGTTGTAAAGAATGAAGTCGATGTAGGCGATTAGTTTGTCGCGTTCGTCGATGCGGATTTTTTCGGATAAGCCTGGCATTTAACGTCCTCCTGTAAAGTCGCGGTAATCGTCTTTTAGGTCGTTTAGCATTCTGACGATAGCGGCCAGGATGTAAGCTGCCAGGATTGCTCCGCAGAAATACGCGAACGGTAGGTTATCCTCCGCGATGTGTCTTACTCCCTCCCAGGCGAGCAGGGTTGAGATTACGGTGTATAGGCCGCGCATTAGTTTTCCTCCTGTTTTGGTTCGCTAAAGATGGCGCGTGAGACGTCCATTACTAGCAGGTTTATTTGCTCGTCGGTGAATCCCTCGGAGCGCATAGCGTTTACTACTTTAACGATGCGGATTGCGTTGTTGGAGTTTCTGAAGTGTTGGATGGCGATTGCGATTTCCTCTGCGTGGTTCATAGTGCGCAACATTCCGAGCAGGTGGCCGAGTGGTTGGCCGATGGTTTTACGGTTTTTAGGTTGGCGATTGCGTCGTTTAGGCCTTGCGGCTTTAGCGCGCGGTAGACCTGTCGCCAGTAACGGAACTGCGCGGTAGATTCTAGCGACCATCCGTCGCCGTAGTGTGTGTCCTGTTCGTCGTCGGTCATTTCCCAGACGTAGTCGTAGTGCCATTGGACGAACTCTGGGAACTGTGCTGCGGTGATTCCTAGTTCCTCCTGGACTACGGCCTGGTAGTAGTCGCGGACTGCGAATGCCTCTGCGGTTTCTTTCGGGTCTGCCCAGTTGCCTAGTTGTTCGTCGGCGAACCAGTCGAGCTGTTCCCAGACGCGTAGTGTTTCGTAAGCGTTTTTGATTTTAGACATTTTTCGGGTCTCCTATTTCCCTAGTGTTACTTAACGATTACTTTGAATCCGACCTGCTTAAAAGCGATGCCTTCTGCCTTTAGAGCTGCTGCGATGCGTGCGATGCCCTCTGCGCTGCGTGCGGTGAAGTGGCTGTAGTAGCTAATCTCAAACTGGCCGCCGTAGTTTGCTGGCAATACGTAACCGCTGCTAGTGCGAACGGCCTTAGCGATGTTGTGCTTTTTCATAACTGCCGCTAGTTTCTTGTTGTTCATTTTCGGTCTCCTAACCTTTGTTGTATCTCTATTTTATACACAGGTTCGATTTGACTTTTACCAAAATCGCAAAGTTTTTCCGAATGTTACCGATTCGTTATAAACGCTAAAAACTGGTCTAACGTCAATAAAACGAACTGGTCTCCAGGATTAGTAGTCCCTCGACGTTTAGCAGCCACCAAACCGAGAGGCGCTTTATCGTTTAACATTTCTACCTCCAGTTCCTTAAGCCAGGTAGAGGCCTCCAGGCGGCCGCCGTAGTTTTTACATTCGACTACAACACGGCGACCGTCTAGGACTAGGCCAGTAATGTCTCCTCGGTCATACGCTCCCGATAGATGCCTACGTTCGATAGGTAAGTCCAGGCGCTCCGCAAGATACGTAGCGACCTGTTGCTCGAACGATGCTCCAGCGGCTTTAGCAGACTTTAGAGACCTGCCCATTTAGAACGGAGCCTCGTCCGAATGAGCTGCGCGAACCTGGTCATTCGAAAGATAACCCATAGTTCCTAGCTGTTGCGAAGTTGGAGTGTGAGTGATTAGCGTCGGTTCGTTTAGCGAGCATTCGACAGTTTGTTTCGTCTCGCCGTCCTTTTCATAGGAACCGATTTTAGTTCCCAGGTTTCCCTCGACTTCGATAAAGTCTCCCTTAGCGATGTCGTGTTCAATAGGGAACCAGATAGTCCATTTGCGGTAAGCCTCACGGCCGTTCACGTCGAACGTTTCCCATAGATTTACGATGCGGTTTTTAGCAACAGACGAGACCATTCCCGAAAGTTTAGTTTTAGCCATTTTGATTCATTTTCCTAACTAGTTGGTTGTTACTGGTTTATTACTGGTTTAATACTGGTTAAGAGGACAGATGTGTCCGCCTGTTCGGTCAGATGTGTCCGCCTAATAGGACGTATGTGTCCTCCTGCGTGGACGTATGTGTCCGCCTGTGGATTGTGATTGTAAGAGCCGTCGCAGTCCGTAGGACAGTCGAGCGTAATGTAGTAACGGTTCGTTTTACGTAGCCCGTTATAACCCTGGCCGTCGTGAACCCAGGTCTGGATTTCCTCCAGCTGCTCCAGTTCTTTTAGATAGCGTCGAACCTGTCGGACAGAAACGTTAGCGAGCTTAGAGATAGTCTCCTGGCTACACCAAGCTCCCTCGTCCCCGTCGTAGTTAGCGACGATAGTTAGAACCAGTTTCGCGCCTGGCGACGCTTTCGAATGATTTAAAACTGCGGCGATTGCCTGGAAACTCATTAGCCCTCCTAGTGCTAAGATAGTCCTGCGCTCCCTGGTCGGTCTCCTAACGTTCCAGGGAGTTGCTTATTTCCGTCTAGGTTATACCTTTTTAGCCTGCTCCGCGAACTGCTTAATAGTTTCGAGCGTGTCGCCAGATGCCTTAGCTTTAATCGCGTCCTGGTAAACCTGTCGTAGCGCCTCGATGTCGCCTGCGTCGCGTAGTTTCTCTGCCTCGCCTACCCAGTCGCGCTGGACGAACGGCGGGACGGCTTTACGCATTTCCTCGCGGCTAGCTCGTTTACCTTTTTTAGCGAAATCCAAGTCGGCTAGTGCGCGGCCGATGGCGCTGGTAGCGCAGACTTCTAGCCAAGAGTTCTTAGTAATGTTCGTAGCGCCGATGGTTTCCTGCGCGAAGTCGATTGTTACTGGACGCTGGTCGTCGCGGTCTGTCCAGACGGAGGCCTTGATTACGACCTGTTGCTCGTTTATAAGGACTATCTCGGTGTGGATGCGTCCCTCTGGATACTTTGCCCAGAATGCGGTAATACGAGCCTCTACTGGTTCGTAGTCGTCTAAATTAAATGCCATTTTGTCTCCTATTTAGTTCGTTCTGAAATGCCAGGACTTTATCGGTTATTTCTTGTAGTTCGTTTTCATCATACTCGATAGGCCATTCCGCTAAGTTGTGGCCGTAGCATTGAACCAGGATGCCGCGTTTTATACCGAGAACGTGTAAATACCAGAGAACCTGGTAGCGGTAATACTCTGGGAGCTTGTCCCATTTTCTAGACGTGTATTTGATTTCGAGAATACCCAGGGAACCGTCTGTCCATTCGATTAGGCCGTCTGGGTTCGCTTTCCAGGTTGGCTGCTCGATGTTCTGCCAGGTTCCAGTCCCATAGCATTCTAGAAACGCTGCGTTATTTTCTTTCCAGATTCGGCGAATCGGGTCTTCGAAAACTGTTCCCAGTCTCATAGCAAGATTCGGGGTGATGTTGTCCTGGCCTGTAAGTTTCGCCTGGAGTATTTCCTGCGGCGAACGATACGGGTTTACTCCGCAGATTGCGCCGACTTCGCTGCCGCCGATTCCTACGCGCGCCTGGTGCCATTCTGGAGAGCCAGACTGGTAACGACCTAACATAGTCGCGACGCCTAACGCCTCGACTTTATCCTCTAACGGTATCCAAGTAGCCATAGTCTTAGGCTAGAGGAACCGTCGGACATTATTTCTTGTCTTTACTCTTTACGTTTTCGATTGCGCTGTTTATGTGACTGTCGAAATCGCCGTCTGGAACTTCTCCCTTTGCGGCATAGGTTAGCAGGATGGCTCCGACTAGTCCTATAACGGCCATAGACGCTCCGAACGCTCCTGATTCGATAGCTCCGAACCCGAGAACGTTACCCGCTCCTAGCGCGGCCAGGCCGACGCCTAGCGCGAATGCTGCGATGCGTAGAAATCGTTTTACTAGTTTGTTCATTTTTTAGCCTTTTTTACTGGCGCTTTAGGAGCTGCGGTTTTCGGTTCGGTTTTAGGTTTAGGAGCAGGGTTCGCGGCGATGTGCTTTAGCGGGTCTACTAGTTTCGAGTATTCGCAGAGATGAACGTTCTTAGACTTTGCGATAGAGAGATGTAGATGGCTGCCCGTAGAGAAACGTCCCGTGTTTCCGACTTTGCCTACTGGGTCGCCTGCGTGGACATAATGTCCGATGGACAGATTCGGCTGCTCCTGGAGATGCGCGTAAAGAACGAACAGGTCGTCGCTAGTGGACTGGATAACGAACCAGCCTAGACCGTCGCTCCATTCGTTCTGTTTGATAGCGCCGTTCGTGATAGCAGGGATTACGGTTCCAGCTTTAGGAGACCAGTCCTGGCCGCGATGCGGACGTCCCTGGCGATAGGGTGCCAGGTTGCCGAACTCGTCGCCTCTAGTGGACGCTGGGAACGGTTCGATGTATTGCGCCATTAGATACCCTTGCTAATCATTGAAACGACTACGGCCACGATTACGGCCGTCGAGATGGATGTAATCCAAGCCGACTGCCACCGAGCGCGCTCTAGTTCACGAATGCGTGATTCGTGGTCTGCGACGATTTCTAGACGCGCCTCGATAACCGCTAGGCGATTGTCGATGTGTGCCAGGAGTGTCGGCGTGGTCGGTTTAGGCAGTTCGGTGGACATTACTCCGCCGTTACTGGTTCTACTGGCTCCGCGCTTTTCTTACCAGGCTTAGGTGCCTCTGGTTTGCGTGGCGCTGGAAATGGTGCGCTTTCTACGTTTCCCATTAGTTTTCCTCGTTTTCCTCTAGTGTCCCGATTAGGGTTTGTTGGCAACCGCCGCAAACTGCGACTGGGTTGGCGTCCTCCATCCGATACACGATGCCGACATTTCGGCACTCGGTAACGTCGCAGACGAATAATGTAATCATTTTTAAACTCCCTGATAAATGATGGTGGTCGAAATAGAATCGCCTACTGCCCAGACTGCGATTGGAACGCTAGAGCTACAAGCCACCTGGGTTAGGTAAGTTCCAGACGCGTTTCCAACACGAATAAACGCGTAACCAGGTGTTCCAGACAATAGAACTGTTCCTGGATAACGAGTTGCTGGAGAGGCGTCCGTAACAACGCAAGTTCCGACAGACGCGGAACGGTTGCTAGACGCGTGGTTTATTGGCAGGCTAAAACTTACGTCTCCCGTTATCGCGGTGGTAGCGCCGAGCGCGAAATAAAACTGAACGATTACGGTTTTACCGATAACCGCGTAAGCGGCCGAAAGTGTCGAGCCAGAACCTAAAGTAACTCCAGCAAGAGTAGGAGTGTAAGTTGTCCAGGTGGTATCGAATGGAATCCAGGCCGAACCGTTGTAAACCGTCAGATGGTCGCTGCTCTCCTGGTAGGTAAGCATTCCCTCTGTAGGACTGGTTAGAGCTGCGTTACGCGCGGCCGCGTCGGCAAACACTATAACGGATTGTTTCATTAGGTAAGTGTTCACGTCGGAGGCCGTAGCTAGAGAGCCTGCGGTAAAAACTTTATAAGCCATTTATCTGCCTTTCCATAAGTCATAAACCGCATTCCAAGAAAACGGAGTAAGTTCGTGTTCGATTCGCGTAATGTAGTAACGCTCGTCTATAACTATTTTAGAGTTATTAGCTGTAACTCGTGCGACATCGAACGGGTCGCGTAATAGGTTTTCGTTTACCTGGCCTGCGCGTAGAATGACTGGTGCCTCTATCTGTTGGACGCGTCGTTCTGGTAGTGCCAGGCTTATTCTGCTTGCCCAGTCGTCGGCGTCTGCGTCGTTGTAATGTAGCGTCTGGATGTCTAGCGCCAGGCTGCCTAATAAAGCGATAGACGCTGGGTTCGTTACCGTGTTTGAGTAACCTAAAGTTGTCGTAAAGTTTACGGTGTTTACAACTTCGGCCGTATCGAATCCCAGGGTAATGTTTGAGAACTCCGCGCGTAGCGGGTTAGCCGATGGTTCGGATTCGAAGTCTACTGCTACTCCGAATGGGTCGTCCAGGCGTCCCTCTAGTTCGTCCCAGTTGTAGAAATAGTGGTAGTCGGTTCCGTAGGTTACAGGCAGGTAGACGATTGCTCCCAGGTTGGAAACTAAAATCTGGTTTAGCAGGCCGCCGAACTCTACTGGGTCGATGCTTGAGATTCCCTCTAGTTCGTAACCGTTTATACCTGGAACGGTCGAGTAGTTCATAAATGCCGAACCGTAGGCCGTGTTCATCGCCGACAGGTAATCTCCAGAATACGCGGAGACGCCAGTCGTTAAACCTGATTCGGCCGTAAAGTTTAGGTAGTCGCGTAGCTCGGTGGAACATTCGAGAGTAATCGTGTTTACCCAGTCGTGGCTATACGATGCGCTAGCGGTCTGGATTTTGCCTCGGAATAGCGTAACCCAGGTGCTAGGAGCGGTGTCTGGATTAGGTCTAACGTTTACCGCGATTGGAGTTCCCGAACGGACTTGCGAGTTAGTAAACGGGTCAAAATCTACGGACTGGTAAACGATAGTCGCTGTTGCTGGTTCTGGCGATGTTAAACCCTGTTCAACTGTTACACCGTTAGCGGTTCGAATGTAAGACACGTCGCAGATGATAGACTGCCAGGTTTCTGTTTCGCTAGCAGATGCCCAGTTGTCGTCGTCCCAGCGGCTAACGTCCCATAACATAACGTCGGCCGCGTAAGTGTAAATAGCGACGTCTACATCCTGGGATAGTTCGAATACGTCGTTAGCCATTTATTAGAACCTGTCGGCCAGTCGAGCGTTCGAACTGTTTAATAGCTGCCACGATTTCCGCGCCAGTAATGTTCGCTTTATTTATGTTTATCGAATAGACCGCGTTACCTGCTCCCGCGAGCGCGGTTTTCTGGCCTGATAGTGTGAGAGAGTTACGGAGCGCAAGAATGTCGCCTAGTTTGCCAGACGACAGGATTCCCTCTGCTACGGCTGCTCCCTGGATTGGGTCGAGCGCTGCGATTTGGTTAGCGAGCGCCGTCGAGCCTGTTTTCTTTCCTGCGCGGATTTGTTCCAGGAGCGCTGGTAGTTTCTTTGCTGCGTCTGCGGCGCGCTGTAGTTGTCGGATAAAACGGTCGGCAGAGAATCTGGTTCCTGATTCGTTTAGTCCGAGAGCCAGGTCTACAGAATCACGGAACGATTGTCCATAACCCTTGATTTGCTCCGCCGCTTTTTTCATACGTTCGAGAGCTTTTTTAACTGGGTCGTCTCCAGCCTTTTTACTCGTCGTTTTAGCGTTCGGAGTGTAAGTCATTCGGACAGGCTTAGTCCAGGTAGTTCCAGTCCAGGTCTGTTGCCACCAGACGGCCAGGTTCGGATTGTTTCTGTCGCTGTAGTTGAACCAGGTGTAAACTTCGCCAGGCTTAGGGTTTAGAGGTTTCGTGTCGCGGCTAAAGTCGATGCCCTGGAGTTTTTCTTGCGCTCCCGATAGTCGTTCTGTTTCGTCGGCTGCGACTTCTGTCTGCGCTCCGTAAGCGGCCATAGCAAGAGCCAGGGAGGTTACACCGATAGCAAGCGCGGCAGGGTTGAACGCTCCCATAGCGATGTTTAGAATCGACTGGGCTACGGATGCTCCGAGAGCGCGGAGACGGAAAAACTCGACGGCCACGTTTAGACCTACCCAGGCTGTTACGGCCAGGCCGATAGCAAGCGCCAGGTTACGGAACATCTCGGCATTCTGCGCGACGAATGTAATCGAGTTAGCAACTGCGACGACCAAGTTAGCGAAAGTTTGAACTAGGACTTCTATCTGTCTCTGTCCCTCTGGAGATGCTAGATACTCCGAGAACTGTTGTAGATACGGGATTAGATACTGTCCGAGTTGTTCCTGGATTTCACCGAAAATAATCTCGATACGTTTGAACGGGTCGGCATTAGCGGCGACTTTAGCAGCTCCCGCGAAACGTGCCTCTAGTTGCGCTGCGAAATCTCCAGTCTTAGAGAGACCAGGGATAAGCCTGTCTAGCGCGGTTCGGTTTCCTGCGTAGGCTTTCGAGAGAGCAGTAGACACCGTTCCCAGGTCTTTACCTGTTCCCGCTGCCACGTCTGTTGCTAGCTTGAGAGCCTGGTAAGAGTGTTCGGTGTTACCTAGAACCGAGATTAGTTTTCCGTAGGCTGGACGCAGTTCATCGTCCGCGATGGCTACCTCGGTCTGTAGACCTTTGATTCGTTCCTCGACGGCCGCGATAGATTCATCAGTAGCGCCAGTAACGTTTCGGAGAGTGTTTGCGAGTAGAGCTGCGGATTTAGAATCCTGGACGGCTGCCTGGCTAAACTGTTTTAGTGAACTAGTTAGAGCAGAAATACCTACGGCTAAACCCAGGCCGCCTAGAGCCTTTTTAAAACCGCTGGAGACTTTTTTAGCAGACTGTTCGAACGCCGACAACTCTTTTTTAGCGCCGTTTAGTCCGCGCTTTAGTTTGTCGTTATCGACGAATATATTAAACTTTAGGTCTGCCATTGTGGTTACTTAGCGCGCTGGTTTAGAACCTGGATGAACTCTCCCAGTTCCAGGACAGATAGAGAACGGTATTCGCTAGGCGACATTTCTGCCGCTAGACAGAACTCTGCCATTCTCCGCGCCTGCTCCTTTCTTAGTCTTTTTTTTCGTCGTCCGAATCGGTAAAGAGTTCGGTCGCGTCCTTTAGCGAAATCTTGCCCGCGTCGGCGAGAGTGAAGTTAGGATTCTCTCTGCGCTTGAGAATGAAAATAATCGCTTTCATAGCGACGCCGCGTGGAGCGCCGTCTGCCATAATGCCCTCGATGTTGCGGCCAGTAAGAATCTCGATTTCCTCTACCTCTGAGAGTGTGAGTGATTCGAAGTCTATCTTTGCCATTTTGTCTCCTATAGGTTGTGTTTAGTTAGTAGCTCGTTTAGTTTCTGGTCATAGTCTCGCATAATCTCCGCTTTCTTGCTGGATAACGCGCGATACAGAAACAGGTTAGGCCGAATGTTCTTTTCGATGAAGTTGTTTTTATCGTAGAACCAGCCGAAATGGATTGGGTTCGCGTATTGAACTCTAGAGTTACCGAGTTTCACCTGCGCATAGTTTATCGCTTTGGTGATTCGGAGAGACCGCTGTAACGACCCGCCAGATTTGTAGTTGTAAGTTTTACCAGTCTGTTTATTCTTTGTTCCAGAATAGACAGGCACCAGGGGACGAGCGGCATTAGCCAGGGTAGTTGCTGCCTGGACGTTTGCCTCGCGAATCTTGTCCTTATCCGCGCCGACAGACTTGAGAGCCTTTATAGCTTTATCAAGTCCATCGACACGAATAGCGGACGGTTTACTCGTCCCAGCCATAGGACTAAGAGGTCTTTACCTTTAGGCCGTAGAATACTGGTGGAGTTGCGTCTGGAGTGTGAACTGCGTTTTTTACGGTTAGTTCTACGGTGAACGACATTACTTCGCCTGCGGTCATAGATAGCGGTGGCAACTGGTCGAAAATGACTGTTCCATCGTAAATAGGAGCGCTGGTGGTAGCGGTCGAGTTACCCTGCGGAGCAACCGAGAAAGTAACTTCGGTTCCGTAGTTGTCGTAGAGCAAACGGTATAGCGAACCAGCGTCGCCAGATGCGATACCAGTTAGCGATAGTTTCCATTCCTGGAGAGCCTGAACTTCGCAGAACGTTCTCGAACCGCCAGGAGCGTCCGAGAGAGTTAGTTCGATGTTGTCGGCGTCGCAAGCGTAGTTGGTGGCGTCGATTTTAAAGACGATGTTCTGCGCTTTAATGCGGGTTGATGCTGCCATTTCTTTTCCTTTTCTAAAGAGTGATGGAGAGGTCGGTGGTTAGAGATGCTGCTAGGTATTGCGCGTTATTCACGTCGAGAGTGTAGGGTTCGCCTACTCCCTTAAACGTGGCATAACTAGGCAACGCGTTTACAACGTCCTCGATTAGTTGGTCTAACGATTCGGTAGCCAGTTCGTTATCGGCAGTCATAGCGACGCAGATAAGTTCGAGACCTAACAGGAACTCGCGACTAATCGACGATGCTGTTAGATACGGAGCAGCGGAACGGATGATTACAACTGGCGGGACGACGCGGCCAGGAACGTAAGGAACTACGTCCAGGCCTGCCTCCTGGAGTGCGAGAGCGAACTCTGCTTTCGATGCTGTAATCTCCGACATTTAAACTCCGTAGTCGATGAACGGCAGGAGCAACGGGTAAACCGCCGATAAAGGGTCTCGCCCTACTCGGACAGGATTACCCGTCGCGTCTGCGAACTGTGAGATTCCGTTAGGAGCAGAACGTCGATGAAAGAGTTCCGATGAGGCAATATAGACTGCCTGGTCGCGGATGGCCGTAGGAACTGTGGTTGCCTCGCCGATGAGACGCGTTATAAGCGCCTCACCAGCGGTTAGGCATTCCTGCGGAAAGTCTGTCGAATCTTTCGTTCCGACATAATCCTTAAACTCTGCGAGCGTTACTGCCATTTAGGGAACCTACTAAGCGGTAACGTCGAGCTTGACGATAGCGCCTACGCGTGGAGTAGCAACTGCCATATAACCGTAGACAGAAACGCTGTCGGTTAGAGTGGTGATGTCGCCGTCGGTTAGACGAACTGGTGAACCAGCCGATTCCATCGAGATTAGAGCAGCGCTGTTGGCTAGGTAAACTACACCAGTGGCGAGCTGCGGGTCTACGATGATTGGCAAGCCGAATACCGAACCAGATAGTCCAGGGATGTTAGCCGAACCGATGTTGTTTACACCTGCTCCGTCCTGGAGTAGAACTGGACGACCGTCCGAACCAGCAACCTTAACGATGTTCACGTAAGCGTCTGGCGCGGCCAGGATGAACTCTGGACGTAGTCCGCTGTTCTGGTAGATGTAGTTAGCACCGTTGGCGATACCCTCTGCTAGAGAGGCTGCGGTTCCGCCGTCGGCGTCCATAACCTTACCAGTCCAGTCTAGAGCAGCCAGGGTAGCAACTACCTTAGCGTTAGTAGCGCGAGCGTAAGCGATGCTTAGGCCTGCGAATACCTGGTCTAGAGTGTTTACCTGCGAGCGCTCGATGTATTGCTTAGTAAATGATGTGTAACCACCATAGGTCGCAACTGCGGTCGATACGGTCTCGAAAGTAAGGTTTCCGAATGATAGAGCCTCGCCCTCTGGGTCTTGAACGCCTACTGCGAGAGTGTTGCTGTCGATTTTGGCATACTCGACGGTTAGGCCTGTGTCTGGCAACGCTGCGCGCTGGAACACAGATAGGGTTGGACGGTTGTTCTCGATTAGGGTTGAGATGTAACCGAACCAGGGAGCGACGATAGCTGCGTCGGCGCTGGTCGATGCGGTGCGAGCTAGTTCTACTGCGTCTGCGTCGCCTTTAACCATAGCCTTAGCAAACTCGCCCTGGCTGCGGAACTTAGCGCCTGGGATTGCTGCTGGAGTGTTTACGGTCATACCAGCCTCGACGATGCGACGGATTTCCGCTACCTCGTCCTGGACGGCACGAACGTCTAGTTCTACGTTTTCCATAGATTCACTTTCGTTTGATTGAGTTGGGATTTCCGCCTCGACAGGTGGTTCCTGGTCGGTGCGTATCTCTGTAATGGCCGCGCCCGCGAACGCGGGGAACGGCACCACAGAAACTTCGGCGAGAGAAATCGACTTACGGATAACCGTAGAACCGTCTCGCTCGGATTCGAGAGGCTTAAACCCGATAGAGAAACGGTTTAGAACACCGTCTTTCATAGCCAGGTAAACCTCCTCGGCGCGCTGGATTCCGCGCGTGAGTTTAGCCACGATTTCGTAGCCTTGCTCGGTGTCGCGTCCCTCGACTACTTTGCCGATTGGAACGTCGTCGTGCTGGTGGCCGTAGAAAATCTTTACGTCCTCAATAGAGGAGATAGCGCCAGGGACGAAACGCTCCTGGTAAAGTCCGCCGATGTCGGCAGTCTCACCATAAGGAACGGCGATGCCGCGAATCTGGTATTCGTTGGATTCGTCTAGGCGAGCCTCGAACGAGCGGGTCTCTAGGTCAGACATTTAGTCCCTCTTTCTGTCGAACTTCGTCGATAGTCATAAACCCAGCCGCAATAGCGGTCTGGTATAAGTTGTAACGGCTTGCTGGGTCTGCGCGGAATAGGTCGTCGAATGAGAACCTGGTAGCGGTGCCGCGTGGCAGGCAACGAGACAGGCCGTCGGCGATTGCGTCCAGGTAGTTTATGAGAGTGGTCTTATAGAAAATCTGTAGTTCCTCCACCATATTTGTGTAGGTGTCCGAGCTACCGTCGATGCCAGTTAGCAGCATTCGAGCTGGGATACCATAGAGGCGCGCGATTTGCTGGACGTTCTGCGACTGGATGTCTGTAAATAGAGCGTCTTTAGGTGATAGCGCTACGGGCTGGTATTCGAACCCAGAGCCTAGAACGGCGATTTGTCGTGACTGTTGCTTATTGTGCCAGTTAGCGGTTACTAGGTCTGCGTCGTCTTTAGAAAGGTTTAGAGCGGTCTTTAGAACGCCTGTAGGCACGCCTCCAGCGCTGTTCCAGTTCGCGGCGAAGTCGCGCCAGTCGATTTGCGCTGCGATGTCCTTAGAGGCCGATTGGATTGGCGAGATGCCTCGTAGCAGTCCTGGTCGGCTAAAGATTTTTAGGTGTTCGATTTGGTCTGCGGTGTAGGTCTGTCCCAGGTAGTCGTAAACTTTACGGCCTGTTAGACCGTTTACGCCGTCTAGACGGACACCTACGGAGCCTGGGTCGAGAATGGTTAGGTTATTGGTTCCGCCACGCGAGTCAGGAGTTTTAAGCCAGAACGCGTTTCCGTCGAGAGCAAGTGAGACGACAGACTGAAACAGGAAATCCCGTCGCGTGTCCTCTAGGCTCGGATTATTGACTAGTAGCGGATTGTCGATTTTCTGTTCGATTCCACCCGCGTAGCGGAACGTTTCAAGTCGGAGACCAGCGACGCTAGTTCCGAGAATCGAGACGGCGCGGTAGATGGCCGTAAGTGTTAGCGCGGTGGACGGGTTTACCGTCGTAGCTGCGCGCGATGGGATAGTAGGCTGGACGGCGCGCGTTTCTACGCGACGCGAAAAGATGTTCCAGATAGACGCCATAAAACTAGGTTACTAGGTTTATAACGAAATGGTAACGACACGCCGCTAGAAAACCTGGACGCCAGGGGACTTATTTACGGCCGCGACGTATAATGCCCAGACAGTTGCCAGGAGCGCGTCTACGTCTCCCAGGCTGTCTGCGCGTGAGATTAGCCACGATTCGCCGTGATACCTGGTCATAGCTAAACCGTTCTGTAGGACTAGGAGCGGGTCGTCGTTATGTTTTACACGCTGGTTAGCGAACATCGCGTAGACGGTCATACAGGCCGTCGTAATCTCTTTAGACCATAACTGCCAGACTGGTAGTCCCTGGGCTTTTAGGCGACGGATTAGAGCGTGGTTCCAGCGGTCGTCTAGCGCAATAGCCTGGACTGGGAACCGCTTATACAGGTCGAGAATCGCCTCGACTAGTTTGTCCTCTGTCGGCTGGACTAGCGACGCGACAAGTTCTGTCTCGTAGCGGTCTCCTACTCGGACTGCCGCCGCGATGGTTGCGTGGCTAAAGTTGCGCGCCACGTCGATTCCAAGAACGATGTCTTTAAGTTCGGTGATTCCCTCGCCTGCGGCGTCGCGGAACATAAAGCCAGGGAGCCAGGATTCCATCGAGCCAGAGATGAACTGGTTTAGCGTGTATCGTCGGACTTCGTGTTCTGGCTGCGTAGCGATGTCGGAGAGGACACGTTCGATAGGGACGCGGCCGCATTCGACGGCGGGGTTAGCCGCCATAATCGCGGCTGGGTCGTCGATAGGTGCGTTCTCTGGAGCCTCGTAAATGAACGCTCCGAATCGTTCCAGGTTCTCGTCGCCTCTAATCGCCTGGTCTGCCTTTTTATAAAGCTCGATAAGGGTAGTCGATTCCTGGTCGCCCGCTGTTGTAATCATTACGACCTGCGCGTTCGTGAGAGCGCTAGTGCCTTTAACTGCGGCCGTCCAGATTCCCTGCTTGATTAGGTGTCCCTCGTCCACTAGAGCGCGCTGGAGCGGTTGTCCCTGGAGAGCTGCCTCCCTAGCTGGGTTCACTTTGTATTTTCCCGAACCGTCTTTTTTAGTGAGACCGCGAGTGTCCGTCGTTTTCTTAAACCGTTTAGCAAGCCAGGGATTACGGTCGATAACTAGCTTTACTCGGTCGTAAAGAATGTTCGCCTGGTCGCGGGAACTAGCGACCGACGTAACGTCTCCCTTATGGAATACCAGCGCCTCTAGTGCCAGGCCGCCTCCCAGGACTGTCTTACCGTTCTGGCGTCCGCAAGAGATTAAAACCTGTCTCCAGCGAAGTTCGCCAGGGTATTTCGGATGGTCGTCTGGATAGCGTTCCAGGACACGTCGAAATAGGTCTTTCTGCCATTCGTCCAGTTTGATAGGCGTGTCAGATTCTGGAGTTACCCAGCATAGTTCGAGCAGCTCGATTAGACGGTCGCCGTCTGTCGGATAGTCCTCCGATAGCGGCCGCGTAAACCTGGACGGCAACATTAGCGGGTAAGCAAGTCGGCGAGCGGGTCGTATTCCTCGACGTTGCCAGACAACATAGCGCCTAGCGCCTGGACTGTCTTTCGAAGTTCTGCGGCCGTCGATGTGTGCGGCTTAGCGTCGAACTCTTTAGCAAGCGCGAGAGCCAGATTCGAGTAGACGGTCTGTTCCAGCGTGAGTTCGTATCCCTCTAGCCAGGTTCGGATAGCGTGTTCGGTCATTATTCCTCCTATGCCAAATAATCTACACCATTTCTGCGAATCGGCGGAGCTCGGAA
>ERZ869925.871-NODE-871-length-17093-cov-4.463787_pt1 | contig 17093 bp, 20 predicted proteins | sample MGYA00579311_ERZ869925 | MGnify/ENA primary metagenome ERZ869925 (study PRJEB32216, sample SAMN09231817) | wastewater metagenome | place: USA: Maryland | collected 2016-07-30 | study: EMG produced TPA metagenomics assembly of the PRJNA472060 data set (Reclaimed...
GAACCGGGGAAGCTCCGTACATACGAATATGCTTGGTTGTTACGTTCTTTATTTAGATTCCAAATGGGACCCTTCCCACGTCGGATAGACGTGTAGTGATTGAGTAGGTCCTGCACGCTGTAGCCTCCATAGGCCACGGCGTTGGTACAGACGGTCCAGTCACGTCCCACAAGACCGGAAACGGTCGGGTTGGCCTTGAGAGCCACCTGGAGCGATACGGCTGCATCCTGCTCAGCTTTGAGCACACGCGGCTTCCCATAGTGAGCGAGGGCGTCTGCGTGCGCAGCATTCTTTTCCTGGGCCTGCACATCCTGCCAATCGTTCGGCAGGTCAATGAAGGAAAGCGCTGCGATGATTTCGTAATCCGGCGCAAGGGTGTGATGACCGGAGAAGCCTTGTTTTTGCGTCAGGGAGTCGAAGATATGCTTCGTGCCGTCTGGTTCGATGTGGGTCAAAACGACAGCGTGATACGCGCTGTAGCTCGTCTGGCGAGGCGCTGGGTCATTGAAATACCCTTTACCGATACCAACGGCCACCATGAGAGGAGACGAAGCGAGCGCTGCGCGCAAAGAAGCGTCGTCCGTCTTCACTACAGAAGGCTGATTGATGGCAAACTGTTTTCCAAAGTTGAGGGCTGCCTGAGATGCCAGAGAACGGTCACGCCACTTTCTCCAGATTTCCGAGTTCCAAGAATCAAGAACAGGAGTTGGAACCTCACTCTCAATCACAACACCATTGCGCATGGCTTGTGCCACGTTAATCAAGTAGTTTCCATTGAGTTGGCCTTTCGCACGGTAAAACAGCTCAAGGGGAGAAAACAGAATCCGACCACCTCGTTCAATATGCTCGAAGATTGAGGCAATGCTCGTACCTGCATAGGCCGTGCACCACATCGAAGAGCCCTGATAGCGGAACGGGGGACAATTCTTACGGAAGTCTTGAGGCTCGGTACCACCGGCGAAAAGTTCATGGCGGGGGAGCTTTTCCAGTTCTTCCGGGAAGTCCAGCAAAAGACCTGAATCAACAGGGCCTTTCTGAGACGCGATGAGCCGCCAAAGCGGCGCGATGATAGCAAGGAGACGGAGAAAGAATGACATAGCCTTGGTCGAGAGAAGAAGCAGCGCTTCCGCTCTCTCGAAGCCTACGTTTAGGCGGGAACAGGTTCACCCTCAGGTTCGCCTTCCGGTGCGGCTTCCGGAGCCGGTGTACCTTCTGGCGCGGGAGCAGCTTCCTCGGCACCTGCGCCGGGAGCTTGCACCTCTTCTTGTGGTTCGTTGACCATAACAAGGACGTTACGAATTAGCGGCAAATTGATTGTACCATTTTCTAATCGTTACCAGCGCTCAGAATACTCTTCACATCCGTTCGGACTTCCGCGAGAGTCAGGCCGAACTGACGAATCTGCTCTTTCATCGTAGCAACATCAAGGGCATATGACTCCTGCTTGGAAAGACGTTCCTCCAAGGCAGAAATCTTTTGTGTCTGAACGCCGAACATGTACGCGCCGGCTGCAATGTTCACAATGAGCGTCAAAGCTAAGGCGAGCGAGACATAGGTCTCGTTTGAAATAGGAAGACGCTGTTTACTCTCGTCCATAAGATGAAGAGTCCTTCGCTGCGCGCAGAGAAGAAATGCCTCCACCTGTCAGGATAGCGAACCATGCCTCGAAGGTTTGCTGGTCAATCCAGTCCATGGCTCGCGCACCACCAAGACAGAAGATGGCGGCTGCAATGATGTAGGTACGCTTCCCACGAAACCAATCATTTGCGTGACCAAAAAGGTCTCCGATATTACGGAAGAGCTCTAGGATGCGTTGCATATGGTTGAAATTAACAAACGACCTGCGACTTTGGCGGACCGCCAGCACGAGGCACTTTGGCCTTCATCTGGGTCGCTTTCTTGGCTGCGATAGACGCCTCCGTCTTCTCGTAGTTGTCATTCTTCGTCATGCTGGAGCTAGAAGAGCCCTGCTTGGCCCCACCTTTTGGCATAGGATATTCCATATGGCATTATTATAACATATGCCCAAGAACTTCATCGCTCAGGCCATTAAACGACCGGGTGCACTACGCAAAGCGCTCCATATCCAGGAGGGAAAAGACATCCCACTCAACAAACTCAAGGCAGCCGCAGAAGCTCCAGGTCGCCTTGGTCGCCAGGCACGTCTCGCCATGACACTCCGAAAGATGAAGTAGCATCAAAAGACACGGAAAAAGTACCGTGTCTTTTTACATCCAGGACAGAACATCGGCTTGGGATGTCCCAGAGGCTTCATTTGTCCCATCCGCGGAATCTTCCGGAAGCCACGACAGCCCCCACATTTGTATCCTTCCCAGCGAGGAAAACGTCGTTTCATATGGTTGACGAACGCTCGCTATCGTGCTATAACCTGCCGTATATGAAACTTATCATTTTCTTGTTCGCGCTCCTTGCATCCATTGCGGCCTGTTTTATGTTCGGAATCATACAGGTCGCAGCCTTCCTGGTTATTGCTTATTTTCTGATTGAGCTGGCAGCCGTCCTCGGCCAAGAACGTAGTTGAGAATCGCGGTCACCGGAATGGCTCCACCAGGAACAGACAGCTTTGAGAGCTCGTTGATTCCGATAGCTGCACCGGATTTGATGGCTGCTTTGTCCATGAGGTCAGCGACAAGGCCAACTACTGCTCCAGCGCTTCCGCGTGAGGCCGCACCAAGCTTAACACCAAGGCCCAAAAGGTTGAGGTTGCCGATACGCTTTGATGCCTTATCAAGTGACTGGTCGAGAGCGTAGAGATTCTTCAAACGGGAGTTAATTTGCCCGGCTTCCGGGGCCTTTTCGACGATACCTTCTTTCAAGAAGCGAGCGATATTCTTTTGCGTTTCACGATTCACGTTGGAGAGCTCTCCGTAGGAGTTACGAAGCAAGCGCATGGTATTTACCTTAAGCTTTTGCGCTTCCTCAATCGGAATGTTTTTGCCGTAACGCTTCTCGAAGTTTCGCAAGGTCGTATCAATGTATTTCTGCGCTTCTTTGGAAGCCTTCACATCTACCGTTTCAAACCATCCACGAATCGGAGCGACGAACTCTTTCAGACCTGCCGTTGAGATTTTGGCCCCGTTGGCTTGCCCTTCATCAATGACCTTTCCAAGCGCTGCTTCGAGGTCGTCAATCTTGTTGGCTGCGGCTTCAACGCCACCCTTTGTGAGCCAGACACGCTCAGCAAGACCCGTCTTCAAAACACCAGCTTTGATGGCTTCCTCTGTGGGCTTAAGTGCGGACTGGTAGAGCTTTTCGGCAACCTTGGTCAAAGGCTTTTTGATAGCCTTATTTAATGCACCACCAGCGCCAAAAGAACCAAGCTCAAGAGCCGTTCCAAGAGTTGTTCCGGCTGCTTCTCCAAGGTTATGTTGAGCAATAGTTTTTGCGGCAGAAACTTCCTCCGGTGAGGATTTCTTCATGGCCTGCGTCACATATTGAGAGGCTGGAGAAAGAGGATTCTCATAAGGACGGACTGGGCCCGCGACCGGAATATCTTTCGGTCGAAAGTCTCCTGTCACACCTGCATAGAGCGAGACTGCCGGCTTGGCTAACAGTTGAGCCGTAGAACCAGCCACCAATGAGGCTTGGTCCATCGTCTGACGTGGATTCAAAACGGCTGTGCCGATAGGACCAAGAGCGATGCCAGCAGCCTTCTTGAGAACGTTGCCGATGCCACCGATTTGAATGCCTCCTGGCTTGCTGGTTGGAGCTGTAGGTGCGGAAGCGGCCGGAGGTGGTGTTTGTACGCTCGAAGGAGTTCCGCCTCCGTCTGAGACCGTATAGCCCTTCTCTTTGAGGCCAGACACAACCTGGTCCCGCGTGAACTGCGGGGCCTTTTTCATGATGTTCTGGATTTCTTGCTCAGTTACGGTCTTCATATGGTTCTAGTAGCCAAGTTCTGAGAGAACGCTTCCCAACCCAGATGCACCGGCACTTCCCGGAACACGCGAAACATCAACGTAATCCGTAAGCTTCGGTGTAGGCGTACCCATAATCTTTGAAATCTTAGCATCGTTTGCGAACTGGAGAATCTTCGGAAGGTCTTGAAGCTTCTGCTTGATGGTGGCCATGTCATCCGTTGCGTTGATGAGGAAACCGGCCGAGGACGCTTGTTCGTTGTCGGTGACGGCTGTACCGAAGAAGGCGCGACGAAGCTGAGCCTGACCGATGTCCGTGAACACGCGGAACTGTGCGTACTTCGGGTCACGCTGGATAAGCGCGTAAGGAGCTTTGGTCTCAAAGAGGGCCTTATACGGACCGGCAGCAAGTGTCGGGTCATTTGTGAGTTGCGCAGCCACATTCAAAGCGGCGATGGCATTCGCATTCTCGTCATAAGACTTCTGTTCAGTTTCACCCAGCGTGTTGTATGCGAGCGTCGTGAGGTAACGGTCGGCTTCCTGTGTCTTACCTTCACTCACAAGCTTCGAGACAGCGCGAATGGCTTCCGTTTGGTTTGCCTTCGGCTTCGAGGCCATGATGGTCTGCGCACGACGCGTGTAGTCCGAGACAAAGTCCTGGCCACCTTGTGCGCGATGCTTTGAAAGCCAATTTCCGACGGCATCAACACCAGCCTGCCAAGAGCCATAGTTTCGTTCCGCACCAGAATCCGTATTGCCAACATTGCCCGGATTGAAGGTGCGCGCACCCTTACCTGCTGTTCCAAGATTTGAATCCTGTTGCATCATGGCAACCATCATTTCCCACGGCACACCGTATTTCTCAGAAGCCTTGGAAATCATCTCTCCAGTAACCGGCGAGCCAGGAGCGACCTGCTTAATGTACTGGTCAACCTGGTCGATGGTTGTGAACTGACCGATGTTGTTCAAGATGGAAGCAACGCTGGCCTCATGGTTCGGGTCAGTTGCATAAGTTGAGATGTCGAAACCTCCAATGTTGACCTTGGACGGGCTACCACTGCTTGTGCCACCACCTCCACCCATTCCACCACCTGCACCTCCGCCGCCGCCAACGCCTCCGCCAAGCGCATCCACGGCCGCGAGTGCCGAATTGATGTCCGGATATGACGGGTCGGTTGCCATGAGTTTAATGGCCGCCGTAACACGTTGTGACTGTGAGAGACCGCTCGAACCGGTTGAAGGCGGAACAAGCTGCGTCGGTTGACCATTTTGGTCCATAGTCCAATACCCAGAAGCAGCAGAGCCGAAGATTTTCGGAGACTTCGCAAGCTTCTGTTCGTTGATGGTGTCACCAATCTTGGTCATCACCGAATACGGAACAAAGCCCTGTTGAATCTGACCGACTTCTTCTTCCGTGAGCGTGCGCAGAACCTCCGGAGCCTGTTGCAATAGGGTGGTGAAGGTCTGACGGAAGTTGTCCACTTCCTTATCAGAAGCCGCCGCGCCCTTTTCAACGAGGTTCGAGAACGCGTCAATGGACGCTTGCGCGAGGTCGCGCTGCGCACCGAGAAGCGTTGTCTGGTTTGCGAAATCCTTTTGAGCAAAGTCGAGGCCCTGCGTGATGGCATCGAGTGCCGTTTTGCGCTGGTCATTGAAGCCATTGATTTGGTCAACAACAGTCTGACGCTGCAAGAGGAGCGGCTTTGAACGACGAGCGACCTCAGCCTGGATAGAGGCTTCGGATGCGCGGCCACCGATTTCTGCTCGAACGGCATCTTCGAGAGAACGGATGCTGTCATCTAGACCGGTAAGCTTTTGGGTAGCCGAGGAGATGTTCGTATCAATTGGAGCAACCGTGGACGCGTAATCCGTTTTATATTTGCCCTGATAATCAGGCGCTTTGGTGGCACCAAGAGCTGCGCTGACATCTGCCAAACTCTTTTGTGCTGCCTCAAACTGAGGCTTCATGATGGAAAATTGGTTGTCGTAGAAGCTCGATAGCTTGGAAGACGAAAAGACGCCAGGCTTGATTTCGGTTTGTGCGTTCGGCGTAGCACCAGGAGTCGGTCCGGTACCGCTTGGATTGATGGTGTCGGGAGCGGTCGGCGCGGCCGGCGTGGGCGCACCTGTTGGCGGTGTAAAGGGTTGATACGGCTTCCCAACCTCTACAAGACCTTGTTTGGCAAGGCTTTGGAGTTCATCCGGATTGGAAATCTGGACAGGCGCGTCTGCACCCTGCGGCTTGTAGTAAAGCCGCTGTTTTGAGTCCACGGTGGACTGATAGATTGGGGAGGGTGTTGCCATATTAGGTTAGCGTTGCGTAACGCCAGGTCTTATTTATTTTCGCATAAATCCGGTAAGTGGACGAGCCATCGAAATACATCAGGATACTTCCCTCCTGATAATCGTCGCCATTTGATGGTGCTGTAGCCACACGCTTGAACACGCCTTCGAGGTTCTGGATGCGCACGCGTGGGTTGTTCAGGCTTGTGCGAAGCATCTGCACCATACCATCGAGTGTCGAGACTTGAGCCTTCATGGCTTGAATCTCACGCATGAGTTCGGCAACTCCTGGCGTGGCTCCCATTGGAGAGCCAACGCCCGGATTTTCAGGGAGAGCAGGGGATTGAGCGTTTTCCATATTATTCCTTTTCTACCTGGTATTCGCAGATGACGCGACGAATCTTTGGAGTCACGCCGTTCGGGGCCGCCGTGAGTGCAAGGGCCACGCCCCAATGGTCGGCCACACAACCATCCGGATAAAACTCAGCCGAGAGCTCACCAGTTGTATTGATGGTTCCAATGGTGGTCGGAGTCGGAGTGTCTCCGTCGCCCGTGTACCACTTCACATCCATCGTATCTCCGGCAGGCCATGCTAAGAACTCAATATAAACCTTCACAAGACGTGTACGCACGCCAAACTCAATCATCGGAACGTAATAAGCTGCATTCGTTGAGTACGCCTCAGTTCCGCTTGCGGAGTAGAGTTTGAGAGTTTTGTTATCTCCCGTCAGACGACTGGCAAAAAGCTTGGTACGGCTTGCCCAGTGGATGGCTCCAATGAAGGCAGAGCTCTCACTGTACGGACGATAGACAATCGGCGGAATCTGCGGGTTGGCTGTGCCGTAGGCATAGATGAGACCCGTCTGGTCACGGAAATAGAGAATGCCGTTCGGGTGAACAGATACACCGCCGGCGGACGGTCCGCCCGTGATTGGATAGATGAGCTCAAAGCCGGAGCCCGTGAAGCGATAGAAACCACGATTGCCGAAGCAGAATAGCTGAGAACCGACGTACTTTAATGCTGTGAAGTTCTCTTCTGGAAACTTAAATTGTTCCTGCCAGGAACCAGAAATACCGTCCCAGATGTAGAGGAAAGAATCAGACGAGTTGGTGTTCTGCGTCGTGTTATTGGTGGTCGCAATGTAGAGAAAGTTTCGGCTGTACTCCAGGGCTTTGATGATTTGTTCTGTCTGCGATAAGTCGAGCGCGGCAAGGTTCACTGAACCGGCCGAATCCACAGTCGCAATACACGGCGTGTTTAAGGAAAAGTTGGAGTTTCCGATAAAGAGCTTTCCACCTCCCTGCACCATCGGGTGGTCAATACCGTCACCAAGCGCCTGCGTTCCAAGGAAGACGTTGAAAGAGTCATTGAAAGTCAATGACATGTCATAACGGCCAAGATAGCGACCGCTTGCGTAGTAGAGATACCCACCGAAAAACTCCATGCCCGTACCGCCCTGCTGAGCGTTCGTGTAGGTCGAAATGCTATGCGGGAAACCGCCGCTATTTGAGACCGTATCATTCGACAGGTCGAGTCGAAGAAGACGGTTCAAAATCAAGTTGTCATCCGTACCAAGCATGAAAAGAAACGTTCCAATGCTTCGGTTGTACGACTTCATCCAAAACATGGTCCCTTGAACCAAGGAGACATTCGTGACGGGAGCCGTCGTATAGCCACGCTGGAGTGAGCCAATCTCTCCATTGGAGAATACCTCCCAACCACGCGTATGCGTATTTGAGGCGCTGCCAGGGTCAGCCTGATTCAACGGGTTACCAACAAAGACAGACGGCGCAAGACCACCGAGGAAGTTGCTGATGACAAATCGCTGGGCCTGCGCCATACATTAGGTAAATGAGTTCGGAGTCTGTCGGAATCCTGCGAGATAATTGAGTTCGCGCGGTGCAAACATCTGACGCACTTTATTTTGGCCGTCTTCCCATTTCTGGAACATGGCAGCAGCGAGAGCCTCATCTCCCTGGCGGGTAGCTACTTCTCCGGTAATGCCATACACGAGATAGCCCTGATACTCGGTAGGAATGAAGAAGACATCCGTTGAGATGTTGGTGATGAGTGATGGCCGGCCGATATACCACAAGCGTAAACCAAGAGAGACCGTCGAAGGCGGAATCGGACGCATGTAAAGCACGCCACCAAAAACGGAGGCGTATGGCTGAGACTGCGCGAAGTTGTTGTTGATGCCGGTCTGGTTCAGCGCAATAGCGTTGAACTCGTTGTCATCCATGAATGTGATTGGATACCAGTTGGTTCCATCGTAGGAGACCTCTCCACGCTTCACTTTCACGAGGTCGGTCGGCAACGCGTAGTATTCCTGGTTCGCATTCACAGCAAGCGTCGTCTTTGCCTTGCGACCATAGAGGTCGTCATTCGTATCAATGAAAACGGTCGCCAAACGCAGGTAGTAGTCGTTCAAAATGCGTTTGAGCGCGGCTTCTCCGCCTGTTCCGTCGCCGGTTGAGGTCTTGGAGATGTAGCGTACTTGGTCGAGGACATCAGAGGGAGTCATAGGCGTAGAGAGAGCCGCATTTCCCTCATTTTATCACACATCCGAAATAGCAGCTTAAATTAGCATGGGTCCACGATGCTTCCTGGCACGGCCACGAACTCAGGAACCCATGTCGGAGTGGGCGAAGTACACTCAAGAACCCAGTTTGTAGGCGGGTTATTTGAGGTGACATTAGTTGAGACGGAGTCCGTCACTCCGGACAAGGCATCCGAAATTGCACGGATAAGGACAGAGGCGGTTGTGACAGAATCAGTTACACCAGAAAGGGCGTCCGAAATGGATAGAGTAATTGTTTTCAATGCGCTCGCCGTATCCGTAACCGTCACGCTGTCGGAAATGCTGCGCACAAGCGCACGAACAACAGAGTCAGTTACGCCAGAAAGAGCATCGTTCACCGTGATGGTTTGAAGAGGGACCGGAAAACTATCCCAATCGAGGCCGAAAGCATCGTATGCAATGGAGCTGAGAATGGTTGCTGAGAAGCCAGAGTGCTGACGCACCTTGTTTGTGACGCGACTATAAAGGTCCGTACCATCCCACGTCATGTCGCCTTCTGGGAGATTTGTCGTAAAGCTAGCAGAAACGGTGCTAGAAAAACCCGTCATGCGCGCCACTTTTGGCGTGCTTACGTCGTTAACGATGACATTTGTTCCATCCCAAGCAATCCCACGGTTACTGCCACCGCCGTAAGTGAAGCTTGTGTTCAAAGTAGACGTAAAACCAGTCTGTTTATAGACCTTGGTATCGGCATCCAATGAGAGAAGGTTTCCGGGCGTACCATCGCGCGCAAAGCCATATGGCAACGTTGAAACCCATGGACCAACGAAGCTGGTCTGAACGGTCCCAGTGAAGCCCGTACCCTTGCGTGCCTTGTTTGAACCACCGGCGTCACTTCCCCACCAGATGTCCGTTCCGTCCCATACAAGTCCACCTGGACGTGTGGCGGGCGTGAAAGATGTTGTGATGGTCGTTGAAAAGCCAGAGTGTTTCTTACACTTCGTCAGGGCCGAGTTAGAACTGAGAAGATTTGCCATATCAGGCGAGCTTGAACTTCAGAATATCAAGCAAGGAGAGTTCCTTGAAGTGGTCCGCGACGAAATCGTAATGACACCAGACCTTGAAACCAAGCGATTTTGCCTTCTTTGAAAAAGCGAAGTCGAGGCCACAAGTATCAATACCGTCATCGTTCCATTCACGAACAAAAGGAGCCTTTACCTGCTCAAGTACGCGTCGTGCGATGAGAAGACAGCCACTTCCAGCCGCATCAATTTCTTGGAGTCCTTCTTGGGTCTTATGCTCACGATACCCTCCCTCCACCGCGTCCATCGCAACAAAGTAGATAGGAAACTTTGGGTCGGTCATGTTCCATTGAGGAACAGCAAAGCAGACCACATCTAGGTCCAGTTCGATGAGGTCGAGAGGATTCGCTTTTGGCACCACATCGTGGTCAATCGTGAGTAGATAATCGAAACCACCTTCCAACATGCTTTGAACGGCAAGATTTCGATTGCGTTCTGATGGTTTATGATTCATTGAACGCACTTCAACGCTATACCGTTCATCTCTTTGCAAAATGCTCGCCACAACGGCGAGCTCTGGACGAATCCAGCCTTGGTCCAAAAGAGTGACCAAAACCTTTTTTTTATTGCCAGGTAACGCCATATACGTCTGCAACTTCAAGACAAGATTTTGTCTTTGATAGACCTGGCGTTGGGTCTTCGGGGTCAAGCGCGCGAAGCTGTTTCTCGGTCAGAGGATTTCCGCGTGCGACATGTGCAAGAATAGGAATGACTGCATCCAAATCATCAATCCGTTCTTTTACGGGATAATGGCGGTTACTGAATGTCTCGAACTCAGCACGGTCAGCGTCCTCAAGACCGACAGCCTTCATTGCATCTACAAGGTCATCCGGAACACAGACAAAGACAGGTTGGAACTTCTTGTTTCCTTCCTCAACCTCATCTCCGCGTGTAGCCGGATACACGATGAATGGAAACTTCTCTTTGTTTTGCAACCAAACATCTGGATACAAATAACTCGTGCCAGAGGCATCCTGGAGGACGGGAATCCATGCTTTGAGCATTTTCATATCCGTATGCGGTTGTTGAAGTTACTCAACAACGCTTTAAGCAATCTTGATGTTGTAAGTCAACTGCAACGAGTCTCCGTTGATGACGTTCACGGCCGAGAAGACGGAGCGAGCGAACAACACTCCAGATGAGGCTGCGTTCAAATAACCAGCTTCGGTGACAGCCTTCGTACCGGTCACCGTGAATGTTGTGGCAAGACGGGCCGTGTCGTTCGCAACGGTCGTCGTCACGCGAGAAGCGGTCGCAGACACACGCGCAAGACCAGAGTCCGTGATTTCCGTTTGAAGCGTTGTGTCGCCGGCGGCAGCGGCGTTCGTACCTGTACCTACAGCGAGATAGGTCGCCACGGCTTCTGAACCTGCTCCGTTAAGACGCGAGGCAATACCAGCAAATCCAGCATTTGTGACCAGGTTTTTTGAAATGCGCACCTCTTTGATAAAGCCATCCTTACCACGAACAATGAGGTCGTAAATACCACGAGGACGCACCGCATCCGCAGCCGAACAATGCTTACCAAGAAGTGAGAGCGTCACACTATCTTGTGCACGAGCTTCGCTCATTTTGCTGATGGGGTTCATAGAGTTTTGTTGATTTCTTCGACGATTGAATCCTGCTTGTCCTGCTTTTCGTTCTTAATGCGTAAAGCGTCTTCTTCCTCACGCACCGCAATCCAGCGCTCTACTTGCTCGGTCGCCTCTTCGGTGGACTCAAAGTGTTCAAGAACAACACGAAATGGCTGTTCTGCACCCTCTTGGTGCACGAGAGCAACAAACTGAGTGCCATCGTTTGTGTTCTCTTTCTCGATTTTGATGAGTTTGTATGGCATAGGTTACGAAAATAATTTGCGGATGCTATCAGGAAGCGGGTGCGGAACAGCGACCGTTCCCGGCTCCGTTCCGTATGGTCGGAGGCCCTTCATATCAGGCGTCCAAGCCTTCCAGACATCACTATACCATTTCTCCGTATCAAAATCATTCGCGTGCATCCACGTTGAAATCTTTCGTTGCACCTCTTCATCGGTTTTTACCCAGGAAAGATGCTCAAGCGTGACCTTTGCAATAAACATCATCTTCTCAGAAATGCAGCGTTTATCGAAGAAAACAGCTCGAAGAGGGTTCGCTGCGATGATGGGTTTATGACTGTCTTTTGGCTCCCAAATATGGTCCATGTCCTTCCAGTAGGTGTTCATCTCCTCTGCGGTGATGCAGACCGTACTTCGGTCAACCGTGCTCATGGTATGGCGAAACTTCTCCCAGTCTTCCGGAGAAAGGAACTCATCTACGTCCATGATGATGACCCAATCATTATCAGCCAATCGTCCCATGCCCCAGTTACGCTGCTCCTGCTCGGTACGCCAGTTCATGCGACGAACTTCAATGCGTGGGTCTGGATGAGATACCAAAAAACGCATCATCTCCATCGAATGGATGCTCCCAACGCCTTTCCATGGCTCCTCAGAGACCAGGACCAAAATCTTCTCCACCCACGGCGGAAATTGTTTCAAACAGGCGGCCAAAAGCTCTTGTGGTTCGTAGTAGGCGCAGATGCAAACCGAAGCTCTCATACTTTTTTGACGTAGATAATGAGGCCGTCATCCAGATAAGGGGTTCCTTCGACGGATACATTCTCCACCGAAAGCACCTTAGCTCCCAGCTCAGAGAGCGCGTGCAACACATCCGAAATGCGGTAGCGGTTATTGAAAAACTGGCTATTCCAATCAATTTCCTCGTGGTCTCCAGGAGGGAGGAAGAATGAAAAGACACAACCTTCACGCGAGACGCGCAAGCATTCGCCCATGGCGAGCTTCACGTCCGTCATACTCGGCAAGTGCTCGAAGATGGCACGGGCGTACACCCAGTCAAAGGCCCCGTCTTTCACCGGGATTTCTCGAATATCGCCCTGAATGGTTTTGGCTTCCGGATAGCGTTTCTTGAGTGCATTCAGCATGACCGGTGTGCGGTCCATACAAGTCAGGTCTCCCAAAGCCTGTAGGGCCTCGTATTCAGCCCCAGCCGCGCACGGAACCTCAAGAATGGACTTCGTGCCCTTGGTAGCAGCCATGAGCTTCTGGAGGCCCTTTTGGGCTGCCAGACGGCTTGGGTGCGCTGGACCAACGGACTCTCCCCAAAGAAAACCTCGTGCGTCTTCAAGGGTGTATGAGTCCCAATAGTTTCCATTACTCGTGAGTTCCATAAATCTGGTCAAAAAGATTCTTCTTGGCTGCCAGCATATCTTCCTTGGTGCGACCATCAATCACAGCATCGCCGTTCATGAAGCGCGTTCCGTACCAATTGTGATAGAAAAATGATTTGCCATCCAGAACATAAGTGTCCCCCCAAACATCCTTGTAAAAGGATTCCCCCACTTCAAGCGGAGCAATCTTGAAACCGTCATGCAGCGTGCGCAGAGCGAAGAAGACGCCAACATCAATCGTCATGAAACCTCCCTTGGTTGAGACGGGCATGTTCTCGAAGCTATGGCCTCCTCGCACAAAATACTCTTTCTCGAAAAAGGAGACGCATGGACGATATGGCTTCAAATCACCTCCACGCGCGCCCAAAATCTTGGTTTCCGCATCCAACTTGGCGCGGCAGGCATCTTCCCAACCAGGGCCAAGGAGATGCGCATCAATATCCAAAGCCAAAAAGAACTTGCCGTTGGCAGCCGCAATCGCCATATCAAGCCCAGTGCCATGACCTACATTGTCTCCCGGACGAATGATTTTCACGCCTTCCATCTCCGGAAGTTCCATTGGACCAGCCGGAGAATTATCCACGAGAATGATTTCGTGTGGTTCAGACGAATGCTTACACACGCTCTCAACCAAAAGCTTGGCCCAATCAGTTGAACAATAGTTCACGGCTCCGATGGTGATGCGCGTATCAGCGAGTTGCATAGAAGAGAGCGTATGTGGGTTTGGCAAACATCTCTTCGTCCTGAAAGGCTTCATTCTGAATGGTCCAACCCCGCGCCTTCAAGCCTTCGCGCACTTCTTCCAGGGTGAAGTCGTGGAGATGAAACTCATTGAAGTGCTTGGTCGGAATGACCGGCGTGGACATGACCAACTCCTTCACAGAGGGAGCAAGACCCTCCAAGAACTCCCACGGCTTCTCCAGGTGCTCAAAGGTCTCAAGACATACGAGGGCCGTGAAGCCGTCGAAGGTCTCGTTCTGGATATCCTGCTTGCGCGTCTCGATTCCCGGATAGAACTTCTCGGCGAGAGCGAGTGCGTTCTCGTTGCGGTCAAAGCCAACAACCTCACGATTAACGGCATTCTCAGCCTTCATCAAGATATGGCTTCCGTAGTTGCAAGAACAAGCAGCGTTCGCAATGCGCTGTGAGCGCACATGAATAGCAGCCCAGTTATAGCGGCCAAGATGCAGCTTTCGCTGTTCGTGATTCTCATGAAGAGAATAGGGGTCAATCCATTCGCTCATAGCGTTTCAGTGAAGTTATTGATGTCCTGATACCTCTTGATGCCGTGCTTCTCGTAAAAACGAGTTTTGTCTTCGCGGCTCAAACGGTGCTTAGCATACAACGTCTGACGTTCCTGGTCTTTGATGGAGATGTGTTCCGGCTTGTGCACTACTACCGCGTCAGGGTGCCAAGCAACGAGGTAGCCATTCTCTTTGAAACGAATGAAGAAGTCTTCGTGCTCATAGGCTACTTTGATTTTCTCATCCCACTGCGTGGCCTCAAGAGCGCTTTTGCGTCCAATGAAGTAGTTGAACACGAGGTCGCAACGATGCTCCATCGTCGGCGTAACAATCAAACGGTCACCTTCTTTTTTGATGAAGCCCTGGAAGTTCTTGATTTCACCATTTTCTGACACGCGACCGGCAACAATGTCCACGTCATCATCACGCATCCGGTCAATGAGATAATGGATGCCGCCACCATCCGCGTAATAGAAGTCATCGTCTCCGACGAGAACGTATTCCGTATTTGCGAGTTTCACCATTTCGTTGCGTGCCTTGGTAAGCGGCATCGTGGCAAAGGGAAAATGGTAATAAGAAATACCGCGCTTCTTCATGAAGGCGGTTTTCTCATCGGAAGGGTAACCATCATCGAACACGATGATAGGCATTGGCTGGCGCGCTTGGAGCGACTCGATGCAGGCAAAGAGATACTCGTCGCGCAGGAATGTTTTGATGATGGCGGTTACGTCCATATTACGCGGAGAAAAGCTTGCTCCACTGGTCAGCCACACAGCCCCAAGACCATTCACTCTTAGCCCAAGCAATCATCTCATCACGCCTCTCGTGGGGTTTGGTGAGGGCCTCTACAGCCGCATCTACAAAGGCATCCATAGCCTCAGGGTTGGCAGAAATGTCGGCCACATCGAGCTTTGTTCCAAACTGCACGGTCTCATCGAGGGCAGCGACATTGGTTGTAACGGGAACCATGCCGGCGGCCTGAGCCTTCACGGCTGAGATGCAGAAGATTTCTGTGAACTCGGTCGGGTAGAGCCATGCAACTGCCTCGCTCATGTGACGCGCTAAGTCAGCGTGACCAATACGTCCGAGGTCATAGAAGCCTTGCAGACCTTCCATCGCCTTCAAGCACTCTTCCTTGTACGCGCGCGCAAGCGGGTTCGTGCGCATCATGATGTCATACGTTTCCCAGCCGTAGGCCCAATACAACTCAGCGTGCGGAACTTTTTCCTTAATGCGCGGCCAGAGCTTGAGAAGGGTCAGAAGACCACGGTTCGGGGCTGAGACGTACATCGCCTTCCCATCTTTCTTCCCCAATCCATCCGGGAATTGTTCCGGGTTGATACCGTTGGCCGAGAGGATGAACTTCTCATCCGGTACGTTCGGATAAAGCGAGCGATGATACTTCGAGAGGACGAAGATGCCGTCCATCTTGGCCAAGCGGGGGGCTGTGAGAGAGGATTCCGGATTCGTGTCGTGAAGCCAAAGGAACTTCTTCGTAGCTACAATTTCAATGTCGAAGAGTGTCGGGTCACGCCAACCGATGAAGATGTCCGTCGGTTCTTCCGGGGACCATTCCCAGTACGGCTTATACGTCACACCTTCGTATGTCTTGGCTTCAAAGCCATGGTTGCCGAAGACGGTCACTTCAAAGCCACGCTTCACGAGTTCACGACCCATGTTGATGACAGCTTCTTCGGACCCACCAATGCCTGTTTTTTCGTTGTCAGGTGTCCATTCTTCCCAACCCACACCAGTGTGGATGACAACTTCCTTGCCGCTTGTCGTGGTCTTCCACTTCTTTGAGCGGCGGAACATGACCATCTGCGGAGATGACTTCATCTTGGCAGAAAGAGCATCAAAAGCGGCGCGCTGCTCCTCCGCTGGAAGCGCTTCAAGACGCTTACGTTCGGTTTCGGTCTCGGTAAGCCATGCCTTAGTCTCACGAATATGCGTGAGCATAGCAATGACGTTCGGGTCTTCAATCTTCGTCTCTTCGAGACAGAAGACCAAGAACTTCTCCGCATCGTCGAGCTTGCCTTCGGTGGCATAGATTTCAGCCAATGAAAGAAGCGGCATCACAAGCGATGCGCGGAGGTCGGTAACGTAGGCATTGTCCTCACCGGCCAAGAGCGCCAGCTTGAACCATGCCTTGGCGCGGCTCTTATCTTGGAGACCAAGGTACGCACTCCCCATGAGGGCATAGCCGTCCTTAAACTCAGGATGCAGCTTGAGACATTCCAGATAGCAATTCAGCGCCAAATGAGGGCGTCCGAGGCGCATGTGGGCCTCACCCATGAAGCGGAAAGCCACATAGGCGTGCGTGTCCCATCCGGACATCTTGATGTAGCCCTGGAATGCTTTGATGGCCTCTTCCCAGTCCTCAGCTTTGTCGGTCTTCTGAGCAAATGAACAGTACGCCATGCCAAGGTTAAAGACCGTGCGCGGGTCCACTTTGTTGTCCTTGTTGGCTTCTTGCGCAGCAATTTGAGTTGCGAGTTCACGTTCCACAATCTTGATGTTGCGGAGGCAGGAGTCGAGTGAACGCTCCTGTGTGGTGTGGTGATTCCAAACGACGGTCTCACATTTCATCACATCTCCCTTGTGCGGAAGGATGCAGTTCTCATGAAGCGCGCCCTTCCATGTGAAGCCCTCACCCATCTTCATAAAACGCTCTTTCGGATGAGCGTTCTCAACCTTTCCTGATGGAAAGAAGGCGTAATTGTACGTTGCCAAAACACATTTTACGGTCGGAGGAAGCTGCATCAAGAAGTCGCGTGCATTCTCCATGCCTTCCACCGTGTCGTCAGAGTCAATCCAAGTGTACCAATCCTCCTTACAATCCTTCATGTTGAAGTTGCGGGCGGCCGCAAAGTCCATGTC
>ERZ869925.872-NODE-872-length-17067-cov-6.874794_pt1 | contig 17067 bp, 28 predicted proteins | sample MGYA00579311_ERZ869925 | MGnify/ENA primary metagenome ERZ869925 (study PRJEB32216, sample SAMN09231817) | wastewater metagenome | place: USA: Maryland | collected 2016-07-30 | study: EMG produced TPA metagenomics assembly of the PRJNA472060 data set (Reclaimed...
CCTGCGAGGAGGTGGGGAGTGAGGATCGAGATCGACCACGATGGCTATCCGACCGACCCGAGCATCGATGCGTTGAAGGGGTGCGACGACCCGAAGGAAGCCCTTGACGCGGTGGCAGAGTACCTCACCGACTGCGGCTACGGGAGGGCAACCGTGGAGGGTGGGGTTTATGAGTTCGCCACCGGCGGCTGGTCTGGCTGCGAAGAGGTGATCTACAGCATCAGCCCGCTGGTGCGTGCGCTGACTTGGGAGTCGAGCCACAGAGGCGGGCTGCATATCTTCAGACGTGCCGACGCTCCCCTGCGCGTGGAGGATCCGCTCGACGGCCTGCCCCGCGTGTCCACCCCCGAGGAGGCCCTGAAGGTCATGGGAGCAGGCCAGCCCTTGGTGAAGATGCGGGAAATCAAGTGACCGCGCACCTGATAGCCGGTTTGCTCTTGGGCCTCGCGGCGGTGCTCGTCGTGGTCCCGGCTCTGGTGGCGCTGTCTGGGCCTGACGAGCAGGAGGGCAGCGTCTCCGAGGGCTGGCGGCGCAGGAATACCCATGACCAAGCGTGACACTGTGCGGCACACGCTGGCTTTGGTGGCTGTGGCTGCGCTCGGGGCGCTCCTCGCCTGGATAGGCCGGGGGCGGCGGTGACCCTCCATTTCCTGCTCTCCCTGCTGTTGATCCTGTGCGTGATCGGGGCGCTCGAGCTGGCTCACCTGATCGTCACGGCGAGGAGGAGGAGATGCTAAAGATGCTATTAGCATTTCTGTCATGCTCGGGATGCTTACCTCTCCGTCTCCGTACTACCTCCCGTGTCCGTTAGGTCTTTAACGACGCCATGACTGAAAACGAACGAAAAGGCTTGAAACGGATAGTCCGTGGGAGAAAGGGCTTGCCCTAATGCTGGGAGCATGGTAGCATGACTCGCATGGTGACGTATGACGAAGGTTGGTTCAAGGTGAGTCGGCGGATGCTCGATTCCTCCCGCTGGTTCAAGGAAAGCCCTGAGACGATCAAGCTCCTGCTTTTCCTCATTGCGGAGGCTCAAAATCCGCTGAATGAGAACCCCGGAACCGTGCGGATAGGGGACACCGGGATAGCAAGCCGGGTGGGCTTGCCTGTCGATCAGGTGAAGGAAGCGATTGACCGGCTCGCGGGACCAGACGACGAGTCACGGACGCCGGGGGACGACGGCGAGGGTCGGACTCTGGAGCGTGTTCCTGGCGGCGTTCGTCTGTGCAACTTCGACCTCTACCATCCGGCAATGGTCGAGAGCGCGATGGCGAAGAAGGCTGCGCGAGTTGAGCGTGCGAGGAATGCAGCAATGGCAAGGTGGGGGAAATGAACTACGAGGCGTTTTTGGCCGGGAAGGCGCCGCGCCCGCAGGCTGTAGGGCACGAGACTGGGAAGCTTCACAAGTCTCTCTACCCATTCCAGCGTGACATCACGCGATGGGCGGTCCGGCGAGGCCGCGCTGCCATCTTCGCGGACTGCGGAATGGGCAAGACGCGGATGCAGCTCGAGTGGGCGCGGCAGATCAGGCCGAAGGGCGGGCGCGTGCTGATCGTCTGCCCGCTCGCGGTGGCCGAGCAGACGCAGGAGGAGGGTGCCGCCCTCGGGGTCAAGGTCGAGCGCGTCACGGCGCCGGGGACCGCAGACTACCAGATCACGAACTACCAGCGGCTACACCACTTCGTCGGTGCGCCCTACGACGCGCTCATCCTGGACGAGTCCAGCATCCTCAAGAGCATCGACGGCAAGACGCGGACGATGCTGCTGCACGAGTTCACGGGGATCAAGTACCGGCTGGCCTGCACCGCGACCCCCGCGCCTAACGACCTGTCCGAGCTGGCGAACCATTCGGAGTTCGTCGGGGCGATGCCTCGGGCCGAGATGCTCGCGGCGTTCTTCGTCCATGACTCGGACGGCGCGGGCGCCGGGAAGTGGCGGCTAAAGGGGCACGCCGAGGATGCATTCTGGCGATGGGTCGCCTCGTGGGCGGTCTACGTGCGGCGCCCGTCGGACGTGGGCGACGACGACGGGCCGTTCATCCTCCCGGCGCTCGACGTTGACGAGGACGTGGTGTCGTCGGACTTCCGGTCCGAGGGCAAGCTCTTCGGGGGCGGCGGCGGGCTCGTGGGGGAGCGTGCCGCCCGGAAGCACTCCCTCACGGATCGGGTCGCCCGCACGGCTACGCTGGTCCGTGCTGAGGCCGGCCAGGCGGTCGTGTGGTGTGGGCTGAACGATGAGGGGCGGCTGCTCGCGGACGAGCTAGGGGACTCGTCCGTTCTAATCGAGGGAGCCACGACCGACGACGAACGCGAGGAGTTGTTCCGACGCTGGAAGCGGGGCGATGTGCAAACGCTCATCACCAAGCCATCCATGTTCGGCTTCGGGCTGAACCTCCAGTTCTGCCACCGCGTGTTTTTTCTTGGGATCGGCCACAGCTACGAGCAGTACTACCAGGCCGTCCGCCGATGCTGGCGCTTCGGCCAGTCGTCCCCGGTAGACGTGCGGATCGTGGTGAGCGAGGCAGAGGTAGGAGTGGCCGCAAACGTGCGGCGCAAGGAGCAAGAGGCCGCGCAGATGGCCGAGGGGATTGTGATGCACATGAAGGGCGCGATGGACGACGAGTTGCACCACGAGAACGCCGCTCGCCAGCCGCACGAGCGGGACGAAGCGTCATCGACTGACTGGCGTGTGCTCCTGGGCGATTCCGTGGAGCGAATCAAGGAACTGGCCGACGACTCCGTGGGCCTGAGCGTGTTCTCCCCGCCGTTCGCTGCGCTCTATACCTACTCCGCTAGTGAGCGGGACATGGGCAACAGCCGGGACTACGACGAGTTCTTCGGGCACTTCGCGTTCCTCATCCCGGAACTGCTCCGGGTGACGATGCCGGGGCGCCGCGCCTGCGTCCATGTCCAGCAGGTGACGACGACGAAGGCGACTCACGGCGTGATCGGCTGGCGTGACTTCCGGGCCGACGTGGTACGCCATTTCGTCGAGGCGGGATGGGTCTACGACGGCGAGGTCGTAATCGACAAGGACCCGCAGGCCCAGGCCATCCGCACGAAGTCCAAGGCGCTGATGTTCGTGCAAAAGAACAAGGACTCCGCGTGGAGCCGGCCCGCGATGGCGGACTACATCCTGCTCTTCCGGGCGCCGGGCGACAACCCAGTCGCGGTCGATACCGACGTGAGCAACGAGGAGTGGATTCTCTGGGCGCGGCCTATCTGGTACGGCATCCGAGAGTCGGAGACGCTGAACGCCGCCGAGGCCCGCGAGGACAAAGACGAGCGGCATCTCTGCCCGCTCCAACTGGAGACTATCGAGCGATGCGTGAGGCTCTGGACGAATCAGGGGGAGTGGGTGCTGGACCCCTTCGCGGGGATCGGGAGCACGGGCTACGTGGCGCTGAAGCACGACCGGAAGTTCGTCGGGATCGAGCTGAAGCGGGCGTACTGGCGGCAGGCAGTGCGGAATGTCCAGCAGGCCCAGAAGCAATTGGGGCTCTTTGCCGACGGGGCCACCGCGTGATCTTCAGCACGGGCGAGTGCTACACGATGCTCGAGCTAGAGCCCGGCCTATACGAGTACGTTCGCGGGGACTGTGCGGATCTGCCATGAGAACCGAGGACCGTTCCACCTATGCCTCCGCAGTCTGGGACGAGTTCAGACGGTTACACCAACCGGGAAGGCTAACCATGAGCAGCATGGAGTTTCAGCTAGTGAGCCGGTGGATGGACAAGAACGTGCCTCTGCCCGTGGTACTGAGGGGACTGGACGAGACGGGGGGCAAGCCTCGGACGATCATGGCTTGTGAAAACGCTGTAGAGCGGGCGTATTCGTACTACCGGCAGGCGATGGCTCTATAAGGGGGGAGTGAGGTATGGGGGACTGGGCAGACGAGAAGGCGCGGGAGTGGTTGACGTGGCTAGGTGAGCAGAGAGTCACGTTGTACCACAACCCGGCTATTGACCCAACCGAGAGCCTCGCCGCCCTGCTGCGCGAGATCAAGTCGGTCAGGGCTGACCTTGAACGGGTCCGACTGCTAGCCGAGGTGCGCCGCGTGGTTGACGAGGTGGGCAGTACGCCACGTCCTATTCGCAGTGAACTGTGGAACCTCGGCAGGATGAGCACCTGCGACGAGATCCTCTCCCGTCTAGAGGCTCTCAAGTGAAATTCGAGAAACCAGTCAAGCGAGCCAAGCCCAAGCGGCGCATCAAGTCCAAGGCCAAGCGCAAGGCCAAGCTCCACGACGCCGACAAGCTCTTCAGCCAATACATCCGGGGCCGGGACGGGTGGGCCTGTGTTCGATGTGGCTCGCCTCTTCGCCCTCAGTGCGCTCACCTGCACAGCCGGATCTACCGGGCGATCCGATGGAACCCGGAGAACGCGACGACTCTCTGCCAGGGCTGTCATGTCATGTTCACCCACCGTCCGCTCGAGTGGCAGGACTGGTGCGAGGCGAGGTGGCCGGGGAGGCTGGCTACGCTCAAGGTGCAGGCCCTCGCGGCGCATGAGCATCCTGACTACGACCAGATCTGTGAGCAGTTCAGAGCAGCAATTGGGCTGAGGGGGGACAAGTGACCGAATGGACCGACGAGACGCGGGAGCGGTTGGAGCGGGCGTGTCTGCTTGTGAAGTGGACCGACAGCGGCGCCCAGGTGGACCCCGCCGACATCCGCGCCGCGCTGGCTCGTGAGTCTGACCTTGCCGACCAGGTGGATTACTGGATGGGCAAGGAACTGGAGATTCAAAAGCGGGTGGAGGAGTTGGAACACCGCCCGGAGAAGGGGGTAGCGTGCTTCTGTGCTGAGTGCTGGCAGCGCCGATGCATTGCCGCCCAGGATGCACTGGTGGTTCGGGAGGCCAAGCTCGCGGAGGCGGAGGAGCAGCTTCGTGACGAGCGACGGTTCTGCCTTTGTGGCTGCCCGGTCGAGCATCACAGCGCAACCGAAGACGGGCTGGAGTGCGACGAGCATCCCGATTTCGAGTGCGTGCTGGTGTGCGCGCCAGCGAAGGTTCTGTGGGACCGTCTGGAGGCCGAGGTGGAGCGGCTGAGGGATGACGCGATCCTGCTGGAGTCGCTCCAGAAAGCGACGGAGAGAGAGCGAGACGGCGCCCGCGCCGAGGTGGATCGGCTGGAGGGGCTGATTATAGCCCAGCTTGGGTTCGCCATCTGGGGTGAGGATCTCGAGCGCGAGGCCCGCCGCATCCGCGCCCAGCGCGAGGAGGGGACGCCGAAGTGATCCGCCAATGCCACGTATGCGGGCGAGGCTTCGTAGACGTGTGGCGTCCGAAGGGAGACGCTCCTCCGCTGGCTTGCGCGACGTGCCGCCGGGGAGGCAAGCCGCTGTCCAGGTTGATCGGCGGTGTTTGCCCTCACTGCGGCAAGACTCACAAGGGGGAATGCTCTAAGGGCTTGCAGGGCATGATAAAGTAAGGGGAGACGGGCCAAGCGGGGAGGTGTGATTGGACGGGAGCGCGGGCGCGACGTATTCAACGCCAACTGACGCCCTCCTATCCCCCGTTTTCCTTGACGCCATGCGGTGGATCATCGACACCGCAGAGGGTGGCGGCAAGTTAATCAAGGATCAGGGCGGAACCACTCGTTGGGGTATCTCCCAAAACGCCTATCCGGGCCTGGACATAGCCCAACTCTCCCGCGAGGAAGCCGAGAAACTCTACCTCCGGGATTACTGGAAGCCGATCCGTGGCAACGCCCTCCCCCCCGCCATTGCCCTCCTGCTCTTCGATGCGTCCGTCAATCACGGTCCCAGGCAAGCGATCAAGCTGCTCCAGGCTGCGCTGAAGGTAAAGCAAGACGGCATCATGGGACCGGAGACGGTTGGCGCCGCCAAGACCTATCCACGGTCGGAACTGATCGTGCGGTTCCTGTACTGCCGGGACATGTTCTATGAACTGATAGCCCAGCGACCGGAGCACGCTGCTAGCCTGTACGGGTGGAAACTGAGGCTTTGGCGGCTGGCGTTACAGGCGGGCTTGTGGAAGGCCCTGTGAGACTCGCTCTTCCCTGGGGCGAGAAGGGGAGGGTGGGGGCGTCCCTCCCCCGGCACCCCACCCTCCCCAGACGTTTTGAAGTCGCAGCCGGACCCCGCCTAACCCCTCCGGGGCGCCCCTGGAGCGCCGTTATCCCTCCCGGCTGTGATTCCGGGGGCGCCCGCTACTCGGAGGTTTCATGCGCTTCCTGCTGATTCCGGTCCTGCTCGCTGCCGGTTGGTGTGGTGGGGGCACGCCCCAGCCCACCCCTGAGCCTCCCACCCCGGCGCCGGACCCCTCCCCAATCTGCCCACCGGTGGGGGCTACCTGCGGTTGTTTTTTCATGCCTCCGGGCGAGGGCTGGCAGCAGCTCCCCCCCTGCCCGACCCCTGAACCCTCCCCCGGTCCCACCCCCACCCCCACACCGGGCCAAGGGTGCGTGCTGACCGGCGAGCCGACCGTGCCCGCCTCGAGCCAGCCTAACACCCTCGGGGACCGGGTGAACCTCGCTATGAAGGCGCTGCGCCCCGACTGTGAGATTGGCGGGACGTGCCTCCTGGGCGACCTGACGCAGCAGGAGTGGCAGGCCCAGGTGGAGGCGGAACTCCGGGCGGGTGGGCTGTGCGCGGGCCAGCACACCCCATCGACCGACGAGCTGGCAGTAGCCGGGAAGTCCAGCGACCCCTGGCAGGGGTTCCATGTGTTCGCAGGAAACGATTCTGACGGCCCTGTGCCGCCCGGTGGGGCACGCAGGACGGTCAAGTGGTCCCCTCAGGCGTACACGGGCGCCTGGATGCCTCCTAGCGTCACTCCGACCCCTTCCCCGGTGGAGGAGTGTCCGGCGCCGCTGCCTAGCCGGGAGGAGGGGAAACTCCGAATCGTGATCCATGTCGGGGGCGGGTGGGCAGACGGGACGATCCAGACGGTAGGGACGCTCAGTTACTGCGAGCAGATCGGGATGAGCCCGATGGCGGATGGGACGCCCCGCGCTAGCTGCCCGATGCGGTCTGAATGTCCAGGCGTACAATGTGAATTCCGCGACGAGTGCGAACTGTACGCCTCGGGCGGCGCCCCGAAGTGGCAGACGAAGCCCGTGGGCTTGGAGGTCGAACACCGGCAGGGCAACCCGTGGGTGGCAAGGGCACAGGGCGCCGCTGAACTGCGTGTCTGCTCTGCTGATCTGAGCGTCTGCTCTGCGTGGGTGGTTGCCCCGTGAGCACCGTCAACGCTGGATATAGCAACCGATCCAAGCGTGAAGAGTGGGTTGACGTATTTATCCAAGAATCTCTGCGCGACCAGATGCGTAAGATGGCATCGCGGTATTCTAGGCTCCGGTCTGCTGTTCTTGATTACCTTGAGGCTACCGGCAAAGAGAATGCTGGTGAGTACCTGACTCGCTTACGCCGCGAGGTAGGGAGGCAGCAGTGAGCCTGTTCGATCCCGGCGCCGTCAACCGACAGATTGACGCTTACATAGCCTCGGTCCCTCCCGGAAAGCGGGTTGTGCTGTTGGGCAACGTCAACCTGGTGAGCAAGCAGGCGGGCGCCGCTATCATGCTCAAGGTGTCCGACACGGTGAGCGGATACATTCGGGTTACGAAGATCCCAGGCCAGCACTTCGAGTCCGACGCGGGGATCAAGATAGCGTTTCTGGCCGGGATGCCTGACGATGAGACATTCACGTTCAGCGAGTTGGTGAAGCTGCTCGAGGACCGTGGGCTAGGTTGGATCGGCGCACGCATCGGGGCGTATCGGCTCATGCGCGGCGGTCATGTCGAGTTGGATGAACTGGAGGACGAGTAATGCTGCTCAAGCTGCTGAAGTGGTCAGGGTTTGTTTCCAAGATCCTGCCGGGCCTGTTGAAGTCCTGGGCCGAGGGTGGTTTGGGAGAGCCCGCGAAGAAGTTCTATTGGTGGCTCGCTGGCTACAAGGCGATTACTGGCATGGTCCTCATTGCGCTCGGCACCGGCCTCGAGGCACTGGCTGGAAGCTATCCCGATCTGACGTGGGCGCCAGCTGTGGCTCGGGGCGTGTTCTGGGTTGGTAGCCTGCTCGCGTCTGTGGGGTTGGTTGACGGCGGCGTGCGGTCCCCGTGGCCCGATGGTACTCCCCTGACGAAAAAGGAAAAGCAGTAGGTGCGACAGAGCCTTGCCATCTCGGTTCCTATCCCCTCACCCGACGAGGTGGGCGCTGCGGCTAAGACTGTCGCGGCGGTGGGGGGGGTTGTGGGCGGAGCTTGGGCGCTCGTCTCGCGGTGGCGACGCCGCTGCCGTGAGGCCGACGAGCGGCGAGCGCTTGAGGGCAAGGCTGTGCGCTATATGCTCGACGCAATGAGGCACACACTCCACGTCGTGACGCCCACCGAGGAGCGGCGCTTCATCGACCTGGACGAGATGGCACGGCAGAAGGTGTTGATTGACCAGATCCGCGATCAACTCTGGATCGCGGACGGGCACACGAGCGAGCGCGAGGCGCAGCGGCAGACCGAGGAGATCGTGCGGGTGCTCACGCGGACGCAGCGTATTCAGGCGAAGGAGAACCCGTTCAAGGACGGGTGGACACCCGAGGGAGAGCCGAAACAATGAGCACGCCCGCCAAGCGATTGAACGGTAAGAAGGGGCAGCAGTCGGTCCTTTGTCCCCACTCTGACACCTGTACGGCTCCGGCGTATCACACGGAGATCATGGCTAGCCTTGACGAGCTATCGAAGTCAGTAGGGATGTTGTTAGAGAAGACAGAGCAACACTCCGACCGGATAGCGATGGTGGGGGCGCGGCTGCATGACGTATCGCAGCGGCAGGTGGTAGCTGACGAGCGGGAAGTGAAGTGGCTCGAAACCGTGGGCGGATTTGAGAGGGCTGTAGCCGCGCTGCGGCGGGAGGCTGAGAATGCGTAGGCTTGGACTGACGGTCGCGGCGCTGCTGCTGTGCCTGCCGATGGTGGGCGAGGGGCAGAGCATTCAGTACAGGTCCGCAGGTGGGGGATCTTTCAACCCCCAAGACTTCTACATCGTAGACGAGTTTCTGGGCGGTACGACCGGAGCCGGAAGTATAGGACAGCTTGGATGGGAGGGGGGCGGAACGGTTAGCTACGCCACGTATTCGGTTTTCGCGGACCGTCCAGGGCTCATCTCGTACACGCCCGGTGCAACGGCCCGCAACGGGATCAAGGTTCCTGCTGGATTTGCTCTGCGTTATGCCAACATAAATACGACAATTCTCTGGGTCGCCGTATCCACAGGTGCCAATGTGCCCGACTTCAGGGCAGGATGGGTGTCGAGTATTCAGACCGCCGTACCCGCAGATGACGCCGCATTTTTTGAGCATGAAGCGGCGGATACTAACTGGTTTGCGGTAACGAGAGACGCCGGGAACGAAACTCGGATTGATACGAATGTTGCTTTTGCTGCGGACACTTTCGTAAAGCTAAAGATTGAGCATCCAAGCACGAATGTCTGGAACTTCTATATTAACGATGCGCTTGTAGCATCGAAGAGTTCCGGCTACATCCCCACCGAGACGTATGGTTGCCACTTCCAGGTCCAGATGGAGACTTACGGGACTGCCGTTGTGTCCTATGTGGATCTGTTTTGGGCCAGCTTCAGGTCTTCTCGGTGATTGCTGCGCTTCTGGCGGTGACGTTTGGCTTTGGTGGGCCGACGACGCCTCCGCGTGGCTGTGTGGGTGAGGGCTTAATCGTGCTCGCCTACGGGGATAGTAAGACTGTCCCGCAGGTTGGGGCCTCAAACAACCAAGAGATTTGGCAGGACTTCTTTGAACGAAGAGGATGCTCTGCCAAGTTGAACCTTGGGGCGGGCGGTAGTTACAAGCCCGGAAGCATTGCCGATAATGGCATAACGACCGAAGAGAGGGCGGCGACCATTGCTGCGGACATAGCTGGAGTGAGCCGGTCTCCCAATGTAATCCTCTATAACTTAGGCAGCAATGATGCTTTCTTTAATGACGCTGAAGCAGTTGACGAAGCTGCGTGGAAGGCAAATCTAGCAACAGTCTGGGATGCGATGCACGTCGCGTGGCCTAGTGCGGCTATCTGGTATAGCGAGACGTGGCGTCAAGGCTTCGACGCGGAAAGTGACCGGCTGGCGACGTGGTATGCGGCGGTAGCTGCTGGCCGGTCCTACGTCCATCTCTGCGACAACGAGCGGGACTGGGTGAAGGGATCGGACGACGGGGCTACGATGTTCTGGGACGGCATCCACTTTAGCCGTGCTGGCGCAGCGGAGAAGGCTCGCCGCGCCGCCGCGTGTCTGGGGTTCTAATGCTCCTCTTCGCCGCCGCTGTGCTCGTAGGACTGGGAAGCACTCAGCGAGTGGGTGAGCAAAGCCCTGCCTTCGTAGCGGCGGCAGACATCCGGCGCAGCATCGTGCAGGCCGAGGGCTGGTTGACCACAGCGGGCAAAATCGAGACGGGAGACGGCTGGGCCACGCGGCTCGGCGCCGACTTCTGGTCCGGCCCGATCAGCTTGGGGGCGCACTGGTCGCACCGTGAGACGAGCCTGTGGAGCAAGGACCGGCTATTCCTGCGGGCGAGCATTCAGCATGGCCCGCTCAGGCTGCTCGCGGAAGCCGCGCCGGACAGCCAGAACGAAGAGATCAAGGCCGAAGCCCGGCTAAGGCTCCAGCACAAGCACTTGGTCATGGAGCCTAGAGCCTGGGTCATGTGGCACTCTACGAGCCATGAACTAGGCGGACCCGGCTACGGATTCAGTATCCTCATGGGTGTAGCCCAGTGATTCAGAAGGAGTTGAACATGAAGAGAGCAGTCCTGGCGCTCGCCCTCGTGCTTGCGCTCGTTGTCCCGGTCAATGCAGAGCTTGGAGGCCAGACCGTCTCTGCTACCACCACATCCCAGACCATCACCATCGGCTATTCCAGCCTGACGGTCGTAAACGACGGCGCAGGCTCCATTTACGTCCGCGTCTTCGTTGAAGGCGAAACCGCCGCTGCAGCCACAGCTTCGCACAGAGAGATCAAGTCCGGCGAGGGCTTCGACTTCTCCAAGCAGATGCAGATTAGCGCTATCAGTATCCTCTCCGCTAGCACCTCAACCGTCCGTCTCTTCTACTGGTAGGAGAAAGCCATGCCCTGTAAGTCAAAGAGCAGCAAGAAGATGGGAAGCAAGAAGGGCAAGAAGTAGCACCCTTTTTCTAACCTCACGAAATGTCGTCACCGACAGAACGTCTCCCAAAGCGCGGTCCAGGCAGACCGAAAGGCTCTAAGAACAAGGCCACGGTCGCCTGGAAGCGCTTTGTGACGGACCTGTGCGACGACCCGTCTATCCAACGGTCTGCTAGACGGGCCATCCTGAAGGGCAAGACGGAACTGCTTTTCAGGGCGGCTGAACACGCTCACGGGAAGCCGAAGGAAACGGTAGACCTCAAGGGCGAGTTCCGCATGATCGGCTGGCCGGACAACGAGGACATAAGCGAGGAATGAAAGCCGAGTGGGCCAGCCCGCAGCAGGAAGCCTTCGTCAAGGCTGGTCCGCATCCTACCTTGATGCTCGGAGGCTACGGGTCTGCCAAGACCTACGGGGCAAGCCTAAAGCTGCACCGGCTCATCGAGAAGTACCCCGAGAGCCGCTGGGCGATCATTCGCAGGGTTCATAAGCACCTGAAGGCCACTACGCAGGTCACGTTTGACGCCATGACCCCAGGCTGGGCGATCAAGTCTAGGAACGACCAGGACGGCACGCGGGAGTTCCTGAACGGCTCGCGGGTGCAGTTCCTTGGCCTCGACACCGAAGGAAGCATGGGCGTCCTCCAGGGCCTTGAGATCAATGGGGCGTTCGTAGACCAGGCCGAGGAGATCAGCGAGAAGGTCTGGGACACCATCGACGCCCGCGTGGGCCGGTGGACGAAGCTCCCCAAGATGCCGCCGCGCTACCTGTTCGCTACAGCTAACCCAACTGACGAATTGCACTGGTTGTACGAAAGATTCGCTGAAGAGAGCCCACAGCGGGAGTTGTGGAAGGCCAAGGGCTACCAGTGCATCGTGGCCGACAGCCGGTCGAACAAGTTCCTACCCCAGGCCAACCTGGACGTTCTGCTAGGCAAGGACGAGGAGTTTCAGCGCAGGTTCGTCAAGGGTGAGTGGGGCAACCCGGAAGGGCGGATCTTCACGGTTGACCCGCTGAGCTACATTGAGGCGACTGACGAACTGCTAGCCAAGATCCAGAATGGGATGCACCTACACCGCAGTCTCGACCACGGGGACAGTTCTCCTACGTGCTGCCTCTGGCACGCTACGGACGGGGACGGGAACACCTTTGTCTACAGGGAATACTATGTTCCCGAGCGCCTGATCAGCGACCACAGGCGGGCTATCAGCGTGATGTCTGGTAAGGAAGTCTACCGCTCCATGCTGGCCGACCCGTCGATCTTCCACAAGACCGCCCAGAAGTACGGGGGCAAGTGGAGCATCTCCGACGAGTACGCGGATACGCGGGTGATGCCGCACAGCACGGCTTTGTTCTGGGCACCGGCAGACAATGCGGAGATGCCTAGCCGCTCGCGCATCAAGGAATACCTGCGAGTGGACCCTGAGCATCTGCACCCGATCACGCGGGAGAAGGGCTCGCCCAGGTTGTTCTTTATCAGGAAGAGCGTGGACTATCCCAACGGGTGCGACCGGACGATTCTGGAACTCAAGAGCCAGAAGCGTGTCAAGGTGGAGGAAGCGGGTGGACGAGACGTGTATTCTGATGACCGGGACGACACGGTGCCTGACCACGCTTACGACGCCTTGAAGTACTTCATCATCTCGAGGCCGTCCGTGATGCGCGAGCAGACGAAGGCGGCAGGCCCGCTGACATGGCAGGGCTACTCGAACATGATGCGGCGTAACAATGAGAGACGTAAGGGACTGAGAGTGAAGGAAGGCTGGTACTGAGTGGATTACCGAGAGTGGCAGTTGAAGCGGCGTGACCTCCAGGCGCGGGAGATTGCGGAGCGTAGCGGGAACCTGGAGAGCGCGAGGGCGCCGCTCCAGGTTGCGATTACAGAGCAGGCGATCCGGGAACTGTTTGACCGGGTGGTGGCCCTGGAGACGAAGCGAGGGCCGGGGCGTCCACCGAAGAGCGAGGCTGAGTAATGGCTACAGGCGAGCCCGACAAGACCGTCAAGCTGTGGATGAAGCGGGTTCGCTCTGCCGAGAAAGCCCGCGAAGAGTGGGAATCCCGCTATGAGGTGGTCCGGTGCCGCGAATACTGGTCCGGCATCCAGCGGGATGAGGTTACGGACGGAGGCGGGGACAGGCTGGCCCAGGTCAACCTGATTGCTCCTGCCATTCGCTCCCGTATCCCGAGCCTGTACTTCTACTACCCGTTCGCTCGAGTTGTGGCGAGCCCGTCCAAGTCCGACACGATGGGCTCGACGGTGGATGACAAGGCGCAGCTCATCCAGGACACCGCCAACTCCCTGCTCCGTGACCCCAGGTGTGGGCTCAAAGAGCAGACGTTGATGGCAGCCAAGGAAGCGCATTGGGCGTTCGGTGCGGTGGAGGTGGGCTATAGCGCGGACTTCATCGACAACCCATCCCTGAAGTCCTCCGCGCCTCCGTTGAAGGAGGACGAGAACACGGAAGGCGTCGCGCCTTACGAGAAGGTGATCAGCGAGGAGTGGTTCTGGACCCGCCGCATTCCTCCTCGGCAGATCCTCGTCTCAGCGCCCGAGTCCACGGTCGTCTCTGAGAACGACTGGATCGGGTACTGGGAGTTTCAGCACGTCGAGGACGTGAAGAAGGCCCCCGCGTACAGCAACACCGCAAGCCTCAAGGGCGGCGGTGGTGACGACCAGAAGAAGGAAGGCGACACGGACACGGCTTCGGAGGACGTGAAGGTCTACAAGATCTGGGATCAGCGGACTCTGACTCGGTACGTACTGGCCGAGGGGCACGACAAGTGCCTGCTGAAGCAGAAGTACGACCGGCTCCCGCTGTTCTTCCTGCGCTTCGACCTCGAGCCTGACAGGTTCCGGCCTGTGCCGCCCATCTATCACTGGCTTGGAGCGCAGGACGAGTACAACGACAGCCGCGAGTTCCTGCGTATGCAGCGTAAGACGCGGGTGCCGAGGTACACGGTGGCCGAGGAGGGCGTGCTCCCGGAGGAGATGCAGAAGTTCGAGGCGAACGAGCCTAACGTCTGGATCAAGCGGCGCCAGAACACGTCGAGCGACGTGGTTTCGCCCGTGCTTCAGCCCAACATGAGCGACTCCGCGCTTCAGAGCCTCACCCTGAGCCGTCAGGAGTTCGACCAGTTGTCTGGTATCGGGGCTGAGTCGAGACAGCAAGCCTCGAGCGGGACGGCCACGCAGGCCGCGATCATGAACCAGAGGCAAACCGTCCAAGACTCGTTCGATAGGTACGTGGTGGCGACGTGGCTGGGCGAGATCATCCGGGAGCTGGTGCTCCTGGCTATCGACAAGATGACGCTGCCCCGCTGGATTCAGATCAACTCTGACCAGTACAGCCCCGAGTTCATGCAGGACGCTCAGGTTATCGCGGGGTTGCATCGGGAGATCACGCTCCAGAACTTGCAGGACGCGAATGATGATCTGCGGTGGGACGTGTCGGTAGACGTGGAGAGCCTGAGCCCGGTGAGTGAGCAGGAGAAGCAAGCGCAGTGGATGCAGGCGCTCAACCTGATCAGCAATCCCGCCGTGGCGCCGCTGTTGGCGATGTCTGAACCCTTGCTCAAGCGGACCTTAGACTTGAACGGGATCAAGAACGCCAAGGATCAGGGGGCGATCCGGTCTGCCCTAATGGCCAAGGCTCAGACGGAGATGCGGATGGCTCAGGCGCAGCAGGGCGGGCCTCCGGGTGTGGCTCCGATGCCTGGGGTTCCGACCGGACCGGGCGGGCCTGGACCGGCTGCGCCGCAGCCTCCGCAGATGATTCCGGGGCCTGCCGAGGGGATGATGTCGTGAGGAAGCGCATGGAAAAAGTCGCAGACTTTTTGACAACCGCCACGGCTTTCGTTTTCATGGTGCTGGTTATTGCTGTGCTGTTGTCCCCATTCCTCGCCTTCTCGATTTGGTTGCTGCGATGAAATGTGAGCATGGCGTCACGCCTTGGTGGGACTGCGATCCCTGCCGAGGAAGCGCGACGTTCGGGGACACGCCACTTGAGCCCTACGTGGATCACAACCTCGGTCCTGAGCCGGTAGAGATCACCTCGCGGGCGCAGCGGCGGGCGATCATGTCCAAGGCGCACCTGGACTACCACGACGTGAGCAAGAAGGTCCGAGGTCGGCTATATGTTGACCTGCACCGGAGAAGCTGATCATGGCTGCGATTGACAAGAGTCGGGGCGGGCTTGGTGAACCGGCTGTTCATGCTGAGGCTGTAACTCCGAGTGATGCCGACGAGCTGACCACGGTTTCGCGTGCTTTGTTTGTGGGCGGCGCCGGGAATGTGGCTGTAGTGATGCTGGCCGGGGATGCTGTGACGTTTGCGGGCGTCACAGCGGGGTCATTCCTGCCGATCCGGGTCAAGCAGGTCAAGTCTACCGACACCACGGCCACTCTGATTCTGAACCTGTACTAGATGCGCCTCGGGATGGGGTTGCGGCTGTCTGACCTGTTGAAGCACGGTGCTACGGGTTATACCGGCACGCTGCTCAACGGGATGGTGTCTTACTGGGCGCTCGATGAAGAAAGCGGGACCAGGTACGACTCTGTGGGGGATAACGACCTCACCGATAACAATACGGTTGGGTTTGATACTGGAGTGAACGGCAACGCGGCTAGCTTCGTGGCGGCGAACAGCGAGAGCCTGACGAAGGCATCGGTATCGCTCCCGGCAGATTACACTGTTAGCTACTGGTACAAAGCCCCGGCGAAGCCTGATAGCTTTGCGACACCGTTTGCCGTTATTACCACATGGAACACTCAGGTGCAGTTGTTTGGGTACTACTCCAACGGAGTTTTGACCTTTGGTGTTGGCGAAGATGGTGTGGCCGCCGCAAGTGCCAACCTTACTTACCAAGACGTTGACGGGCAGGAGTGGCATCTGGTTGTGATCTCATACGACTCGGCAACCAAGGTTGCAACTGGATTCATAGACAATGCCAATACAGCCTCAACCGCACCCCTGTCGGCGGCGCGTTACGCTGGCCCCAGCACGCTCACTGTTGGTCATGCCGGGGCGTATGGGTATTGGGACGGTCAGATTGACGAAGTCGCCATCTGGTCCCGCGTACTGACCGAAGACGAACGCGCCGAGCTGTATAACGCCGGTTCCGGCTTCTTCTACCCCTTCACCTAATGGCAACCCTTAAGCAGATCCAAACGAAGGCCGACAACTTCTGGGCTCTGTACGGCCCGGAGATCATCGCCCGCCAGAACGCCTATCTAGCCGCGCACGGGATCTACTGGCAGGGCTTGCAGCCTCATGGGACGCTGCCCGACGACGGGGTTGAAACGGCGCCGGACCTGACCAGCAAGCCCACGGACCAGCTCGAGCGGTGGCTGGACTTCTTCCAGGGCTACAGCATCCCGGCGACCTGGCCGATTGCGGTGCGGATCGACGTGTACGACGGGCCACAGGGCAAGGGATGGACGGTCTGTCTGCGGTTCACCAAGAACGGCGCCACCTGGGAGCGTGTCTGGAACTTCGGGCCAGAGACTAGTCGCGAAAAGGCTTGGCTTGAGGTCACACCGGCTGCTGCCCCACAGGGCGTTGCGATGCGGATGGACGCCGAAGAAGCTGTTGCTGACGCCTTCGTGGGCACGGCGCGGCCTTGGTACGTCAGGCTAATCCTGTGGATCTGGGAACTGCTGAACAAAGTCCGAGGCTGGTATGTTCACCTGCGAGGACGATGACGCGGAATGGCAGTTTCAGTGCTGCCTCTGTGGCACGCGGGGGCCTGTTGTCCACTGTGAGCTTTGCGGTCACGACTTCTGCCATGAGTGTAAGGCGAACTATTACTGGCGCGGTCTCGAAGCCGTGAAGTCTATTCTTGGTCGGTCCAGTCTCTATTGCGGTGGAGGTCGTCATGGCTAGTCCTGCGGCACAGCAGATGTTCAACCGGCTGTCTCCTGCCGATCAGCAGCGGGTCATGGC
>ERZ869925.873-NODE-873-length-17037-cov-11.199388_pt1 | contig 17037 bp, 31 predicted proteins | sample MGYA00579311_ERZ869925 | MGnify/ENA primary metagenome ERZ869925 (study PRJEB32216, sample SAMN09231817) | wastewater metagenome | place: USA: Maryland | collected 2016-07-30 | study: EMG produced TPA metagenomics assembly of the PRJNA472060 data set (Reclaimed...
GTTTGTTGGAGAGGCTTCGTCTACTTTAAAAGAATAGTTAGCCGTACCACTTACCATATTACTCAATAGCAAAGGCAAGGTTGTATTGTTAGTATCGTCTATTTGTCTTTTTCCAGCAGCTCTTGATGCTAGGTTTATAAAATGTACATAGGCATTATTAATATCCAGCGTTTTTTGAGCCAATGTGTATGAAGAAGTGGTGCTAGTTTGAGTACCAGTGTACCTTGCTAATGTTTCCACTATTCCAGTTAAATTTGTTGTTTCTGAGAATACCATGTATTTATTTAAGGTTAATTAACCTATTATAGCCCACCATTTCTGATGAGCTATATAGACCAACTAGTCAGGAACTACCGCAGTTTGGAAAGCTCCAATCTGTGTATATCCAACTAATGTCCACCCTAGAGTGTTATCATTCTTTGTAACAGTATAGATGTTAGTCGCAGTAAGCAAAGCTTCCTTTGTACCATCACTATCTTGTCCATTGATTTTCTCATTACTTGACGCAGGTGTTCTCAACTCTGAGTTTGCTGCTCCAGCTATGATTGTAATAACATGTCCGTCTGGCACACTAGCCAATGAAGGCAATACTGTAAAGTCGTTCACATCTGTTACGTTAGCTCCTAATCTCACTGATTTTACACCAGGTGCGATTGAGTTTGCTAAAGTTTGAGTTGCTGTTGGGTTTATAGTAACTGCTTCAAAGTTTAGTGCTTTCAGGGTTGGGTTTAATCCGTTTACTACTGACATAATGTTTTTGTTTAAGTTATTGGTTAATAATGGTTAAACAAAGATTATGCAACTAGGATATCGAATAGAACTGGTGCTACCTTGCTCCAGGCTTTGAACTTAAAGTCAACACGTGAGTTAATTCCAAGTCCTGAAATTTGTCCACCAGATACAACTGGGTCTTCAATTTCGTTAACTTTACCGTAAGTAGACTTACAGATACCTAGGTGTAGAGCTTTCTTAACTCCACCGAACAAGTGACCAGAAGCCAATTTGTTAGATGAATAATGTTCAACTCCCATGTATCGGAAGCCTTGGTTAGTTCCGTCTTTCAACGCACCGTCAGCTGTAGAGAACCCTTGTGCTTGAACATAAGCCTCCAATTTCTCGAAGTCTGCTGGTCTCCACACGATGAATGCTCCATTTCTGTCCATCAAAGTCTCACCATTAGCTTCACGAATTTCACGCTTCATACCACGAATGATATCGTCTACGTTAGATTCAGCAACTGTAATGTTACCTGCTGCACCACCGATTGAAGCGTTATCGAAGTTTGTATATTCTGCGTGGTTAGCATACATAGCAGTTTCGATTGCTTCGTTCAAAACAACACCTTGGTTATCAGCCAATTCCATCCAACCTGCGAAGGTCTTTTGTGCAAGGTCTGCACGGTCGATGTATTGAGCAGCGATTTTGAAGGAGTTGATTGTAATAGTGTCGTCAGTGGTTGTTACTGCTTCTGGAGTATAGGCTGTGCCTCTAGTTCCATCGTTAGCAGTTACATCTGTTAAATAAGGATTATGAATTACTTGTGTATCAGTATATTCAACCTTAGCGATTTCCTTCCACTTTGCAGTTTCAGAAAGTCTGTCTTGTAGAGTAGTTAGATACTCATTCTTATAAATTATTGCAATAAAGTTGCGTGTTTGTCAAGTATATCATCCAATTAAATATGTTATGTTAGGGTCAATTTCTTTTGTAGAGTCGTTACTAGTAGGTCTTCTCCTATCCTAGTTCGTGGGTGATGTTCGTGGCACAAAGTTATAAGATTGTTTTCGGCATATCTTAAATCTGGATAATCTCTCCACCTTAAGATGTGGTGAACTTCAAGCCTACCACCACAATCTTCGTCTTTAAGTTGACAGGTGTAATTATCTCTTTTGAGAGTAATCAGTGCCAATCTTTTTGATTCTGGGTCATGTTTTCCTCTTTGGTGTCTTCCTTTTATTTGTGTTCTATCTGCAATCCATCTTTGGTGTTGTTCTCCTATTCTAGATTTTACAGCCAACCTTTGCTTCTCGCTTCCCCTTTTACCAAGTCTCCCTTTTTTGAGAGAATTAGAGCAGGAAAATGAACAGAACCTAACCTTGCAGGAGTTTGCATAATTAGCCACAAATTCTTTATTGCATTTTTCGCAACTTTTAATTTTAACTAAATGCTTCCCGTTTTTTGAGCCTTTTGGTCTTCCCATATTAACCCCATTATAACATATTTAATTGTCAATGAACTTTCCTACAAACCTGTTAATAGTTTTACTAATGACAGGCAACTGTTTGACTAGCCGAAAGGATTTACTGAAGAGGATGTTTTCCATTTAGCCTTAACCACTTTTGAGCGTAGTTCTCGGTCTTCTGGTAGTTCCCCTTTTGCTAACCAGTAATCTACTGTGTCTTTCCCAGATTGAGAAGAACGTTTTGAGTTACTTGGTATTGCATCTTGAGATTTTTTCATCTCCCGCATTTCATTTAGCTCTGCTGTAAAGTATTTACTTTCTAAAACTGAGTCTAGTGATTTGCCTGTATTGGACATAATCTCTTTTACCAGTTTCATCTCGTCATTTCCTTTAACGCCATTTGCTACTAGGTAAGCCTTTTGTGCTAAATCGAAGTCACCTGTCTTGCTTGGTGCTTTACTTGGAGTGTCATTATCATATCTTGATAACTTCTTCTCGGCTCTTTTTAGTCTGCCTTGAGTTTCTTCAAATTTAGCTTTCCAATCTGTAGTTTCCTCTGTATCTTGAGTTTCCTCACTCACGTTAGTCTCTACACCTTCTTGGTTATTACCACCTTCATTGAAGTTAACCTCTTCGTTTGTGTCATTATTCATAATGATATGTTTTTATTCATTTTAAATTGAAATGATAACTTTTATGTTTGCCTCTTTTGGTTGGAGAGATACCTAATAATTCAAGTATATTGACAATACGTAAAATTGTCAAATTATTGATAAATAATCGTAAGGTCAACAGTACCGCCAATGTCTGCATATAGTCCTGTATCGAATGAAATCGGTTCTGGGTATCTTATTACTTGTGAACCAGATGGGAAAGTATAAGTGTTTGTTATTACTGTTGTTGCTGCACTTGTGTTATCCCACAACTTTAAAGTTCCTGACGTGTGAGAGTTAACTACAAATCCTGCTACTTGCCCAAAACCTGTTTTAATTAGCGTGTCCGCTGTTATATTTGCGTATTTCATATTATATTGCTTCGTTTACAGTTGACTCGACTACTACTTCAACTGGTTTGACTGCTTCTAATCGCTTAAATCCTGCTTCTAGTAGCATTACTCCTTGTGCAAGCCCTCTAAGGTCTTGTCCAAGTTCTGCATCTGACATAACACCTTCCCCTCTAATGGTTCTCATTGCCATCATTAAGGCAGCGTTAGTCATTGGATTAGCGTTAGCCTCTTGTCTTAGAGTTCCATTTGAGTAGATTGCAGCAAGCATTACTTTGCGTACAGCTTCTACCATGTGGGTGTCTCCCATGAATTGAGTAATTTTACTTACTTCTAAGTCTGTTAAGTTATACATAGTTTATTTAATTATTCTCCACCACAGGTTGTTCTGGGGTTTGAGGTTGAGCTGGTAATGTTTTAGTAATTTGTGTAAAGTCGATTGGTGATAGCCCTGAGTTTTCTAGTAGTTGGTTAAAGGCTTTTCCTACTCCTGGTATCTGTTGGAAAGCTTGTGGGTTACGCAATACTTCACGAATAATGTTAGTAAGTTTATCGGCTTCTTGTGCCATGTACTTTTGTTTGCCTTTAATGTTTACAAATACTTCTAGTGGGATGTCGTCTAGTTCGCCTTGGATTGCTTCAAAAAACTTTCTACTACCACCTCTTGTAAACTGTTCCTTGTAGTTAGCAATCAAGGCTTCTCGTGTTTCTGGTGTTACCAATTCTCCCTCAAGGATTTTAGAAATGATTTGGCTTTCTGCTTTGTTACGTGAGATTAGGTCTGCTATATCTTGCATTTCATCTAGGGTTAGTTCTTCTGAGAAAGTTATACCTTTGTTCATATCGTCTACCAAGTATTGTAGTATCCAATCTCGGTAAAGTACATCTGCTACGAAAGTAGCAATCTTTCCTTGTCGATATTCATGTATTCCTTGCCCTTGCTGTACCACTAGGTTTTGTAGAGCAAATGGGGTACCTGATGTTGGGTTTACTCCTAGCTGAGCTTCACTTGCTGAGCCTAGTATTCTGGCTTGGGTTTGTAGGTTTACTTGGTCATTAGAGAATGCTGTTAGGTTTTGTGGACTGCCATCAAGTTTACCAATATTCTTGCCTGTTTCTAGTTTTAGGATTGTATTGTCTGGTAAGTTAGATAGCTTTTGGTTTCCTACCTCATCACTGTCAGAGTAGAATACATTTATAGCCGACGCTAGTAGTTTTTGTATTCTTTGTGCTGAGTAGTTCATCCATACCTGTGGTTCAAATAGAGTCTCTACGATTGATTTACCACAAGCTCTACCGTGTATCTTACGAATTACAAGGGATTTGAAAGTGTTAGATATATCCTTAGTTTTACCCTTGAATAGGGTTATACCGTTCTTGTTTCCATCCTTAGAGGTGTAGTAGCACACAATGTGCATTTGGTTAGTGTATTTAAACGGGTCACCATTCTCATCTAGCCAAGTTTCTGGTAGAAAACCATGTAGTTCAAACACTTCGATGTACTTACCTGGAGTCTTTACAGTTCTGTCGTTAGCTTGCATTACAGATTTCTCTTCTTTACTCATTACAATTGCCTCGTCGATAGCCTCGTCGATCCACTTACCCTTAAATTTAGTTAGTTCTGCTACTGAATACTGATGTTTTAGACAGATTGGCCCCGACATTATGTCTGTTTGGTCACAAAAAGCTATCTTTTGTAGCGGTACTACTTCTGGTCGAGTGTTATTTACGTTCTTAACCAAGACCAAGTCATAGATTACTGAACTTTCTACAATATCGTCAATAAAAGTATCTAATTCGTTCTTTCTTGCCCACTGTGGGTGTCGTTTCTTTACTAGGAAAGACTTATAAGAGTTTTGCACATCGTTAACGAAAGGTACGATATCTTTAACATCAAAGCCTTCACTTCTCATTGCTACGTTTATGATAGGAGTTACTATATCATCGTATCGTCTTAGCCCGTCATTCTTACCTAAGTGATACCACCCATTAGCAACATTAGTACATCTCTCAATGTGTTCACTCATGTTCCAGTCATAAGAGGTAGTAATAGGCACTCTAACTGTTTTGTAGTTAGTTTGTTCAGATTGAATATACTCGTAAACTTGTTGGTTCATATTATTTGTAAGTTAGTTTAGACAAAAAAGTCCTCAAAAATAAAGGATTCCGAAAGAATTGTCTAGCTCTAAATCCTAGCAACATTCTCTCTGCTTTCTTACTGTTTTTTTCAACAGAAATAATTACTTTTGTTTTTAAAAAGGTTGGTTTTAGGGAAGTTACAAAAGATACAAGGTCATCAGTCTCTGCTTCAAATACTTGGTCATTCATCTTAACTACAACTTTAAATTCTGGTTTAGTTTCTTTGGGAGTCTCCTTAGGAATAGATTTAGGTTTTGCCATTTGTATTAAGTTTATATCCTTTATGATTTAATGTCAAATAAATCATATAGCACTGTTTGCTTCTTGCTGACTGCTACCTAATCCTAATGGGTAAATCTTTCTGTAAGGGGCTTTGGCGTTGTGGATTTGGTAAGACAATGAGTCTATGCAGTTATGGACAAGAATCCCATTAGCAAAAAACTCGTGGTGGTTTTCTATCATCAGGTCATAAACTCTTCTTTTTGTAATAGTCTGGGTTTTTTCTCCTAAATTCTCTTGAGCTGTATTTTGCCCCACATTTCTTGGAACAGAATCTTGCGTTACTTGAATATCTTGTCCCCTCTTTTCCACATTCAAAGCAGGTAACAAACTTGGGCTTATTAACACTCTCTTTAGTATGTTTACTATGCCACTCTTTTCCTTCTGTGCTGTGTCTCCATTTTTTTGTAGCCTCTTGTAACATTTTATTATTCGCAATAGCAAATTCTCTTTGTCTTTGTAATCTTTCTGGTTGGTTTGAGTGTGATTTTGCATGATTAGATGCTGAGATAAGCTCGAGATTATCCAGTTGATTATTAAGGGTATTTTGGTCTTTGTGGTGTATATGAAGTCCTTTAGGAATTTCTCCAAAGTTGTCAATCCAGATTTGCCTATGCAACGGAACAGGTGGTTTATTTGAGCTATCATGTTTCCAATAATATACGGCATGCTGTCTCCTTTTTGAGTTTGGGTAGCGATGAAATCTTTTGCCATTATATATGATAGTTTCTCTATCTGGGATGTTGTTTTGTTCCATATGTATAGTGTATCGGATTCGTTAAGATTTGTCAAATGCTTTTCCCCTGCGGTAGTTATTACTCTATGGTCAGGAGTTCCAGTTATGATGTTAGTTATGACAGGCAACTCCCCCTTGTCCCAGACCTTTAAGACTCTCTGATACCCACCTCTTGTCATAACCCAATCATCCGTTGTCACTTCTTGTATCTTCACCTCCCCCCTTGATGTTAACACCATGGAGTCTTCTGCAATACAGTCATCATGTTGTCCATGGGGGAAGGTTCTCATTTCATCAATCAGCTCTGAATTATCACCAATCAAGAATATACTTCTACTCTCCCACCTAGGGATTAAACCTCTAATCCTCTCAGCCTTTGCTATCCCTCTATGTTTAAGGGGAGTTACAGAAAAGAATAGTTGTTGCTTTCGCATTTCATCTTCTAGGAAAGGTTGTATTGCCATAGTAAATGCCACCTCCTCCATTCCAATAAAATTAGGTTTATATGTCTTATGTAAGTAAAATAGGTGGTCAATTAAATCTTTACTGTTAAACTTCATTCTGTAAGTTTTTAAATACCACTTGTTGTCTTTACTTACAAAGTTAATAGTTATCCCTGTAAAGTCAGCACTAGCTTTCTCCGAAATAGCAGGGTCAATAGTTACATAACATGAAGTATCTTTATTCCTGACATCCTCCATTACTACATGTTGTATAAAGTCTTTTTTAAACTCACTCATTGCATCATCTACTGGTTGGTTCATAAACTCATAAGAAAATACATAACTACCAAATTGTTTTTGCATAGCTTCAATACTCTTCTTGCCAGTCTCCTCTGCTTCCTTGTCTGTGAGGCAATATTTGCTATCCCAGGCTGGTTTTCCATCGACTACGATAGGTATGTTACGCAATCTTATTTTATCGTCTTTTTTGCTTCTATCAATCAAGAATTGCACATTACCATGTTCACTTAGATAGTTAGCCAGATAGACTATAACCCCATTCTCAGCAAGTCCACCCATTGCCTCTGTTATGTGGTCTCTAATCTGTTTAGTATGGGCTGCACTTTCCTTTGTCTTATTATTTTCAAAGTCGTCTAGTAGCAGGAAATCTGGTCTTTGATTTAAGTGTAATCTACCACGAACAGACTCACCTGTTGAGTGAGCTTCTACACGAATACCATTCTCTGTAATAAAGTTATTTATTCTATTCTGTTTAACATCTTCTATCCCTCTTTCTTTACTGAATAGAACGCCAAAATCTGCCCGTAGGCGTGTATTATTAGTTAATTCAAAGGCAACATCAAAGAGTATTCTTTCTGCATTAGTCTTATCAAAAGAGTCAATGTTTAAGTAACATCTTTTCTTATAAGCAATTAACCATATACAGTATAGCTTAGCATAAGTTGTTTTAGCCCCTTCACGGAAAGTGATGAGCAGGAGTTCTCTTATCTTACAATCAGTTATATCTTCAAAGTCTTTTATAAAGTCTTTTTGATAGTCTGCTAGGGAGTATTTAAAATAATGTTGGAAGTAATATAAGGCGAAAAGGCCAAAAGAATGTCCACATAAAAATACTCTTTCATCTCTTGTTCCAGTTGCACATTTCTTTAATGCTTCTTCTGTCATTTCTTTAATAATCCTAGTAATGCTACCTGTTCCTCCTCTGTTAACCTTGTGTCTTTTATATCTGCTTTAATATTTAAGTCTGATTTATCACCAAAGTTATTTGGGTCTACATTCTTTAGAGTAAATTTAGTCAAATCACTTTGTATTGTCTTGGCTCCTTTTTCTGGATCATCTAATAAACCATCTAATCCCATTTCTAGATTTTTTCTAGCCTTTTTAAGTAACTTATCTTTTCCGACAATTTCCACCAATCCTTCATTTAACCATTGTAAGTCTTTAGAATTAATAGATTCAGAGTATTCTTGAGAATAACCTGCTTTTAATGCACTCTGTAAATAGTTGTTCCAAGTAGGGCTGTTAGGGTCAGTGAAGTACTTTAGGAAGTTCTGTTGCTGTAGGTTCAAATCCATATACTTAATATTACAATGTATTAGGTAAAATGTCTAGTTTAGAGTATCTGCTTTTGCTTTTATAGCCTCCACGTCTCCTGCTATTGTTTCTGTATCGAAAGTAACTACTGGGAATCCCGCCCCTGGATTTTCTGTTCTGAACTTATTTAGAAGTATCAGGTCATTTGTAATGTCTACTGATTTAAATACATGTCCTTTACTTTCTAGGTAGTGTTTTACTTCATCACATTTTGGGCATCTTTGACGGCTATATACTGTTATCATATTATTCACTTTGTTCTTTAAGCTCGTTCCTGTAATCTCTTGCTACTTGTTCTAAAATCTCCGCAGCTTCCTCAATTGTAATATCCGAACTAATTGTCGCCCCTCTAACCACCATCACTACAGCATTCATTAGCATTAGCTTTTGTGTGTATTTGTCCATATATATTTATTCTTTTACCTCCTCTTTTGGAGTTTCTAGTTTCTTAATCTCCTCACCTACAGTGTTTACTAGGTTTACTAATATTGCACTTTCTTGTGCTGTTAGTTCCCATTTACCTTTTAGTAATAGGGCTTGTATGTTTTTAAGGTTTTCTACTGTCATAGTTTAATTATATCTTGTTTTTTAATTATTGTCATTGTGGAAAAGTCAGTCAGTCTTGTTTTATTAGGTTAAGCAGTCTTGCCCTAAAGTCTTCTATTGAGTAATCTGCTGATTCTTCTTCTGGGTCTTCAAACTCTGTAGACATTGGTGTTTTAATTATTTCTATTAATTCTTTTTTCTGTTCTGCTAGTAGGTCATCAATAAAGTTTTCTATATCCCGAGGGTCATCTGTAGATAAAAACCTTTCTTCTCCGTAAATGGATCCTTTCCCCATTACATTTGTAAACTTGTCATTGAATCTTTCTTCCCATGTTGGTTTATTTGTCATATATTTTATTCTATTCCTTTATTCCCCCTAGTTACCCATATTAGGATAGATAGTAGAGTAATTGTAATTAAGAAGAACATGTTGTTTTATTTTGTTCTATAGGTTTAATCTTTTGTTAATAATTTCTATATATTCAGGTTCTTTTTCTATGAGGATGTAGTTACGGTTTGTATTCCTGCAAGCCACTCCTGTTGTGCCAGAGCCAGCCGCATTATCCAAAACTAAATCGCCTTCGTTGGTGTAGGTTTTTACAAGGTATTCCATAAGTTCAAGTGGTTTTTGAGTTGGGTGTAAACCTTGTTCAACTCCTATTTCAATTATTTGTCTTGGGTAATTAGTAAATTCTTGAATAAATGTATCTGTTTTGAAAGCACCTCCATTTATTGCAGTAATATTATTTTGCTTTATTTTCTTTGTCGAATTGCTAATTACCCTATTACATTTTTCTAATCCTTGTGGATTATATTTTGGTAATGATTTATAAAAAACGGAAATAGTTTCAACATCTTTTAAAGGCATCTTTTTAGCATTAGCAAAACCAACAGGTTTAGATTTTTTCCAATACCAATCATACTTATAAAGTTTTGTATTGCTCATAATTAAGGCACTTGTAAATGGTTGTTGAGCGGTCAATACTATTGCTCCATTATCTGCAATTATTCTTTCGTATTGCTCCCAAAGTTTGTCAAAAGGTAAAATACTATCCCATTTACAAGCAGTTGTTCCGTATGGCAAATCACAAAGTATCATATCTATACTTTTATCTGGTATAGTTTTCATCACCTCTAAACAGTCTCCCTTTATAACTTTATTCTCCATATTTTTGCTCTTCTTTTAATTTTTTGCACTCTTCGCAGTATTTCCAGCCACTAGGATGATGTGTAACCTCATTAATTTCTTTTAATTTTTTAATTGCCCTACTACCGTATAATTCAAAATCGTAGTCAGTGCCTCCGACATCTGACACTAAGTCTTTAATTATTTCTTGTAATTCGTCATTTTGTTTTAAACTCATATTCTATTTTTTTGTTCTATAGGTTTATTTAATTCTATATCCTTTTATTGGCTTTGAGCAGTTATAAGTTTCCGTTGTTAATCTGACACCTTTAACTAACATTTCAGCAATTAGTAATGCCTCGTCTGGTCGCATTCCTATTCCTAAGTTTTCTCCCTCTTGCGTTCTCCATTCTAACCAGTAACAATCATCTCCATATCTTTTGTTCTTTGGATTCATTGCTTCCCACGATAATTTCACATGAGCTTTATTTTTAGGAAATTTATATATTAGGTGTTTCTTCATATTGCTATTTAGTTGTTAGAGTTGATGGGTAGCATTCATTGCAGTTTTTAGGTTCTAACATTTCAGCAACGATGTCTAGTGCTTTGATAAGTTTCTCTTGGTCTTTTTTAGTTTTTGGTGCAGTCTTTGAGTGGAAGTAGTCGTCAATTCTGTTTAGTAAGTTACATTGTGTTGGTGTTATCATAATTTTTATTTTATAGCTGAGTCCGTTTCGGAGGGTAGAGTTCCGTTGATTGAGTTAGGAGGGATGATAGCCGACTCAATCTTTTTAATAATGTGTCTGATGTGTGCCTTGTAGATAAACTTCGCCATTGCTATTTCATCTTGACCTACATCTCCGTTTACTGACATTTGCACATCGGTATTTTCCAGCATTTTAATAATCTGGGAATCTCGTTTTAGAAGTGCTTGTGAGATTAAATCCAGTAAATCATTTGTAGCACCTGCATATTTAGGATTAAAACCCAGTTCTAGTTTTTGTTTTATTTCTTCTTCCATACTATAAGTTTTCATAATTTTATTTATTATCTCCCCACATAGTTAGTGTAGTATGTATTTCTATTTATGCAATTAGGTATTGGGGAAAACTATTTTATTGCTTCCAGCTTTGCTAGTTCTTTTTGGTAGTCTCGGAGTTCTATTTTCATATTTTAATATTTAAGCAATAACAGTCCGTCTTTTTTAATTTCCCCCACCCCTTTATACAAAGCTGGATTAAAAGGTTTTGTGACAATGTGCCAGCCGTTTTTTGTTTTGTAGATCAATAAAGTTTCTGTCAAAGAGTTTATTTCTGGCAATTCTTGAGAAATATTTTCCTGATCTATATCAAAAATAAAATAAGAAGTCTCGGCCGAGCTAGGTTGCATAAGTATATGCCTTGAAGATTTCGCTATTCTTTCAAAAAGTTTTTGTCTCCCTGTCTCGTCGTAAGTTTCAGCAAAGAGTAATTCTTTTTTTAAAGTAAAGATAGATTTTTTTAAATTTCTAGCATTTACACTTAAATAAATTCTACACTCTGGATAAAACAGTTCCTGAAGCGCCCACAATTCTTTCAAATTTTTAGCAAACTCTTTTTCATTAAATGAAACACGAGTTGCAAAAGTTCTCTGATCTTCGTCGGTTTTGTCCCCTCCGTCCTTTCCACGATAAAGTAAAAACAAAACTCTAATTCCACCAGTAAAATCTTTGAATTGATCCAAACAATTTTGTAGACCTTGTTGTGTGCTACTTTTTTCTCCAGTAAATTTATTTACCATATTATTTATTCCAGTCTTTAAGCAAAAAGATTTTTCTGTGGCCACATCTCACGCACTCCATAAGACGAACATCTTTTTTATTTTGTTTATAATATTCACGCACAAATTTTCCGTGACCTGATATATCTCTCAAGTCGTGGAGAATATGATATTTTACTAATACCATTAAAAATTTTTTTATAAGTTTTCATAATTTTATTTATTATCTCCCCACATAGTTAGTATCTTATATATTTTAATCTTGTAAAGGTGTTATTGTGGATTATTGGGGATAACTTTTATTAGCAGGTGAAATTTGTTGGTTTTTAGAAAATATATCTTTTAGTAAATTTCCTTCATTTAGACTAATATAGTTTTCTGGTAAGTTAAAGGTTAATCTGCCCCCATTTGTTGTTGGGTCAATATCATAATAAACAGATTTATCTGGATGAATTGTGCATGAAGATATCTGTCCTTTTCTTAAGGACCAAAACATGTCGTCTTGTTGCATATAAACAACCCATTGTTTTAGTTTAAACTTCTTTTTTAAAACTTCTTTCATATTTATATTGTATAGTATATTTTATATATTTACTAGTTGGTTATGTGGATAAGCCCTGTAATAACCTTATATTCCCACGTCAGACGTAGGAGTTGACAATTTATTACAAATATAGGATACTTACTATGTCGAAAGACCACCAAAAGAATCGTTACCTCTCTTCATTCCTACCTACTTGTAACGAGGGTAGGGGTGAAGGGAAAAACGAATGAGTGAAAGCTCGTTTTTTTGTTTGTAAAATAATCATCTATTCTTGTACCCAGGAATTACAAGTAAAACTTATCCTTATAAACTTACTCGGGAGCATATGAAAATGGCAGGAATAAACAGTTCCTTACCTACCCATTAGAAAATGTTAAATCATTTCCTCTGTCCTGCCCACAGATATGCTTCGGAGTAATGAGTTGGAAGTGATGGAGAGAAAGGTTAAGACCCTAACTCCTATGTACAACCAACAAGATGACCCAGCCACAATGCTATCTAAGCAAAAGGGGGTTACTGTATCTATTGCAATACTTTTCCACAAAGACTAATTTATATATAGTGGTATAATAGGGGGTATGATAGGGTTAATCCTTATGACCATAGGAATATTTATGGGATATAGATTGTGTAAATTTGTAAACACCCCAGAAATTTCCGCAGAAGAACTGCACAGGATAACCTTTAACTCTGGCCTTGAAATGGGGAAGATTAGGGGAAGAATACAAGCAAAAGTATGGAACTAAATAAAGTAATTTTGGGGGATTGTTTAGAAGAAATGAAGAAGATACCTGATAAGAGTATAGATATGGTTTTGTGTGATTTGCCTTACGGAACTACAGCTTGTAAATGGGATACAATTATTCCCTTTGAACCTTTGTGGAAGGAATATAAACGGATAATCAAAGACAACGGAGCGATAGTGCTTACTGCTTCGCAACCTTTTACGAGTGCTTTGGTGATGAGCAACCCTAGTCAATTCAAATACTCTTGGGTTTGGGAAAAATCAAAAGCCAGTAACTTCCTATTAGCAAAGAAGCAACCATTGAAAGCTCACGAAGATATATTAGTGTTTTCAAATAAAACCCCTGTTTACTTTCCACAAAAAACAGTCGGTAAACCTTTTAAAGGAGAAGGGAGAAGTAAAAAGGGTAGTCAAACAGAATTGGTTAATAGTGTTCCGAATCCTACATTCAGAAACGATAATAAAGGAGATAGATTTCCAAGAAGCGTCCAATATTTTGTGACAGCAGAATCAGAGGGATGTCTCCATCCCACCCAAAAACCAGTAGCACTATTTGAATATCTTATCAAAACATACACTAATGAAGGCGACCTAGTTTTAGACAACTGTGCAGGAAGTGGAACAACTGGAGTAGCCTGTAGAAACACAAACCGCAATTATATTCTTATAGAAAAAGAACCAGAATATATTGAAATAATAAACAAAAGACTAAAATAAAACCCCTATTACTAGGGGAGATATTCTGACCTACTTCTCTGAGCCGAGGCTTTTGAACGAGATATAGGGACCTTTATAATAGCCCTTCTAATCGCTATCTGGTATACCCAGCAGGTATATGTTTTAAGTATACCATAAAACAAAAGACCCCATACCATTTAGGGGCTTCTTCTTTTGTCGAGAGTGCGGTTTATTTTCCTGAATTATTTTTATTTAATTAGTTAATATAAACACACAAGGGTATTGTACCATTTACAACGTTTTATTTCCACTGCTAGAAAACCATTGATTTATATAGGTTTTTCCTACTTTATCCACAATGGCTTTACCAACTTCTCCAAATCGCTTGACAAAAATGTATACTACTAAATGTAGACGAACAGTCTACGGCAAAAATTACAATATGAAAAACCCAAAACACTATGCTAAAAAAAATAAAGCGAACAAGAAATTATACTTTCTTGTATTATTCCCTCTGGTTATTACTGGCTTGTTCTTCTATGCTCTGTATCAAGTTGTTACTTTTATAGAGAAAAGAGATTTAGAGATATATAACAATGCTTGGGAAGCGGGGTATTGGCAAGGTGGAATAGAGGCTACAACCCCCTCTGAAACGCCTAAAATTACCCCTGTAAGCACTTCTAATTACAGAGCTGATAAAGATACTATCTTGAAACAATTAGCCCAAATAGAAAGTGGCAATGGTAAGCACAGAAAAATACTAGACACTAATGGTAGATACAGTCTAGGCTTGTATCACTTTCAAGGGAAAACGGTAGTTGATATGTATAGACGTTACTATGGTAAAAAGATTACAATACAAGAGGCTGTAGCAATTGCACAAGACGATACACTTTCTAAACAACTTGCCCACGATGCAATATTTGTTAAAGGTGAGAAGTTTCATTGGAAGATTAGTTTGTGTAAGATGGAAGTATTAACAAAAGGTTGTTTAACACAAAAACAAATTAATAGTTTGTTTGCTAAGAAATAATTATGAAAAAGAAACCTGATAGACACGAAATACAAATAGTTAAATATCCTAAGTGTATGAACTGTAGAGAACGTATGCAACCTAATACTTGTGGGTGTAGGTACTGCATCATGTTAGGTTACTATTGTAAGACGTGTAGAAAAGGTGTTAAGAAGTATAAAGTTAAAACACATATATTAAAATAATTATGGCAAAAGTAAAATTTAAAGACCTTAAAAAGTGGACTGAAAAGGTTTTACAAAAATACGAGAAGGCTAGAAACTCAGACCCTTGGCTTACAATAAAGTTATATTGCGATGAATTTAAGGGAAAGGTAAAGAGCTTGCCAGAGGGCAAAGCCTTCCTTTGTGATGACTTGGTAAACTTACCAGACCCACAAACAATAACTAGAATCCGCAGAAAGTTTAATCAGGGAAATAAAAAGAAAGGAATACCACCAATGTATCTAGCAACTGACAAAGAAGTTATTAAGGCTCGTGCTAAGAAAGAGAGAAAAATTAAAGAGGAAATCAAAACATTTAACAATTGATATGGCAAGGATTAAAAGCATGTGGTGTTGCGGCTGTCAAAAGACAGTCGGAGCAAGGCTTACTAATGGTGAAGAAGTTTACCCTCACAGACAAGATTTATGGCAAATACCTTTCTGGATATGTCGTACGTGTAAAAATTTTGTGGGATGCCACCACAAGACACACAAGCGAACCGCTCCTTTAGGAAACATTGCTACACCAGAAATTAAAAAGATAAGACAACAAATCCACAATCTACTTGACCCTATTTGGAAAGAAGGAAAGTATACTAGAACACAGGCATACAAGATTATTTCCGACAATCTAAACTTTACTTATCACACAGCAGATATAAAACATATCTCAGAAGCTAAAAAAGTTGTAGAGATTATTAAAAATAAATTATTAAATTAATATGGATTGGAACTTAGAAAACTATCGCCGACAACTAGAAAGAGATGAACCCAAGACAGACCTATTCTCAGATACACTATTTGCAAAGATTGAAAAGAAAAAACGTGGGGCAACTTCACCAGAAAGTGAAATAAGAGACTTGATTAGTCAAATGTTGAGTAGACCATTTAGACAAATCTCAGGACTTACAAAAGGTTGGACGGTTGACGAGATGTACGTAACTTATAACAAAGCAAAATCATTTAAAGCCAATCCCGCCGCTTTGATGTGGAAGCTGATAAAGGAAAAGAATTTAGAAATTAAGAAACAACTACAATAATATGTCAAAAATAATAATAGATATACAAGGACTTATAAGCCACGAGGATGCAATAAAGGCTGTTACAGAAGTTATCAAAGGTGGGATGGTTTCAGTGACCGCAAAACGCAAAACCCCTCACTATTGTTGGAAGACAGTATTTGGTGACAGAATAGTTGTTGCTACTAAAAGGAAAGACTACCCTGGGGCAGCTGACAGCTTTACTGTATATGAAAAATAAAATTAAATTGAGTACCAATTAATAAAACTAATAGAGAGTTAGTAAACCTATGGACTTTACAATATTACAAATGAAGTTTGGGGAAGATACTAAGTGGACTATGAAGTATAAGTGTGCGTGGTGTGATAAGCCTTTAAGTAACCAGACAGAAGAAAAGTATAAACAGTATGGAAATATTTGCCCTCGTTGTAATGTAGACAAATCACAACCCAGTATGACAGCACTAGAAATAATCAGAACAAAGAAGTTAATACAAGAACATCATGACAATATGTCGTTAATTGCTGAAGGCCTTGACCTTGACATAACTGAGGAGGAAAGACAAATTATTGTAATGAAAATGGAAGATGAATTTAATAAAATCAAAGCATTAAAATACTTTTTATGTCAGGGAGAGAATTAAGAAAGTGTCATTACTGTAAAAAAAATAGATTGGCTTGCATGTTTATGATGGTTAAACCGCATAAACGGAAGATGTGTAACTTGTGCCAGGTCAATGCAAGAAAAGGGAGAAAGCATTGTGGTACAAAGTGGAAAGGATTTAGAATATCAGAGACACCAGAATGGAGAAAAATCTACGCAATGAGGCATAAAAAGAAAGCAGAAAACAGGTGGCATGAGGCTTGGTTGTGCAGTTAAAGTTTTCCACTGTATAACTGCTTGACAAAACTAATTAAATAAAGTAAACTATTACAGTGGTAAAAACCACGACAAAAAATTATGGAAACAATCCTAACACAAGCATACAA